>WNGJ01004354.1_pt1 | contig 25159 bp, 21 predicted proteins | sample 5400611 | NCBI WGS metagenome assembly WNGJ01 (sample SAMN13153375, study PRJNA577476) | soil metagenome | isolation source: 40 cm soil or saprolite under Garry oak tree replicate 1 | place: USA:California | collected 2016-06-15
CGGGCTCGAACCGCATGTTGGTGAACTTCTCCACCCAGGTGCGCAGCGGCACCCCGTACTGCAGGCTGATCGAGATCGCGATCGAGAACGCGTCCATCACCCCCGCCAGCGTCGACCCCTGCTTGCCCAGCTTGAGGAAAACCTCGCCCAGGCCGTCGTCCGGATAGGCCGACGCGGTCAGGTAACCCTCCGCCCCGCCGACCGAGAACGACGTCGTGCGCGAAGGGCGCGACTTCGGTAGCCGCCTGCGTGCCGGCTTGTGCGCATCCGGCGTCGCCGGCGCGGGTTTCATGCCGCTGGCGGACTTTCCTACCGACAGAACCTGCCCGACCTTGCAATTGTCGCGGTAGATCGCCAGGGCCTTCAGGCCACGCTTCCAGCCCTCGAAATAGATGTGCTCGATATCCTCGACGGTGGCGCTTTCCGCCATGTTGACGGTCTTGCTGATCGCCCCGCTGAGGAACGGCTGCACAGCCGCCATCATCCGGACATGACCGATCGGCGCGATCGTGCGCTCGCCCATCGCGCAGTCGAAGACGTCGTAATGCTCCACGCGCAGCCCCGGCGCGTTCACCACATGGCCGTGCTCGGCGATGTACTCGACGATCGCCTCGGCCTGTTCTGGCTGGTAGCCGAGATGGGCCAGGGCGCGCGGCGCGGTCTGGTTGACGATCTGCATGGACCCGCCGCCGACCAGCTTCTTGAACTTCACCAGGGCCAGGTCCGGCTCGATGCCCGTGGTGTCACAGTCCATCATCAGGCCGATGGTGCCCGTCGGTGCGAGCAGGCTCGCCTGGGCGTTTCTGTACCCGTTCCGCTCGCCCAGGGCCAGGCACTCCCGCCACGCGTCGGTGGCTGCGCCGAGGATCTGCTGATCCATGCCGCCCACCGGCGCAGCGCCGTCATTCGCCGCCGCGTGCTTGCGCATCACCCGGTTGTGCGCGGCGGCGTTCCGTGCGTACCCGTGGTACGGCCCGACCACTGCGGCGACTTCGGCCGAGCGCCGGTAGGCGACCGCGGTCATCAGCGAGGTGATCGCCGCGGCGATTCCCCGCCCGCCCGGCGAGTCGTAGGCGTGGCCGGTCGCCATCAGCAGCGCGCCGAGGTTGGCATAACCGATGCCGAGCTGGCGGTACGCCCGCGTGGTCTCGGCAATCTTCTGCGTAGGGAAATCCCCGAACGTGATGGAGATATCCATCGCAGTGATCACGAGCTCGACGGACCTGATGAACTTCTCGGTGCTGAACGTACCGTCCTCGCCGAGGAACTTGAGCAGGTTGAGCGACGCGAGATTGCACGATGAATTATCCAGGCTCATGTACTCGGAGCAGGGGTTCGACGCCGTGATACGCCCCGCCTCCGGCGTGGTATGCCAATCATTGATATTGTCATCGTACTGGATGCCCGGGTCGGCGCACTCCCACGCCGCTTCGGCGATCTTGCGGAACAGCGCCTTTGCGCTGACCCGCTCGATAACCTCGCCCGTCGTTCTGGCGAGCAGATTGAACTGGCCGCCAGACTCAACGGCGCGCATGAACTCGTCGGAGACCCGCACCGAGTTATTGGCATTCTGGTACTGCACCGAGGTTGTGTCCCGCTCGCCGAGGTCCATTTCAAAACCGGCGTCACGCAGCGCGCGGATCTTTCTCTCCTCGCGCGCCTTGGTTTCTATCAGTTCCTCGATGTCCGGGTGATCGATGTCCAGCACCACCATCTTGGCCGCACGCCTGGTCGCACCGCCAGACTTTATGGTGCCGGCCGACGCGTCCGCGCCGCGCATGAAGCTGACCGGCCCGGACGCGGTCCCGCCCGACGAGAGCAGTTCCCGGCAAGAACGTATCCGCGACAGGTTGATACCCGCGCCCGAACCGCCCTTGAATATCAGGCCCTCCTCCTTGTACCAGTCCAAAATCGATTCAAGCGAGTCTTCGACGGACAGGATGAAGCACGCGCTCACCTGTTGTTTCGACTTTGTGCCCACGTTGAACCACACGGGCGAGTTGAAGCTGAACATCTGATGCAGCAGCATCCAGGTGAGCTCATGTTCGAAGATCTCGGCGTCCTCGGGCGAGGTGAAATAGCCACTCTGCTCGCCTGCCTCACGATACTTGTGCACGACTCGATCGATGAGCTGCCGCAACGACCACTCGCGCTCCCTGGTCCCCAGAGCGCCGCGGAAGTACTTGGTGGTGACGATGTTGGCCGCGTTCACCGACCAGAAGTCCGGGAACTCGACGCCCCGCTGCTCGAAGTTGACCGAGCCGTCGCGCCAGTTGATCATTACGACATCGCGCCGCTCCCACCTGACCTGGCTGTAGGGGTGCGTGCCCGGCGTGGTGTGCGTGCGCTCGATGACGAGCCCGCCCTTCGAAGGCGCGGCGCGCGTCTCGCCGGCGCCGCCCGCCTGGCCCGGGCCGCCCGCGCGGCCCAGGCCGCCGGAGCCGCCCGGGGGCTCTGGCGTGCGCTTCTTCCTGCTCGTGGACTGGGTGCTCTCGGCGGGCTCACTCATAGCCTTCTCCTCAGTGCCCAGCATGTTGGCCCAACATGTGGCTAACTTACATCGATGTAACTACTAGATGTAGGGGTGAGGCTAGAACGAACTCGGGCCTTCTGCAAGTAGGTGCACCGGCGCGGCGGCCGGGTGCACCCCGAAAATCGCGGGCAGCCGGATCGTGTCGCGTCCCCGTGCTCGCCCGCTGTCACCGGCTCAGCACGGCGGGACACCGGCCCGTGTGGTTCGGTATGTGTGTTCCAAGCGGGTTTGCCGAGGATGAATTTCACCGACCCGGACTGGGCGGCCGCAGAATTGCCCCGGGCAAAAGAGCGCCGTGCCCAAGCACGGGGCTCGTGGCCCGTGTGCGACGTTATCGATTAATGTCGCGATGGTCTTCATATCTTACTGCGCAGTGAGGGTTGCGTGCGACCGGTTGACTGTTTCTGTGCGTGCTGACAGGCTCATCTGCACAGTGCACGGGTCTGCCGACGGCACATTGGGGGATCAAATGCCGATCAGTCAGCTCCGCATGCCCGGCGGACCTCCGCCGGCGCCCGGTGGCAGCCGCCGATCTTTCCTGGGACTGGGGGCAGGCGCGGTTGCCGCGGGCATGGTCGGCCGATCCGCTTTGCCCGCCCGCCCGGCCGCCGCGCCCGCCCGGTCAGCAGCCAAACTTGGCACCCGCGGCACGGCGTCAGCAGGCCGGCACCCGCCCATCCCGCCCGCCCTGCGCTCCCGGCTCGCGCTCGAGGGTGCGGCACCGTCGGCACAGGCCGCGGCGTTGCCGCTGACCCAGGGCGGAACTACGTACGACATGGCCCAAGAGGTCGTCTGGCTCGATTCAGACCACTTTGCGGTGGGCCGCTGGGATGGCTCGATGAGCATTTTCGCCTTCGAGACCGCCCAGTACGCGGGGCCTTTGATGACGACAGTCGTCAACTCGCCCGCCGAAGAGGGCGTGCAGATGATCACGCCACTGCCCGGCGCGGCGATCGTCACATCCAACGATGCCGCCTCGCTGAGCCTGTGGGCATCCCGGACTGGCGACTGGGCGGATCTGCGGCTCATCGCGGCGCCCAGCTTCGATGCCTCGCTCGGCGTCGCCACCAACGGCGCACTGCTGCCCGTCGGGCACCCGGCCACGCTGGTGGTCGGCCATGACTCCGGTTATATAACACTGTGGTCGTACGACCCTCGTTACCGGACCCTGAAGCTGGCCAAAGCCGTCAACCTGCAGAACCCGAACCCGGTCAACCCGTTCGGCTCACATGTGATCTACGGGATGACACCGCTGGTCCTTTCCGGGCACGCGGCCTCGGTGGTGGCAGGTTCCGACGACGGGTACGTTTCGATCGTCAGCGTGCCGAGCGGCAATATCTTGTCGCAGACCGTCTTCAACCCCCAGGCCCAGCGGGGAATCAACAGCGTGTCAGTTCTTGGCAGTAAGCTGCTGGTAACCAACTGCTCTGTCGGCGCTGACGACCATAATCTGTGGTACTTCTCCATCAACATGTCGACGTGGGGAATCACCCTTATCGACAAAGCGAATCTGATAATCGACACGCAACGCATTCAGGTGTTCAACTTCGACACTGTATGGGGAAGCTATTCGGGCGGGCCATGCTGGTTCGGCTCGACCGAGGAGGGCGTGCTCTGGATGGGGACGGCCGACACCGCGATCCACGTAATCGGCTACGACGGGCTGAACGACAGAGCGGTCGGTGCCGCGGTCGCCTTTACCGGCGGCCCGGGCCGGCTGGCGGTTGTGATGGACGATTTGAACCAGTTCGTCACGGGTTCGCCGTAGGGCACCTGCCTGCCCGTCAAGGGGGGTACCGCGGCCACTGTTGAGCGCATATGTTTCTGGGCGGACGTGTATCCACGGTGTGATTCGGGAGGGGTGGGAGAATGTGGGACACGCTGGCGACGCCCGGGCCAGCGCGGGCTGCGGAATACCGCGCCGCAGGACGGTGGCGGGACGAGACGTTCCTTGACGACCTGGCGGCGGCCGCGCGCGGCCGTCCCGATCACCCTGCAGTGATCGCCTATGAAGACGGCAAATCAGCCCGAACGCTGACGTATGCGGACCTCGCCAAAATGGTGGCGCGCTTCGCCGGGGCACTGACTGAGCTCGGCGTCCACCGCGGCGACGTAGTCGTGCCCTACCTGCCGAACCGATGGATGCTTGCGCCTTTATACCTGGCGTGCGCGCGCGTCGGTGCGGTCGCCGCGCCCGCACAACCGGCCCTGGCAGGCCGCGAGGTGTGCGCCGTGGTCGTGCCCGCTGGTGAGCCACCGACCGTCCAGGACCTGCGCGACCATCTCGAGCGTGAGCAGGTCACGCCGGCAGCGACCTCGCCGCCATCCGCCGCTGGGCGGACACCTTCGGCCTGCTGGCCGACCCCGGGCGGCTGCGGCTGCTGCTGGCCATCCACGCCGTCCCCGGTATCTGCGTCACCGATCTGGCGCTGGCGGCGGGGATGAGCGACACCGCGGTGTCCCAGGCGCTGCGGCTGCTGCGCACCGCCGGCGCCGTCACCGCACGCAAAGACGGCAGGACCATGCGCTACCGGCTCACCGACCCGGTCCTCGAGGGCCTGCTATGCAAGATCGCGTCCCCGGCCGAAGCCCGCGCGTCCACCGCGCCCTGAGCCCGGAGCGGCCACCTACCGGCCGGGCAGCAGCCTGGTGTCGCGGGCCCGGACGGGCTCTCCGCATGCCTCGCACAGGCGCAGGCGGTCCGCCCAGCGACCCGTGCCTGAGGAGTCAGGGGCAGCCGCTTTCCCTGCGCACCTGCTGTTTGATCCTGGCGAGCATCGCCGCCATGCCGCGCAGCCGCAGCGGGCTCACCACGTCCCGCAGGCCGAGATGGCTGGAGAAATCGCCCGGTGTCGCCAGGATCTCGCCGGCGCTCAGCCCGTCCAGGCCAGCGTGCAGAATGCCCGCGAACCCGCGCGTGGTCGGCGCCTCCGGCGGCGCGTCGAAGAAGAGATGGACCGTGCGGTCGCCGTCCACCTCAACGGCCAGAAAGAGCGGGGTCTGGCACTCCGGCACCTGCTCGAGCAGGTCGTGATGTTCGGCGTAACGGGCGGGCAAGGGGGGCAGCCCGGCGGAAAACTCGAGCAGAAGCTGCAGCCGCTCCTTGTCCGCCGCGGCGCCGAAGTCTTCGACGATCTCCTGCAGGCGAGGATTGAACGTGCCGGTGGTCACGGGCTGTCCCCCCGGGTGATCGGGACGCGGACCGCGTTGCCCCACTCTGTCCACGACCCGTCGTAGTTGCGCACCTGCGGATAGCCCAGCAGGTGGTGAAGCACGAACCAGGTATGGCTCGACCGCTCGCCGATCCGGCAGTAGACCACGACGTCGTCGTCCGGGCGCAGTTCCGCCTCACCGGAGTAGATCGCCTCGAGCTCCTTGCGACCCCGGAAGGTGGCATCGTCGTCGGCCGCGCGTGACCAGGGAATATTCCTTGCGCCGGGGATGTGCCCGCCGCGCAGCGCGCCCTCCTGCGGGTAGTCGGGCATATGCAGGAGCGCGCCGGTGTACTCGCCGGGCGAGCGCACATCGATCAGCGGCTTGCCGAGGTGATCGAGGACCTGGTCCTTGAACGCCCGGATCACCGTGTCGTCGCGTTCCACGACCGGGTACTCGGTCCGGGGCCGCGAGGTCACCGCCGCGGCGAGGGGGCGGCGCTCGGCGATCCACCTCGTCCGCCCGCCGTCGATGAGACGCAGGTCCGGGTGGCCGAACAAGGTGCAGACCCACAGGGCGTACGCCGCCCACCAGTTGTTCTTGTCGCCATACAGGACCAGCGTGGTATCACGCGTGATGCCCTTTTCCGCCATCAGCCGCGCGAACCCCGCGCCGTCGACGTAGTCGCGGGTGATCGGGTCGTTGAGCTCGGTGTGCCAGTCGAGCTTCACGGCACCGGGTATGTGGCCGGTCTCGTACAAGAGCACGTCCTCGTCGGACTCGGCAACGACGAGCCCCGGGTCCGCAAGGTGCTCGGCCACCCAGTCGGTCGTGACGAGCATCTCCGGGTGGGCGTAATCCTGAAACTTCGGTGCGGAGTCATACGGCAGCACCATTGTCACCCTCGCCTCCGTTCGCTATCCGCCACTACGTTCGCACATCGCGGCGGGAGCGCGAAACCTTGTCACTGATGAGCAACCCTCGGCTCGCCGGGCACATTCCAGGCCTTCGGGCATCGGTGGCACGATCAGATGCCCGTCAGCGCAGGACGTAGGCGGCGACGGCCTGCTCGAGCATGGGCCGCGCCGCCGCCCACTGCGAGGCGAGCGCGGCAGCGATGATGACGCTCGCGCCGGTTCGGCCTTGCGCCAGGCAAGCGATCTCCTCGTAATGGTGGGCGCCGATCCGGGTGATGTAGTCGTCCATGACGCACGATCCGGTGCCGCCGCGGAAACGGACTCCCTGAGCGGCAGAAACCTCGTGGGCAGAAGACGCGTCGTCCTCACGGAGCCGGTTAACCCGGAAGGTGGCCCAGTTCCCGAGGGTCTCGGCACCCTGCCGGGGAGTGATGTTCAGGTACGTGAGGTATGCGCCGGCCGGGCTCACCCGGGCCACGGAGGCCGCATCCTCGTCGCTCTGCACCCTGTGCAGCGACGGTGGGTAGGACAGCACGGCGGACCCGTTGGGCAACATGACCTGCCGCCATGCCGGCGGCGCTGCCCGTGGGACGAGCCGCGGGAACGAGGCGCCGCCGGGGAACGCCAACGCGACGACCACGGCGGCGATGGCGCCGGCCGCGATGATCGCGGCAGCGAGGCCAAGCGCGCCCCGTCGCGTGATACGGGCGGTCATCGGTACTCCCTGTGAGTGCGGCGTTGAGTGCAGCCAGCCGCCCGGCCCTGCTGTGGCGCGCAGGGCCGGGCGGTGTCATTGGCCGGGCGGGCGCGCCTGGTGCCAGGACACCGCCTAGATGTTGCCGTCGCCGTCGCTTGGCCCGCCGTTGTTGTCGGCGTCCTTGTCACCGCCGTTATTCTGCGGGATCCCGCTTGATCCCGAAGACTGGCTGGGGGCCGCGCTCGGCGACGCGGCCGGGGTGCTCGCGGCCGGGGTGCTCGCGGCCGGGGTGCTCGCCGTTGGCGTGGACTTCCCGGATGCGCCGCAGCCGGCCAGCAGTGCCGTGAGCAACGCGAGCCCGGCTGCCGATCGGGTGAGGGTGAGCGACATATCTAACCCTTCGTCTTCGCGGTTTGCTGAGCGGAGAGGCCATGTGCCGATAACTCTCATACGACCATGGGTGCGCTGCGGTTCATATCGGCAGTGGCCAGTCTGCCAGCAAGACGAGATCGTCGGCCGCGGCCGATGGCCCGAGCGGGCGGCCGCCGGGCTGCTGGCAATGAGTCAATGGGGGCCGGCGTCCCGCGCGCGTGGCCCGGGGCGGGGCGTGACACTTGCCACAGGATCCCCCCCGCGTCGCGACCTGAGACGTCTCGTCGCGCGGCCGCACCCGCGTCGCCGCCTCCGCGGGCCTGGGCCGTCCAGCGGTCGCTCACCCTGTGCGCTGTTGTCACGCCCTGCCCCGGGCTGACCACAGTCAATCGTGGATACCGCACCGGCATCCATCCCCGAATTCCTGGATGTCCGTGCCGGGCATGGCGGCTCTACAATCTGCCCTAAAGGCAGCCGTGGGGACAGGCCGCGGCAAAGGGTGAGGAAAGCGATGGCGCTCGATCCGGCCGCAGCCGCGGCGGCGCACGTCACCACGCCGTCCGGGCACGTGGTCGGAATCCCGGAAGGATGCCGCGTGGTGTTCGGCCGCGGACCAGACGCCGATCTGCTGATTCCAGCTGGCCGTGGCCTTTCCCGCCGGGCCGGGCTGATCGTGGCGGTCAGCGGGGGCGCCTGGGTCGCCAACATCAGCCGAACGCACGCGCTCTACACGGAAAGCGACGGCAACAGGACGCGGCTGCCCCGGCTGGAAGACGGTGGCGAACCGTCAGGGGGATGGTTCGTGCGGGCGGGGTCGGCCCTGGTGGGTTCGCGCGCGATGCTGGAGGACGGTCAGTTCCTGCGCGTGGTGGTGGCCAGCCCGTTCGTGGGCCTGGCCGACCTCGGCTGGGATATGCCCCCGGCCCGCCCGGACGCTGACTCGACGCTGCTGCCCCTGTACCTGGACCCGAAGACCAAGCTCTTCCTCGTCGCGCTCATGTGGTGCCGGCCGTGGCTGATCGACCCCACCCGGACCACGCCACTGCCGAGGACACCGGAGATCGCCCGTGCTGCCCTCGAGGTGACGGGCGCCTGTTACGAGCTCGAGCGTTTCGGCAACGACCCGGCCTTCCGTGACAGGCTCGCGGCCCGCGTCGGTGAGCACCTCAAGGTATTGCGCCGCAAGATCACCGAACGCGGCCTGGTGCGCTCCGACACCCGGTTGTCCGACGAGGTGGTGGTGGAGGTGCTCATCGAGCACGCGGTCATCACGTCAGCCGATCTGGCGCGCCTCAACGATCCGGCATGGTGTTCGCGGCAGGAGGACCTGTGGTGGACCCGCCGGCCGTGACCGCCCAGGGCGTATCCCCCGGGCTATATGCAGAGCTAGCGGACGGGCGGAGGGCGGCCGACCCCGAATGCGACCTCGGCGGCCTCGCCGCCCGACGCGGTCAGCACGACGGTGTAGCTGCCCGGCGGGATCCTTCCGGGGAAGAATTCGTGTGCCTGGTTGATCGCGTAGCTGAACGTTCCGGCCAGATCGACGTACGGCCGGTCGCCCGACGCGCGGCCCGCCAGCCGCACAGTGATCCGCTGGCCTGGCGGCCAGCCGGTGCCGTGCACCACGAACACGGTGTATCCGTCGCCCTGACCCTGGTACAGCTCGATCTGCTGATGCCCTTGTCCCCGGCCGGCCGGGCCGGGAAGCGCTGTCCCCGGCACCGCCCCCGGCGGCGGAGGTGGTGGCGGAGGCGGCGGAGGTGCGAACCCCGGGCGCTGACCCTGCGCGGCGCCGTCGCTGCTGTTGTTGAGCGATGCGCCGAGCAGGCTGCTCACCGCGACGAGGCCAGCTACCCCGGCCGCCGCGGCGGCCACCGTGGCGATCGTCCTGCCTCGCCGTGCGCCGGGGCCGCGTAACCAGGCGGGCAGCGCACCCACACGGGACGCCAGCCCGCGCACCCGCGCCGTCCCGCCGCCCCGCCGTCGCGGGCCGTCCGCGGCAGGCTGGGCAAGGATCGAGCCGCGCTCGGGCAACGGCACGACGGAGCCGATCGTGGAGTCGCCGCCCGCGCCGGTGGCATCCGCCGAGGGCTGCGGGCCGTGCCGGTACTCCTCGATCAGGCCGAGAGCCGGCTGCGGCAAGGACGAGCCGAACCCGTGCCCGATCCAGGCATTCACGTAGGGGGCGAGCTTGCCGACCAGTGCGGCCGAGGTCGGGCGCTTGCGCGGGTCCCTTTCCAGGCATCCGGTCACGATGCCGGCCAGCTCCGGCGGCAGGCCGCTGAGGTCGGGCGGCTCCGTGGCGAGCCGGATCAGGATGTCCGTCGCCGTCTGCCCGAGATAGGGGGCGTGCCCGCTCGCGGCGAAAAGCAGTGTCGAGCCGAGCGAGAAGACGTCGCTGGCCGTCGTCGCCTGGCGAGTGTCCCTTGCCTGTTCCGGCGCCATGTACGCGGGCGTTCCCACCGACCCGTGGGTCGAGGTCAGGCCGGCCGGTTCGGCCGCCCGCGCCACCCCGAAGTCGATGACCCTGGGCCCGTCGGGTGCGACGAGGACATTGGACGGTTTCAGGTCGCGGTGTACCAGGCCCGTGTCGTGAATGGAAGCGAGCGCCTCGGCGCATCCGGCGGCCAGCCAGCGGACGGCAGGCACGGGCAGCGGCCCGCAGGTGCGCACGAGCCGGTCCAGCGAGGGCGCGGGCACGTAGGCGGTGGCCAGCCAGGGCACGTCCGCATCCGGGTCAGCGGCGACCACGCCCGCGGTGAAGACGCCGTTGACCCGCCGGTCTTCCTCTTCCGCGAATTCGAGCTTGATCGTTTTGACGGCGACAAGACGGCCCGCGGCTGACCTGCCCAGATAGACCCGGCCCATGGCGCCAGCCCCGAGCCGGCCGAGCAGGACGTACGAGCCGATACGTGTTGGATCCAGCCGGCGCAACGGCTCCAAGAGCGTGCGCTGCGACCCCATCCAGCCCTCCCCTCCCGCCCTCATATTCCACCCATTATGATGCCTATTCCCGGCGGCACATGAGGACAGTGCCCGGGCCCGGCAATGCCGGACGATGGGCGAGCCTGCCCATACGGTCACCCGGCACAGAGATAAAACGGGTTCATGTTAGCCGTGTTTCCGGGTTTTGCTGGAGGAACGGGCACAGCCATAACGGCTGCCGCGGATGCGGTCGCTGCTGGTGCGGGGGGGATCCGGGGGGTCGTCCCCCCGGGGGAGCGCAGCCGTAACGGCTGCCGCGGATGCGGTCGCCGCTGGTGCGGGGGGTGCCGGGATCCCTGCGGGGTGGTGCAGCCGTAACGGTTGCGCGGACACGACTGCTGGCGCGGGGGCCGGGGGATCCGGGGTCGTTCCTGCGGGCCGGCGCAGGCCGTGACGGCTGCCGGTCGGTCGGCCGCCGTGACCGCGCGACCTCCTCACCTGAGCGGCTGCGGCGGACCTGCCGCCTTCGCCGGCAGCATTGCTGGCAAGGCTGCCGGCGGGTTCTTCATGCCGGGCTGCATCCTGCGCTCCATGACCAGGCCCCCGGCACCATGATCGGCGGGTTGAACGGGCGGGTGAGCCATCCGGAGCGGGGTGCGCCGCCCCCGGCCACAAGAGCCGCCGGCCGTCTACTCCAGCTCGCGCTTCAGCCTGGCGAGCTCGTCCTCGACGTCCTGGTCGAGCCGGGCCGCGTCCCGCTGGCGCGGTGCCGCCTGCGCCCGCACATCCAGTTGCCGCGCGGCCAGCTCTGCCCGGGCGTGGTCCGCCTCGACCTTCCTGGCCCTCTGCGCCTTGCCCGCCCGCAGCCGGGCGCGGGCCTTCAGCGCGACGGCGACGATCGCCCCGATCGCGATCGCCACGATGGCCAGTTGCAGCAAATGAAAGATGGCCGAGAACATGCCGATGACCACTATGACGGCCACGCCGATGGCGAGAACCTTGAGCCAGCCCATCGTGCACCTCCGCCCACACCGGACGGCCTGCCTGGCGGCGCGGTGTGGGTACTGCACAAATGGTAACAAGCCCCCGGCCGTGCGTCGGCTGGCGCGACCGTCGGCCCGAGGCCAGGCCGCCGGGCCAGTGGCACAGCGGAGTCGCCACACGATGCGGCCCGTCGCGGACGCGGAACATGCCGGCGGCGCCGTAGCTGATCCCGCGGGATGCTCTTCGTTTGCTGTGGAAATGCGTGGCCAGGCCCGGCACGGCCGCCGGCTGCCTTACCCTCGCTACGGGTGCAGGGGACGAGTGAGGCAGGGTGAATATCGCGAGGCTTGGTGAGATATGGCACCGGGTGGTGGCAGCACAGCACCTGCCGCCGGCCTGGCTGGTGGCGGCGAGCGGCCTGGCCGCGCTCGCCGCCGTGCTGCCGCGCCGGGCCTGGCTCGTGGCCCGCAACGTGGTGACCATTGCCCACGAGGGCGGTCACGCGCTGACGGCGCTCGCCACCGGACGGCGGCTTACCGGGGTCCGGATGCACGCGAGCACCGCCGGTGAGACGCTCTCGTCCGGCAAACCGACCGGGCCAGGCATGGTGGCAACGGCGGCCGCCGGTTACCTCGCGCCGTCGCTGCTCGGGCTGGGCGCCGCTGCCCTGCTTGCGAGCGGTCACCCCGTCGCCATGCTGCTGATCAGCCTGGTGCTGCTGGCAGGGCTGACCCTGGCGATGCGCAACGGATACGGCTTGGTGGCAACGGCGGCCGCCGCCGCGGTCGTCCTGGCCGTCTGCTGGCTGGCATCACCTCTGGTGCAGGCCGCTTTCGCATACTGCGCGGCGTGGTTCCTGCTGGTGGGTGCGGTGCGGCCGGTCGTTGAGCTGCAGCGCACGCGGCGGCGTGGCAGCCACGCCACCGACGCGGACGACCTTGCGCGCCTCACCGGGGTGCCCGGCATCGTCTGGGTGGCCGCATTCGGCTTCGTCGCGCTCGCGGCGCTCGCGGCCGGCGCACGGTTGCTGATCCGCTGACCCGGTCGCTGCTACGGCGCGGCGTCGGGCATGGCGGCAGGCACCGCCTCGGCCTGGCTCCGCTCGCTCCTGCCGAGCGCCTTGCGCATGACGAACCGGTCGAGCGGTGTGTACTCGGCAGATCCCGCCGCCGCGCCGTGGTGCGTGACCGTGATCGAAGTGGTGCCGCCCGGTTCCGCGGGGACCAGGTCGAACGAGGCGAAGCCGTAGGGGGTCTGCAGGTCACGGTAGGCCGACCAGGGCGCGGGCTCGGTCGTGGTGATGGACGCGTGCTGGCTCTGCGGGCTGCCCGGCCCCACCCCGACGATCAGCACACCGTCGTGGGGGGCGTCGAAAGCGCCGGCCGGGGTCGGCGAGGAGTGGCCGCCGCCACCGATGATCATGTGCACGGTCCCCCTGCTCGTGTCGATCTCGGCCGGATCGCTGCCCTGCGGCGCGGGCGTGAGCAGGTTGCTGCCGGGGAGGATTCCCCGCACGGGGAAGCTCCGCTCGAAGTGGTGTTCGTGGCCGGCGACGACCAGATCCACGCCGTACGCGTCGAACAGCGGCATGAGCTCCTGCCTGATTCCGAGGTCGGCGCCGTTGAAATGGGCCGAGGACATGGCCACCTGGTGCATGCAGACGACAACCCAGTCGATGGAGTTCGCGCGGCGCGCGGCGGCGAGTTCGGCCTCCAGCCAGGCGCGCTGCACGCCGTGGCTGTAACCGGTGATGTAGGGATTGTCGCCGCCTGACTGGTAGCCGGGCACGTGGTCGCGGCGGTAGGCGCTGAAGCCCCCGTCCTGCAGGCAGGCGTCGTCGTTGTTGATGGATATCACCCGCATCGGCCCGACGGTGAACGCGTACCAGTTGCCACGAAAGCCCGGTGACCCGTTGTCGGGCAATTCGAAGCGGGTCTGGTAGGACAGGTAACCCTGCGGGCCGTTGCCGACTTCGTTCTCGTGGTTGCCCGCGGCGGGCATCCAGGGGCGGTAGCGCGCCGAGCGCATGTTGTTGGTGAAAAACGATTCCCAGGTCGCCACCGGCGCGTCGCTCACGTTGGCGTAACACAGATCCCCGTTCATCAGGTGAAACAGGGGGTCGAGCGAGTCGACGGCAGCGACGATGTAGCCGGCGTTGGGGGTGTGCGGGCCGAGTCCCTGGCCGACCGCCGCCGGAATGGCCTGATCGCCGAAGCTGGTGAAGCGGAAACCCCTGCTGCGGCCGCGCGGCCCCGTACGGAAGGCGCCGGGCAGCGGCTGCGCGCCGTCGTGCAGCACTTCGTAACCGTAGGCGGTGTCAGGGGCCAGGCCTTCGAGTCTTGCGTGGTAGGTGTAGACCCGCTCGCCGGTGAGTGCCTCGGTGTAGACGCGTTCTTCGGCAGGAACCTCGGACCCGAGCTCTGGTGCGGTCCCGTTGCCACGGCTGCGGCCCAGGCGCAGCCGTGGCCGGGCCACCGCCGCCGGGGCGGCCCAGGAGACCGCCATCTGGGTCGCGGCGTCGGCGCCGAACTGGACATGTAACTGGCCCGGGGCCGGTGCACCCGCCGCGCCCGGGGTGCGGACCAGGGACGGCGCGCCCCTGGCGGCGGGAAGCAGCGGCGCCGTCACCGCCAGCCCGCCGAGGACCATTGCCTGGCGCCTGGATACACTCGCTGGTTCGCTCATTCTGTCTCCCCCTCGGGTCGCCGGTGTGCGGCCATCTGCCGCACACCGGCCGCTTGCTGCGGGCCGTGTTCAAGTCTTGGCCCTCTGTGGCGCGTCGGCAAGACTGCTGCCATCCTCACCGGCACTCCTGCCGCGAGCGTGCACGGCAGATGAACGATCGCTGTTTCCCCGGTGAAGAGGCGAGAGGGCCGCCACGGACGGCGGCGTCGCGCGGCAGCCGTTCGGCTTCCCGGGTTACCGGCGGGCCAGGCTGGTGCGGCCAAACTGCCTGGTCATGGGCGTCTCTCGGGGTACTGCCCGCTTGACAGTTATCGAATACATGTTCGATAGTGAGGAACGTGGCAGCGGTACCCGCGCGACTGCGCGACCTGGTGCCGGCGCAGCCCGGGGAGGGACTGCTGCCGGTGCTGCCGGTGGTGAGCGGCCTGCTGCAGGAGGGGGGCCTGCGGCGAGGCTGCGTCGTGGCGGTGGAGCGGTCTGGGCTGCTGTGCATGACCGTGGCGGCGGGGGTGTCGGCGGCCGGGGGGTGGTGTGCCGTGGTGGGGATGCCGCAGCTAGGCGTGCTCGCGGCGGCCGACGTGGGGGTGGATGTGGACCGCTTGCTGCTGGTGCAAGATCCCGGGCCACGATGGCCCCAGGTGGTGGCCGCCTTGCTCGAGGGCTGTGAGCTTGTGCTGCTGCGCCCGCCTGCCCGTCCGCCCGCCCAGGTGGCACGGCGGCTTGCGGCACATGCACGGCGTAGCGGGGGCGCGCTCGTGGTCGCGGGGAGCTGGGACGGAGCGAACCTGTCGCTCCGCGTGACCCGCTCCCAATGGGTCGGTGCCGACGCCGGTCACGGGCGTCTGCGGGGCCGGCGGGCACAGGTGGTCGCGGGCGGCAGTGGGCGCGGCGCACGCCCCCGGGCGCAGTGGTGGTGGCTGCCCGGCCCGGACGGTGCCGTGCGCGCCGCCGAGCAGGGCACCGCGGAGCGGGCCGTGCGGGAGCACAACTGGATGCCCGATGCCTTAAGCCGGGCTGTCGCCGGAGCAGGGTGCGGTGCGGCAGCGGATGCCCCGGCGGGGGCGAAGGGACTGGAACTTTGCTGCGGTTGGACAACGGTGAAAACCAGGGCGGGCCTGGCGCACGGCGGAGCACGCACCGGGGTGGGCCGGCGCGCGGCGAGCCACCGCGGGTGCTCGTGGTGTGGTGCCCAGATTGGCCGGTCGTGGTGGCGGGCACGGGCTGTGTGGCGCCGGCCGCGGTGATGGCGGCAGACCTGGTCGTGGCGTGCTCGGCGTCCGCACGTGCAGCGGGGGTCCGGCGGGGGCAGCGGCTGCGGGATGCGCAGCGCCACTGCCCTGAGCTGGTGGTGCGCGCCAGGGACATCGACGCCGAAGCGCGGGCGTTCGAGCCGGTGGTGGCAGCGGTGGCGGAGTTCTGCCCGCGCGTCGAGGCGCTACGGCCGGGGCTGTGCGCGATCGGCGCCCGCGGCCCGGCCAGGTGTTTCGGTGGGGAGAAAGCGCTCGCCCGCAAGATCACTCACGTCCTGGCTGACCGGGGGTTCACCGGCAGGATCGGGGTTGCGGGCGGCCTGTTCGCCGCTCAGCTCGCGGCCCGCACGGGCACTGAGGGTGTCGTGGTGCCGCCGGGGGGGACCCGGCGGTTCCTTGCCCCGCATCCGGTGGGGCTGCTCGAAGATCCCGGGCTGGCAGGCCTGCTGTCCCGGCTCGGCGTGCATACGCTCGGCGACTTCGCTGCCCTGCCGGCCGGCGACGTGTTTTCCCGGTTCGGCGTCGCGGGTGCGGCCGCGCACCGGCTGGCCAGGGGCCTGGAGCCCCGGCCGCTCGCACCCCGGCCCCCATCGGCCGATCTGTCGGAGGCAATCGAGTTCGACCCGCCCGCGGCTGTGGCCGAGCCCGTGGTGTTCGCTGGTAAGGCGCTGGCAGGCCGGCTGCATGCCAGCCTGGCCGGCCGTGGGCTGGCGTGTGCCCGGGTCGAGGTTCAGGTGGTTTTCGCCAGCGGGCGGATCCACTCGCGGTCGTGGCGGCACGACGGGTTGCTGTCGTCGCTTGCGGTGGCCGAACGGGTGCGCTGGCAACTCGACGGATGGCGTGCGGGTGAGCGCGCACCCGCTGCCGATGACGGGGCCGCCTGCGGCGGGGTAACGGTATTGCGCCTGACGGCGGACCAGATCGTCCCCGATGAGGGGACACAGCTTGGCCTGTGGGGCGAGGCGATGGTCACCGACCGGGTCGCGCGCGCTGCCGCCAGGGTGCAGGCCATGCTCGGCCACGAGGCAGTTACCCGCCCGGTGCGCGCCGGGGGCCGCGGCCCTGGCGATCAGATCGCGCCGGTGCCGTTCGGTGCCAGCCGCACCCCGCGGCCGGCCGCGGGCCGCCCCTGGCCGGGCCACCCGTGGCCGGGCCGCATCCCCGCGCCATCCCCGGGCACTGTTTACCCGGCTCCGCTGCCCGCGGCCGTGACCTGCGCGTCAGGGGAGCCGGTGACCGTCAGCGGGCGTGCCGCCATATCCGCACCACCGCGGCGGCTCGTCATCGACGGCGGGCCGCCGCGCGAGGTCGCTGCCTGGGCCGGCCCCTGGCCTGTCCACGAACAGTGGTGGGATCCGGCACATGCCCGGCGGCTGGCCAGGTTTCAGCTCGTCACCGGGGACGGCGCGGCATGGCTCGCGGCCGTTGAGGGCGGCCGCTGGGTGATCGAGGCGAGTTATGACTAGGTGTGCTTTCATGACCGAGGACGCTTTGGTGCGGCATCTTCACGAAAGTGTCCGCGGTCATGAACGCGGGCGCGGCTAGCGGGCGCGGCGGCCGTGGGCTGGAACAACCCCCCGGTCTCCTGGGATGAGTTCGGGCGGCGCCTGTCCTGGCGCGCCCGCCCGGCCGCCCAGACGGCCGGCCCGGGCCAGCCCGGCCGCGGCCGGCCGGTAACCCAGCTGCCCTCCCGTCAGGAAGCCGCGCCCGCGGACCGGATCCCATGGGCGGAGCTGCACTGCCATTCCGCCTTCAGCTTTCTTGACGGGGCCTCGCAGCCGGCCGAGCTGGTCGCGGAGGCGGCCCGCCGCGGCGTGGCGGCCCTTGCCCTCACCGACCACGACGGCATGTACGGGGCTGCCCAGTTCGCGCGGGCGGCCGCCGGATGCGAAGAAGAGACCGGCGTCCGGGTGGCCACGATTTTCGGTGCCGAGCTCGGCCTGGGCCTGACGGATGGTCGCCGCGCACCTCCCCGGGCCGGAGTTCCCGATCCAGCCGGCCGCCATCTGCTCGTGCTGGCCCGCGACCCGGAGGGCTACCGGCGGCTGTGCCGGGTGATCAGTGCCGCGCACCTGGCCGGCGGTGAGAAAGGCCGGCCAAGTTATGACCCCGAGGCCCTCGCTGCCGCACACGGCGGCCACTGGGTTGTGCTCACCGGCTGCCGCAAGGGTGCGGTTCCCGCCGCACTCGCTGCCAGCGGGGCCGAAGCCGCACGCGGCGAACTTCACCGGCTGGTGGAGATGTTCGGCCGCGACAACGTCATGGTGGAGCTGATCGACCATGATCAGCCTGGTGATGACGAACGCAACGACGCGCTGTACGCGCTGGCCAAAAGCGGCGGGACGCAGGTGGTGGCGTCAGGCAATGTGCACTACGCCGCGCCCGCGCAGGCGCGGCTGGCCCAGGCGCTCGCGGCTGTCCGGGCACGGACCAGCCTGGATGAGATGAACGGCTGGCTGCCCGCGTCGGGCAGCGCCTACCTGCGCAGCGGGGCGGAGATGGCGCGGCGCCTGACCCGGTACCCCGGCGTCTTCGCGCGAACCGTCGAACTGGGCCGCGAATGCGCGTTCGGCTTCAAGGTGATCGCGCCCAAGCTGCCGGACTGGCCGGTCCCCGCGAACCACACGCAGATGTCGTGGCTGCGCCAACTGGTCGCGGACAAGATCCCGCACCGTTACGGCCCCCCGGGCGCGCCGCGGGTGCCAGGTGCGTATCGCCAGGTCGCGCACGAGCTTGATGTGATCGAGGGTCTCGGGTTCGCGGGCTACTTCCTGATCGTCAACGACATCGTCGGGTACTGCGCGGACAAGAAGATCCTGTGCCAGGGGCGGGGATCGGCCGCCAACTCGGCAGTCTGCTACGCACTCGGGATCACCAGCGTGGACGCCGTCCGGCACGGCCTGCTGTTCGAGCGGTTTCTTTCTGCTGGCCGCGACGGGCCACCCGACATCGACCTGGACATCGAGCATCGCCGCCGCGAAGAAGTGATCCAGTACGTCTACGGCAGGTACGGCCGTGACCGTGCCGCCCAGGTCGCCAACGTCATCTCCTACCGGCCACGGATGGCCCTTCGTGACGCGGCCCGGGCCCTCGGGCACTCACCAGGCCAGCAGGACGCGTGGTCGCGTCAGATCCAGCCGGGCGAGCCGGCCGGATCCGGCGCCGGTATCCCGCAGGCCGTGGTCCAGTTGGCCGGGCAGATGCAGCGGCTGCCCCGCCACCTGGGCATTCACTCGGGCGGGATGGTGATCTGTGACCGGCCGGTGGGCGAGGTGTGCCCGGTGGAGTGGGCCCGCAGGCCTGGCCGCAGCGTGCTGCAGTGGGACAAGGATGATTGTGCCTTCGCCGGCCTGGTCAAGTTCGATCTGCTGGGTCTGGGCATGCTGTCGTGCCTGCACGACACGTTCGATCTGGTCGCGGCGCACCACGGTCATAGCTGGAACCTGCATTCGATACCGCAGGAAGATCCCGCCGTCTACCGGATGATGCAGCAAGCTGACACGGTCGGGGTGTTCCAGGTCGAGTCCCGTGCCCAGATGGCCACGCTGCCCAGGCTGCGGCCGGAAAGGTTCTACGACCTGGTCATCGAGGTCGCCCTGATCAGGCCCGGGCCCATCCAGGGTGGCTCGGTGCACCCCTACCTGTGCCGCCGCAGGGGGGATGAGGAAGCGACGGTGCCGCACGAGTCCATGCGCGGCGGGCTGGGCAAGACGCTCGGCGTTCCGCTGTTCCAGGAGCAGATGATGCGGATCGCCATCGACTGCGCCGGGTTCACTCCTGCAGAGGCGGACCGGTTGCGCCAGGCGATGAGCGCCAAGCGGGCCCCGGAGCGGGTCACCGAGCTCCGCCAGCGGCTGCTGGACGGGATGGCCGCCCGTGACATCCCCGCCGCCGTGGCGGAGGAGGTCTACGAGAAGATCCTCGCGTTCTCCAGTTACGGGTTCCCCGAGTCACACGCCATCAGCTTCGCCTATCTGGTTTATGCCAGCGCCTGGCTCAAGCACTACTACCCGGCCGCGTTCACCGCTGCCCTGCTGCGCAACCAGCCGATGGGCTTCTACTCGCCGGCCACGTTGATCACCGATGTCCGGCGCCACGGTGTCGAGGTCCGCGGGGTGGACGTCAACGCGAGCGGCGCCCTCGCCACCCTTGAGACCGTGGGCTACCCGCTCGGGCGGCCGGGTATCAGGCTTGGCCTGACCGGTGTCCGCGGCCTCGGCAGTGAGCAGGCCGAGGCGATCGCGGCGGGCCGCCCGTATGCCGATCTCGGCGACTTCGCCCGCCGCACCCGGCTGCCGGCGGCGGCGCTGCAGGCACTGGCGATCGCCGGGGCCTTCGGCTGCTTCGGCCTTTCCCGCCGCGGCGCGCTGTGGGCGGCGGGCGCGCTCGCGTCCACCCGTCCCGGGCAGCTTCCCGGCAGCACCCCGGGACTGGCAGCCCCGCCGCTGCCTGCCATGACCCCGGTCGAAGAGACCCTGGCCGACCTGTGGGCCACCGGCACCTTCGGCACCCATCCCATTGCCCACATCCGGGCGGTCCTGGCGGCCCGGGGCGTCATCCCCGCTGGAGCGCTCAAGGCCACCGAACCAGGCAGCAGTGTCACGTGCGGCGGCCTGGTCACCCACCGGCAGCGGCCGGCGACCGCGGGCGGTGTGGTCTTCATCAATCTCGAGGACGAAACCGGCATGGTCAACGTCATCTGCCCGCCCGCTGTCTGGGCGCGTTACCGGCGCGGCGCCCTGGACACGGCGGCCCTGCTCGTGCACGGGCGCCTCGAAAGCAACGAGGGTGCGATCAACCTGATCGCGGTCCGGATCCAGCGGCTGCGCGTGGCCGCCATCGCGCGGGGCACCGTGGGCCCCCTACCCCCAGGAACGGCTGCATGCCGCGGGTGACGCCCTCGCCAGCTACCTCAAGGCGATCACACCCACCGTGCGCATCGAGAAACACCTCACCGGCCCCGCATCGCCAGCGAGCTAGCGGGACGCGCCCCTCGGTGCGTCCTCCGGGCCACGCCCGGACCTCGCCCGGACAGGCTCGTGCGGCCGGACGGCGGCTGCTGTGCAGCGGCATCCGGCCGCACGAACCCCGGGGAAGGGTGACAGGACGTCTGATGGGGGCGGGCGCTCAGTCGTCGCCCTCGTCCTTCTTGCTCGGGAAGATCAGGCCGCACACTTCGAGGTAGAGCTGCTCCGGATAGGGGACGAACGGCACGTTGGACAGCGCCTGGTCCTGGCCAGCGGACTCCACGACGAACTCACCGTACCCGAGCAGGCGGCCCGTCGCCGAGCGCTTGAAGGTCATGTCGGTGACCTTGGTGAGCGGCATCATCGCGACCCTGCGAAGTACAAGACCGGTCACGAGAAGCATGCGCTGCGACGTAACCACGAAGTAGTCGACGGACCAGTTGGCGACCTTCCAGATCAGGCGGAGCAGGAGCAGGCTCCAGGCCAGCCAGATGATGTCGAGTGCCCCACCATTGCCGTGCGCGACGCTGCTGCTCAGCAGTCCTGCGACCACCAGGCCGGCGAGAACGAGACCGATCGGGCCCAGAAGCATCGCAGGGTGCATACGGACGGTAATCACCTGGTGCTCGTGTGGCAGCAGGTAACGGTTGACTGACGCCGGGGCGGTGTCGCCTGGCGTTATCAGCCTCACCCCGGCCTCAGCTCAGGCCGCTGACGAATGTCGACAGCCCATGCGCCACGGTCCCAAGGCCGTGGATCGCGTTGTGCACGATCGTCGCGGCCGAGGTGGGGTTGGTGACCAAGAAGAACACGACAAAGGCGATCGCAGCCCAGCCGAGGTACTTCTTCATCGGGCACTCGCCTCCCAGACGTACTGCAGCAGACCAGCCAATGACATCAGCTTAGCTCAACGCGATATTCCGACCAATGGTCACCGACCGTGTCGGCAGTGTTATGCGGAAACCGAAGCCGGCGTACGTTGCTGACGCAATCAGCTCAGGCTTGCGCCTGCGCAGGCTACATCCCCTGCCCGCACGGATGTGCAGGAGCTGCCGCAGTTGCCGCAGGATCGATGCCGGCGAGGCGCAAGGTAATCACAAAGTAACTGTTTGTAACGCCCCCTCGGGAGGGCACACGTGGGAGCACCGACGGGCGTGGAGCGCCCAGCGGCGGGATGTTCCGCCACCAAGAGGAAGCCGCCGGACGTAACGGCACTTTCACCTCTTTGCCCGGCAGTGCATGATTCATCCGATGATGGCGAAATATGGTGGGCGCCAATGGCCGCCGTGTCCCGGCGGTGCATTGAACGGCGTCACCGCCCGGACCTGGGTCCCATCGCGGCGGACGCGCGCCCGGCACTGCCAGCGCCCGTCCGCGCGGCCTGTCAGCCTCGGGTTTTGGCGCCGGCGAGACGGCCACGGCCCCGGTCTGGCAACATTCCCCCGTGAGTGCAGCGGCGGTGGGCTGACATGACGGACGCGGATACGGCCGATTTTGCTGTCGTGGTCTACCGTGAAGACGACCTTTGGGAGGCGGAGGTGCTCCCCGTCGCGCTCACGGCTGACCTCGATGGCCTGATCCATGCGCTCCGCCAGCAGCCGAGCATCGGTGGGACCATCGGCCTGGCCGCGATCGGCGACGACTTTTTCGTCGCGCTGCGGGTCTTCGGCGGGCACGTGTCGGTCTTCCTCTCCGACGTGACCGCGGCCGATGAGTGGCCGCTGGCCCGCCAGGTGCTCGACTACCTGGACATCCCGGTGCCGGAGGAGGAGGACCTGGACCAGGTGCTGCCGGCGGGCGACCTTTCGATCTTCGCCGACCTCGGGCTGGACGAGATGGAGCTCGGCGCGCTCGCCGGGGACCTGGACCTGTTTCCCGACGAGGTGCTCGCGAGCATCGCCGGGAGACTCGGCTTCGCGCCCGCGCTCGAACGGGCACTGGATGTCGCACTCGGCTGAGTCCGCCGGCTTCGAGCCTGCCATGCGCCTCGCGATCGCAGCAGCCGCGCTGGCGGGCGGGACAGACGTCCCGGTGGGCGCGGTCGTCCTCGATTCGGCCGGGACGGTCATCGCACGGGGCGCGAACAGGCGTGAGGCTGACGGCGACCCGACCGCGCACGCGGAGCTTGTCGCCCTGCGCGCCGCCGCCAAAGCGGCCGGGAACTGGCGGCTGATCGGCTGCACGCTCGTGGTGACACTCGAGCCGTGCACGATGTGCGCGGGCGCCGTGACCCTGGCCAGGGTGGACAGGCTCGTATTCGGCGCCGCCGACCCCAAGGCCGGAGCGGCGGGCTCGCTTTGGGATGTCGTGCGCGACCGTCGCCTCAATCACCGTCCCGAGGTCGTCGGCGGCGTGCTCGCGGCGGAATGCGGCATGCTGCTGCGCGCGTTCTTCGCCGCACGCCGCTTGCCATAGCGCGGCACGGACCCGGCCCGGATGCGACCCGCCGGCATCTTCTGACGGCGGCCCGCCGGCATCTTCTGACGGCGAGCCGCCGGGCGTCGGGTAGGCTCTCGGGCGGTGGAGTCGCCTAGTGGCCGAGGGCGCACGCCTCGAAAGCGTGTGAGGGGGCAACCCCTCCGTGGGTTCAAATCCCACCTCCACCGCCACCTGCCGGGCCCGGGTCCTCGATGGACCCGGGCCGGACGCAGCTAGGGAAACGCCCAAAAAACCGGCGCGCGGTGGACGCTGACCTGGAGGGGAGTTCCGGAGATCCGGTGGCCGGGCACTCGGCGCGAGTCTTGAACGTTATGCACGTGACGCAGCGGCCATGGCGCTGCCAAGCGACACGGCGACGCGGAATCGTCATCCACAGTGGAAGAGACCCCCGCGGAAGAGAAGAGACGTGCTAGAGCCACAAAGCACCGCGTTCTTCCTTTTGCTCATGCTCGCCTTCGGCGGCCTGGTGGTGTGGGCCGTCCTGGCCAAACAGCCGGTCTTCCGGCTGCTCGCCGCCTCGATCGCGTTCGTGCCCGCCATGTTGTTCGGGGTGGCGGCGGTGAACAAGTACTACGGGTACTACGAGACGTGGGGCGCCGTTGTCGCCGATTTCACCAGCCGCGGCGTGCAGAACATCCCGCAGGCACCCTCGCTGGGCGCAGGCTCCGTACAGCAGTTCGACCAGCTTCTCGGTAGTGCGATCAACGTCCGGTTGGCGGCGCAGACAGGTGCGGAAGTCAGCGTGCCGGTGGCCGGCGCTGCCAGCCGCATCACCCGCGATGTGCTTATCTACCTGCCTCCGCAGTACTTCCAGAAGCGCTACGCGGGTTACCGCTTTCCTGCCATCGAGCTCATCCACGGCCAGCCGGGCGAGCCGCAGGACTGGCTGGCGGCACTGGACGTGCAGACCACGCTGCAGGACATGATCGCGAGCCACCGGGCGGATCCGGTGGTTCTCGTGATGCCCGACGTGAACGGCGGGAGGAAGATCTCACTGCAGTGTCTCAACCAGGTTGGGGGCCCCGCCGACGACACCTTCGTGGCGCTCGATGTGCCCAGGTTCGTGGCGGCGCGAATCCGGGTGCAGGAACCTGGCCAGCCCTGGGGCATCGCCGGCTTCTCCGAGGGCGGGTACTGTGCCGCCAATCTCGCGCTGCGTCACCCGGGACAGTTTGGCTTCGCAGGCGTGCTGAGCGGCTACTTCGCGCCGATGGACAACCGGGTGCAGATCAAGAATGCGATCAAGCGTGTCGATCCGTTCCACTTCAATGCGATTCTGCGCAGGATGAACACCCCACTGGAGGTGGCCCACCAGCTCCCCGCGGGCAGCCGGATCCCGCAGTTCTGGGTCGCCGCGGCCCGTGCGGTGCGGGGGGACGTGCTGGCCGCGGTGAGTTTCGTCACCGTGCTCAAGGCCCTGAATCCGGCGACTCCACTGATCATCACGCCCAACGGCGCGCACAACGCCGTCGCATGGCGCAGCATGATCGTGTCAATGCTGGAGTGGATGACGCCGCGCCTCACCCACGCGGCGGCGGCTTTGGGCTGCCCGGCCTGCGTCGCACCGGCCACGGTGCCAAGCGCACACCCGCCGGTCAGCGGCCCGCTGTCGCTGCCGAATCGAGATCAAGCACCCGGGCGTGTACAACGGCCCGCTGGTGCAGGGCCGCTCGCAGCGCCCGGTGCAGGCCGTCTTCCAGATAAAGATCTCCGTGCCACTGGATGACATGCGGGAAAAGGTCGCCGTAGAACGTCGAGTCCCTGGCGAGCAACTGGTGAAGATCGAGCACGGCCTTGGTCGTGATGAGCTCGTCGAGCCGAACCTGCCTGGGTGGGATCCTGCTCCATTCGCGGATGCTCAGGGCGGGGTCGGGGTACGGGCGCCCCTCGCCGACCTGCTTGAAGATCACCTACAGAAGTGTAGATGAGCGCGGCCTTCCCGTCGGCCGTATCGTCCGCCCGCGGGCGTGCCGGAGGGGAACCGCTGGCCAGCGCGACGACGCCTCTGGCAGAAGGCGATCACCGAAAGCGCGTACTCCGAAATACGTGAGCGAGATGCCTATCTCAGAGGCTACGGGCCATCTGGATGAGGTGGCGGAAGAGAGTGCCGCTACCGGTGAGGTGATTTACCTGACCCGCGATGGCCGCCGTCTTGCCGCGATCGTGCCCGCCGACGTCGCCGCGCAGATCGAGGCTGCTGAGGACGCGGCTGACATCGCGGCCGCCGAGGCCGCCAT
>WNGJ01001751.1_pt1 | contig 25148 bp, 23 predicted proteins | sample 5400611 | NCBI WGS metagenome assembly WNGJ01 (sample SAMN13153375, study PRJNA577476) | soil metagenome | isolation source: 40 cm soil or saprolite under Garry oak tree replicate 1 | place: USA:California | collected 2016-06-15
GATGGCACCGGCGGCACATTCAACCCCGATCAGTGGATGGAGCCGAAGGATCAGCGCAAGGTCGACGATTTCATCATCTTCGCAATGTGTGCGGCGCGTCAGGCACTCGACGACGCCAATTGGCATCCTTCCACCGAAGAGGAGCGTTGCGCCACCGGCACGATGATCGGCTCGGGGATCGGCGGCCTGTCCGGCATTGCCGATACGGCGCTGCTTCTCAAGGAGCGCGGCCCGCGCAAAATATCGCCGTTCTTCATTCCCGGGCGTCTGATCAATCTGGCTTCCGGCTATGTATCGATCGAGCACGGCCTCAAGGGTCCCAACCATGCGGTGGTCACGGCGTGTTCGACCGGCGCCCACGCGATCGGCGATGCAAGCCGGCTGATCGCGCTCGACGACGCCGATGTGATGGTGGCCGGCGGAACCGAATCGCCGATATGTCGGCTGTCGATGGCGGGGTTTTGCGCATCGCGGGCGCTGTCGACCGCCTTCAACGACACGCCGGAAAAAGCCTCGCGTCCCTATGACAAGGACCGCGACGGTTTCGTGATGGGGGAAGGCGCCGGCATCGTAGTGCTCGAGGAATACGAGCATGCGAAAAAACGCGGCGCCAGGATGTATGCGGAGGTGATCGGGTACGGGCTATCCGGCGACGCCTACCACATCACCTCTCCGACGCCGGATGGCGATGGCGCGTTCCGCAGCATGAGCGCTGCGCTGAAGCGCGCGGGAATCACGGCCTCGGATATCGACTACATCAATGCGCACGGCACCTCGACGCAGGTCGGTGACGAAATCGAGCTGGCTGCCGTGGAGCGGTTGCTGGGCAACGCTTCTTCGAGGGTGTCGATGTCGTCGACCAAATCCTCGACCGGACACCTGCTGGGCGCGGCGGGCGCGATCGAGACGATTTTTAGCGTGCTCGCCATCCGCGACAATATCGCGCCGCCAACCATCAATCTTGATAATCCGTCGGTCGAAACGGCGATCGACCTCGTGCCGCAAACGCCGCGCAAGCGTGAGATCAACGTTGCACTGTCGAATTCGTTCGGTTTCGGGGGCACCAACGCATCCGTGATTGTGCAGCGCGTGGCCGACTGACGCATCATGTGAAGAAGTGTCCACCGATTCGCCGCATTCGGTGATAATTCCTATAACTGGGCGTAGACTATCGGCCGACGCGAGAATCTCGCGGGGCCGCGATCGAACCGACAGGATTCAGGTTGCATCGATGAGTGAGAGGCCGCCCATTTCGCCAAGGAGTCCGCGCGCCGCGCTGGAGCCCGAGCAGGTTCCGCCGCCGCCGCGGAGATCGGAGCGCGCGCGCAATCCGTTCGTCGTGTTCGGCAACGCCGTCATCACCATCGTGCTGATCGTGATGCTCGGCGGGGGCGCCGTCTATGTCTACGGCCGGCAGATGCTCGAATCCCCCGGACCTCTGCAGGAAGAAAAGATCGTCAACATCCCGGCGCGCTCGAAAACCAGGGACATCGCCGATATCCTGCAACGCGAAGGCGTGATCGATATCAGTCCCTGGGCGTTCATTGGCGGCGTGTTCGCCTTGAAGGCAAGCTCCGATCTCAAGCCCGGCGAATACGCGTTCCAGAAGCACGCCAGTCTGCGCGATGTCGTCGCCACCATCGTCGAAGGCAAGGTGGTTCAGCACGCCGTCACGGTTCCCGAAGGGCTCACCTCCGAGCAGATCGTGACCCGGCTTTCCGAGAACGACATTTTCGCGGGCTCGGTGCGCGAAATGCCGCGCGAAGGCACGTTGCTGCCGGAGACCTACAAATTCCCCCGCGGCACCACGCGCGACCAGGTGATCCAGCGGATGCAGCAGACGCAAAAGCGGGTGCTGGCGGAAATCTGGGAGCGCCGCAATCCGGACGTTCCGGTCAAGACGCCGGAACAGCTGGTGACGCTGGCCTCGATCATCGAGAAGGAAACCGGCAAGCCGGACGAGCGCAGCCGAGTCGCTGCCGTGTTCGTCAATCGGCTGCGGCAAAAAATAAAGCTGCAGTCCGATCCGACCATCATCTACGGGCTGGTCGGCGGCAAGGGAACATTGGGCCGGCCGATCAAGCGCTCCGAGATCCAGCAGCCGTCGCCCTATAACACCTACGTAGTCGACGGCCTGCCGCCCGGGCCGATCGCCAATCCCGGGCGCGCCTCGCTGGAAGCCGCCGCCAATCCGGCGCGCACCCGCGATCTGTTCTTTGTCGCCGACGGTACCGGCGGCCATGCCTTCACCGAGACCTACGACCAGCATCAGAAGAACGTCGCCAAGCTGCGCACGATGGAAAAGCAGATTCAGAACGATACCGTCGAACCGGCCGCGGATGACGCGCCGGCGGCAGGTGCGCCGGTTGACTCAGCCCCGACGGCCACGACCAGGCCGGCTGCGCCGAAAAAGCCCGCCCGCAGTGCCGCTCCGGCACGGCAGGGGGCGGCACAGTCGACGGCGTCGCCTCCGGCGGTGATTCAGCAATAGCATGGCCGCGGGGGCCGGTTTCGCGGTGGTCGAAAACGCTTCTAACGAGTGACTTTTGCGCGTATGCCGCTGGCAAAACCGGTATCCACTTTCGCCGAATACGCGCTAAGCTCGGGCTGGTTCGTGGTTTGCGAATCTCACACCTGTTCCTTTCGGAGTACCTGACGCGATGGCGCTGTCGAGCATGACTGGTTTTGCCCGAACTCACGGCGCCAGCGGACCCTACGCATTCGAATGGGAGTTGAAGTCGGTCAACGCCAAGGGGTTCGATCTGCGGATGCGGCTGCCGCCTGGATGGGACGAACTCGAAGCTTTCGCCAAAAAGCGCGCCGGCGAAGTGCTGTCGCGCGGAACGGTGTATGCCAATTTGAACGTCAAGCGCACCAACGCGGTCTCTACCATCCGGGTCAACGAGGAAGTGCTCGCTTCGATCGTCAGGGTCGCAGGCGTGCTCGCGGGCAAGATCGACGCGGTGGCGCCGAGCATCGACGGGCTCTTGGGGATCAAGGGCGTCATCGAAGTTGTCGAGCCGGAAAGCGACGAGGCGGAAGACAAGGCGGCCAAGGCCGCCGCCGCAGCCGCCTTCGAGCAGGCGCTCGGCAACCTCGTGGAGATGCGCGAGCGTGAGGGTGTGACGCTCGGGCAAATCCTGATCCAGCGAATGGATGAGATCGAGCGTCTGGCCAAGAAGGCCGAGGCCGCGCCCGGACGCAAGCCCGATGCCATCAGGGCACGGCTCGCCGAGCAGATCGCGGCATTGCTGGACACCTCCGACCGGTTCGATCCGGACCGGCTCAATCAGGAGGCGATCATGATCGCGGCGAAGGCCGATATTCGCGAGGAGCTGGATCGCATCGCCTCGCACATTTCGCAGACCCGCGAGATGATCGCCAAGGGCGGGCCGATCGGCAGGCGGCTTGATTTCCTGGCGCAGGAATTCAACCGTGAGGTCAATACCTGCTGCTCGAAGTCGAACGATCTCGAACTGACCAACACCGGCCTCGAGATGAAGAACGTGGTCGAGCAATTCCGCGAACAGGTCCAAAATCTGGAGTGATCGATGACGGCTGGCGGCCACGGCTTCGACGGTGTTGAGCGGCGCGGACTGATGTTCGTGCTGTCATCGCCGTCGGGCGCGGGCAAAACCACGCTGTCGCGCCTGCTGATTGAACGGACGCCGGGCCTGAAGATGTCGGTGTCGGCGACCACGCGTCCGATGCGGCCCGGCGAGATCGACGGCCGCGACTACTGGTTTGTCGACAAGACGAAATTCGAACAGACCAGCAATTGCGGGAAAAAGCCCGCGCCGATGTCGTCAGCGTATTCATCCTGCCGCCGTCGGTGGCCGACCTTGAGAAGCGTCTGCACTCCCGCGCGCAGGATTCAGACGCCGTGATCCGGGGACGGATGAGCCGCGCCAGCCATGAAATGAGCCACTGGGCGGAATACGATTATATCGTCATCAATCACGATATCGATGAAGCGTTCGCCGAGGTGCAGTCGATCCTTAGCGCCGAACGGCTGAAACGCGAACGCCGCACCGGTTTGACGAATTTCGTACGCGAGTTGCAGCGGCAACTAGAGAAGTGATCCGACGCCCGGCTGGCGCTGGTTCGCACCTCTGCGAGTTTTGCGGGAAAAGTCCCGCAACAATTCCACGATCCGGTCGTCGGGGTCACCGACCTGATCGAGGTCGCGCGGGGAATGCGGCTGTGTCGGCAGGGCATCGGCACCCTGATAGACCGTTGAGGCTTTGCGGCCGGTAGCTGCCGATTTCCAGATTGCGCCTCGGCGCCCGCGAACTGTACGCTTTGCGCGACGCCTTGTGCCGACGAAGTTGAAAATCAAACGTCCCATCACGCCTGCCAGCGCCAGCGCGCCCATGATCGCGGCCAGCAGCATCTGCACGGAATGGGTTGGGGACAGGTCCGCCGCAGCGAACTGGCCGGCCACGGGAGGGGGAGGCGCAGGCGGCTGGGCTTGCTTGGCTGCGTTCACGTCCGCGCCAGCAGCGGGTTCATTCGGCGCCGGGCTCGCCAAGGGAGCAGGGCTGGTGACTGCAAACGCGTTCGACTGATCCAGCCAGCGCGAGGTGACGGCCGACGGTTGTGTTGCGGCACCCGGCGGCTGCAGGTTCTTGTCGGCTTCGCTCAGCGGGGCGGTGGCGGGCATCGCCGCGGCCGGCCGGTCTCCGCGGCTCGGCTGGTCGATGCGCGGTTGCGGCGGTAGTTCGGCGCGCGCGTTCGCTATTGACGGTTGTATCGCGGTGTCGGTTTTTGTCGAAACCGGTTTTGCGGATGAAGGCGATTTGGGTGCGGCGACGCCGGCGGCCTTTTCGCCCTCGTCCCGCAGATACCAGCATTGGCGTTTGCTGGTGCGGTCCATCCGATAAAACCAATGGCTACCCTGAGGCGTCTCGCCCTTCGGCGCGGAAAGGCACTCCTCGTCCGCCTCGGCCGCGCCGCGCGTGATTGTCGTCAGAGAGGCACCAGCAAGGAGGCTGGCGAAGATTGCTGACGCAATTCTCGCTCGGTTCGGCATCGGTTACTCCGGTACTCATACGCGTACTAAAACACAGTATTCCTATCCCTTATCTCCACAAAGACTTGGGTAGGAATGAGCCAAAATCCGGACAGCATGAGGCTTAATTCGGGCCGCACCCCTCGCAGGCCGGCATTTAGAAGAAATAAAATTTGACGCGCTGTTTCTGCATCACTCGCTGGCCAGCACGTCGCTAAAGAGCACGTAGCGCTGACCGTCGAAACGCACCAAACGCATCTGTTTGATCGGGCGCAGATCGGTCGGGCTGGTCTTTAGCCGGATTCCCGGCAGCAGCAGCGGCAATTCCATGTCCAGATGGGAAGCCTGCTTCATGATGTTCGCACGCGTCAGATTGTCGCCGCATTGCCTGAGCAACTGCACCACCGCGAAGCCGATGTTGTAGCCATAGGGCGCATAGTAGTCGCTCTTGTCGACGCGCGGGTTGTACTTGTCCATCCACGCGTGCCAGGCTTGCATCGCCGGATCGTCTTTCCACTGCGGGTCGGCTGGATCCTTTTGATAGGCCGCGGAGACGATGCCCTTTGCCGCTTCAAACCCCGCCGGCCTGATCGCGCCCGCAATCGAAGAGCCGATGCTGACCACGAATTCCTGCGGATGCCAGTCGACGTCGTAGGCCTTGCGAATGGCTTGCGCGGAGAATTTTGGCACTGTGACGATGAAAAAAACGTTGGCGCCCGAAGCCTTCAGCGAAACCACCTGGGAATCGACCGTCGGGTCGCTGGTGTTATAGGTCTGCGACGACACGATCATCGCCGCCGCCCGCTCGCCGAGCCCGCGCCTGAATCCTAACAGATAGTCGCGGCCAAGATCATCGTTCTGCGACAGGATACCGATCTTCGCGTCGGGCTTGGTCGAGAGAATGTATCGGGCATAGATCTCGCCTTCCGACGCATAATGCGGCGTCCAGCTCATCGACCACGGATAATGCTCGGGATCGTTGAAGACGGTGGCGCCCGAACCGATGAATAGATGCGGCACCTTCTGCTGATTGATGTACTTGACCACGGACATATTGGTCGCCGTGCCGACGGGATTGACGAGAAACAGCACCTCGTCGCTTTCGATCAGGCGCCGGATCTGCTCCACCGTCTTCGGCGGGCTGTAGGCGTCATCAAGGCTGATGAAATTGATCTTGCGCCCGTTCACGCCGCCTTGTTGGTTGATCATGGTGAAATAGGCGGTGGCGGAGACCGCGCCGGCCGAATAGGCCGATGCTGGACCGCTGTAGGGCGTGGTGGTCCCGATCTTGATCTCGGTGTCGGTAACGCCGGGGCCATATTGTTTTTGTGCGGCCGCTGGCGTCGCAGCCAACGTCAACGCCAGCGCCGCCAAGGCGGCGGATCTCGAAGGATTCCTCCAGGCCATTCAATCCTCCCTGTTCAAGCGAGGCTTACCTGGCACTCTGCCCCTTTTGGCGAGGCTTATGAGATGCTCTGCCTCAGTTCTTCAATACGATGCGTCCCACCACTTTTCCCGCCCGCAACTCGTCGATCCATTTCTGGACGTCGCCCATCGGTTCTTCTTTCATCGGTGTCGGCTTGATCTTGCCGGAACGCGCCAGCGCCATCAGTTCGCGGCCTTCCGCCAGCGTTCCGACCATGAAGCCCTCGATGGTCATGCGCTTGTAGATCCATTGAACCATCGGCAGGCTGAAATTGCCACCCATCAATCCGGACACCACGATCTTGCCGCCTCGCGCGACGGCCGAAACCGCAAAAGCCATGGATTTTTCGTTGCCGGCGAAATCGACGACGCCGTCGAATCCTCCTTCGGTTTCCTTGAGGATGCGTTTGACGACATCGGCCTCGGAGGGATCATAGGCGACGGTGGCGCCATTTTTCAGTGCCGCGTCGCGGGCGGCCGGGCTCAGATCCGCGACCGCGATGTTTTGCTTGAACATGGCTTGCGCGAACGCCAGCCCCATCATGCCGACGCCGCCGAGGCCGATCAGCAGGAGATTGCGCTGCCGGGGCCGGTCGACCAGCCGCTTCAATGCGCCATAGGCGGTCACGCCGGAACACATCAAGGTCGCCGCCTGATTGACCGGCAGCGGATCGTAATCCAGCAGGTATTTTGCGTCGGGCACCAGCACATGGGTCGCGAAACCGCCGTCGATGGAAACGCCGAGAAAGCGCTGCTTGACGCACAGGTTCTCATCGCCGTTCTGACAGTCGCGACACTGACCGCAGCCGATCCACGGGAACACCGCTTTTTTCGTGCCGATCAGGCTGGTTGAAACATCCGGGCCGACTTCGTCGACAATGCCGGCGATCTCGTGACCGAGCGTGAACGGCAGTGTCATGCCGCGCGTGGTGTCGAGCTTCTTGCCGCCGCCAAGGTCGGCGTAGCCGTCCTGGATATGAAGATCGGAATGGCACAGCCCGCAACGCTCGATCCGGACCAGGACTTCTTTGCCTTGCGGCTTCGGCGTGTCGACGATGGTCTCACACAACGGCGCATCGAATTTGACCAATGATTGGCGACGCATCGGCGCCATGGCGTCTTCTCCTCAAGGGACGTTGGTTTTTTCGCTTCTTATATCGATCAATTCACGCGCCATGGCAACAAAGCCGCTGACCGGAACGGTCTCCGCGCGTCGCGTCACATCGACGTGCGCAGCACCTGCCAGCCGGGCCGGATCGGCCGCAAGCGATTTGAGGCTTTGCCGCAGCATTTTCCGGCGCTGGCCGAACGCCGCCGCCGCGACCTGCTCCAGCGCCCGGCGGTCGCAGGGCTCCGGTGCGTTGCGGGGCACCAATCGCACGACAGAGGAGGTCACCTTGGGCTGCGGCACGAACGCCGCGGGAGAAATGTCGAACAGGATTTTCGTCTCGGCGCGCCAGTTCGCGAGCACGCCAAGTCGCCCATAGGCTTCGGCATTCTCGCGCGCGACGATACGCTCGGCCACTTCGCGCTGAAACATCAGCACCATCACGTCGTACCAGGGCGGCCATGGTTCGATCGACAGCCAGTCGATCAGCAATGCGGTTGCGATATTGTAGGGCAGGTTGGCGACGATTTTCGCTTTGCTGCCGCCGAGCAGCGGCCGCGGATCGAAGTGCTGCGCGTCGGCGCAGATCACCTCGAGCCGCCGCGGATAGTGCCTTGAAATCTGGTCGAGCGCCGCCAGTGCGCGCTCGTCGCGCTCCACGGCGATGACACGTCGCGCACCCAAGGCCAGCAACGCGCGCGTCAGCCCGCCGGGACCGGGGCCGATCTCGATCACGGTGGCTTCTTCAAGCGGGCCTGCGGCGCGCGCGATCCGCGCGGTCAGGTTGAGATCCAGCAGGAAATTCTGGCCGAGCGATTTGCGCGCCGACAAGGCGTGCTGGCGAATGACCTCGCGTAGCGGCGGAAGGTCGTCGATCGCGCTCATGCCGGCGGCGTCGCCGCCATGCGGGCGGCGAGCCGCAGTGCCGCGATCAGGCTCGACGGATCGGCCTTACCCGTGCCGGCAATGTCGAACGCCGTGCCGTGATCCGGCGAGGTGCGAATGAAGGGCAATCCCAATGTGACGTTGACGGCATCCTCGAAGGCGAGCGTCTTGACGGGGATCAGCGCCTGATCGTGATACATGCAGATCGCGCAGTCGTAGGTTTTCCGCGCGGCGTCGTGGAACATGGTATCCGCCGGCAGCGGTCCTCTGATCTCGAAGCCTTCGCCGCGCAGGATTTCGATCGCCGGTGCAACGATCATGAGGTCCTCGGTGCCGAGCGTACCGTCTTCGCCGGCGTGGGGATTGAGGCCGGATACCGCGAGGCGTGGATGGGCGAGGCCGAAGCGTGCCTTCAATGCCGCGGCCACGATGCGGGCCGTCGTGACGATCAGCTCGGTGGTCAGCTGCGAGATGGCGTCACGCAGCGCAAGATGGATCGTCACGGGGACGACCACGAGGGCAGGGGACCACAGCATCATGACCGGTTGCGGTATATGGCCGCCGGTGGCCGCAAGTTCGGCGAGAAACTCGGTATGGCCGGGATGGCGGAAACCGGCGCGGTAGAGCACGTTCTTGGCAATCGGATTGGTGACGACCGCGCTGGCGCGGCCGGCGATCACGTCGCCGACGGCCTGACGGATCGAGGCCATCGCGGCGTCGGCGCTGGTGTTGTCCGGCTGGCCCGGCCGCGCCGTTGCCAGCTGGCCGGTGGCCACGACCGGCAAGGCATTGGCGAAGGCGCCAGCCGCATCCTCGGCTCGAACGTCGGCAAGCCGGATCTTCAGTCCGAGAGTCTCGGCACGTTTGCCAAGGAAGTCGCGATCGCCGAGCAGATAAAACGCCGGCAGCTTCAGCTCATTCCGGCGTAGCCATGCCTTGATGGCGATATCGGGCCCGATACCTGCGGGTTCGCCTAAGGTCAGCGCGAGGGGCTTTGCCATGCATCAACGACATTCGATCATCGCGGCTTTGCGAACTTCCTGCAGATACGATTTCGACTTCGCCTCGTATTTTTCCGCAAACATCTTCTCGCGGATTTCCTTCTTTTTCGGCGTATCGACGGTGGTCGGTTTCCTTGCGCACAGCGCAACCATCTCGACGCCCTGTTTGGTGACCTCGGGTGCGGTCAAATGACCGATCGGGGTCTTGTCGAGCCCTTCGCGAAGGGGGGCCGGTAGATCGGCGGACGTCTTGGTCACGGCCTCGCGTATGGCGGCATTTTGCATGGATTTAAAAAAGGCGTTGGCCTCGTCGCAAGTCTGCACGCGGCCGCGCAGGGCCTCAGCTTCCTTGACCCTTGCTTCGACGGCGGACTGTGCCGATCCTTTTGGGACGATCAAGACGATCGGGCGCATCTGATATTCGAAGGCCTCGACTTCCAGCTTCTCGTCGCCCTTGGCCTGCACGGCGGCGGCAACATCCTTCTCGCCGACCTGGAGGCTCTCCTTGTACCGCCCGCGGATCAAACTGCTCCAGACCATCTCGGCCTTCATGCGGGCCTTGAGCGTGTCGGCCCGAATGCCCTGGCTCTCGAGCGATTTGGCGAGCGCTTCCGGTGTGGTGCGCATCCGCGAGCTCATGGCGGCGAACGACTGGTCGACATCGGACGCGGTAGGATCGACGCCGAATTTCTTGCCTTCCTTGATCTTGACCTTTTCGTCGATCAGTTCGTCGATCACTTGTTGCCGAACCGGCGTCTTGTGCGTCGTCAGGAAGTTGAGCTTGCTGCGCTGATCGATGTCGTAATGGGTGATCGGTTCGCCGTTGATCATGCAGGCGACGGTTTGCGCATGGGATAGTGAACCAACGCCCATCAGGATCAGCGCCATGGCGCCACCGAGTATGAGAGGCGAAACGCGATTCAAGATCGTAGGGGCCGTCATGATCATATTCGCTATATCAAACCGGTTTCGAACTGGATCCGCGACGTGGGAACGATCCTGGGGCAGCGCGAGACCTGTTCTATTGGATGCCTGTGGTCGAACCGGCCGAAGAGCTCGTGTTGGCAAGCGTCCGCAGACCGATCTGCAACATGAACGCGTGGCTGAGCACGGGCGGCGCGACGCCTGCGGAGTACTGGTAGGACGTCACGTAGTTGGCCGCCAGCACGAAACAATCGTCCACATAGCCTGCGCCGACGATGTACTGGTTGAGCTTGTTGGCTTCAAGATCCCAGCGCGCCGCTCCCGACACCACCCAGTTCGCGGCTACCTTGATCGAGCCGGAACCCAATAATCCTTCGCGACGGGTCAGGTATCCGAGGTCGGGCTGCGCCGCATAGTTGCCGTACATCAGGCTGACCGACCAGCGGTCGAAACTCGCGCGGCCCTCCGCTTCGAAACGGTTGATGTTCAGGGTGTCCGAATCCATGCGCGAGCGAACGCTGAAGGAATAGGTCCTGTTCGGTGAGTAATTCACGCGGGCAACGTAATCCGAGCGCGTATTCTGCAGACCGGAATCGACACCGGTGTTGGTCACATCACGAACCGCGAATGAATTCAGGCCGAACAGCTGATAGGATTGGCCGAACAGCACATTGACGGAGCCGCCGCGGTCGAATTGCGTCGTCGCCTGCACGCCGACATTGGCGCGGCCGCCGCCTTCAATGCGGTCGTAGCCCGAGAACTTGTCGACGGAGAACAGGTTGCTGGCGTCGAACACCAGGCTCTGTGCGTCTTCGTTGGGAAGCTTGCCCGCATAGGTCTCATTGGGACGAACGATGATCTGCGCAATCGGCTCGATCGTGGTGGAGCCCCAGGGCTGAACGTTGATGAAAGGATAGCGATATTCGAGGCCAACCGTCGGCATCACGCGCACCGCTTGGGTGTCGCCGACCGGGAGGAAATTCGAAACGCCGGGCTGGTTGGAGATCGATGAATCGATCGCGTCCGCCCGCAGTATCGCAAACGGCGTCCAGATCTGTCCGGCCGGATCGGTGAACGACCGCCGCCACTGCGCTTCGGCGCTGAGCCGCGTGTACGTGCCGGGTATGCCGCGAAGCAGGCACTGCGACGGCAACCGCGCCAGCGGATCGGCCGATGCCGTCAGACAGAGGCCATTGGTGTTTGCCAATGTCGTGATCGGGTCGAACGCCGCGGTTTCCCGCGTCAGGCTGGTGAAATTCGTTTTGTAGCTGAATTCCCCGCCGAGGATCGGGCTGTTGATGACGTTCGAATAGTCGACGACCGGGTGTATCACCGGAACCTTATCCTGGTTACCGGAGTAGCTCAGATAGTAGATCGTGCGCGCATCGAAGAAGCTGCGATTGCCGACGCCGGTCAGATAGAGCTGCGAAATGGCTTCGGTCGGCAAGCTCAGGAACGAGTTCAGCGGATCCTTGTACTGGGCAAGCCTGTAGTCGGAGAAGAAGTAATAGTCCGAGAGCAGAACGCCGTCCCAGCCCCACACCCATTTGTCGTTCAGCGCGAACTGGCCCTTGGTGTCGACACCGCCGCGGAATTGGCGATCGCCGGGCAGGCCGGCGAAGGCTTTCTGATCCAGCTGGTCGATGCCATAGGCGCGGATTTGATATGATCCGTTGATCAGACGCTGACGGAATTCGCCCTGAAACAGCACGCCCTGCCGGGTCGTGAAGCGTGGACTGAAAGTCGCGTCGTAGTCGGGCGCGATCGCCCAGTAGAACGGGGTTTCAACGGCGTACCCAAAGGTCGTGGCCTGCGAGAAGCCCGGCATCAAGAATCCGGTCTTGCGCTTCACGGTGGGGTCGGGAGTCGAGAAATACGGCAGATACGCCATCGGAACGCCGAAGAACTCCAACTGCGCGTTCTCGAAATACAGCATCTTGTCGGTCTGGTCGTGGATGATGCGCGCGCCCTTGACCTGCCATAATGGCGGCTTCTTCGGATCGTCCTTACAGGGGGCGCAGGCGGTGTAGACGCCGTTCTCGAATACGGTGTAGTTGCCGCTGGAGCGATCGGCGCGCGACGCCGCCATTCGCGTCTGGTCGGCGGTGTCGACGCGCAGCGAATCGACGAAGCCGTCGCGGTAGTCGTCGCTCAAATCCATGATGTTGGCGTAGGTGATCTTGCCGTCCGCATCGGTCATGCGGATGTTGCCTTCGGCATGAAGCCGCTTGGTCTTCTGATCGTAGATGACCTTGTCGGCCTCGACGCTGGTCCCGTTGTAGAACATCTGCACGTTGCCGACCGCCGACACGCGCGAGTTGTTGTAGTCGTAATCCACCTCGACCGCCTGGACCAGCATCTGTCCATTGTTGGCAGGCGGCGGCGGCTTCGGCCGGGGCGGAAGCGGATTGTAGGTGAAGCTCTGTGCCGAGGCTGGGATCGTCGTCGCAACGTCGATTGCGCCGGTAAAAACCAGCCCCAGGGCCAGGGCAAGAATGGGCCCGCTGAAGGCGGTCAAGCGACCGCGATGACAGCGCATGGGGGTGCGCCGCCTCAACGCCGGCGACCGTATCTGGCGGGCTGTGACAACGGCCACTACCCGTCCTCCTGGTACAGCAAGGCCAAAAAGCCGGTGAGGCCGCCCACACACACAGGCAGCCACGCCGAAGCGATCGGATGCATCAACTCAGCCTTGCTCAAATCTTCAGTTACTTTCGACAGAACGTAGAGCAGAAACCCTGCACCCACGCCACTTAAAACCATCTTTTGCACGCCGCCCATACGGAAGAAACGGAGGCTGACGGCGGCCGCCAACATCACCATTGCAGCCAATAAAAACGGCTGTGCGAGCAGCTTATGGTACTGCAAGCGGTAGCCTGCGGTCGCAAATCCGGAGCTCTCTGAGGATCGGATATAGCCAGGAAGTTGCCAAAAAGACACAGTTTCCGGGGTGGAGAAACTGTTGCGAACTTGGGCCGGCGTGAGGCTGGTATTGAGGAAGAAGTTCTCCTGGTCGACCGGAGGTCCGTCGAGGGAGTATCGGCGCGCATTTTTGAACCGCCAGCGCCCCTCTTCGAGGGTGGCTTCGCGCGCTTCGATTCGCTCCTTGAACTGGAAGTCCGTATCGAATCGGAACACCGTGAGCCCGGTCAGCCGCACACCTTGCTGTTCGCTGCGCGCGGCGTTGATGATGGCCTGGCCGTCACTGTTCACCTGATTGATCCAGAAGCCGGATGCGTCCTGGATGCCGCCGCCGGGCGCCGATCCGAACAGCTCCGCTTCCATCCGCTTGGAGAGCTCGCGCAAGTTGGCGGACATCGGATTGTAAGCGACGGTTGCGATGACGCCGAGCGCGATCGAACTGGCCAGCGCCGGCGCGATGAACTGCCACGCCGAAACGCCGGCGGCACGGGCGACCACAAGTTCCAGCCGGCGCGACAGCGCCAGATAGCAGGTCATCGCTCCGATCAGGATGCAAAACGGCATCATCTTTTCGAGCAGTTGCGGCACGCGGAACAGTGACGTCTCCGCGACCGCGATCGCGGACGCCGAGGCCAGCCCCGACGTCTTCCTGACCATTTCGATGTAGTCGACCAGCACCAGCAGAATGAAGATACTGGCGAACACGCCGAGCGCCGAGACCACGAAGCGGCCGGCAAAATATCGCCCGAGCGTGTTGGTCATCATGCTCATGCTGTGGCAGGCCGCCCAAAAAGCCGTAACAGACGCGCATTCGATCGGTTGATCGCTTCCATCAATGCCGCCGGCGGCTCGATCACGATGCCGCCGATGATGATCCAGAGGCTGACGCCGAGCGCCGAAACCAGCATCAGATATTGAAGCAGCGGAGCCAATGGCGATTTCACGGCAATGACGGAGCAGGCGAATCCCGCCATCCGCAACCCGAACACGGCGAGAATCGAACCGGTGATCGAAAAGTTGCGGCTCTGGCGCGTCGTGCGCGGCGCGCCGAGGAACGCAAAGGTCAGGGCCGCGAACGCAAACGGATAGATTGGCGCCAGGAAACGGTCATGCAGCTCGGCGCGAAACTGTCCGGGCAACTGGGTGTAGACCGGATCGTCCGGCGGCGGCGCCAGCAATTCCCAGAGATAGCGTTCGCGAATGCCCAAGGTGACGTCGTGGCCCTGATTCGAGAACTTCGACATATCGAAGGCATAACGACCGAACGCCACCAGCGCGGGGTCGCGTTTGCCGGTCTCGAATCGCTGCAGATTGCCGTCCTCGAGAACCAGAAACGAACCGCCGTTGTTCTTCAGAACCGTGCCATGGTCGGCAATGATGCTGACGCGTTCCTTTGGATCGCGGCGGTCATCGACAAAGATGCCGACCAGCAGGCCGCCCGGTTGCCGCTCCCGAATCCGGATGGTCAGGTTCTGGTCGAGCTGGGCGAAGCGGCCGGGCTGAAGGATATTGGCCAGCACATCGGCGGTGATTTCGGCGTCCCATTGCTTCAGGCGCCGCATGCCGTCGGGAGCGAGATAGGAGGCGATAAAAGCGACCATGACCGCGACCACGACGGTGGCATAGAGAAACGGACGGAACAGCCGCAGCGGCGAGAAGCCGGCCGCATTCATCACGATGATCTCTGAGTCGGTCGCGAGCTTGTTCAGGGTATGCGAAATCGCGATCATCAGCGCGATCGGCGAGATGATCAGCACCAGCGCCGGAATAACCAGACTGGTGACGCCGAGAAAGGTGATGATGGTCTGACCCTGGCTCGTCATCAGGTCGATGCCGCGCAAAGCCTGCGTAATCCAGATCACACCCGTCAGGCTGACCAGGACCAGCGCAAACGACGCGAGCGTCGTGCGGAAGATATACCTGTCGATCGACCCCATCGTTACCGAACGTTCCCCGCCCCCGAACTGGAACCGGCCCCTGGACCCATCCCCAAACCGGGATCCCCTAAGGCCACCGCCGCCACACTCCAGCAGGCTTCTCTTCTCACTACCATCTCTTTGATCTGTCAACAAAATGGCTGAGCCAAGGCACCGCCAAAATACGGTTAATTGTTGGTAGGATGTGGCCTTCGGGCCACTGCGACGCTTGGCAGCGCGGCGCCTGACGGGCAATAGTACGCGGGACCCAAGCTTTTGGGGGATGTGCGCGACATCCGAAGCCAAACCTGAAATACCGAGCCGGGTCCCGCGCCGGCGACAGCCCTGATTTTTGGAGGATTGCCTATGCCCGACGCCGTCAAGGTCGGCTTCGTTCCGTTTTCCACAGCCCCCCGTGGCCTTCTGGTGATATTTTGCGATGACACGTTGAAGTTCGGTGCGGCGACCCTCAAGGCGCTCGGCACGGCGGCCGGCATCGTCAAACGCGCGGCGGCCACGAATCAGTTCAAGGGCAAGAGCGGATCGACTCTTGATATTCTGGCGCCGGAGGGCCTCAAGGCCTCACGCCTGATCGTGATCGGTGTCGGCAAGCTCTCGGCGATCAAGGACAATGATTTTCTGAAGTTCGGCGGTGCAGCGGCCGGCAAGCTGGTTGCCGGCAATGATGACGTGACCGTGATCGCCGAACTGCCCGATGGGGCGATGAAGCCGGAGCAGGCGGCCGCGGTTGCATCCGGCATCCGGCTGCGCGTCTATAAATTCGACCGCTACAAAACCAAAAAGAAGGATGGCGAGGACGCCACATTGAAGGCCGACATTTCGCTCGCGGTCGAGGATGTGCCTCTGGCGCGAAAGGCCTTCGCGCCGGACGCGCATATCGTCGAGGGCGTGATCATGGCGCGCGAACTCGTCAACGAGCCGCCGAACGTGCTCTACCCCGAGGAATTCGCGCGCCGCGCCGGCCAGCTCCGCAAGCTCGGCGTCGACGTCGAGGTTCTCGACGTCAAGGCCATGACCAAGCTCGGAATGGGCGCGCTGCTCGGCGTCGCGCAAGGCTCGGTGCGGCCCGGACGCACCGTGATCATGCGCTGGAACGGCGGCAAGCGCGGCGATCAGCCGGTTGCCTTCATCGGCAAGGGCGTTTGCTTCGATACCGGCGGCATCTCGATCAAGCCGGCCGGAAGCATGGAGGACATGAAGGGCGACATGGGCGGCGCGGCTTGCGTGGTCGGGTTGATGCACGCGCTGGCCGCGCGCAAGGCGAAGGTCAATGTGGTCGGCGCCATCGGCGTCGTCGAGAACATGCCTGACGGCAACGCACAGCGCCCTGGCGATATCGTGACCTCGATGTCGGGCCAGACCATCGAGATCATCAACACCGATGCGGAGGGGCGTCTGGTCCTGGCCGACGTGCTTTGGTACGTGGCGAAGAAGTTCAAGCCGAAATTCATGGTCGATCTCGCGACCCTGACCGGCGCGATCATGGTGGCGCTCGGCACCGAATATGCCGGGCTGTTCTCCAACAACGACGAATTGGCCGAACGGCTGAGCAAGGTCGGGCTTGCGACGGGCGAGAAGGTCTGGCGCATGCCGCTCGGCGCGGAATACGACAAGCAGATCGATTCGCAGTTTGCCGACATGAAGAACACCGGCACCCGCAACGGTGGCTCGATCACCGCCGCGCAGTTCCTGCAGCGTTTCGTCGACGACACGCCGTGGGCGCATCTCGACATCGCGGGAACGGCGATGGGCGCGCCGAAATCCGAGATCAATCACAGCTGGGGTTCGGGCTTTGGCGTTCGCCTGCTGGAACGGCTGGTCGCGGAGTATTACGAAACCAAGAAGTAGCTGAAACCGGATGACGGAAGTTCTGTTCTATCACCTGCAGAACATGTCGCTCGAAAACGTGCTGCCGCCGCTGCTCGAAAAGTCGCTGGAGCGGGGCTGGCGCGTGGTCGTGCAGTCGACCTCGCAGGAGCGCACCGATGCGCTCGACGCCCATTTGTGGACCTATCGCGACGATTCGTTCTTGCCGCACGCCAGTTGGCGCGCCAGCGATGCGCAGGATCAGCCGATCGTGCTGGCGGTCGAGGAGGGTAATCCGAACCGGGCCAATGTCAGGTTCCTGATTGACAATGCGCCTTTGCCCGCCGACTCCGACGTGTATGAACGGGTAGTCCTGGTGTTCAACGGCGACGATGGCGACGCGCTGGCGGCGGCGCGCGGCGCCTGGACCGATTGCAAGTCGCGGGGATTCGAGGTCACCTATTGGCAGGCCGACGAGCAGGGCCGCTGGCAGAGGCGGGAATAGCCGCGCGCGGCAATTAGTGATAACCTGCGGTTTCGGTCCGTGAGCCCAAGCAAAGCCACGGTCGTGCCGCAAAGTGATAGTGAACAATCGCTTGGGCCTAAATCAGATGGGCCTAAATCGCTTGGCCCCGGCAATCGCTGGGGCTTAACAATCGCTTGGGTTTGGGGTGGGAATTTAGTTCATCGTGCGAGACAAAACCTCTCATCGAAATCTGCTGCTGGCAGTGCTGGCGATTGGCCCCGTGATCGCGGGCTGCTCGGGCGCAGCCGACATGTTCCAGTCCGATTTGCTGTCGAAAGACGCGGAATGGTTTTCGCGCACCGGCCGGGTGTTCATCCGCAACGTCTCGATTGAAACGCCGCCTCTGACGCCCGACAAGCCGGTGACGGCGGAAGACCTCGTCAGCGCCGACGGGGGGTGCCCGGGAATGGCGCCTCCAGGCGGGCCCGCGGGTGCCAACGCCATGACCGATGGCGCGGCCGGCGCGCCCACGCCTTCGACCACGGGGACCGTCGCGCTCGGTCATACCGAATGCGACGTCGTACGCGGGATCGGCGCCCCCGACAGCGTCAATCTTTCGAACAATCCGCGTGGCGATCGGGTGACGGTCGTCAATTATTCGCGCGGGCAACGCGCCGGAATCTATACCTTCACGGCCGGCCGCCTGTCATCGATTGAGCGTGCACCTGAGGCGGTGGGGCAGCCGAAGGTGGCGAAGCCGAAAGCGAAGAAGAAGCCGGCGGCGACGTGACCGCTGTGCCTGCATCCTTTGTTTCAATCCTCCGGCAGGATTCAATCCTCCGGTAGCGTAAAGACCGCGCAAGGCGTGGCGATGCCACGCAAATCGTGCTCGCCCAGCGAGATCAGTCTCGTCGTCGTCTCTGCTGCGACCGCGCCCGAGACCAGCACGGTGCGACCGAGCGGGCGGCACAGTCCTTCGAGCCGACTGACTAGATTGACGGCGGGGCCGATCGCGGTGAAGTCCAGCCGGTCGGCGGTGCCGATATTGCCCCACAGCATCTCGCCAAGATGCAGCGCCGCGCCGAAGGGCAGGGGCGGCAGGCCTTGCCGGCCGCGCGCTTGGTCAAGATGGGCCATGCCGGCCCGGGCCGCGCCGACGGCGCTGAGCGCGGCGTCGCAGGCGGCGGACGGGGAGCGGTCGCCGATCGGGAAAATGGCAAGCACCCCGTCGCCGATGAATTTCAGCACCTCGCCGCCGAAGGCGTGAACGGCACCGGCGATGCGGTCAAACCAGTCGTCGAGCGCCGCGACCACCACCTCCGGCGCCATCGCCTCCAACAGAGCGGTGAACCCGCGCAGATCGCCATAGAGCAGGACCGCGCGGATGGTCTCGCCTGTCTGCCGCCGCAGCCGCCCGGCCAACACCTGCGCCGCGCTGCGTCGGCCGAGATAGGCCTCGAGCAGCGCCGCGAGGGTCGATCGCATGGCAAGTACGGCGAGCGGCGCTGCGGCAAAACGCGCCGCCTGATGCACAAGCGCGAATTCCTGTTCGCTGAGTGGCCGCAACACAGACCAGCTGAGCACCGGGCCATCTGACGCAAAGCCGGGGATATCTTCCCGCACAATCGCGACGCCCAACCCTGTCAGCCAGTCGCCGCCGACCTCGCCCAGCCCCGGTTCGGCCGAGCTCAAAGCCCCGAAACCCAGCGCCTCGATCACCACGCCGGTCTCCGCCTGCCACAGCCAGGTGCGGCGGGCGATCATTGGGTGCGGCGCCGCCAGCATCAAGGCGCCGCCGGCGAGCGGCAAGCCGTCGGCGGTCAGGCGGGCGCCGAGTGCGGCCAGGAAGTGGTCAGCGCCGGCGGCGGCGCTGGCCTCATCGACCAGCCAAGCGAAGGTGGAGGACAGCCGCATGCAGGGATCATGCGACCGCGGAGCGCGCCTGTCACCGCCATATTGTCACGAAAATGGCATCGTAGGTAAGGTAGATAAAAATGTGCTTTCTTGTTGAAGGAGGCTCCCGATGATTGAACCGCTCGTGGTCCGGCGTGAGATCCAAATCGGGGCGCCGCCAGCGACCGTGTTCGCGTTCCTTACCGATCCGGAAAAGATCCTGCGGTGGATGGGCACGGAAGCGACGATGGAGCCGCATCCCGGCGGACTTTACCTCGTCAATGTCACCGGCCAGGACGTCGCCCGCGGGCGGTTCACCGAGGTCATTCCGGTCCACCGTCTCGCCTACAGCTTCGGCTGGGATGGTCGTGAAGCGGTGCCGCCGGGGTCGAGCCTGATCGAGATCGACCTGATCGACCAGGAGGCAGGCAGGACGCTGCTGCGCATGACCCATAGCGGTCTGCCCGACGCCGATGCCTGCGCCAGCCACGAGCAGGGCTGGGCGCATTACCTCGGACGGCTGGCCACAGCCGCCTCTGGCGGCGATGCGGGTCCCGACCCCCGGCGCAAAGTAGCCTGACAGCCATGACGGCGGTTCCCGCCGAGAGGGTGTTGCTTCGCCACCGGACTAGCCCGCCGCCTCGTCATATTGCGAACTCACCGCCAGCCATTCTTCCTCGGCGCGCTGCAAGGCGCTCTCCGCGCCGGCGCGCGCCTTGCTGAGCTGGGCGGCCTGCTTGGGGTCACGCTGGAACAGATCCGGCAGCGCCAGCGCGGTATCGATCTTGGCTATGATACTGTTGATGCGCGCGATCTCGGCCTCGGCGTCGGAAACCTTCTGCTTCAGCGGCACACGCTTCTCGGCCTTGTTGCGTTGAGGCTTGTCGCGGCCATTGGCGCGCTCGTTGCCGCCGCGGTCGCGCGAATTGGTGCGCATGCCGCGTGCCGACAGCACCATGCGCCGGTAATCGTCGAGGTCGCCGTCAAAACTCGTGACGGCGCGATCGGCGACCACCCACAACTGATCGGCGCAGGCTTCGATCAGGTAGCGATCATGCGAGACCATGATGATGGCGCCTGGAAATTCATTGATCGCCTCGGCCAGCGCGGCGCGGCTGTCGATGTCCAGATGGTTGGTCGGCTCATCGAGAATGATCATGTTGGGACCGAAGAAGGTCGCAAGTCCGAGCAGCAGCCGGGCTTTTTCGCCGCCCGACAGGCTTTTCACCAGGGTGTCGCCCGCCTTGCCCGAGAAGCCGATCGCGCCGGTGCGGCCACGCACCTTGGTCTCGGGGGCGTCCGGCATCAGCTTGCGAACGTGATCGTAGGGCGAGCCGTCGAGGTTGAGCTCATCGACCTGGTGCTGGGCGAAATATCCGACCGACAGCTTCTCCGCGCGGGTGACGTGGCCGGAGAAGGGCGGCAGCTTGTTGGCCAAAAGCTTGACCAGCGTCGACTTGCCGTTGCCGTTGGAGCCGAGCAAGGCGATGCGGTCGTCGGTGTCGATGCGCAGCGTGACGCGGTTGAGCACGGGCTTTTTCGGATCGTAGCCGACCGAGACGTCGTCGACCGCGATGATCGGCGGCGATAGCATCTTGTCAGGCGTGGGAAATGAAATCTCGCGGACGTCCTGCGTCACCAGCGCGGTGACGGGCTTCATCCTTTCCAGCATCTTGACGCGAGACTGCGCCTGGCGCGCCTTCGACGCCTTGGCCTTGAAGCGATCGACAAAGGCCTGCAGCCGTTTGCGCTCGTCGGCCTGTCGTTTCGCATGCTTGGCGTCCAGCATTTCGCGGGTCGCGCGCTGCTCTTCGAACGATGAATAGGTCCCCTTGTAGAGCGTCAACTTGCCGCGATCGAGGTGCAGGATCTGGTCGACGGAGGTGTCGAGCAGGTCGCGATCATGGCTGATGACGATCACGGTGCGCGGATAGTTCGCCAGATGGTCTTCGAGCCACAGCGTGCCCTCGAGATCGAGGTAGTTGGTCGGCTCGTCCAGCAGCAGGAGATCGGGCGCGGCGAACAAGGTCGCGGCAAGGGCTACGCGCATGCGCCAGCCGCCGGAAAATTCCGAACACGGCCGGGCCTGGTCCGCGGTCGAAAATCCGAGGCCCGAGAGGATCGCTGCGGCGCGGGCAGGGGCTGAATGCGCGTCAATGTCGACGAGCCGGGTTTGAATGTCGGCGATCCGGGATGGATCGTGCGCGGTCTCGGCTTCACGCAGCAGCGCGTCGCGCTCCAGATCGGCCTTCAGCACGATGTTGACCAGGCTTTCCGGGCCGTCAGGGGCTTCCTGCGCGAGACTGCCGACCCGCCAGCGCGGAGGAATGCTGATGCTGCCGGTTTCGGTCGGCAACTCACCGCGGATCGCGTGAAACAGCGTCGATTTGCCGACGCCGTTGCGGCCGACAAAACCGACACGTGCACCGGGCACGATCTGCGCCGAGCTCTGATCGATGAGAAGCCGTCCGGCGATCCGGACCGAAATGTCGGTGATTGAAAGCATGCGGGCTTTTCACCGGAGCGGGGCGAAAACGCAACCGGTTTGTTGGGCGAAATGGAATCGCCGCAACGGCTTAAGCCGCGATATTCACGCTGGTTCTTGTTTAAACATGGTCGGAAAAACCGGTTCCGACTTTTCCGGACCAATGCTCTAGTTCGACGACTGCGGCCAGCCCTCATTGTCCCGCCTGCGCAATTCATCCAGCAGATGCTGGAGGTAGGGCGTGAGGCGCATGGATTCCGGACGAAGGTCCTGTTGCAGCCGTTCGCCCACGGCATCGCAGATCGATCGGCTGGTCTTGCGATCGATTTGTGCGCTGCTGTCGTTGACGAAGCCCTTCATGACGGGGTTCCGCGATCCATTTGATTGCAATAACGCTGGACCAAGTCATGTAACGGGAAATTGTTTCGTGCTGCCCGCCGATTGCATAGGACTTCTGACAAAAAATGCTGCCGGTTCCACCGATTGAGCGCAAAAGAAAACCCCGGCACGCCTGTGCCGGGGCGGAAGAACGCGGGATCGGCCTTCAGATCAATAGCAGCGGTTCACCAGGCGCCAGCGGGGGCCCCACGGGGTCGGGACCAACCGGCGCACATAGCAGCCGCCGTAACCGCCGCCGTAGCCGTATCCGTAAAAGGCCGGGCCGCCGACGAAGAGGCGCGGGCCGCCCCAACCCCAGCCATGATGCCAGCCGCCGTGCCAATGGGCGGAAGCGGACGTCGGCGCCAATGCGGCCGCTCCCAGCGAAACCGCGGCAACTGCAGCAAGCGAGAGTTTGCGTAACATGATCGTCTCCTGAGTTTCGGCGCGACTGGCGCCATCGGTGAACGCTGCCCCGTGACGCCTCCCAACAAGCTGAGAAGCGTTCGGTTGATCGAAGCCTATGCCTGGCAAGCTGAATGCAACTGTGACGTAGGTTTCAGACAGGGTTCATCTTCATGAAATTGTTGTAATTTTTGGACCCGCAGTGAGACGCCGGATGGCCCGGTCTGGACGATCCGCCACATCCCGGCCTGATCGCTTGCCGTTCGCCGAAGGCGCCGATATAAGCGCCGCAATTTCCCATCACGCGCTTCGCAAGGACGAAATCATGGCGATTGAACGCACCTTTTCGATTATCAAGCCCGACGCGACCGCGCGCAATCTGACCGGCGCGATCAACGCGCTGATCGAGAAGGCGGGTCTTCGGATCGTTGCCCAGAAGCGCATTCGCATGACCCGCGAACAGGCCGAAACCTTCTACGCCGTCCACAAGGCGCGTCCGTTTTTCGGCGAGCTGGTGGACTTCATGATTTCCGGTCCCGTCGTCGTCCAGGTTCTCGAAGGCGAAAACGCCGTCCTCAAACACCGCGACGTCATGGGGGCGACCGATCCTTCCAAGGCGGCCGACGGAACGATCCGCAAGCTGCACGCGAAGTCGATCGGTGAGAACTCGGTACATGGTTCCGATGCCTCCGAGACCGCCGCTATCGAAATTGCCCAGTTTTTCTCGGGCAACGAAATCGTCGGCTGATCGATCCCGGAGCGGCAGCGATTGTCGTGAGAGCCGGCCGGCTGGCCGATAGGAATGCGCTGTGAACTGGCTGTGGCAAATCTTCGATCCGGCGACCATCGGAACGTTCGTTACCCAGTTTCAAAGCGAGATGGAGCAGCCGGCGTTTTGGGTCGCGGTCGGCAAGATCATCTGGATCAACGTGCTTTTGTCCGGCGACAATGCGCTGGTCATCGCGCTGGCGTGTCGCGGCCTCGCACCGCGCCAGCGGCTTTGGGGCATGATCTTCGGCGCCGGTGCGGCGGTCATTTTGCGCATCATCTTCACCGGCATCGTCGCAAGCCTGATGGCGTTGCCGTACCTCAAGCTGGTCGGTGGACTGGCGCTGCTCGTGATCGCGGCGAAATTGCTGGTGCCGGAGCAGGAGGACGAGGACAGCGTCCATGCGGCGGCCCATCTGTGGCATGCGGTACAGATCGTCGTCGTCGCCGACATCGTCATGAGTCTCGACAACGTGATCGCGGTGGCCGCCGCTGCCAATGGCAGCATGCCGCTGTTGATCCTGGGACTTGCGATCAGCGTGCCCCTGATCGTGGCCGGCGCCGCGCTGATCATGGCGCTGCTCAATCGGCTGCCGATCCTGGTCTGGGCCGGCGCGGCGCTGCTCGGCTGGATCGCCGGCGATGTCATCGCCACCGATCCCGTGATTGAACCCAAGCTCGATGCGCTGTTTGCCGGAGCGTTCGGCGCCAAGCTTGATTCATGGTTGGCATCGCTCGGCATGGCGCCGCATTTCGGCAATGGCGGCAATGGCGGCGAAATCTTGCTTGCGGTTCTCGGCATCATCGTGGTGCTGGTCGCGGGAGCGATCTGGCGCAAGCGCACGCTGCAAAACGCCGAGCAGTCCGCCAAAGCGGTGTGAGCGGCCCAGCCGTCAGCGTCTCACGATCGATCCGGCGCGGCCGACCAGCCGCGCCAGTTGCTTGAAGCGGCTACCGACGCGATCGGCGACGAGATCGACCATCTTGTGCTCGAACACCAACATCAGCTTGCGGCTGCCGCTTCTAAAGTGGGTTGCCGGCAGCACGCCCGGCCGCGCCGCCGATATCAGATGCGCCACGCGAAATGCCGCGCCGAGCAAGCGCGCGCGTTCGACCATGGCTGGCGGCACCAGGTCGCGAACAAGGGCCGGCGGTTCGTTTTGTTGGCTCAAGCCGGCATAGCGGTGGAACACCGACAACGCGACGAAAGCCCGGCCTTGATGGCTTATGGAGCCGAAATTTCCATTGGTGATGAGATTGAGCGTTTCCTCGCCGCGGTGATCGGGATGTACCCGCCAGCCGATATCCGACAGCAGGCAGGCGGCATGGCGCAGGCGGCGATCCTCGTCGGTTTCCCGCAGCCTTACGATCCGCACCAGACGATCGGTCCATCCGATCAATTCCTGGGCATGGCGCGCCGATCGCGACAGCAGCTGGTTCAAGGTCTGCGCGGCGCAGATCAATCCGTCCCTGGACCGTTCGGCCTGCGGCAGCATTTCGTAGAGCAGGCCTTCGCGCACCCCGAAGGTCGAAAATACGATGGTCTTCGGCTTCGCCACGCGAATGATGTATTCGAGAACCAGCGCGGCATAGGCCAGCAGCGGCCGTCGTGCGTCGGCGACGACTTCGATATTGGCCAGCATGTTCGTCGATGCAAGCCGGCGCAACCGCTGGGCGAAATCGAGCGCGTCCGCGGCGGGGATCGAGTAGCCGTGCATCACGCCCAGTGGATAA
>WNGJ01001191.1_pt1 | contig 25146 bp, 22 predicted proteins | sample 5400611 | NCBI WGS metagenome assembly WNGJ01 (sample SAMN13153375, study PRJNA577476) | soil metagenome | isolation source: 40 cm soil or saprolite under Garry oak tree replicate 1 | place: USA:California | collected 2016-06-15
AGCCGTAATGCACCAGATGGAAATCGCCGGGCACGCCTTCCTGCGCCGAATACATGCACATCGGCGATACCACCGCTCGGTTCGTGAGCGTCATCTCCCGCAGCCGCAGCGGCTGGAACATCGGCGCGACCGGCTTCTCGATATCGACCTCAAAGCCCTTGGCGCGGACCTGCCTGGCGAACGCCTTGTCGACCTCACTGACAAAATCTGGCGCCCGCAGCGTCAGATTGTCGTAGGTGATCGCCTTGGCCCGGGTCATGACGCCGAACGCGAACTGCACGGGATCAAAGTTCCAGAAGCGATCGACATGCTCGAACCAGACCAGCGACACGTCGGCGGCGTGCTGGGTCTTCTCGACCTCCTCGCGGCGGCCTTCCTCGTATTGCATCAAGGCAGCCTCAATGGTCGGCGCCCGCCGCATCGCATCCGCCAATGCAATCGCGTCTTCCATCGCGAGTTTGGTGCCGGAACCGATCGAGAAATGCGCGGTCGCCTTGGCGTCGCCTAGCAGCACCATGTTGTCCTTGACCCATCGCTTGCTGCGGATCATCGGGAAATTGCGCCACATTGAGCGATTGATGAGGAGCGGATGCCCCTCGAGGAACCAGCTGAAAATCTCCGCCATTCGATCGGCGGATTGCTTCTCGTTCAGGCCCTTGAGCCCGGCACGCTTGAAGGTTTCCGGATCGGTCTCAAAAATCCAGGTCGAGTGTCCCACTTCGTACTGATAGGCATGGGCGATGAACGGGCCCCACTCGGTCTCCTGAAAAATAAACGTGAAGGCGTCGAGCGGCCGGGTCGAGCCCATCCAGGCGAACATATTGGAGCGAAGATCCACCTCGGGCTGGAAATGCCCGGCATATCTGTCGCGGAAACGGCTGTTGATGCCATCGCCCAATACCACAAGGTCGGCATCGGCAAAGCGGGCCTCGTCGTTGATATCGGTTTCGAACAGCAAATGAACGCCAAGTTCGCGCGCCCGCTCCTGCAAGATCAGGAGCAGCCTGCGGCGCGAGCAGCCACAGAAACCGTTGCCACCGACCCGGTGCACGGTGCCGCGGAAGTGCACGGCGATATCATCCCAATAGGCGAATTCCTGGGTAATACGGCGGTAGCTCGGAGAATCGTATTTCTCGAAATTGTCCAGCGTGGCGTCTGAAAATACCACGCCGAAGCCGAAGGTGTCGTCGGCGCGGTTGCGCTCATAGACCGTGATCTCGGCCTCCGGCCGCTGCTTTTTCAGCAGGATCGCGGCGTAGAGACCGGCCGGTCCTCCCCCGATGATCGCGATCTTCATGGAAAACCTCCGGCGCCGTTATCGGAGCAGCGAATTATTTTAAACCTAAAGCATTTTGCCGGCAAGGCCTGTCGGTTCGTCGTAAGCCTCAGTTCCCCCGAAACGCCGGCTTCACTTTATTCGAAAACGCCTCAAATGCGCGGGCAAAATCAGTGGTCGTCATGCACAGCGCCTGCGCGATCGCCTCGGCCTCGATCGCTTCCTCAACCGACATCGCCCACTCCATCGCCAGCATACGCTTGGTCATGGTGTTGGCGAATGTCGGCCCCTCCGTAATCTGTTGAGCTAGCAGCTGTGCCTGGCACAGCACCTGTTCGGGCGCGACAATACGGCTGAAGAAGCCCCAGCGCTCGCCCTCCTCTGCGGTCATGAAGCGGCCAGTGTAGAGCAGTTCCGAGGCCCGCGATTGCCCGATGATCCGCGGCAGGATTGCGCAGGCGCCCATGTCGCAGCCGGCGAGACCGACCTTGTTGAACAGGAAAGCGACCTTGGCCCCGGTCGCGGCGAGACGCATGTCGGATGCCATGGCGACGATCGCGCCAGCGCCGGCGCAGATGCCCTCGACCGCGGCGATGATCGGCTGCGGACAAGCCCGCATGGCCTTGACGAGATCGCCGGTCATGCGGGTGAACGCGGTGAGGCCTTTGGTGTCCATCTTCACCAGCGGACCGATGATCTCAAACACATCGCCGCCGGAGGAAAAGTTACCGCCGGCGCCAGACACCACGATGGTTTTCACTTCGTCGTCCATCGCGCAGGCGCGGAAGAAATCGGTGAGCTCACGGTAGCTCTCGAATGTCAGCGGATTTTTTCGTTCGGGACGGTTCAGTGTCACTGTCGCAACGCCGCCATCCACTGTCAGCAAGAAATGACTAGGCGAATACTGCGTCAATGGCAGGATTACAGGATTGGCCGGCGTGCTCATGGAATCTCCCTTGCTATCGTTGTCATTGAGGAGCGAAGCGACGAAGCAATCCATAATGTCTGGTGCAAACCCTGGATTGCTTCGCTTCGCTCGCAATGACGGTTTCAACCGACAAAATATGCCCGCCTCAAATCTCTCCGCCTGCAACGGCGATAGCTTGACCGGTGATTGCGCTGGCTCCTTCGCCGCACAGCCAAAGCACGGTATCGGCGACTTCCAACGGGGTCACCAGGCGACCCTGCGGATTGTGTTTCGTGAGCTCAGCCACGGCCTGTTCGCGGCTGCGACCGGTCTTTTTCATGATGTTGTCGATACCGCCAGCGACGAGATCGGTATCGGTGAAACCGGGACACACTGCGTTGACGGTCACGCCCGTGGTCGCCAGTTCCAGCGCCAGCGAACGCACCAGCCCGACCACCGCGTGTTTGGCGGCGCTATAGGCGCTGACATAGGCATAGCCTTTCAAACCGGCGGTCGAGGCGACGGCGACAATGCGGCCGTAACGGCGATCCTTCATCGACGGCAGCACGGCTTGGACCGCATGAACCACTCCCATGAAATTGACATCCATCATGCGCTGAAACAGCGCCGCGTCGGATTTTCCAAACGCTGCGGACTCGGCGATGCCCGCATTGGCGATCAGAATATCGATCGGCTGCCGCGCCGCGGCTTCCGCGACCGCAGCGTTGACCGCCGCCTGATCCGCGACATCGGCGGCGACAGCGAAATGCGCGCAACCAGCCGCAACGGCCTCATCCAGCGCGGCACGATTGCGACCGAGCACTGTTACCGTCGCTCCCGCGCGCGTGAGCGCGGATGCGACCTCGCGCCCGATACCTCGCCCGCCCCCGGTGACGAGCACATGAGAGGAACGCGGCAATCCGGTCATGCGCTGGCCTCCCCGAATAAATTCATCGATGTCGGACTTTGCATATATTTTAGACTTCAAGCTTTTGCAAGAAATCAACTTCCGAGGCGCGCAAACGAGGTCAAGCGCGTCGATCAGGCCTGCTTGACAGATGGAGCCCCGCAGGTAGCGTCGCGTTGGCAAGCAGGAGGATGGTATCATGACAGCACTCGAAAAGGGCATCACGCGGAACGGAACGGGATACTCCGGCAAGACCTGGAATATTCTCGGACAGGTCTATTTTCCCAAGGCTGTGACAGACTCCACCTTCGCCTTCGAGACCAACAGCGATCCCGGTCAGTTTGTCCCCGTTCATATCCATCCCACCCAGGACGAATTCATCCTGGTCCAGGATGGTATGCTGGACCTGAAACTGGATGGCTTGTGGGTAAGGGCCAACGCCGGTGATCTGGTCCGGTTGCCCCGTGGCATTCCGCATGGCTATTTCAACAAGTCGGACCAGCCGGCGCGGGCGCTGTTCTGGGTATCGCCGACACAAAGACTCGAGGCCCTGTTCAATCAGCTTCACAATCTGACGGATGTAGCGGAAATCGTCCGCATCTCGGCCGAGCACGAAGTCAACTTCCTGTCGCCCGAAGCCAATGATTGATTGGGCAGGCGAGCGCCGCCCAATTCGAAAATTGCTTTAAATATAAAATTATCGCTTTCCATCAATCGAGGTCCTGTTAGCATCGGCAGGTCCGACGATACGGAGGTCCGGCGTGCCTCATCTCGCGCCCATGAAAACCAGGGATGGCCGCTTCGGTTATGAAGCCGCCGGCGATCTGAGCTTGGCGCCGCTGGTGTTCCTGCATGGAATCGGTGGTGCGGCACGCGCGTGGCGTGGCCAACTGGAGTTTTTCAGGGATCGCTATCGCACCATCGCCTGGGACATGCCAGGCTATGGCGGCTCGGCGCCCCTCCCAACCGTCAGCATTGCCGCCCTCGCCGACGCCCTGCAGGATTTCCTGGAGCAGGTCAGTGCGGAAAAACCCATCCTGGTCGGGCATTCGATTGGCGGCATGATCGTTCAGCAGTTGCTCGCCAGAAGTCCCCGCATTGCCGGCGCCATCGTCCTCGCACAAACAAGCCCGGCCTTCGGCAAGCCGGAAGGCGAGTGGCAGAAGGCATTCATCGAGGCCCGGCTCGGTCCGCTCGATCGCGGCGAAACAATGGCCTCACTCGCACCAACATTGGTGCGGGAACTGGTGGGCGACGATCCCGCGCCCGGCGGCATGGAGCTCGCCCGCGACTGCATGGCCTCGGTCTCCGAGGCAACCTATCGCGCCACCATGCTGGCGCTGATGGGGTTCGATCTGCGCAAGACGCTCGGCAATATCGCGGTGCCAACGCTGGTGCTGTCGGGTTCCAAGGACAACAATGCACCGGCGACGATGATGGCAAAGATGGCAACGCTTATTCCATCGGCAACATACGTTGAGCTCGAAGGCGCCGGTCATCTTGTCAACCTGGAACGCCCCCAAGCCTTCAACGCCGCGCTGGATCAATTTCTGAAAACCAACGTAGCTGCAACACAAGTGACGGTATGATGACGGTGCAAGCTAACAAGACTGCGACTGATATCGATCAGATCGATCTGGATGCGCCGATCTTCGATCCCACTGCATTCCGGCTCAACGACGAACAGGCCGGAATCATCGCCACCGCCCGCGAGCTCGGCCAGACCGTGTTCGCCGGCCGTGCCGCGGCTTACGATCGGGAGGCAAAATTCCCGACCGACAATTACAGGGATTTGCACAGCGCCGGCCTCCTCGGCATCGCCATTCCCAGAAAACACGGCGGCCTCGGCGCCAACTTTCAGACTTATGCGATCGCCGCCGCCGAAATCGGTCGCCATTGCGGGGCTACCGCATTGACGTGGAACATGCACGTCTGCTCGACGCTGTGGTCTGGTCCGCTCGCCGATGATCTCGAGATGGACGCAGCCACCCGCGACGAACACGAGCGCCGGCGCGCCGTGCACTACAAGCGCATCGTCGAAGAGGGCGCGGTCTATTCGCAGCCGTTCTCGGAAGGCGGAGCGGCCGCGGCCGGCGGCGTCGCGTTCGGCACCGAAGCAAAACCGGTCAAGGGCGGCTGGCTCGTCAACGGCAAGAAGATCTTTGCATCGCTTTCGGGCCACGCCGACTATTACGGCGTACTCTGCACCGAGATCGCGGAGGGCGAAAAAGCCTCTCGCCGCAACACGCTCTACCTCGCACTTCCGGCCAAGGCCGATGGCGTATCCGTGGTCGGCGATTGGGATCCGCTGGGCATGCGCGGCACGGTGTCGCGTACGCTGCTGTTTAAGGATGTGTACGTGCCGGAAGATGCGGCGCTGATGCCGCGCGGCGTCTATTTTCAGGCGGCGATGCGCTGGCCGCATATGTTTCTGACGCTGTCGCCGACCTATGTCGGCCTGGCGCAGGCGGCTTACGATTTCACCGTGCGCTATCTGCGCGGCGAGGTGCCGGGCACGCCGCCGGTTAAACGACGGATGTATCCGACCAAGCAGATCGCGGTGGCACAAATGCAGATCAAGCTCGAGCAAATCAAAGCGATCTGGTTTCAGGCGATCACCGAAGCCCGCGCCAATCCGACAAAAGAGCAGGTGCTACGCGCCTATGCCGCGCAATACTCCGCGATGGAAGGCGCCAACGAGATCGCGACTCTGGCGATCCGCACCTGCGGCGGTCAGGCGATGCTGAAGTCGCTGCCGCTGGAGCGGATCTATCGCGACAGCCGCTGCGGATCGCTGATGCTGCCATGGACCGCCGAGCTCTGTCTCGATCGCATCGGCCGCGAGGCGCTGTACGAGACCGGCGAATCGGACGACTAGTTCGCATGGACCTGTCGGATCTCATCGAACGCAACGCGGCATTCACGCCGGACAGGCCTGCAACTATTTTTGAAGGCGAAATTCTCAGTTACGCGGCGTTCAGTGCACGCATCGAGCAGACCGCGCGGGCGCTTAAGGCGGAATTCGGCGTCGGCCGTGGCGATCGCGTTGCGATCCTCAGCTTGAATCGGCCTGACTATCTGGTGCTGCTCTATGCCTGCGCGCGACTCGGCGCCATGCTGGTGCCGCTGAACTGGCGGCTTGCGGTGGCCGAGCAATTGTTCATTCTGTCCGATGCCTCGGTAAAGGTGCTGGTGCTCGAACAGGCCTTTGCGGATGTTCTGCCTGTGCTGGAAAAAAGCATGCCCCACACAAGCATCGTGGGCCTCGATTTTGCGCCTCTCCATGGAAGCCCGTTCGACGCGCTGCTGAGGCGCGCGCGCGGCGACGGCCGCAATCCGCATACCGATCTCACCCGTCCGCTGCTGATCGTCTACACCTCGGGTACAACCGGAAGGCCCAAGGGCGCGGTGTTGCGACAGGAAGCGCTGCTGTGGAACGCCGTGATGAGCCAGCACATGCACGACCTCACCTCCAGTGATCATATCCTCACCGTGCTGCCCTTCTTTCACGTCGGTGGCCTCAACATCCAAACCACGCCGGCCCTGCATCTTGGTGCAACCGTGACAATCCATCCGCGCTTCACGCCGGATGCGACGCTTACCGCCATTGCGCTCGACCGCCCGACCTTGACGGTGCTGGTGCCGGCAACCATTCAGGCGGTGACCGATCATCCCGATTGGGCCTCTACCGATCTGTCTTCCCTAAAGGCGGTTTCGACCGGATCAACCATCGTGCCGCCGCATCTGATTGACCGCATTGTCGCGCGCGGGGTACCGGTGCTCCAGGTCTATGGCTCGACCGAAACCTGCCCGATCGCGGTTTATACCCGCCTCGGCGGCGATCTGTCCCGCACAGGCTCGACCGGCCTTCCCGGGCTGTGCTGCGAGGCCGCTGTGATCGATGATGCCGGTACCAAGCTGCCGCCTGACACGCCGGGGGAAATCGCGGTGCGCGGCCCCAACGTATTTTCCGAGTATTGGGGCAACGAAGAAGCCACCCGCGCGGCGTTGCACGATGGCTGGTATCGTACCGGCGACATTGGCCGGCGCGACGCCGATGGCTATTTTTGGGTACACGACCGTAAGAAGAACCTGATTATTTCCGGTGGCGAAAACATCTATCCCGCGGAACTCGAACGCGTTCTGCTGGAACATCCCGATGTCGCGGAGTGTGGGGTGATCGGGCGGCCTGACCCCAGATGGAATGAGGTACCGGTGGCCTATGTCATCAGACGCCCAGGATCTTTCATCGAGGCCGAAAGTTTGAAAGCGCATGTGCTGACACAACTGGCCCGCTTCAAGGTGCCGCGGGATATCATCTTTGTCGACGATCTGCCGCGAACAGCCCTGGGCAAGGTCCAGCATTTCATGCTGAGGCAGCTCGACGTCCCGGCACGCGAAGGAGAGACGTCTTGAAGATCGCGGTGCTGGGTGGCGGCAACGGCTCATTTGCGGCTGCGGGCGATTTTGCGCTGCAAGGCCACGAGGTCCGTCTGTGGCGGCGCGATGCGGCACAGGTAGCGGAGCATCGTGCGGCCGGCTCCCGCATCGTCCTCAAGGACGCCGATGGCCGGCATGACGTGCCGCTGTCGCTGGTGACGACTGACATCGCTGAAGCTATCCATGACGCCGAGCTGATTCTGTGCCCTGCTCCGGCGTTTGCGCAGCGCGATATCGCAAGCCTGATCGCGCCACATCTCGCCGATGGGCAAGTGGTATTTCTGCCGCCGGCGACCTTTGGCTCGATGATCTTCGCGGCGGCCAAGCGCGACGCCGGCAATCAAGCCGCCGTCAGCTTTGCAGAGACCGGCACGCTGCCGTGGCTGACGCGCAAGCACGGGCCGTTCGAAGTCGCCATCACCATCCGCGCCAAGCGCTTGCCGGTCGGCGTATTTCCACTGAAAGCCGCCGATCATGGGCTCGATGTGATCGGCCGCGCGTTCCCCAGCGTGGTCGAGCCGTGCGGCGATGCGCTGTCGGCGGCGCTGATGAATGCGGGCCCGATTATTCATCCACCACTGATCGTCATGAATGCCGGCCCGATCGAGCATTTCGAACGCTGGGACATCCACAAGGAAGGCACGCAAGCCGCGATCCACCGGGTCACCGACGCGCTTGATGCCGAACGTATCGCGGTGCGCAAAGGTTTTGGCTATGGCAGCCCGCATTTTCCGCTGGCGCATCATTACGCGAACGAAGGCGAGCAATGGATGTATGGCCGCGGCTCGCATGATCGCCTCACCGACTCCGGCGACTGGCGCGAGCGGATCATATTAACCCAGCATCGCTATATGCGTGAGGACTTGCGCCTCGGCCTGTCGTTTCTGGTTTCAGTTGCGGAACTGGCCGGGGTGGCGACGCCCCTAGCATTCGCATTTCTCGCCATCGGTGGCGCGATCTGCGGCGAGGATTTCATGGAGGGCGGGCGCACCCTGGCAAGCCTCGGTCTCGGCCACCTCGATCGCGGCGAACTGCAGACCCTATTGTGCGAGGGTTTTGACGAATGACCGCCCGTCCAACGATCGCATGCATCGGCGCGGGCCGCATGGGCCGCGGCATTGCGGTGGCATTCGCCTATGCCGGCCATGCCGTTACCATGATCGACGTCAAGGCGCGCTCCCCGGAGCAATTTGTGACGCTTAAGGCCGAGGCGCTGGGCGAAGTTCGCAAGACGCTGGCAAGTCTGGCGCGGTTCGGATTGCTCGCGGATCGCGATGCGGACGCCGTGGCGGCCCGGGTTTCCCTGGTACCTAGGCAAAACATGGCCGCCGCACTGGCTGGAGCAGGTATGGTGTTCGAAGGCGTGCCTGAGGTGGTTGAACTGAAGCGCGACGTCCTGGCCTTGGCCTCGAAGTGTGTCCAACCCGACGTGATCATTGCCTCGACCACATCAACCATTCTGGTCGACGACATCTCGGGCTCCGTCCAGCATCCCGAGCGCTTTCTCAACGTCCACTGGCTCAACCCTGCCTATTTGATTCCGCTCGTCGAAATTTCGCCGGCGGCCGCGACCAATCCGGCCGTAACGGCGAGGGTCAAGGCCCTGCTCGAGGGCATCGGCAAGATGCCGGTGGTGTGCGCGGCTACGCCCGGCTTCATCGTGCCGCGAATCCAGGCGCTGGCCATGAACGAGGCGGCGCGGATGGTGGAAGAAGGCGTCGCCAGCGCCGAGGATATCGACAAGGCGATCCGCTACGGCTTCGGTTTCCGTTACGCGGTACTGGGCCTGCTGGAGTTCATCGACTGGGGCGGCGGCGACATTCTCTTTTACGCGAGCCGCTATCTCGAAGGCGCGCTCGGCAGCGACCGCTACCGCGCGCCCGAGGTGGTCTCCCGCAACATGCACGATGGCCGCATCGGGATGCGAACCGGCGCCGGCTTCCTCGATTATTCCGGCCTCGATGTCGACGCCTACCGCGAGCAGCGCCTCGCCGCGATGGTCGATCTGCTCCGGCATCTCGGTCTGGCCAGACCACCGGTGCTCGATCGGGACTAGCCGAACACGTCCTGCAGCACGCCTTCGCGCACCACGGCGACGCCATCCAGCTCGATCGTCGTACCCATCACGGGAAGATCGAAATGCCCGGCAGTGTATCGTCCGGCGAATTCGTTGGCGCCGGTCGAAAACAGGAAGTTGCCGGCAACGGCGCGGAGCTCGGTGCCGTTGGTATCGCGCTGGTCATACATCGCCAGCGCCTCGTAGCGCGCGCCGGGATTCATGCCAAATCCGACATGAGAGACCGCATAGGCTTCGCGGTCGCCCCATGCTGCCAGATAGGCGCGCATCATCGCCGCGTCGGCGCCCTCGCCTTCGAGGTCGGTAATGTAGTCGTTCTTCAACGTCATCCGGATCGGCGAAGCCAGATAGCGCTTGAAGGTGAGATTGATGTCACCGGCCGCCATAACAAGCGTCCCGTTGACGGTTTTGCTTTTTGGAAAGCTGACAACAATGCCGCCGGGCCAATGCGCCAGCGTCCCCGGCTTGTCGGTCCAACCCCAGACCCCGACCGTCGAGGCGCCGGCCAAGTCGACATCGAGTTCGGTTCCCGCTTTCGAGGTCACGCGCATCCGCTTGGTTCCACGCAGCATTTTCACCGCCGTCCGCACGCGCTTTTCCAGTGCCGTGTCGGGCACCATGCGCTCGAGCGCTTCAGGATGCTCGTTGGAAATATTGAGGATTCGCGCGCCGGCTTTCAGTATTTCCGGCGTCTCTGCCGCGTGCATCAGCCCTTCAACGGTGCAATCGACAACGAAGCCTGCCTGCTGCAACGCGGTGATAACAGGCGCAAGCCGTTGAATCGCTACGCTGGCGCCGGTGGAGCGGATCGGAACAATCTCTCGGTTGCGCGGTGTCGGTACGATGATGTGGAACGGTTTGGCGCCCATCCGCAACAGGGCAAGCTCAGCCAAGTGAACGTTGAGCGCGCGCGACTGCGTTTCCGAAAGGATCGCAGCGGTGTCGCCGGACTTGACTGCGCAACGTTCGAAGATCTCGCAGAACGCGTCGATCCATTTCGCTTCGATGCGATCCGCCAGCATATCTTATCTCCAATTCAAACGTTGCATCGCATCAGACCTCCGGAAATCCGCGCAGCAGAAAGGACCTTAACCCCTGCAACAGGCCGTTGAGGATCAACCCCAGCAGGGAAATTGTGATCAGCGGAACGAACATGTCGACGGCTTGAAAGGTCCGCGCCGCCGTCACCAGCAGGTGGCCAAGGCCGTCGGTCGAGGTGATCATCTCGGCAAGAAACACCACGATGCAGGAGATCACGAGCCCAATGCGACAACCGGTGAGGATCGACGGCACCGCCGCCGGCAGCACTACCTTGAACAGGATTTGACGGCGCCGCGTACCGGCCGCCATCGCAGACCAGATCAGTTTTTGCTCCACCATCGACGCGCCGTAATAGGTCGAAAGCAGGATCGGAAACAGCGCGTCCGCTGCGACCAGCGTGATCTTAGATTCATGGCCGAATCCGAGCAACAGCAGCAGTGCCGGATATAACGCGACCTTGGGCAACGGCGCCAGCACCCGCACGATTGGACGCACCACGGAATTGACGGCGGGACTGGCCGCAGCCGCAAGACCGAGACCGACACCCAGAATCACGGCGATCGAGAATCCCGCGAACAATCTAAATAATGTGGCGCCGATCTCTTGCTGAAACGTGTTCGTGAGCAGTTGCTGTGCGAGACGCAAGAACACGAGGCCGGGCGGCGGCAACAGTGTCGCCGGTGCGTATCCGAACGACGCAATCGCCTGCCATAACGCGATCAAGAACGCGATCGGCACCATCCCGAGCAATACATCGGTCGTGACCGTTCGTGTGTTCATGCAAAGCTCAAGGGAATATCGAAGCCCGGCTCGGACCATTTCACCAATCTACCGCGCATTTTTTCGAACGCGGCGTCGAGACCGATGCCCATCGCGCCAATGATGATGATCATCGCGTAGACGGTATCGTACTGTCCCATATCGAGCGCGTTGAACAGGATATTGCCGGCGCCCGACTGCCGCGCGATCATCTCGCTGGTAACCATGGTGATCAGCGCCAGTACCAAGCCGGTGCGGCAGCCGGTCAGGATTTCCGGCAGCGCCGCCGGCAGCACGATCCGGATCATGCGTTGTGCCGCCGATAACCCCATCGCAGCGCCCGACCACAACATCTTTTCCTCAACCGCCTTCGCGCCCTGGAAGCTGTGATAGATCACGGGAAGGCTGACGCCGAGAAATATCACGAGCATTTTCGCGATGTCGCCGACGCCAAGCCAGAGCATGATGATCGGCATCAGCGCAGCTTTCGGCACCGGATAGGTCACCATCAGCAGTGGGTTGAAGAACGACGCCACGCCGCGGTTGCGGCCCATCATCAAGCCCAGCGGAATAGAGACAATCAGCGCGGCACTGAAGCCGATTGCCATACGGCGGAGCGAGGCGAGAATGTTGATCAGGGATTCTTTATCGCCAACAATGGCTGGGATCGCGCGGATCGCTTCGAGTGCGGTCGGAAAGCTGTCGGTGTTCAGGATCAGCGCCGCCGCCTGCCAGATCCCGAGCAGGCCGAGGCAGGCGAGCAGCGGTGCCGAGCGAGCGATGAGAATACGGACCGGCATCATGAACGCAACGCCTCTTCGCTGGTATCGTCGATCATGCGTTCGATATCGACGACGTATTTCTGGTAATTTGGGTCGAGCAGAAGCTCCGCCCGGCGGCGTGGGCGCGGCAGATCGATATCGACGATCTCTTTGATGCGGCCGGGCGAACGCGTCATCACCACGACCTTATCCGACAGGAACACCGCCTCATCGACCGAATGCGTGACGAACAACACCGTCTTGCGGTCACGTTCCCAGATATTGAGCAGGTCGTTCTGCAGCCGCGTGCGCGTATGCGCATCGAGCGCGCCGAACGGCTCGTCCATCAGCAGCACCGCGGGGCGATAGGCCAGCGTACGCGCCAGCGCGACGCGCTGTTTCATGCCGCCGGACAACTCCTTGGGGTAGAAATCCTCGAATCCTTTGAGGCCGACCATCTCGATCAATTGGCGGCTTTGCGCTTCGGCTTCGGCATGCTTCACGCCCTGTTGGCGCGGACCATACATCACGTTGCCGAGCACGCTCTTCCACGGAAACAGCGCGAACTCCTGAAACACCGGCCCGCGGTCGGGACCAGGCCCGGTGATCACCTTGCCCCTCACCTTCGCCACGCCTTGCGTCGGATTGACGAAGCCCCCGACGATATAAAGCAGTGTGGATTTTCCGCAGCCAGAGGGGCCGAGAATCGAGACAAAGGCGCCATCCTCGATCGTCAGCGAGATATCCGACAACGCCAAATGGTCCTGGCGCCCTGACGTCCGAAAGATCTGCGAGACATGGTCGATCTCGATCATGGCGTTAGCCTGCGCCGGTGCCGGTGCGGTTTCCGCCTGAATACCCCTGAGTAATGGCGATACCTTCATTCCCGCTTCTCTTCCCGGAACAGGTCCGTCAGGCGCAGATGGTTTCTCGGCTTCGGTCGCCGGCCTGAGCATAGCGGAAATCTACAGGCGTTGGCGATGTCGATTTGAACATCACCGGCGCTGGTATGCTCTCTAGAGTTACGTAGCATACGACAACTCTCGCATGAACCGCACGGAGCGAGACGATCTATTTCTTGCGGGCGCACTTTTGTGTCGATCATCGGGCGTCAGATCGCCTAAGAACCGCGCGTACCGGCGCTGCGTCGAGACCCTCGAGCTTCAATGGCAGCGCGATCAATTCGTAGTCGCCGGGGGTTACGTCTGCCAGTACGAGATTCTCGACAATTCGAACATCGTGCCGCCGGCAAACCATGTGCGACGGGAGGCTTTTCGAGGTCTCCGGGTCGACAGAAGGAACGTCAACGCCGATGAGCCGCACACCGCGAAGCGCCAAGCGCTCCACCGTTTCCGGGGCCAGCGCACGGAAGCCCGTGGGCCAGGCCAGTTCATCACCCCTACCCATCAATTTGAAAAGCAGCCGCGGCGGAGCGCCATCGAGGGCGGATGCAATCTCCTCATAACCACAGAGAGGGTCGCTTCCGCGCGCGTCAATTACCCTTGCGGGCCCGATGAAATCGCCAAGATCCAGCATCTCGATACTCGCGCCTGCGGGATCGTAGTGCAGAGGCGCATCGACATGCGCACCGCAGTGCGTTGACATCGCGATGCTGGCCACGTTGACGGGGCAGTCCGGCCTAATCGTGAACGTCTGGCTGACGGCAAAAACGGCGTCACCGGGAAACACCCCCATACCGACGCGCAGCGATGGCGATATGTCGATCAGGGTTTTCACAATCGAGTCCTGACCTGCCAGAGCTCGGGGAACAACACGACGTCCAGCATCTTTCGCAAATAGGAAACGCCCGATGTGCCACCGGTGCCCCGCTTGAATCCGATGATCCGCTCGACCGTCGTGACATGGTTGAACCGCCAGCGGCGGAAATAGTCCTCGAAATCCACCAGCTTTTCAGCAAGTTCGTACAATTCCCAGAAACGGGCTGGATCCCGATAGACCGATAACCACGCATTCTGCACGCTGTTGCTTTCGATGTGCGGTATCGAAACATCGCGTTCAAGTATGGCTTTATCGATGCCAAGACCGCGGCGATGCAGGAGCTGTATTGTCAGATCATAAATACTGGGGGCCCGACGGACCGCTTCGAGCCGCCCCGCAACGGCTTCATCGTCCGCGTGAACATGGGTCATCATCGCATTCTTGTTACCGACAAGAAACTCGATCAGGCGATACTGCCAGGACTGAAAGCCAGACGATTGCCCAAGCAATCCGCGAAACTCCGTATATTCGCTGGGCGTCATCGTGCGAAGGACGTCCCAGGCCGAGTTGAGTTGCTCAAGAATGCGGGATACCCGCGACAATGTCTTGAAGGCCGGCTGCAGTTCATCTGCGGCGATCAACCGGCAGGTAGCGCTCAGCTCGTGAATCGCAAGCTTCATCCAAAGCTCCGACGTCTGGTGCTGAATAATAAACAGCATCTCGTCGTGGGCGGTGGAAAGAGGCTGCTGCGCCTGCAAAATCTTGTCGAGCTGGAGATAGCCGGAATAAGATATCTCTTTCCGTTGACTCATCGCGCTTGCATCCTCACCGCGGATTTGCTGCAGCAATTCCCGGCACGATACTGTTTCAAGCCAGATCGGAACCCGACCAAGCGCCCTCCATCTGGAACGCAGACGATATTTTAAACCTAAAATGATGTACTTTTGCTGTCAATCGGGATTTCCGTCGTGGTTGCCGGCTGCGGGCCCTCGCGGATGGCGGAAGGCGGGCGGTTGCCGTTGTTTGGCGAATGGGCTTATGCTTGGTCATTCGCATCCAGGTTTTCGGTTTGAAATCCCAACCGACGCGCGCGCCATGATCCCACATGTCATCTGAATTTTGATCGCAAGGCTCTTATGATGTCGTCAGCTTCCATGACTTCGCGCGAGGCGTGCGTCGCGTGCGATTCAGTTGATCCGCTTCGCGATTTCCGCGACCGGTTTATACTCCCTGAGGGCATCATCTATCTCGACGGAAATTCGCTTGGGCCGACGCCCCGAGCCGCAGCGCGAATCCTGAACCGCACGATCGAACAGGAGTGGGGTCAGGACCTCATCAGGAGCTGGAACAGCGCCGGATGGTTTGACATGCCGGTCCGGCTCGGCGACCGCATCGGAGCGCTGATTGGGGCGGCTCCGGGTCAGACAGTCGTTTGCGACACCACATCGATCAATCTCTACAAGGCAATCCTTGCTGCGATCGGATTGCGGCCGGAGCGCGACGTGGTCATTGCCGAGGATGAGTCGTTCCCGACAGACCTGTATATCGTTGAGGGCGCAATGAAGTCGGCGGGTCGTCCGATGCAAAGGCGATTGATTGGTGTCGATGGCCCGTCTATCGAGGCTCTGTTAGACCAAAGGGTCGCGGTCGCCGTGCTCTCGCACGTCAATTATCGCACTGGCGCGCTACTCGACATGGCCGCCATCACCAAGCAGCTTCACGACGCTGGCGCGCTGGTGGTGTGGGATCTCTGTCATTCCATCGGCGTGGTGGAAATCGCATTCGATCTTCATGCGGTCGATTTCGCAGTGGGGTGCACCTACAAATATCTGAACGGAGGTCCTGGATCTCCAGCATTTATTTCCGTTGCAAAGGCCCATCAAGCCGCGGCAAAACATCCGTTATCGGGTTGGTGGGGTCACGCTGCCCCCTTTGCGTTCGATCGCGACTTCAAGCCCGACGAAGGCATCAAACGATTTCTCTGCGGCACTCCGCCGATCATTTCCATGCGTGGCGTGGATGCGGCTCTCGACGCGATGGAGGGCGTCGAGGTGGCAGCGTTGAGACAGAAGAGCCTCGCTCTCACGGAGCTTTTCATTGCGCGTGTCAATGCGCTTTTGCCGAGCCTTGATATCGTGACGCCGCGCCAATCATCATTGCGCGGTAGCCAGGTTGGGATATCCCTCGATGAGGGCTATGCGGTCGTCCAAGCGATGATCGAACGCGGTGTGATAGGCGATTTCCGGGCGCCCAACCTCATGCGTTTCGGATTCGCGCCACTTTATGTGCGATTTCAGGATGTCTGGGATGCTGCCGAAATGCTCGCCGGTTGCATCAACGCAGAAGTGTGGCGCGACATCCGCTTTAATCGGCGTCTTCACGTAACCTGAGGCGGTACGAAACAGCGATTTCCGCGCTAATCGAACCACGGCCATTCTGCGGCACCGTCGTGCGTGACGGCGCCGCCGGGCGCTTGGCCGACCAGCCGTGCATATTTTGCGAGCGCCCCTGCCCGATGCCGCGGCGGCCGCGGCTTCCAGGCTCGTTGCCGTGCCGTCAATTCATGGTCGTCGATCAACAGGTCCATGCGGCGCGCGCCAGCATCGATCCGGATACGATCGCCTTCGCAGACCAACGCCAAGGGGCCGCCGATGAACGATTCCGGCGAGACATAGCCGATGCACATCCCGCGCGTCGCGCCGGAAAATCGTCCATCGGTGATGAGGGCGACTTTCTCTCCCATGCCCTGGCCGTAAATCAGCGCGGTGACGCCCAGCATCTCGCGCATGCCGGGGCCGCCCACCGGGCCCTCATTGCGGATCACTAGAACATCGCCCGAAGCGTATTTGCGATTGCGTACGGCATCGACGCAGTGCTCCTCGTCCTCGAACACGCGCGCACTACCTTCGAATACCAGGTTCTTGAGACCGGCTACCTTGATGACGGCTCCGTCCGGGCAAAGATTACCCTTCAAGACCGCCACGCCGCCATCAGGCATGATCGGTGCGCGGCTGGAATAGATGATCTCGCCGTCGGGCGCATTCGCGCTGCCGTATTCCTCCGCGATCGTCTTGCCGGTGACCGTGAGGCAGCGTCCATCGATGTGACCGCTTTCGACCAGCGCGCGGACCACGACGGCCGTGCCGCCGATATCGTAAACATCCTTCGCGGTGTATTTTCCGCCCGGACGCAAATTGCCGATCAGGGGCGTGCGCGCGAAGACCTTGCCAACATCGTCGATCGTAAAGGAAATACCGGCTTCGTTGGCAAGCGCCGGCAGATGCAGCGCAGCGTTGGTCGATCCGCCGGTCGCGGCGACAATAGCCGCGCCGTTCTCCAGCGATTGTCGAGTGACGATTTCGCGCGGCAATGGTCCGCCCCGTTGCAGCATCTCCATCACAAGACGCCCTGCCCGGCGCGCAACTTGCGCACGCTCGGCATAGACGCCCGGGATCATCGAGACGTTCGGGATGGTCAATCCCATCGCCTCGGATACCATCGCCATGGTGTTGGCGGTAAATTGTCCGGCGCAGGCGCCAATCGTCGGCAGGCAGTTCCGCTCGATGCCGGCCAGCGTCGCCTCGTCGATTTCGCCGGTCATGAAGCCGCCGACGGCCTCGTAGGAATCCAGCACGGTAAGCGTTTTGCCTTCGAACCGCCCGGGCAACGCGCTGCCGCCATAGATGAAGATCGACGGCACATTGCAGCGGATCATTCCCATCATCACGCCGGGCAGCGTCTTGTCGCAGCCGCCGAAACCGATCAGGCCGTCATAGGCAAGGCCGTGGACCACAGCCTCGATCGAATCGGCGATCAGTTCGCGCGAGAGCAGCGAGAACTTCATGCCCTCATGGTTCATGCTGATGCCATCAGAGACCGAGATCGTGGTGAACTCGCGCGGCGTACCGCCGGCTTCCGCGATTCCAGCCTTGGCGGCATCCACCTGGAAATCGTGGGTCATGTTGCAGGGCGTCTGTTCGCCCTTCATGCTGACAACCCCGATCATCGGCTTCGCCAGCGCCTCATCGTCGAGCCCCATCGCGCGCATGAAGGCACGGTGCGGCGCACGATCTAGACCATCGGTCGTCACGCGGGATCGCCATTTCTTCATGCGCACAATTTCTCCGTCGCCCAGACAACGCTCGAACGACTCGTTGAGAGCCCTTGTCTATTGCAGCGGCGCAACGATAGTCGGGTGCTTGAACTGCGCGACGTCCAATTTGGGCAGCATTCCGGTCTCAGCATAGATGTCGAGCATTTTCTGGATAGCCGCGAAATTCGGCGCGGCACCGGGATCGCGGCCGAAATCATTGTCCTTGAGCAGATAGGTGTCGAGCACCGGTATCGGCGCCTTCAGCACTTCGTTGACAACCTTGAGCGTCTCTTCACGATTGGCCAACGCCTTTTTCATGCCGGAAGTGATATCGCGGACGTAAGCCTTTACCAATTCCGGATTCTTGTCGACAAAGTCGGCGCGGCAGGCTTCCAGGATGTGGACGATGTTCGGCATTGCCTGAGAAAGCGAAAACAGCTTGCGGGTGCCGCCCTTGGCCTCGGCACGCGCCGCGAACGGCTGGTTCATGTTCACGGCATCGACACGTCCCTGACGCAGTGCGTCCTCGGAGACCGCGAATCCGACCTCAACCAGCTTGATGTCTTTTGCCGGGTCGACCCCGTTCTGCTTCAGAAGCATATTGAACGGCCCCTGGGTGCCGCCACCGATCACGGATATGCCGATGGTCTTGTCTTTGAGATCGGCAATGGTCTTGATCGGGGAATCGTCCTTGACCGCCCAATAGACCGAGAAACCGCCGGGCTTTTCGAAGACGTGCTGCGCCACGATATAGGCCTTCAGATTTCCGCCGACCACGCCATTGGCAAGTGACAATGGCGCCTGCGTCGCGCAGTCGAGGGCGCCCGCGGCCAGCGCCTGCGTCATCGGCGCGGTGCCCTGGAATTGCGTCCATTCGATATTGTAGACCTTGCCGAGATTGGGGAATTCCGTGGGCCTGCGCATCATCCAGTATTTCGTTTCCTCGGCCGGAATGGTCCAGCCGACGCGGATCGTCTGCTGCGCATGAGACGAGTTCACGCCCGCCAGGACGGCGGCCAAAGCCCCAGCCGCCAGGATCCATTTCGAAGGTATCCGCATCATTCCACTCCACTTTCCCCGATGCCGCCATAGCATGCCATAAGCCTTTCATGGTTCAAATGATCAGGCAAGCCAGGGTCCCAGCGAGACCTGGCGCATTCCCGGCAGCGCCGGGATGTGTTGTAAGATCGGCAGGCCAAGCAAGCTTCTTGGCGGCGGAGCGGGAGGAACGGAATGGCGATTACGCGCGGGGCGGACGAACAGAAAGCCGAAAGGCTCGGTTATCTCGGGCTCGGGATGATGGGATTTCCCATGACGCGACGTTTGGTGGACGCCGGGTACGACGTCACGGTCTGGAACAGGTCTTCCGGCAAAGCGGCCGCGCTGGTCCAGGCCGGCGCGAAGCTAGCAGGCAACCCGCAGGATGTCGCCGCGACCGCCAATATCATCTTCATGTGCCTCACCGATGCTGCCGCCGTGGAGGAAGTTGTGTTCGGACCCGACGGCTTGGCGACGGTGGCCGGCGCCGGCAAGCTCATCGTCGACTTCTCGTCGATCCACCCGGATGCGGCGCGCTCCATCGCCGCACGGCTGAAGTCGGCCAACGGCATGGGATGGATCGATGCGCCAGTCTCGGGTGGCACGATGGGCGCCGAACAAGGTACGCTCGCGGTCATGGCCGGCGGCGACGCCTCCGATATCGAAAGGGTAAGGCCCTATGTTCTATCGATGGCACGGCGGCTCACACATATGGGCCCGACCGGCGCCGGCCAAACCTCAAAACTCTGCAATCAGGTGATCGTCGGGTGCGCCATGGCCGTACTCGCAGAAGCAACGCGTCTCGCCGTGAACGCAGGGATTGATGCCAAAAGGCTGCCGGAGGCGCTCGCCGGCGGCTTTGCCGATTCCATTCCTCTACAGTTGTTCGTGCCGCGCATGGCGCAAGGCATCCATTCGCCACCGCTTGGCCATATCGCGACGATGCTGAAAGACCTGGATACAGTAATCGACGTCGCCCGCGATACCTCTAGCCCGGTGCCGATGTCCGCTTTGGCTGCTCAATTGTTCAGGCTGGCGAAGGCAGCGCGTGGCGCGGATGCCGACGCGCTCGAGATCTACAAACTGTCGGCCTCACAGATAGCTTGAGCTTCACCTTCAGGGAGAAAACCGATTGCGCTCACGCAAATGCTTGTTAGAAATGGCTTTCGGATGGAAGCCTTCAACTGAAACAGGGATCCAGTCCAATGTACGATCCGGCCGGTGTAAAGACATCACTTGAACTTCTTGTTCCGGAGAAAATGAAAGCCTGGGTTTTGGGCGATCCTGACGAGCTTATCTTCCGCGACAAACCTACGCCGGTTCCGGCGCGCGCAGAAGTTCTGGTACGTATTGACGCGGTTGCGATCTGCGCAACCGACCTTGAGGTCATCCACTCGGGCTCGCCAGCAAGCATTGGAGGTGGCCTTCCCTTCAACAAGAATTTCACGCCAGGCCATGAATATATGGGCACGATTGCGGCGCTCGGCCCCGGTGTCGACGAGTACGAGATCGGAGAACGCGTCAGCGTGGAAATCCATGCCGGGTGCGGCCAGTGCAAGCGATGTCGCCAGGGCATGTACACCTCATGCCTCAACTATGGAAACGCCGACAAGGGCCACCGCGCCAACGGCTTTACCACCGACGGCGGTTTTGCCGAATACGCAATCAACCACATCAACACGATGGCGCGGGTGCCCGACACCATGAGCGACGCGGAAGCGACGCTGGTTGTCACGGCCGGGACGTCGATGTACGGCCTGACCGAATTAGGCGGGCTCGTCGCCGGCGAAAGCGTGGTGGTGATAGGCCCCGGCCCCATTGGTCTGCTCGCCGTGGCCGTCGCAAAAGCGCTGGGAGCAAGTCCGGTGATCCTGACGGGAACACGCAACACACGCCTCGCGATCGGCAAGGAGTTGGGTGCAGACCACGTCATCAATATCGCCGAGGAAAATGCCGTCGAGGCGGTCAAACTGCTCACCGCCGGGATTGGCGCCGATTATATAGTCGAGTGCGCCGGCACCGAGACCACTGTCAACCAAGCGATCCACATGGCCAATCGCGGCGGGAAAATCTGTCTGGCGGCATTCCCGCACGAGCCGGTGACAACCGATCTCGCGCATCTGGTGAAGAACAACATCTACGTCTACGGCATTCGCGGCGAAGGCCGCAGCGCCACCCGCCGCGCGATGGCGCTAATGGCAGAAAAGCGGTTCGATGCCACCAAGATCCACACCCACACGTTTGCACTCGCGGATCTGCCAACCGCGCTGCGATACGCGAGAGATCGGGTCGAAGACGCCATCAAGGTGGTTGTTACCAACAGGCAAGCGAGCGCGCTTACCAGCGCCGCTGCAGAGTGATTCTAGGTGCAATCCCCTACTTAGCTTCCAGTGTACTAACCGGCTCCCACTCCGGACCCGGCGGGTGGCTCGCAAATTCGCTTGCCCGGCTGAGAAACAGCGCCGATGGCTTGTCGACATCGGCAACCCGGTTGAAGCATTTTGCCGCGGCATCGAATTCGCGGCTTCGCCAATGCGCGAGACCCTGGGCATAGGCCGCGGCAGATGCAGCCTGCTGCGGCGTCTCCTGCCCCGCCTCCGCAAGCAGTTCGTAGAACTTGACCGGGGTGGAACGCCCTTTGACCCTGATAGCGTCGAGTTCACGCCATGCGAATGCCGATCCCGTCAGCGCGACGGTCATCTCCGAGGCGGCGATCGTGGTCCCGTAAAACTTGTTGGCTCCCTCGAGCCGCGACGCAACGTTTACGGCGTCGCTCATCACCGAATAATTGAAGCGCCGCCGCGATCCGATATTGCCGACCAGCGCTGCGCCGGAATTGAGTCCCATCCGATGAGCGACTTGGTTACCATGAAAGGCAGCGGAAGTCTGATTGAGCTCGTCGAGACGCGCACGGCAGCCGAGTGCGGCGTGCGCCGCATTGCTCGCATGGTCGCTATCGTCGGCCGGTGCTCCGAATACCGCGACAATCGAGTCGCCGATATACTTGTCGACATAGCCGCCTTTACTTTCGATGATGTCGGTCATAGCGGAAAGATACTCGTTCATGAACGCCACCAGTTCCGCCGGCGTCATTTTTTCGGAGATCGAGGCAAAACCCGCCAGATCCGAAAAGAACACCGTTACATCGCGCGTCTCTCCGCCCAGCACCGGCAATTTCTTGGACGCCAGCATCTTGTCGATCACCTGCGGCGCGAGATACAGCGCAAAACTGCTCCGGAGCAATCGCTCCCCCTTGTCGGTCACGACAAGGCGGTATGCGGTGATCGCAAGCATTGAAACCAGACCGGCGAGAAACGGCTCGGTTAGTGGCAACGCCAAAGACCGCGTAAATGCGAGTGTCGCACCGCATGTCCAGATCGCGACTAATGCAACATAGACGACCGCCGCGCCGCTCGGCGTCAGCATGCGTGCTGCAAGCGCTACCAGCCCGGCAAAGGCGATTGCGATGATCGTCACCGGCAGACGGCCGAGCTCGACCACCGCGTCGCGCCCGATCAGATTACGGACGGCCGTCGCGTGGACATAAACGCCAGCGATGGAACTGCGCTTGAATTGCCCGGCAACGGGCGGCGCCGGAGGCAGTGCGCAACGCGCAGCCCGCGATCCATCGAGCCCCGTTGCAAAACGCTTGGATGTGAACTTACGGTCTTCCGAATTGAGCACCGTGCCAAAGATGACGACCTTGCCGGCGAATTCACGATCGAAGAACTCCGTATTCTTGCGCTCGACGCAGGCACGCAGATCGGCGAACGAAAACGTTGGAATGTCGTCGCCGCCACCGTCGAAATTGAGCGTCAGCGTATTCGGCACTAAGCCGGGAATGTGATAGCCAGCCAGCGTCACAGTTCCATCCTCCGCCTGCACCGGCTCGGCGTTCAACGCGCGTGATGCCAGCTCCAGCGCCATCGAGGCTACGCCTTTCTCGCCGCCAGGAAATGTCAGCGGTATTCTCCGCACCACGTCGTCGGAGTCCAAGTAGACATTCAGCGGCCGGATATTCTTCTGCTGGCCTACCGCGATGCGTTGTCCCTGCGAAGGCCGCTCACCCCCCAGCTCTTCCCCTAGAACCACCTTGCCAGCCAAAGATCCGGTGGCAAGCGATCGAAGAAAAGCCCGATCGAACCCGCGCATTCGTGCACCCAGCAGATCGTCGCCGAAAGGCATTTCGGATTGTTCGATTGACCTGGAAAATACAATATCGAAGCCCACCACCTTGGCTCCGCCGTCGATCACGGCACTCAGAACCCGGCCAACTTCTGTGGTCCAGGTAACCATCGGCGATCCCTTGAAGGGCGGTGTCTGGTAAGTCTCCTCGTCGATCGCAATTACGACAACGGGCGCAGTGGCGGGATCATGGCGCATGCCAAACACCTCCCAACGCAACGCGGTGAGAGCATCAATCGACCGACGATGCATGAAGTCGAGCGGAGGAAGGGCGGAAACAATGCCGCACACCAGGGCAATTAGGATGATCGCGACAGCGTCTCGTCTGGTGACGCGACCCATGGCGGTGTCCGGGCTATCGAACGCGACAGGCTATTCCAGGCGCACCAATCGACCAATGATCGGGGTCGAGCCGGCTTCGGCTCGGGAATCGAGCACGAAAACAGCCTTCCGTGACCCCAGGCTTGCCGAATACGTACCGCCGGGCTTCAGCGCCGTGCCGGTCTTGGCAAAGTCGTAGAACTTGCCCCGCACAACGGACGCAGCTGTAAGGTTTATATCGTAATGCTCGCCCTTCACATCGAGCCGCTCCACTGTGAGCTTTCCGTGGCCCGTCGTCTCCACAACTGGCGAGAGGCCGTAGAGTGTAAACTGTGGCGACGGCGCAATGTCTCCGCCAATGCTGCGCACCACCGTCGCAGCACTCTCTCTGGCCTCCCGATCGATCGGCTTCGATTGGCTTGAGTCGCACTCTACCTTGCCGGCCTTGACCTCGCTGAGATGGACCATGCTTTCTTCGGTGCCGACGATCACTGTTCCCACTCCCGTAATCGTCTCCTGCCAGCAGGACTTCATGTAACCGAGCACCACCTTGCCGGCGGGCCCGATCTTGATGACGGCGCCGGGAGCGACATAATCCATGAATTCGGCGCCGGTCACTTTGCCTTGCACGCCCTCAACAACGGCGACTGGTGCTTGCGCCGCAGCTAACCCGGTAAAACCAACCAAACCGACGATCGCGGCAAACAGCCTTTTCATTTCCGTAAAACCTCAAAATGTCGTGTCATTCAGCTAGAGTGCATTCGATAATAGCAGACGGCGGGGTCGCCGATAACCCTTCTCTTTGCACGAATAGACTAAAGCGGTCGACGTGAAACGCACGCAGTCCATCGATTGGAGGACCAAACCCGGACATCGATTGAAAAGTCTGTGCGCTGGATCACACCGAGCAGTAGCGTTCCTTGATATCGTTGTTGGCCAGCAGATCGCGCGCGGCGGCGTTTAGACGACCCCGCCCTGATCCAGCACATAGGCACGATCGGCGATATCGAGCGCCAGCTCCACGTTCTGCTCGACCAGCAGGATCGTGGTGCCCTGCACCTTCATGGCGCGAAACAATTCGAACATTTCATCGACCAGCACCGGCATGATTCCTTCCGATGGCTCATCGAGCATGATGAGATCCGGCTTTGCGATCATGGCGCGAGCGATCGCCAGCATTTGCTGCTCGCCTCCCGACATCGTTACGGCTTCCTGGTCGAGACGCTCGGAGAGCCGCAAGTTGAACCGCGACGGAAAGCCTGCCGACGACGAAGCGACGAGTTCCAGCGTCCGCGTCGCGGCTTCACCGGGATTGAGCTTGTCGTCGCGCACGACCAGGACCGCCTTGCGCCCGTTGAGCCATCGGCTCTGGCCACGCGAAACAGGATGGCCTGCGGTGCCGTAGCTTGCGCTGCAAGCGAAGATTGGCGGGCCCGGCAGGACTCGAACCTGCGGCCAGACCATAGCGCGCCTGAAACCCTTAGCGGGCAATCATGCGACCCCGCCGAGATAGAGCCGCTTGACGATGTCGTTGCCTCTCAATTCGTCGACCGAATCGGCCGCAACGACAATTTCACCATGGACGATGATGTAACCGCGATCGGCGATCCGGATCGCCTGAT
>WNGJ01008766.1_pt1 | contig 25142 bp, 22 predicted proteins | sample 5400611 | NCBI WGS metagenome assembly WNGJ01 (sample SAMN13153375, study PRJNA577476) | soil metagenome | isolation source: 40 cm soil or saprolite under Garry oak tree replicate 1 | place: USA:California | collected 2016-06-15
TGGCTCTGGCTCTCATCCAGAGGCCCGCCGAGGGCTGACGGAATGGCACCAAAGAAGAAGTTGTATGCGATCGACGTGTTGATCGGCCGGAAATCGTAGGCGTCTCCGGTGTCGATCTCCTTGGTGCGGTTGTAGTCCGACACCGCCGTGAGCGTGCCGCCCCCCAGGCTGTAATCGAGCTTGAGCGCGACATCCGTCACGTCGCGGGTGTCCGTGCCCAGGTTGTTGTTCTGGATCGGGCTGGTGACGTCGTTGGCGTTCGGCGGCGTGCTGAAGTCGCTGAAGACGCTCGCCTCGTTGGCACGCGGAATGATGTAGTAGAAGGCGGTCGTCTCGACCCGATCGAAGAGCGCCCGCAGGTCCGCCGACCATTGCTCGGAGGGTTTCCACAGCAGCCGCAGCCGCCCGGAGTAATCCCGATACGGGTCCGCCTTGCGGTTCAGGTAACTGTTCTCCCGATAGCCGTCAGTGTCGTAGTAGTTGAGCGAGGCGCGATACTTCAGCGTTCCGGCCGAGTCAATCGGGCCGCTGAAGGCCACCTGGGCCTTCTCGGACACCCCGTTGCCCACGCCGACCCTCGCGGCACCTGAGAAGTGATCGGAAGGATCCACCGTGTGAATGAGGATCGCGCCGCCGATGGCATTACGACCGTACAAGGCGCCCTGGGGACCCTTCAGCACCTCGATCTCCCGGATGTCAGTCAGCTCCTGGTCGAACTGGTAGGGATTGGTCTCAAGCACCCCGTCGACCAGCACCGCGACCGACGGCTCGCTGTTGCGCGCCTGGGAGATGCCGCGGATGGTGATGAAGGAGTTCCCGACGTTCTGCACCTCGACCAGGGTCATGTTCGGGACCATCGCGACGAAGTCGCGGGGAGACTCGATTCCCGCCGCCTCGATCGCCTGCTGGGTGAAGACGTTTTCGGTCACCGGCACGTTCTGGATCGTCTCATCGCGCTTGCGCGCGGTGACCACCACTTCTTCGAGTGCCGTGGCCTGGCTTTGCCCCCAGGCGGGGGCGGTGAACAGGACTACGCCCGGCAAGGCCGCCAGGAGTGGAAGTAATCTGCGCAACGGTGCGAACATATAAGCCCCCTCTGTATCGATTGTTAGGATTAGGCGCCGCCACCCTGCCCCGTCCGCTCGGCCGCGAGCTGCAGTCGCACCATCTGCGCGCCGGCCACCATCGCCAGCAGCTTCCCGAAGGCGACCTCGCGCGGCAGGTATTTCATGCCGCAATCGGGTGCGACCAGGAGATTCGCCGGATCGACGAAGGGCAGCGCGCGGCGGATCCGGTTCGCCACAACCTCCGGCGTCTCGATCGCGTGGGTACCCAGGTCGATGACGCCGAGGATGATCTTCTTCCCGGGCAACGCCTTGAGCACGGCGCAGTCGAGGCTCGACTGCGCGGTCTCGATCGAGACCTGCGCGCAGCGGCACTGCGCGAGCTCAGGCAGGAACGAATAGCCGGACGGGCGCACGTGAATGATGGCCGCGTAGCCGAAGCAGATGTGCACGGCCGTGACCCCGGAGATGCCCTCAAGCGCGCGGTTGACCGCACGCAGGCCGAACGCACGTGCTTCCTCCGGGCGCGCCTGCATATAGGGTTCGTCGATCTGCACGACATCCGCACCGGCATCGAAGAGATCGCGGATCTCCTCGTTCACGGCGGCCGCATAGTCCATGGCGGCGTGCTCGCGGCTTCCGCCGTAGTAGTCGATCTGCGCCTGCTGGGCCATCGTGAACGGCCCCGGAACCGTCGCCTTGACGTCGCGCCGGGTGTGGCTGCGCAGAAACTCGAGGTCGCGCACGCCGACCGCATGGCGGCGGCGGATCGGCGCGACAACACGCGGCACGGGGTTCGGGTGACCACTGCGATCGAGCGCGGTGCCCGGATTGTCAAGATCGATTCCATCGAGGGCGGTCGCGAAGCGGTTGGAGTAGCTCTCGCGCCGTATCTCCCCGTCCGTGATGATGTCGAGCCCGGCGTCCTCCTGTGCCTTGATGGCCATGATGGTCGCGTCGTCCTGCGCCTGCGCAAGGAACGCCTCCGGGATACGCCACAGTTCGCGCGCCCGCACCCGCGGCGGGAAGCGGCCGGCGAGGCGCTCGCGGTCAATCAGCCACTCCGGCTGCGGATAGCTGCCGACGAGCGTAGTTGGAAAGAGCATCGCGGTTTCCCCTTTGCGCGCGCCTAGCTGACCAGTGCGCTCGTCTCGCCGGGGGGCCATGTCGGCCCGCCGGCCAGTGCAGCGCGGATCTGCTTGCCGTGCTGATCCAGAAGCGGTGCGGCACTCACCGATTTGGCCCGGTTGCCGTTGAACTGCAGTGCCGGCCGCACGGCTTGCTTTGCCGAGTGCGGGGCTTCGACCGGCACGACGATGCCGAGATGGCGGATCTGTGGGTCCGCTACCACGTCATCGATGCGGTTGACGGGTGCGTACGGCACGTCATTGGCCTGCAGGCGCTCGATCCAGTGCGACAGCGGCTCGCACACAAAACGCGCGTCGAGTTCCAGACGCAGCGCCTCATACTCGGCGACGCGGCGCTCGCGCGGGTTGAAGCGTGGATCACTCGCAAGCTCCGGTGCCCCGAGCGCCGCGACCAGTCCCTGCCAGAACTTCTCGAGCGACGACAGGTGAATCGCAATCAGCCGCTCGTCTGCCGTGCGCAGGATGTAGGCCTGCGCCAGCCGCGGCCGGTCGGCGGAGGTCGGAGTCTGTCCGAGCGCGAAGTACGCGGCGAAGGGTTCGACGGCGAAGTGCGCCATCGCTTCCAGCATGGATACTTCGACGTGACCGCCGCGCGCGCTGCGGCCCCTTTGCACCAGGGCTGCGAGGATGCCCTGTGAGGCATAAAGACCCGTGATTGCATCGGCAAGCGCGGGACCCAGGAACTGTGGTCGGCGGTAGTCGACTACCACGCTGAGAAACCCGCTGAGCGCCTGCGCGACGGAGTCATAGCTCGGGCGCTCGGCGTACGGGCCGCTCGCGCCGAAGCCGCTGATGGAGCAGTACACGAGCCGCGGGTTGATTTGCAGCAGTCGTTCGACACCGGCTCCGAGGCGCTCTGCAGTCCCGGGCCGGAAGTTCTGGATGTACACGTCGGCCTCACGGATGAGGCCCCGGAAGAGTTCGCAGTCCGCGCTCTGCTTCATATCGAGCGCGACGCTGCGCTTGTTGCGGTTGTAGGCCTGAAAGTGTGGCGAGTACTGGCCGCCCTGGTAGGCGCGGTACGGGTCCCCCTCGGGGCTCTCAACCTTGATGACGTCCGCGCCGAGGTCCGCCAACATCATCCCGGCGCAGGGCCCGGTGATGAACGTGCCCTGCTCGACGACGCGAATGCCCGCCAATGTCGGTTCCATGGCTGCGCGGGTGCCTCAACCGTCCTTGCTCGGCTTGAAGTCGGCAGGGGCTTCACCGTCGTAGCTGATCGCCTGCGCCGCGGCGTGTGACATGACGAAGCCGATGGCGCGCTGCTGTTCCTCGAGCAGATGCGCGACGAGCCCCGCGGTGCGCGCAAGCAACGGCACACCCTTCAGGGCCAGCAGCGGATAACCGGCATCCAGGAGCACCGCCGGAATCGCTCCGGAGACGTTCAGCGCGAGCGGTCGGCCGATGACTTCCGGCAGCAGCCGCTCGACGGCGCGGGCAATCTCCGCATGGTGTCCCGAGGTATTCACCTCGACTGCCACCTCGAGCAGGCGCTGTGCGCGCGGATCACCGCCCCGGTGCAGCGGATGGCCATAGCCAGGGATCGCCTGCTTGGCCTCGCGGTACTCGCGCACCACCTCGCGCGCAGCCGCCTCGAGTGACGCAGCGCTTTTCCCACGGGCACTGATCTCCGCAAGGAAACGACCCGCGGCCTCAGAGGAGCCGAGGACCACCGACCCGCACCCAAGAATCCCGGCCGCAACCGCTCCCTGCAGAGCCTCGGGCGCCGCCGCCAGGGTCATGCGGGAGACTTGAACGCTCGGCACCAGCCCGTGTTCGGCGATCGCCACCAGCGTTGCATCGAGCACGCGCAGCTGAGCGGGCGTGGGCAGCGAACCGGTCACCAGCAGCCAGAAGTGCTCGGTGAAGCTGATCCTGCCGATCAGTTCACGCGTCAGATCGCGCCCCCGGACGAGGATGGTCTGTTCGTTTGAGGTCGAAATCGCCGAGCTGCGTTGCTCCTGCCGCCCAATCTTCAAGTGGCCCCCCAAGTGTATTTCGCATACCGAAATCGACGTCGGTATCCGAAACAATAGTGGACTTGCCCCTGGACCCTCGTCAAGGCTGCTCCGCGCCCTTCCGACATTTCGGATATCGAAATAGACTGCGTACGTGCCAAAGGGTAGGAAAACGCCGCCTCGTCGTGAGGCGATGGGCGGACTCGCTAAGGGACTCGCCGTGATCCGCGCCTTTTCGCGGGATCATGCGGCCTTGAGCCTCAGTGACATCGCGCGCAGCGCCCGCATTCCGGCCGCCACGGCACGACGCTGCCTGCTCACGCTGGAGGAACTCGGCTACGTCACGCGCAACGGCCGTGATTTTCTGCTGCGCCCGAAAGTGCTCGAGCTCGGCGCGGCATACCTGGAATCGATGAATATCGAGCAGATCACCAAGAATCATCTCGAAGAGCTGGCACGCAACACGGCCGACTCGGCAGCCCTGTGCGTGCTGGATGGGGTTGAGATCGTCTACGTCGCACGCACTTCGGTGCGCACACTGCTGCGCCTCGAAGCCCACGTCGGCAGCCGTTTCCCTGCGCACGCCACATCGACGGGCCGCGTGCTGCTCGCCGGCGTGAGTCCGGAGCGGTTGCACCGCTATTTCCAGACCGCGAAGCTCGAAGCCCTCACCGAACACACCGTCACCGAGCCGCAGAAGCTGCGTGCGTTGATCGAGGATTGCCGTCGCAACGGCTACTCGGCGGTGGAAGATGAACTTGCTTATGGCGTCATCGCGCTCGCCGTCCCAGTTGTTGACCACCACGGTCGTGTGGTCGCAGCGCTCAACTCATCGAGTCATTCGCGCCGCACAACCAAGACGAAGCTGGTGCGCGAACGGTTAGCGATGTTGCAGCAAGTGAGCCGGCAGATTTCCGCGGACCTCGCCGGCGTTCCCTGGCTGTCCTTGAGCGCACAGATCTAGTCCCGCAAGCCTCGGGGCGGGCGCGCTTGACGACCGTCAGGTGAGCCCGTAGCCTGAGTGCGAAAAGTTTTTCGCTATTCGAATTTCAGACTTATGCCGGCAGCGAGCGCAGCGAGGAATCTGGCGACGCACCCAGTAGACCGGTACCTCATGGTGGAAGACGCGCGTCTGCGCTTCCGAGACGAGGGCGCAGGTCCTGCGGTCATACTCCTGCACGGCTGGACTCTGGACCTCGAAATGTGGGATCCGCAGGTCGCGAGGCTCCGGCAGGCGTACCGCCTGGTGCGCGTGGATCGGCGCGGTCACGGATTCTCGAGCGGCACGCCCTCAACAGCACGCGATGCGACTGACGTTACCGCCCTCTGTCACCACCTCGGGCTGACCCGGGTCGCGGTCATCGGCATGTCGCAGGGGGCGCGTAGCGCCCTTGCTTTTGCCGGCGGCGCGCCCGAGCGCGTGGACGCCGTCATTCTCGACGGACCGCCCTCCTTCGAGCTTGCCCCCGCCGAGGAGGACGTGCCGTTCGAACACTTGCGAACCCTCGCGCGTACGCGCGGCATGGCCGCCTTTCGCCGCAAATGGCTGCGCCATCCGCTTACGCAACTGCGCACTGCGGATCCGCAGATGCGCGCGCATCTCATCGCAATGATCGAGCGGTTCGCAGGCAACGAGTTCACCGATTCCCCCCTCGAGTCGGAGGTCCTTCCGGTACCGGCGCTGCCGCGGTCATGGAACGCGCCGACACTCGTGCTCAGCGGCGAGCTCGACGTGCCGCGCCGGGTTCAGTGCGCCGATCGCCTGAGCGCGCAGCTGCCGTGCGCCGAGCGGGCGGTGATCACCGGCGCCGGCCATCTGCCCAACCTCGACCGGCCGGATGAGTACAGTGAAATATGCCGCGCCTTTCTGAACCGGCACACGCGGGCGCGCAGCACGCCCTGAGGAGTCGCCATGCCGAGGGTTCTGGTCCTCTACTACAGCAGCTACGGCCACATCGAGGCCATGGCTTACGCGCAGGCCGAAGGCGCCGGCCGTATTGCCGGGGCGCAGGTGACGGTCAAGCGGGTTTCCGAACTGACACCGCCGGACGTCGCGCTCAGACCGGCGCCCTTTGGATGAGCGGCGCACTCGTCGGCAAGGTGGGCAGCGTTTTTTGCAGCACTGCCAGCCAGCACGGCGGCCAGGAGACGACCATCACCTCCTTCCACAGCACCCTGCTCCACCACGGAATGATCGTGGTCGGCCTGCCCTACACGTTCAAGGATCTCGCGACGATGCGCGAGGTGACCGGCGGGACTCCCTACGGCGCGAGCTGTGTAACTGGGGCGGGGAGCGAAACGCGTATGCCGACGCCATTGGAACTCGAGATGTGTCGTTACCAGGGCGAGCACGTCGCCCGAATCACGGCTCGCCTGGTGTCCGGTTCGGCGTGACGGGTGCTGCGGTGGGTGTAGGGCACCCGCCTTCGCCTCGCCGAACACCTTTGCGAGAGCGGGTAAAACGGTGAAGACCCATTCCGCCGGACCCGGGCAGATCCTCGTCTTGGTTGATAGGATGAAACATGGGCCAAACGTTGTATCGGCGCCCCCTTCCATCTGATGCGATTGCGTTCTCATCCCCTGAGGGGCGGCAGGTATTCGCCGAGGCTTTGGCGACCGAGGGTCTTAACGGGTATTTCCGGCTCGCCGAGCAGTTCCACACCCAGTCCGACCCGGCCTTCTGCGGACTTGGTTCACTGGTCGTCGCGCTCAATGCGCTGGCAATAGATCCTGAGCGACTGTGGAAGGGGCCGTGGCGGTGGTTCGCCGAGGATTTGCTCGACTGCTGCGTCCCGCTCGCAGAGGTGCGAGAACGTGGACTGGATATTGACGAGCTCGCCTGCTTGGCGCGTTGTAACGGTGCTGAGGTAGACGTCCAGCGCCGTGACTCTGCGAATCTCGCAGATTGGCATGCTGCGCTCGCGATCGCCGCCAGCGGTGAAGCCGTACTCGTTGCATCGTACGACCGCTCCGTGATGGGGCAGTCTGGAGGCGGCCACTTCTCGCCAATCGGCGGCTATCACGTTGCTCGGGATCTCGCCCTCGTCCTCGACGTCGCTCGCTTCAAGTACCCGCCGCACTGGGTATCAGCAGAGCATCTTTGGCGCGCGATGGAGCCGATTGATCCAGCGACTGGCCAAGCGCGCGGATGGCTGGTGATGCGCCGGCGCGTGCGATCCAGCGCACTCGGCTTCAGCGTGAGCTGCGTTGGCGAGAATTGGCACGGACTGTCCCGCCGTCTGATGGCGGTGATAGCCGAGATGGGATTGTCCCCGGGCCCTGCGGAGTTAGCTCGTGCAATGCTGCCGCTGGCATCGCACCTTGAGGTTCGTAGGGCAGGTACAGCGGCGCATCAGGAAGCGCTGGCTATCGCGCGAACTGCCCTGCGCAGCAGCGCGGTGTATCCCCAGGTTCACAAAGAAATCGGTCCCGAACACGCCGAGGCAGTGACAATACTCTTGTTCGCAATTGCTGATCGCCTCAAGGCCAGCCAGCGTGACGAACTCGGCACGTTGAATGGCCCGATCACCGAAGAGGTCGACAACTTGCGTGCCCAACTTGCGGCGCTCTTGGGCATTCAGGACACGGCCACAAGTCCACCCGGGTGACACACGAACGGCGAGAAAATGGTGCGGGGCGCTGTCGGCGCTTCTGTCCCGCCGCATAGAGTGCCGAGCCCACACGGGGATTGGTCATGGAATACATTGTGGGCGTAGTTCTGGCGTTGGGCATCTCTGGTCTCGCGACCGTTGTGGGTCTCGACCGTGATCGCGCTTTCTATCCAACATTGACGATCGTGATTGCCTCGTACTACGACCTATTTGCCGTCATCGGCGGGTCGCTTCACGCGCTGATGCTGGAGTCTGCTGGCGTCGCCGCATTTCTACTGCTGTCACTCATTGGGTTCAGGTTCACCCTTTGGTGGGTAGTTGCAGCGCTCGCCGCGCACGGCGTGTTCGACTGGTTCCACGGGCGCCTAATTGCGGACCCTGGCGTTCCGTCATGGTGGCCGATGTTCTGTCTGACATACGACGTCGTGGCAGCGGCGTATCTCTCATGGCTGCTGGGCTTCTCAAGGGTTGCCGCCAGATCGAACCGGGTGACAGAGCAGGTGAAGGAATTTTCTCATCGCATCAGGCCATATGTGCACGCAGAGTTTCTGGCAGCCGAAGAATGCGATGGCAGGGGCGATTTCGCGGGTAGCTTTCAGCATCTTGAGCGGGCCCACGTGCTAGGCCAGGCTTCAACGCGCGAGCACGTCCGGGTCCACTGGCAGATGCTCCGATGGGCGGCGCGTCAGCGCCAACCGCAAGAGCTTGCTGCCCAGGTGCTGCGCATTGTCGGCGCCGTGGTCTTGACAGGGGCCGGCCTCGTACCCGAAGGAAATACAGGAGGGAGAAATGTGAGCGCCTTCCGACGCCTGCCCGTCCCGCCCGAACTGGCAGCAATCATTGCGTCGGTGCGCTCCGGGTTACCTGAAGGCGATGCCCGGTGATGCACCCGATCGCGGCCTACCCGATCATGATCGGCAGCGACGGCGGTCCGGGACGAACCCCGGGGAATGGAGCCGCCCGGCATCGCAGCCGCGCATGATGCGATGCTCGAGGCGATGAGTCTCGGTTCGCGCCGGTTGAATGACCGTAACGTAGGTCCACATCCAGGGTCGTCCATGACGAGGCGCTCCATGGCTGTGCCAGATTTTCGGTCCCCAAGCCGAACAGCTCAGGCCGGATCCGTCTTCGAACACCCCGTCGCGAACGGATGCGGCCGCATTAGCCCGCGTACGTCAGCGATTTGCGACGCCTGGCGCTTCAGTACAAAACCGAACGCAAAAGACCCCGGGCACCCGGCGACGGCGATCGTGAAGCAGTGCACAAGCCCGCGAGATAGGTATTTGTCACAGCTTGCTGTCGCAACTTGATGACGGGTTGCGTAATGACACGGGATGTTCCAGCGCGTAGCATGCATCCGGTACTCGAAGGGCAAACCCGTCGTGAGGCGGGGACGCAAAGCTTCCGGTCTTGAGAGCCTAATCGGCTTGTGAAGACAGCGGGGTTGCCGGCAGCGCGCAATGTCTACGGTCGCGCTGGTCGTCAGTTCTCTGGTGTTGTCTCTGCGCTCTCACTGATCACGCTCTGCAGCCCGCAGTTGGCTGTCAACAGGGTGGGTCGTGCATGCGCATGGGCAACGTATCCGCGGTCGCTGATCTTAGGATCGGTCAGCTCGCCTGGTGTACCGTAATCGCAGTCACACTCGCTGCTTGCGGCGGGAGCGACACAGCCGCTCTCGTCGTCAACGGCACGCCGCCCACTTCGGTGGAGGCTGGCGCCAAGTATCAATATACCCCCTCGGTTTCCAATCCTGAAGGGCGCCCGCTGTCCTACACCATAACCAGCAAGCCTGGGTGGGCCACATTTGTTGCATCGTCCGGCGAGCTCTTCGGAACTCCGGGCAACAGCGACGTCGGCACGAGCGCGGAAATTGAGATCGGTGTGTCGAACGGCACGACCCGCGCCATCATCGGTCCGTTCCGCATCACGGTGAACCCTCCAACTACTCCACCGCCCGTTACTCCTCCAACGATCGCTGGCACACCGGCCGCGACCGTGACTGCCGGTCAACCCTACAGCTTCCAGCCCATGGTCACCGATCCCGCGCGCTCGACGTTGAGCTTTACGATTGTCAATCGACCCGCTTGGGGAACCTTCAGCACCGCGACGGGTGCGCTGTCCGGGACGCCCACCACCGCCAACGAGGGCACCTTTGCCAACATCCGGATCAGCGTGAGCGACGGTCGCACAACCGCGTCCCTGCCTGATTTCTCCATTCAAGTACAGGCTCCCGCCAACAACGCGCCGTCGATATCAGGTACGCCCGCGCCTACGGTGGTTGCCGGCAACCAGTACTCCTTCACGCCGGCCGCAGCAGATCCGGATGGCCATACGCTGACCTTCAGTATTCTGAACGCGCCCTCATGGGCAAGCTTCAGCGCGAGCACCGGTCAGCTCTCAGGATCGCCTCCGACAGCCGATATTGGCGTCTTCTCCAACATCGTCATCACCGCAAGCGACGGCACCTTGACCGCCTCGCTCCCGGCCTTTTCGATCCAGGTGCTGGCGCCCGCGAATGACACGCCGACGATCTCCGGTATCCCCCCAACGAGCGTCGTAGCAGGTAGCAACTATTCGTTTACGCCGAGCGCCACGGATCCAGCTGGCAAGGTCCTCACCTTCTCCATACAGGCCATGCCCTCGTGGGCTACCTTCTCGGCGAGCACCGGAACGCTCACGGGAACACCCACTTCCGCCAACATCGGAACCTTCACGGGCATCGTCATCGCCGTCAGCGACGGGACTTTGACCGCCGCGCTCCCGGCCTTCTCGATCCAGGTTCAACCGCCGCCGGATCACGCGCCCGTGATCGGCGGCACGCCGTCCACAAACGTCGTCGCCGGCGCTAGCTATTCGTTCACACCGATCGCGAGCGATCCCGATGGAGACACGCTGACGTTCTCGGTTGCCAACCGCCCGTCTTGGGCGAGCTTCAGCAACACCACCGGGCAGCTTTCCGGAACGGCGACGACAGGCAACGTCGGCATCTTCTCGGGCATTGTGATCAGCGTCAGCGACGGGACTCTCACCACCTCGCTTCCGGCCTTCGCCATTGCCGTATCTGCGCCCGCCAATCCGCCGCCGACCATCAGTGGCACACCTGCGACGTCGGCAAACGCCGGCACGGCTTACAGCTTTACTCCAACTGCTTCGGATCCGAACGGCAACGCACTGACGTTCAGCATTCAAAACCCGCCGAGCTGGGCTTCGTTCAATACGCAATCCGGCAACCTATCTGGAACACCCGGGTCGGGCGATGCCGGAACTTATTCGAACATCATCATCAGCGTAAGCGACGGAACATCAAGCGCGTCGCTCCCCGCGTTCAGTATCATCGTGACGCAGGTCGCGAACGGCAGCGCGACCGTAAGTTGGAGTGCGCCCACGCAGAACACGGATGGCTCCGCTCTCACGAACCTTGCGGGATTCAACATCTACTACGGCACATCAGCAACCAATCTCAGCCAGTCGGTGCTAATCGCGAACCCCGGCCTGACCACCTACGCCCTCGGCAATCTTGCGCCCGCAACCTGGTATTTTGCGGTCAATGCCTATTCGGCGGCGGGCACCGAGAGCGCGCTCTCCAGTATCGCCAGCAAAACGATTCCGTAAGTCGACTACCGTCATCAGATCGAACGGCGCGGGGATATCGTCACTCTGCAGGCGGATGATCGCCGGTGGTACGCCGCTTCGCGCGACAAACGGCCGCACGGCGAGGGCGGGATCCACGTGGTTCTGGTGGACCAGGACGTCCGCAACCTCCGCCTACCCACGCACGAGGGCCCGCCGCGCCGAGTGACCGTCCGGGACTGCGTTTTCAAGCGGCAATCAGGATCAATCAATATGTTGCGACGCCGATCGTCGGAACGCTGCGCCAGTTGACACGCGTGAACGCGACGCGAGGCCCCAGGGGCGGTTTCGCAAAGAGGTTGCGACAATCCACGCGGAGGCGGCCAACAACACGGTCACGACGAGCTCAGACCATTGATTTTGGGGCGGCGTTGCCCATCCGGGCGGAGGCTGCGCTAACAGGCTCGGCACCCAGACCAGAAGGCCAAACAAGCTCATCATGATCGCTTCGAGGGTGGCCGCCAAACGGCGGAGAATCCCCACAATGATGCCAATTCCAGCCGCGAGGTGACCGAGCCCAGTGAAGTACGCGAATCCCAACCGACCAGGTAGCCAGGTAGGCACCATGCTGGCGGTGTAAGCGGCGTAGGCAAAGTGCGCCAATCCGTATACGACACACATGAGACCAAACAAAACTTGTGCCGCGCGCACGGCGCGCTCGCTGGTGATTAACGGCGTCTCCGACACACGCGATTGCCACCGCAACATGGCGTACAGGATCCAGGCAGCAAGGAGTGGCGCCAGCGCTTCGCAAAAGCCATACCACGAGCCAACGCTGAGTGGTTTGAAGACGACCGGGACTGCACGAGTCACGGCCCAGGCCGCCAGGTACGTGCCGATCGTCAACGCGCTCGGCAAGGCCGAGCGCGAGAAACAAAGACCGACGCTGGCGGCCAAGACGAGTAGCCCGCATCCGTAAACCCAAGTTTCCCGCCAGGGAATCCAGGCGGGCAAGGGCTGCCATATTGGCGCGAAGTCGCGGTAAATGAGGCTCAAGATAGCGAGGCCCGCTCCTGCTATAGCGAACAAGCCATGACCGAGTCCGACAATGCGCATGGCCACTCAACTGCTGCGCGGCCGTGGAGTGTTAGGGAACCACCACGAGTTCAGAACTTTGCAGAGTGTACTGCTTTGTTACCCTATCAGCTTGAACGGACTTGACGCGCCAGATGATAACAGTGCAACGAAGACTTTCATTCCAGCAGCTTGAGCCGCCAACACGTCACGTTCGGCGTCACCGCGGCCTTCGGGATCAGGCATGACGCCGGTTGGCCAGCTCACCGATCCTCCCGGGCGTGAAGGATAAGGATGCACTCGAACTCTTTTGCGCACCACGCTGATAAATGAGCCCGAGTCGCGGGGCGTTCTTCCGCGGCATCCTGCGCCGATTTGCCGCGCGCATCCCGGGGCGCGCGTTTAGGTTTATGCTCCAGCGCAGAATGTGCGGCGGACTCTCGCTCCAATCCGTACCAAACCGGGCAGCACCTCATGCGAAGTCAACGCAGCGTCGTACATAACTACACAGGAGCGCTCGTATGTTTAGTCAGATTTCGCTCTCTCGCCATGCCTTTGGCCTGGCCGCTCTACTCGCCTGCGCGCTGGTTGTCGTTTCACCGGCGCGCACGGCGGAGGACGAACTGGCACGCTACAAGACGGCTGAAACGATCGCCAAGGCACACATTGCCAGGTTTGATACGCTCGACTTCGACGTATTCACCAACCAGAAGTGGGATCGCCTGAAGGAGAGTCACTCCCAGGACGTCACCGTGCACTGGCCGGACGGTCACGTCACCCACGGCATCGAGCGGCACATCGCCGACTTGAAGGCCATGTTCGTCTATGCGCCGGATACGCGCATCCAGGAACACCCCGTCAAGATCGCCAATGGCGAATGGACCAGCGTCATCGGAATCATGGAGGGAACATTCACGAAGCCGATGCCGATTGGCGACGGCAAGACTCTTGCCCCGACGGGTAAGGCCTTCAAGATCGTCATGTGCACGGTCGGACACTGGAAGAACGGGACGATGGACGAGGAATACCTGTTCTGGGACAACCAGACGTACATGAAGCAGATCGGCCTGGGTCAGTAGACTACTACTACAACCTGAGGATCCGTCTTGCTGGCCCATCTGTAGACGTGGGGGCTGACACGTTTACCACCAGATCGTGGGGACTTGCTTGCACGGATTACCCTATGTAGACTTACAACTATGGGTAAGCAGGGGCGCGATGTGCGGATGTCTCTACAGACGCTGCAGGTACTGGAGGCATTCCTTGAGAATCCGAGCGATCAGCTGTCGGGTGCGGACGTCCAGAAGCGCAGCCGCTTGGCCTCCGGTACGTTGTACCCAATTCTCCTTCGACTCGAGTCAGCCGGGTGGTTCGTTAGCCGATGGGAGGCCGTCGACCCCGCGAGCATCGGCCGTCCGCGCCGGCGACTTTATCGCCTGACCCCTGGTGGACTCGCGCGTGCGAGCGAGGTCTTCGCGAGCTTCGGCCGGCGAGTTCTAGCATGAACTGTCACGACGTCCTCGCTGCGCTGCCGGCAGCCTTCTCCGGCGAGTTGCTGGGTTGGTTCGAGGGATGTGCTCATCGACTGATCCAACACGCTGCACGCAGCGCTCCGGCGTCCCTGTCAGAACGACTGGAAGAGGAGTGGCTGGCCGATTTGGCGGCGCGGCCTGGGCAAATGTCGCGCCTGCGCCTTGCAATTGGATGCTGTTGGGCCACGAAAGTAATTGCGTGCGAACACTCCGCAACAGCTGTGCCGGCCGCTGGTTCCGCAACAGGGAACAAAGTTATGACCGCCTGCGCGCAACACAATTGGTCGTTCTCCTCGCGCCGTACTGCCGCCGTCCTGCTCATCGTCTGCCTGCACGGTGTGCTGATCTACCTTCTCGCAACCGGCCTCGTGCACAGGATGGCCGCCGTGATTCCCCCTGTGATCCAGATCAGAATGACGGACGAAGTGCCAACGCACCACCCGCCACCGCCACCACCCCAACCGAATCTGGCGCCAACACGGCTCGAAGTACCCGAGCCGGACCTCGCGGTCGACGTCCCGCCGGACGCGAACATGATCCGAGACGCGGAAATTGGGCAATCACCACCGCCACCTGCGAAGATCTTGAACCGCGTCCTGGGAGGACCAGGCAAGGGATTCCCAAACACCGCCGACTACTATCCCCCCGCCGCTATCCGCATGGGGGAAAAGGGTGTCGCCTCAGTTCGCGTGTGTGTCGACGGCAATGGGCGCCTGTCCGCGGATCCGACAATCGCGCGTTCCTCCGGCAGCGCGAGGCTCGACGAAGGCGCTGTGCGGCTCGCGAAGGCAGGCTCTGGCCACTACCGCGCTACTACAGAGGATGGCCGGCCCGTGAGCTCGTGCTTCCCATTCCTTATCAGGTTTGACTTCAGAGACTAGGCGGGCCCGGACAATGCCGTTACTGCAATGTGCTGCGGTGGGGGATATCTCAGCGCGCTTGCACCTCGACTCGGGCATCGTTGAAGCAGGCGCCGTCGGCAAGATCGGCCTTGTGTGTGGGAGCCAATGCAGACACCGTCTGCCCGTTCGCACTGGTGCGCAGCCACGCGCCTTTTTCGGAGCAAACCACGCCGGGCCGTACCACAGTAGTTATTCGCAGCGGCAGAAACACCTCCCCCAAATCATTCCACACTCTCACCCACGTTCCGTCGGTCAGCCCGCGCCTCGCGGCGTCGTCCGGATTCATCTCGAGCACCGGTGTGGCGTCGCTCTCCGGGAGGCCCCCGAAGGTGGAGGTGATGCGTTTATCGGAGGCGGGCGTGATCAGTGTCAACGGATACTGTGACACGAGCGGTCGATAGACAGGCAGCATGGCACCGTAGCGGTCGCCGAGGTCCTGTGACAGCAATTCAATCTTTCCGCTGGGCGTTCGCGGCGCGACATTATCGAATAGGATCGGCTCGGCGCTGCCATACTCCATCTTGATCGCCCGATCGACCGGGATTCGGCTCGGCTGTAGACCCTGCATGCGGGGATCGTGCGAGCTAAGGGCCGCGTCCATCAGTTCGGTGTCGCTCGCCCTGAATGCAGGGTCCCTCAGACCGAACTTGGCGGCGAGCCGTCGGAAGATTTCCGTGTTGGGCAGGCTTTCGCCGACCGGCGGGATGATTGCTTCGGCTCGCTGTAGATATTGCTGTCCGTAAGCGGCGTAGAGATCGGCGTGCTCGAAATGCGTACAAGCCGGCAGAACCACATCCGCGTACGCCATGCTGTCGGTCATCGCGACTTCGATGCCGGCCACAAATACGTCCTCTCGCTGCAGCGCCCGCTTCATCCGATTCTGGTCTGGATGGACGATCAGCGGGTTGTGGTTGTAGACGAACAGGGCCTTGATTGGCGGCTCCAGATCGTCATCGAGGAGCAGCCGACTGACGTCAAGAATATTGATCGTCCTCGTCTTAGGCGGCACGAAATCGGGGCGCGTCAATCTATCGAGCGTCTTCGGAAATGCATGACCTGCGCCGCCGACAAGGCCACCTCCCGCAACGCCGAACTTGCCTGCCAGCGCCGGCAGAGCGGCGATGGCGCGCAGCCCGGAGCCGCCGTTCTGATTGCGCTCGAGTCCGTTCCCCCAGGCGATCACCGCGGGCGAGGCCTCCTTGTACCAGCGCGCCAGGGTACGAATGGCGTCGAGCTCAACTCCGCATATCTCCGCCGCGCGTTCAGGCGGGTAACTGCGTGCCGCTTCCATAAATGCGTTGAACCCGAGCACGTGCTCGTCTATGAAGACGCGATCGAGGCCGCCCAGTCTCTCCAGTTCCACGGCTATCGCCCACGCCAGCACCACGTCCGTTCCAGGACGGACCGGCAGATGCAGTTGTGCCTGTTCGGCGACCTTGACGCGCCGCGGATCGATCACCACCAGCCTGGCGCCGTTGCGCTTCGCCGCGTTGATCTGCCGCATCAGGTGCAGGTTGCAGACCGTGGCATTATTTCCCCAGACGATGATGAGCTTGGCAAGGCTCACCTGCTGGAGCGGGGTGCCGGGGGTTGCGCCGAAGGTGCCGGCGTAGGCGGCACTGCGGATGCCGCCGCACAACGGGTTGCGACTCAGCAACGAGGCGCCCAGGCCGTGAAAAAAACGCAGCGACATGGAATCGCCCGCCAGCATCCCATGCGGTCCAGCGTAATTGAGCGGGAGCACGGCCTGGGACCCGTAACGCTCGATGACGCTTCCGACGCGATCACGAATGATGTCCAGTGCTTGATCCCAGGAGGTCCGCTCGAACTTGCCTTCCCCTTTCGGGCCGATGCGCTTCAGCGGTAACTGTTGGCCACCTTGGCGCAGATGGCGCCGTGAGTAATGGGATTGACTTTCGATCCCCGCACGGCGAGCACGTGATCACCCGACACGGTTACCGCGAGACTGCAGGTATCCGGGCAGTCGAGCGGACAGACGCTAGCCTTTTGTACGGTCATGGGGCGATGTTAGTCGTTATGCAGGCCGGCCGGGAGCGGGCGTCCCCCGGCCCTAAGTCGGGAAGATCGCATCCCGTCCTGGGCAAGTCTAGTGCCTGGAATTTCAAGGGGTAGGTCCGCCCCCTTGGGTACCCGAACCGCAGCGTAGTTCCCGCAGTCCCGCGGTTCAAGGTGCTCCGAGTCATGAAAGTTCCGCCCGCCGGATCGACCTTCGCCGATCGGCCAGCCGCGGGTATCCCGAGTGCCTGCATGGCTGCTTCTAAGCGGCCATTCGCTGCCGCTTGCGAAGACCTATCGGCGCAACGCCGAGCGCTGGCGCTGAAATTCCTTGCAGTATTCGTGTTGGGCTGCTGGGTAAGCAAGCCGGCACATGCACAACATCCTGCGACTAACGCACAATACTGAAAGTGTCTGAAAGCCAAAAAAAACGGCGCCTCCCGTGGCTGAACCGCACTGTCGTCGGCGTGGGGCTCGCGTCTCTGTTCAGCGATTGGTCGCACGAGATCGCGACGACTCTCCTGCCCGCGTTCCTTGCGACCATGGGCGTGGCGGCGGCCTGGCTCGGGGTCATCGAGGGCGTCTCCGACGGACTTTCGAGCTTCGCGAAGATGGCGTCGGGCTACTACACGGACCGACTGCGCCGCCGCAAGCCGATCGCGGTCATCGGGTACCTTGCCACGGCTTTGGGTACGGCCGCGTTTGGACTTGCCTCGAACGCGTGGCACGTACTCTTCGCCCGTGCCAGCGCCTGGTTGGGGCGCGGCGTGCGCACGCCGGTCCGCAAGGCGCTGCTCGCGGGCGCAGTGACTCGCGACAGTTACGGTCGGGCATTTGGGTTCGAGCGTATGATGGACACCTGCGGCGCGATTGTGGGACCGATCACCGCGCTCGCACTTCTGCAACTGCTCGCCGGCAAATACGCGACGCTCTTCGCGCTGACCCTGATACCGGGATTGCTGGCTGCCGCACTGATCGCGTTCGCGGTCAAGGAGAAAGTGCGGGTTCCCGTCCCACACATCAGTTTCGGTGAGAGTCTGCGTGCGCTGCCAGCCTCCTTCCGCCGGCTCCTGGTCGCGGTCGGTCTGTTTGGCGCCGGCGACTTTGCTCACACCTTGCTTATCCTGCTGGCGGTGCAATCGCTGGCACCAGCGCTGGGCGCAGGGAAAGCGGCGGTGATCGCGGCAGGACTCTACGTATTGCACAACGTGCTTTACGCCGGATGCTCTTTCCTGGCCGGATGGTTCGCGGACCGCCTCGATAAGCGGCGTTTGCTTGCTGGGGGCTACTTCACGGCCGCGCTCATGGCACTGGCGATCATCGTGTTGCCGCTGAACGTCGGTACACTCGCCGCCATCTTCGCGCTCGGCGGGGTATATGTCGCGATCGAGGAGACTCTGGAGGATTCCCTCTGCGCCGAGCTCGTCAGTGACCTCCATCACGGGATGGCGTTCGGCACGCTCGCCACGGTGAACGGCATGGGAGACTTCGCTTCCAGTCTCATCGTCGGCCTGCTGTGGACCGCCTGTGGCACATCCGTGGCATTTGCGTTCAGCGCGGTACTGTTCATCGGGGGTGGTCTGATGGTCCTGCGCGTGCCCCCGGCAAGGCACGCAATGCACTCACGGCTTTAGCGCAGTCTGTGCGTCTTGAAAACTTCCGTGGAAGTAGGCCACGTTATGGAACGCTTCGTGCACGAGCGCTTCGGCTACATACCGGGCCTCGGCGACATCTCGCCCGATGACAATGAGCCGGGTATTGTGATCCTGCATGGGCAGTCTGCCATCGTCCTTCGCCCGTTTCACATCCCCTACGTCCTTGCCCTCCAACACCCCGCTTCGCGGGATGTTTCGGGCGTTCGGAAGCGAGCCACTGCGAAAGTCTTCGGCTTCGCGGACATCGACGAGAACTGTGGTCTGATCGTTAGCGGCGACGTACCTGAGCCCGTCCGGCTCTATCTCCGTCACGCCGCCCAGCGCGCGCCAGACCGGAATACCGAGCTGATAGCGACGAACGTTGGTGTAGCCTGCGGCGAGGAGCTCTTCGGCAAGCCGCTTGCTCTTACCGCAGTAGGGACCGTTACAGTAAAGTACGAGCGGGGTCTGTTTCTTCCCCTCGAGCAAGCGGCCGACTTCCGCAACATCGGAGACGTAGGCCGACATGGGAACGCCAAGCTTTGCGGCAACGTTCACCGCACCCGGTATGTGACTGATCGCGTACTCCCGGAGAGGGCGCGCGTCGAGAACTACGGCGCTCCTGTCAGCGAGAATGCCTCTGAGCTGCTCCGTCGAGACCTCGGCGGTTCGTTGCCCGGATTCGCCCAGCGTCGCCTGATAGATATTCCCGGAAGTCTGTCCGTACGCGGCGGCCAATGGTCCGAACAACACGGCGGTCCAGAGGGCGGTTAGGTGTTTCATCTCTGCAATCTCCCATGCGCCTCGCCCTTGCGAGTCGTGAGTACAGCATCCGGGCTAACGTTGCGCAACCGGGTGTCCGGTAGTCCTTTCAAGCAAGGCCCAGCTGGAGCGAGCCACCCGCGCGCGTTTGACGATTTATCCGGAGACGCCTGTGAAGGCTCCGCGAGTGCTGCGCGACCGACGATGCGCAGCAGTCACCACTCTGATCGCATAGGAAACCCGATTGTGAAAACGCTTATTTGGGATGGGCACTGCCACGCAGTCCTGAACGCCGTAACGGACATACTGGCCCGGCCGGGCTGGCGGCCAGCGCTTGTGATAGCCGCCGGTGCATTCGTGGGTGTCATAAGCGCAGATAGCGGCGCAGATAACGGAACCAGAAACGGATCTGCGGCCAGCGTGGCGGCGTCGGTCGTCGGAACCTCGATACAAAATCCCAGATGAGGTGGCTCGCATCAGGTTGCGCGGCATCGTTGAAGTGGTGGCGCTCGTCTCCGCCGCTCCACGCATGTCCCAGCCCATCGACCGATATCGAGCGCAGCAACACCTGGTCGCTGCGCCCATAATCACGCTGCCGATAGCTGCGCCCTTCGCTGGTGATGCACTGTTCCACGGGCCCGGCCAGCGGCTCGGGGGGCGTGCTCACCAGCTCGGCAAATTTGCGGAATTGACCGACGATCTGCTCAGCGTTGCGCGGGTGCACCACGGTATCGCGACTGCCGTGCATCACCAGTGCCGGCACGAAGCCCAATTTGCGGGAAACCCTGCGCGCAGCTTCGTCCGCAGTGGTCTCGGGCGAATGCCGCGCGCCCGCGCGCATCGTGTGCACGGCTCCGAGCGCGGAGTCGGCCGCGCGGTACATCACGCCGGCTACGATGGCGCACGCGGCAAACATGGCGCCATAGCAGAATGCCAGGATGGCCGTCATCGCACCGCCCGCCGAGATTCCGGCCACGTACACTCGCGAGCGATCGACGGGGTAGCGGCGAGCGATGTCCCGCACCAGCGTCAAGATCGCGGCCGCCTCACCTGCGCCGTCTCTGGTTCGCGGCTCGAACCAGTTCCAACAGCGCAGCGGATTGGCGCGAAGGGACTGCTGTGGATACAACACAATAAAGCGGTGCCGGTCCGCCACCTCGTTCATTCGCGTTCCCTCCGCGAAAGTTCGCGCATCCTGACTGCAACCGTGCAGCATCACCAACAGAGGCACGCGTTCGCGCCGGGTCACCGTGGTTGGGACATACAGGAAGTAATCGCGCTGCTGCCGGAAAGTCCTCACGCGGAGCGCGTGGGGGAAACGGCCCGCCAGCCAACCTGCGGGCAAAGGTGCATGCACCCTTCGCCGCAGCGCCAACTTCGAGAGCGTGGCGCGCATCGGGATCAAAGGCCCTGCGGCCGTGCAGGTATTGCCGGCGGCGTGCTCGGTCGACTCCGCCGGCTTGCCGGGTCGACACTGAGGTCGATGGCAGGCCTATTTGGTCCGATGTGGATTTCATGCCGCAAGGGCGCTGGCTGACCTCGCACGACTCGAAACGTCACGGCTTTGTTTCCTCACGAGGTCGTTGACTGGGCGCGGGTGATCCCACTGCCGAGCGACTTAGGTGCTTGATTTCAGAGCCAAGTCTGCACGAGTAGTGGTCCTCTCCCTGGCACCATCTTCAATTCTTCTTTGTATCAATGACTTACGTGGCTTTATTTTTGGCCCGAGGGTTCGTGGTGAACGATTCCGGACTTGCCGGGTACTCACCTTATGTGGGTGCCGGGTGTATGAAGGCCCGACGGCGCTTGCGCGGAGCCGTTGAAGGGGTGCAATCCCAATGTCGCCGGTTTTCTAATGCACGTGATGCGGCTTCTACTGCGGCCACTCCATCGTTGGGTCTGGCGGGATACGGCACGACGAGCGCGCAAACTGCTGCGCTTCGCCGAAACCGAGGCAGATGGCGGGCGCGATCTGGTGCGCGCTGCCGAAGTGACGCCCGATGCAGTGCTGCGCAGGCTCTTTCTGTTCCATGCGCGCGACGAGCAGCGCCATGCGGAGCTGTTTCGCATGCGCGGCGCGGCTCTGCTGGGTACGCTCTCTGCGCCTTCCCGATCTGGCTATCGGGCCGACTGGCTGGCGCCCGGTGAGCGCGGGCTTGACGATTTGCGAATCGAGGAGCTGGAGGGTGGCGCTCTGCTTGCTTTTCTCCACCTGTCGGAAAAGTCCGCCGCGACAGACTTCGCATCGTATCGCGATGTACTGCAGCGCGACCCGCCGACGCGCGCGGTCTTTGAGGAGGTTCTTCGCGACGAGGCCTACCACATGAAGTACACGTTATCGCAGCTCATCCGCGTGTCGCCCCAGCGCCACCGCTTTCTCTTGTGGCGCGCCCGCCTGGGTCGCCTGTGGAAGGGTTACTTGCGGCTGGCGATCGCGCTCGCGGGCATCATCGGCGGACTGATCCTGACGATTCTGTATTTTACGTTGTTGATGCCCTTTGCCTGCCTCGCCAAACGCGCCGCTTGGCAGGAGCCCACCGGCTGGTTGCCGGTCTCCTCTGAGCGCAACAACGCCTCACTCGACCGGCAGTATTGAAGTGAAGATTCTGGGAATCTCAGCTCACTATCATGATTCGGCGGCGGCGCTCGTCATCGATGGGATGCCGATCGCAGCGGTCCAGGAAGAGCGGCTGTCGCGACGCAAGAATGACGCCGCCTTTCCGCTGTTGGCGATCGAGTGGTGCCTGGATCACGCTGGCATCGGGCCGGAAGCCCTCGACGCCGTGGTCTTCTACGAGCGTCCGATGCTGAAGTTCGATCGTATTCTGACCTGTGCGCTGCGCGCCTTCCCGCGCTCCTGGCGTGCATTCCCGAAGGCGATGAAAAACTCGCTCGGGGAAAAGGTCTGGGTGCGCGGGGTGATCTCATCGTACTTAGGCTTACCGGGGCGCAAGGTTCTGTTCACGGAGCATCACCAGTCGCACGCGGCTGCCGCTTTCCTCACGGCGCCGACGTGCCAGGCGGCGATCCTGACGACCGACGGCGTCGGGGAATGGGCCACGCTGTCGATCGGACTCGGCGCACGGCGCCGCGATGGCCCCACCTCGATCAACCTCCTGCGTGAAGTCAGGTTTCCCCATTCGCTCGGCATGCTCTACTCGACCTTCACGGCCTATCTCGGCTTCGCCGTGAACGAGGGTGAGTACAAAGTCATGGGGCTGGCGAGCTTCGGCCGCCCGACACTCGTCAATGAGGTCCGTCGCCTCATCCGCCGTACACCGGATGGGGCCTTTGCCCTCGACCTCGATTACTTCGAATTCCACACGACAACCCAACGCTCTTATTCATCGCGGTTTATCGACCTGTTCGGCCCGCCGCGCAGCCCGTACGAACCCATCGATCTGGCGACCGCGGAGGGAAGGCGGTTTGCGAACTGCGCCGCAAGCGTGCAGCGGGTGCTCGAAGACACGCTGGTGGAGATCGCGCGTGCACTTCGCCAGGAAACGGGTTTGCCCGATCTGTGCATGGGCGGTGGCGTGGCGCTGAACGGTGTCGCCAATGCGCGGATCCTCGCTGAATCGGGCTTCGAGCGGCTACTCGTTCCGCCCGCCCCAGGTGATGCCGGCTGTGCGTTGGGCGCCGCTTTGTATGCCGACCGGATTCACTTCGGCAATCCGGATCGCGAGGTTCCGGACCATCCATTTTGGGGACCGGCGGTGGACGGATCTGAGCTTGCGCATCTGGCGCGTGAGGATCGCGAGCCCTGCGATGAATTGGACGACCCGGAATTGATCGATCGGCTTGCCGACGATCTCATCGCCGGCCGTGTCGTCGGGTGGATGGACGGCGCTCTCGAATTTGGACCGCGTGCGCTGGGGCACCGCAGCATCCTCGCCGCGCCACACGCGGCCGAAATGCGCGATCGGCTCAACCGCGACATCAAATATCGCGAGGAATTCCGGCCGTTCGCGCCGGTGGTGCCGATCGAGGCTGCGGACCGCTATTTCGAGCTGCCGCCCGGTGGGGCGCGTCTCGCACGGTTCATGTCGGGTGTCTTTCCCGTGCGGCCCGAGTGGCGCACAAGGCTGGCCGCGATCACGCACGTCGACGGCACCGCCCGACTGCAAACGCTCGAGCAGAGCATGGCGCCCCGGCTACACGCTTTGCTTCAGTCCTACGGACGGCGTAGCGGCATACCGGTCCTGCTCAACACGTCGTTCAACCTCGCAGGCGAACCCATCGTCAATCGCGCGGTCGAGGGGTACTCGACGTTCCGACGCAGTGGAATCGACGTGTTGGTCGCCGGCCGGACACGGGTGGCGAAACGCGCCTCACCTGCACAGCAGCAGGAGAACATCGGGTGCTCAAGAAGCGTGGCAAGATAGAACGCGGCCTGGTCGTGTTCGGCAGCGCGGGCGGTTCGATCGCGGACCTCGCGCGCGGGATGTGGCGAAGCGGCCCTGCGAAACGGTGGCTGCTGCCGCTGGCGGTTTTCCTGTGTGTGTTGGGACTCGTGCTGATCGTCGCGGCAAGCGTGGAGGCGCTGGCTCCGTTCGTCTACTCGATCTTCTGACCGATGGACGCCTTACAGGATCTCCTTGCCTGCCCGGCCTGCGGCGGCGTGCTCTCTGTCGGATGGCAGTGCGGGGGATGCGGCGCCCGCTACACCGCCCCCGACGGGATCCCGGACTTGCGCGTTGGCGGCGACGCGCGCACCGAGGCCGTGCGCCGCTTTTACGAGTACACCCCCTTCCCCGCCTACAGGCCGCGCGACAGCTTAGCGTCGCTCTACGCGCGGGCTGAACGCAGCAAGTTTGCGCGGCTGCTGGACCAGGCGATTCCCGGTGACGCCCGGATTGTCGAAATCGGGTGCGGCACCGGGCAGATGAGCCTTTACCTGACACGCGCCGATCGGCTGGTCATCGGCGCGGACCTGACACGGGGCTCGCTCCTGCTCGGCCAGGGCGCGGCACGACGCTTCGGACTTGCGCGCGTGCAATTCGTCGAGACCGATTTGCGCCGTCCGGGATTGCGGGCTGGCGCATTCGATGTCGTCTACGCCTCGGGCGTCCTGCACCATACGCCGAACCCACGCACATCCTTTGCCCGCATCGCCGCGTTGGCGCGGCCCGGCGGGCTCATCTTCGTCGGCCTCTACAACGCATTCGCGCGCATCCCGTTCCGCATGCGGCGTTTCGTCGCCCGGATATCCGGGTATCGATGGATCCCGTTCGATCCGGTGCTGCGCGAGCGGGGCGGCGAGCCGGCGCGGCGGGAGGCATGGCTGAGGGATCAATATCAACATCCCGAGGAGCATCGGCACACCCTGGGCGAAGTGCAGAATTGGTTCAACGAGAATGGCGTCGAGTATGTTCGGGCGTACCCCAGCGCACTCCTCGGCGAGGCTCCGGATGATCTTCTCGCCGCCGCCGGCGATACCTGGGGTCCCGAGGCCTGGCTGGCGCAGCTCGGGTGGATGAGGAGCCTCGGACATGAAGGCGGGCTGTTCGTAACCGTCGGCCGCCAAGGGACATGAGCCGGCAGCGCCTGATCGAGACCTCGTTGGCCGGCTTAGGCATCGCTTTGATCCTGGCAGCGCTCGCGGCGAGCCAGGGCTGGTGGGACCGCCACTTCCTGCCGGTCTTCAACGTCGAACGCTCCACCCTAGTTGCGGCGGAGCAGGCGGTGCGCGGGCTCATTGCCTTGGCCGGTGCCACGCTCGCGCTCTTCTTCCGCCGCCCGATCGCCGCCGCCTTGAGCCGGGCGACCCTCGGCGGTGCGCTGCGGATCCTCCTCGCGGTGGTGCTGGCGCTCGGTGCCGGCGAGCTGATCCTGCGCGCCCACCCGCCGTACCCGCGCGATGCCGATCCG
>WNGJ01001192.1_pt1 | contig 25134 bp, 29 predicted proteins | sample 5400611 | NCBI WGS metagenome assembly WNGJ01 (sample SAMN13153375, study PRJNA577476) | soil metagenome | isolation source: 40 cm soil or saprolite under Garry oak tree replicate 1 | place: USA:California | collected 2016-06-15
AATGCCCCCAGGCGGGTGAACGCCATGCCGGGACGGCCGTCCGAGGCATCCTGGATCGCGTGCGCGGCCAAGCCTGGCGGCAGCCAGCGCATCCACGAGTCGAAGCCGGTGAAGCTCGCCGCGTTGATCTTGCCCTCGCTGGCCGCCTTCGGCACTACCTGAGTGAAGAACTCATACAGCGCGACCAGCGGGATGATCAGGAACGCGGCCAGATCCCGGCCCCGGCGCGAGCGAAGCAGGCTGGCCAGGGACGTCGTCACGAACCGGGACAGGGCGATGCAGAACAGAACCTGCAACACCACCGCTGCCACCGCGACGGTAACGCCGAGGCCGCCGCTGGCCAGGCCGACCGTCACGCCGAGCAGGCCGATGACGTTGGCAAGCGGCCAGAAACCGGTAAACGACGCCGCCAGCAAGCCGACCGCGAGCCCCCGCGTGCGCAGCGGGTACAGCGCAAGCGTCGCGGGGTCGAGCGTGCTATCCACGCCGAAGACCATGATCGGCGCTATCAGCCAGCCGAACGCGAACACCGTGAAGATCACCGAAGTGAGCTCCACCGACGTGCTCTTACCGCGGAACCCGGCCAGGACGAGGAAGGTGAGGATCGCGAGCAGCACGGCGAACGCCGAGCTGATGATGAAAGAGATCTTCGCGGAATTGGACGAGCGCAGCGCGTTGACCAGCAGGCGCAGCTTCAGCTGGACGAGGAGCCGAGCCACGACAGCACCTCCTCATCGGTCGCACGCGGTCCCACCAGGTCGATGAACGCCCGCTGCAGTGTCTTGCCACCGCGAACCTCGTCGATGGTGCCGGTCACCACGATCTTGCCCTTGTCGATGATCGATACGTGGTCGCAGACCTGCTCGACCAGTTCCATGACATGACTGGAGAACAGCACCGTCGAGCCGGATCCGGCGAACCGGGTCAGCAGCCGGCGGATCACGTCCCCGGATACCGGGTCCACACCCTCCAGTGGCTCGTCCAGGAACAACACCGGCGGGTTGTGGATCAGCGCGCAGCCGAGTGCGGCCTTCTTGCGCATGCCGGTCGAGTAGTCGGCGACCAGCCGCCTGGCGTCGTCGGCCAGGTCCAGCACGTCCAGCAGCTGAGCGGCCCGCGAGCGCGCCTGGCCGGCCGGCAGCCCGCGCAGCCGGCCGGCGTACTCCAGCAGTTCCTCGCCGCTCAGCCGGTCGAACAGCCGCGCCTCCGCGGGCACCACGCCGATGGCCGCCTTGGCCGCGGGCGGGTCCTCCCACACGTTAATGCCGTTGATCAGGATCTGGCCGCTGTCTGGCCGCAGCAGCCCGGTCATCATCGATAGTGACGTGGTTTTGCCCGCCCCGTTCGGCCCGACGAGGCCGGCCAGCGAACCCGCTGCGACCTCCAGGTCGATGCCGGCCACGGCTTCCTTCGCACCGAACTTCTTCCGCAGCCCGCGCACCACGACCGCCGCTCCGCCTGTCCTGGGCGCTGCCGGTCCCGGGTAGCGGGGCAGTTCGGTGTCCGCGCCGTCCGGTGTGCTCATTTGCTGCCTCCCTGGAAGCGCGCCGGGTTCTGCCGGCGCTCACTGCTACATCATCGTCCTAGGCGGGAACAACGGCGTCGTACCGGCCGCTCGTCGTCCCCTTCCCGTTTGAGGGGCCTTACTGCGACACCACAGCGGCCAGCACGTCCAGCCTCGCGGCCCTGCGGGGGCGGCCAAGTCTCGGTGGCCAGGCCGGGCAGCGCAGCGAGCACGAGAATCACTGTGAGACTGGGCGCCGGGGCTGCTACGGCCGCAAGACCCTGGTGTCTTGCCGCGGATGACCCGTGACGGCGGGCTCATCCGCGCCGAGCCCCGGCGACGAACCGTCCCGACGACGCTGCCCGGTAGGTCCGTGTCTGTCTCTCTGCCTCGTGTCACCTCTGCGGTGCCCATTCTCCTGCCTCGGAAAAGTGATATCACAATGATAACCAATGGGATCATCCTGGCAACCTGGCGAGTTCGAACGCCAGGCGAGCCAGGGCACTCCGAACCGCAGCCAGGCCAGCATGGTTGATCACCTACCGTGAGCGAATGTTCCGAATCGGCACACGCCGAGCGACTCGGGGTGGTCTGTCGCTGCGTCGATCAGAGGAGCGGCTGCGCGCAGAACTCCCCGCTCTGGCATGGCCCCGCGACCGTCGCGATCTCCAGCAAGAACGTACTGGACGGCGCATCGGGCGCGGCCCCGGCAGCGGTTGGGGGCGATGTAGCGTGGCCTTCGTGGCGGTGAATGCGGAGCAGGCCGAGGACTGGAACGGAGCCAGCGGGCGGGAGTTTATCGAGCAGCGTGCTCAGGTGCACCCGTTCCAGGGCGGGAGCTTCGACGTGGTGGTGAGCAACTTCGGTGTGATGTTCTTCGAGGATCCGGCGGCGGCGTTCGCCAACCTGAGGAAGGCGCTGCGGCGCGGCGGCAGGCTGGCGTTCGTTTGCTGGCGCACCCGCGATGAGAACCCCTTGTTTACTATCGGGTTCGCCGGGGCCGCGGCGGTACTCGGCTTCCGCGAGATGCCCGGGCCGGGTGCTGCTTTCTCCCTGGCCGACACCGGCCGGGTGGGCGCGTTGCTGAGCGGCGCGGGGTTCGGCGGCATCGAATTCGCGAAGGCGGGCGAGCCGATGCTCATTGGCCGCGACGTAGACGACGTGCTTGAGTACGAGCGTGCCTCCCCGACCGCCGCCGAGGTCCTGGCCGGGCTCAGCCCAGCACAAGCCGCCGAGCTGACCGGACAGGTCCGGGACCGCCTGGTAGCGTACGCCTCGCCAGATGGCGTGACCATGCCCGCCGCGGCCTGGCTAGTCACGGCCCAAGCCGTCGGAACCGGCCCTTTCGCTGAACCGTGCTTCAGGCGCTCAGCCGAAACTCCAGCGGCTCACCGGTCTCGACCAGGCTCTTGAGGCTGGACAAGATCATCGGCCAGCCGGGCGTAACGGCCGTCAGCAGCGACCCGCCGGGATCAAGCCCCCGGTGATTGACCGTCAGCCGTGTCACCTGGCCCATCGCGACAAGATCGAACCGCACGACCGATGCGCACCCGCCGTTGATCTCAAGGTAATCGGCCAGCAGCCACTCACAGGTCAGCCGCCGCGGATCTTCCTCCCCGGCCGGGCCGGACGACATGCCGGACAGCCAGCCCGGTACCAGGGCAGGGTCAGCCAGGGCCTGGCAGACCCGCTGCGGCGTGGCGCGCAGGTAGATACCGAAGGTCAGGCTCGTCATAGCGGGCACCACCGCTGACGGAACCTGGAGCACGACAAAGTCCTCATGCCCCTCCAGCGCCAGGGACCGTCTGTCATGTCACACCTGCAGGCGCCGGTGACAGCGGGCATGGCCGCCACCCCCGAGCCCGGCTCCCTCCCGGCAACCGGGCACACAGCAGCCGATCCGGCATCGCCCCTCAAGCTGACCGCTGACCCGCCACTACACGCAGAACACTCGTTACCGGTTGCCGCCAGCCCTTCAACAACCAATCTCAAGATCGCTCAGCGGTCAGTAAGCGACGTTCGCGGCGTCGAGTAGAGCTTGCAGCGACTCGGCAGATAGGGCAGCGATCTCGGCGGCGCTGCGCGTGGCGTTGTGGGGCGAGAACACCTCCGGACTCACCTGACGCAGTGCATCCATGTCGGCCAAGGTCCGCACGATCTCGATCAGCGGGAACTCGCCGGTGCCTGGCCAGCCGCGGTCGAAGCAGTTCTCCTCCAGGGTCACGCCGGCCGGTAGCCGCAGCGGGCCGTCGTTGAGTTGCACGCAGTGAACCCGGCCTGCCGGGATCTCCTTGAGCATGTCCAGGGTCGATCCGCTGCGAACGTAGTGGAGGGTGTCGAAGACGATCCCGCCGTTCGGCCGGTCCGCGGTAAAGACGATCGACCACGCTTGGCGGAGCGTCTTGACTCCCCATATGGGGAGGTTCTCGAGATCGCACGTGACGTCGTACTGCGCGGCAAGATCGCAGGTAGATGCGTAATGTTCGACGACCTCGTCCGTCGTGTAGATGTCTTCGGCGAAGGTGGCGTTCAAGCTGCAGTACTTGATGCCGAGCTGTTCGCACAGCTCGAAGAATTCGGCGGCCCCGATGTCGAAGTCATTGATGTAGGAGGCGCCCATGTTGGTCGGGAGCCATCGTGGGTTCCAGTTGCTGAGTGGATCGAGGCGTGTGACGGCTACGTCGTTCTCCGCGGCGATCTCGCGCATGTCCTCAGGCCGGAGTCCGCCCTTGATCGTGTCTCGCGTCTCGTGCGGATGCAGTGACAGCTGACCGAATCCGGCGAGCTTGGCGGCGCGGATTTTGTCGCGGAAGTCGAGGTGGCGGACGTTGGAGAAGGGCATGACCAGTGGGTCGTGGACGCGCTTGGAGGCCGCCTTGGTCGTGTCGTCGTTTGCCGGGTTCACGCGCTGTCCTTATTGGTCGCGGGCAGCGTCGCCGGCCTGGCTGCACATGACGTCGGCGTTGTCGCCGACGCCTGGGGCGGAGCGGAGCCCCGGGCACCGTGGGGGGGAGACGGTGCGGCCAGGGGCCCCACCCCTGACCCGGCTCGCTGCCTGCCCCTCGGGGCAGTCTGTGGCCGGGCTTCTCCAATAGCATGCCCGGGCCGAAGCGCGTTTCAAAGAGAAATCTTCCTATGTTCTCGGCCGAGAGCATTATCTTGCCGGACGGGCTGCCGTGAGCACTGTCTTTGGGCTCTGCCGAGGCAACGCCCTATGCAGGGAGCCAACTGGGTAGCCCGGGGGACCCGAAGAGTGGCGAAGGAACGCCACTGCCTTTCATGCCAGCGTGGAGATCTTCGGCCCGGAGCGATGTCCTGGCCGGTTACCAGGACTTCAGTAATCCCGGTTGACAGGCCTGGCGCTGCGCCGGGCGGACGTGGCCGCGAGACAGCAGTTGCCCCCCGATGCGCCGGCGGCCGCCGGGAAGGCTGCTGCTCCAGGCAACTGGCGAAATGAAATAGTGGCGTGCGCTGAGCCGCCAGGGGCAAAATGGCCGGGTGACATCGGCTTGGTCCACAATGCCTGAGATGCTCGCCCTGCGCGACACGGATCCGCGCGAGGTGGGTGTCTACCAGTTGCTCGGCCGCCTCGGGGAGGGCGGGCAGGGCGTTGTGTTCCTGGCCAAGGGTCCTACCGGAAGCCCGGCAGCCGTCAAGCTTCTGCCGCCAACTACAGACCCGCAGGTACGGAGCCGCTTTCTGAAAGAGGTCGCCGCAGCGCAGCGGGTCGCCCGGTTCTGCACCGCGCAAGTTCTGGACGCGGGGATCTTCGAGCGGCGGCCGTTCATCGTCAGTGAATACGTCAGCGGGCCATCGCTGGTAGAGGTCGTCGAGCAGCTCGGGCCACGCGGCGGCGCTGCACTCGAGCGCATTGCCGTCGCAACGCTGACCGCGCTGGGCGCAGTGCATGCCGCCGGGATGGTGCATCGCGACTTCAAGCCTGGCAATGTCCTGCTCGGCCCCGACGGGCCAGTGGTGATCGACTTCGGGCTGGCGTCCGTTCCCGGGATGACCACGGTCTTTTCTGGCGAGGTCGCCGTGGGGACTCCGGCGTTCATGGCCCCTGAGCAGCTGGCTGGGACCCGAGTGACCGCAGCGGCCGACATGTGGTCGTGGGCTGTGACGATGGTGTTCGCGGGTACCAGTGAGTTGCCCTTCAGGGGCGAGTCGTTGACCGCCACGGCGTTCGCCATTCTTCATTCCGAGCCAAACGTGCCCAGGCTCCCCGAACCGCTGGGGTGGCTGATCCATCGCTGCCTCAACAAGGACCCAGCCGGCAGGCCGTCAGCCCGCGACGTGCTCGGCGAGCTGGTGGCCGCCGGAGCGCGGCTCGTGGGACCGATGCCGCCAATGGTCTCCGCTCTGGCCGCGGATGAGGAGACATCCAGCTCACAGCATGTGCCGGCCATGCCGCCGAAGCCGCGGCACGGCAGCGGCGACGGTCTGATTGCCGCCCGGCCGGCGTCCGGGCCCCGGTCGGCGCGGCACGGGAGTCATCGCACCCGGTGGCGTCGGCGGGTGCCCGTTCTGCTGGCTGCGGGTCTGCTGGTCGCCGCGGTCGGCGTGCTCGCCTTTTATCTCCCTCGGCACGGCGCGTCGTCTCAGCGGCTAGCGGGCAGCCATACTCAGGTGACCAAGGGACTCACCGCTGAGACTGCGGCTAGGGAGCAGGCCGTCACCTGGATCCTGCAGCAGGTCAGCCGGGCCGCAGTCGTGTCATGCGACCCTCAGGTATGCGCGGACCTGGTCAGCGCGGGCTTCCCGTCCGGGAACCTGCTGACGCTCGGGCCCACGTCGAATGATCCGCTCGGCTCTGCTCTGGTGGTCGCCACCGGGCCTATCCGGGCCCACTTCGGGAGCCGACTGGCCTCCGTCTACGCCCCGGCCACAATCGCCAGCTTCGGCTCCGGGGTCGCCAGGATCGACATCCGGCTGGTCTATCCCGGCGGTGCCGCCAAGTATGGAGCCGATCAGCGAGCGGCGCTGCGGGGTAGGAAAGTGGCCGACGCCGAGCTGCTGGCGAACAGCCATATCGAGGCCGCAGCCACGGCCAGGGCACAACTTCTCAGCGGCGATGTCGATCCGCGGCTGCCGCAGCTCCTCGCCATCATGGCCGAAAGCCACCCAGTGCGCATCATGGACTTCATCAACCAGTCGCCCGGCGGCGGGCCAGCCAGCTTGCTGCGGTCAGTGGACTTGGCCACGGTGGACAGCGCGGCGCACCTGACTCGTGCCGCATCCCTCGGCTCGATGCAAGCGTTCATTGACGCGCAGCGAGCCCAATACCGCCCATCCGTGCAACAGGTCAGGCTGCATACTGGCCAAACCGTGCTGAGGATCGGGTTTGGCGCGCCGAGTCCCCTTAGCTAGCTGAGGTCCGGGCCTGGTCATGGCTGATGGCCGGGCTAGGACCGTGGACCGGCGGTCGGCGCCGCCGGGCTGACTGGCCAGCGCACACCGCGATTCGCGGCCGGGTCGCCAGCAATCGCCGTAGGTAGTGCAGATCCGACAGAGTCGGGCAGACGTCCGGCTGCGCGGCCGGAGCGCCCTTGCGCTCCCCTCCACGTATGCGCAAGGACGCCGCCGGTCCGCAGCGCGCCTGTCTTGGTACATCTAGGAAGAAACAAGAAACTTTAGGTGCACTAGGCACCATAGACCAGCATAGACAAGAAGTAAAGAGTATGAAGAAGATGAACTAGGAAGAGAAACGCAGATCTGTGTCGCTATCCGCCAACAGGAGAGCTAGAATCTTCTATATTCTTCTGATAGAGATGGTCAGGTGGCGGCGGCGGGACTAGCATCGGCTCGCGGGAAGGAACGGTCATATGACCGGTGAGGACTGGCGGCGGCTCGCCGATTACGTCGTCGCACGCCGGGTCGAGCTAGGCATGCGGGACAGGCGGGCCTTTGCCGAGGCGACCGGGGTGACGGAGCGGACGCTGGGAAAGCTCGAGAACGGCCAGCACGTTTCCCCCAGCACCCTCGGTATGGTCGAGAACCGGCTCGGCTGGGCCCCCGGTTCGTGCCGACGGATACTGGAAGGCGGCGAACCAAAGGTGGGGTCGCCGGACCTCGGGCATGCCGAGCATGAGGACCCGACGCTGTGGCACATCGCGAGCACTCCGGGGCTGCCTCCCGACGTGGTTCGCGGCCTCGTCGCCCTCGCCCGGAACTGGCGGCAAGGCGACGACGGCACAGACGAGCAGGCCGGGCGTCGCACTTGACCGCCGGCCGCAGGTATTTGTGGTTCGCAGTTCCGTCACGTCTGGCTACCAGTCAGGCCGCCACCGCGATTATGGCGTAACGGTCTACGGCCGCGCCGTAGTCGGTGTCGTCTCCCTTGCCGGCAACGGTCGTGGTGGCCAGGCGGGTCAGCTCCAGGTACCGCGAACCAGGCGCCGGGTCGCGCTGACGGCCGCGCTGATGGTCCAGGCCATGCACAGCAGGCGGCCAAGCAAGATCAACGCCGCACCGGAACCGCCGGGGACCACCTTCAGCCCGCCGCGAGCACGGCACAGGCTCATCCGGGAGGCAATCGGCTCTGCACTCCAGCGATGCGGTTCCATCAACGTCCTGTCCCTCTGTGTTCTGGCTCTTAGCAGCTCCATGCCGACATCGTCCCGCCCGAGCGCCACGCCCGAATCCGCTACTGGCCAGCGCACCCGGCCAGTAGCAGCCGGGTTCCGGCCTGGCCAGGACGCAAGGTGGCCAGAACGGCGCCAAGGCGCGCGTGCCCCCGCTGGCGCGGGGGCTGGGCAGGCCGGGGCGTTCAGCGCCTCCGCCCGCGTGGCCCGGCCCGGGCCGCCACCGTACGGACCGTGCGGCCCTCTCACCACCAGTGAAGATCATTTAGCCGAACGGGCATTGGTGCCCGCCCCGGGTCACGTGTGAGCCTGGTTCCGAAGGCCAAGACCCCCGTGGTGTCAGCCTCCCGATCAGGATGGAGTAACCGATGGCCGGTCAGCTTGCCAGAGTTCTTTACATCGCTGGCGAACGGGGTTCTGAGGAGATCGCGCTCGCCGTCTCCCGGTGCGCAAGCTCGGGCAGCTGCCGGCCTCAATGGCACTGGTCCCGGGCACCGCCCGGCCAGCCGGTTCCGATCAGGCCGACGTCGTGCTTTACGTTTACGGCATGAACGGCCCGCCCGAAGTCATCTACATCATCCGGCACGCGGAGAAGCCGCTTAAGCCGCCGCTGTCCGGCGTTGACTTTGAGGGCAGCCAGAACGAGCATTCGCTGCTGCCGCGCGGATGGCAGCGCTCCGGCGCCCTCGCCGCCCTGTTCCATCCGGACTTCGGCCCGGTGCGGACTGGCTTGCGGACTCCGACTGTGCTGGTGGCGCCCTCCTGGGGGCATCCAGGCAAGACGGCCGCGCACCGGTCATATCAGACCATTCAGGGCCTGAGCGAGCATCTGGGACTGCCGATAGAGTCGCAGTTCTCTCAGGGTCAGGAACAGCAGCTAGCCGACAGCCTGGTGCGCAGCTGCTCCGGAGTCGCGCTCATCTGCTGGGAACACAGCCACATTCCGGTGATCGCATCCTCGTTGCCGGTCGTCAGCGGAACCGCCATCCCGCGGAAGTGGCCGGGCGACCGCTATGACGTCATCTGGTCGCTCACCCTCGTCCCGGGGCCCGGTCCGGCCCGCTACACCTTCGGTCAGATTCCGCAGCAGCTGCTGGCCGGAGATGCCGGGACAGTGATCCCGACGGACGTCGGTAAGCCAGGACACGGCGCCGGCCAGCACGAACACCACAAGGGGTAATCCGGGGAAACGCGCCCTAAGATCCTTACCCCATAACGTATCCGCAGGTCAGAACATGATTACCTGTATCCGAGAGTCGTCATCACCAAAAGCCAATGCCCTCTGGCCGTTGAGTTCCTACTCGACGCATCCCGGTGACGGCGTTAGCCAGCCGCCGCCTCGGTCCGGGAGAACACGTTGACCAGGGTCCCCCCGGGATCCCGGAAGATCATCGAGCGGTTCCCCCATGGCTGGGTTGTGGGTGGCATGACCCAGCCGACATCCAGCGAGGCGATCCGGCCGTACTGCGCGTCGACGTCTCCGGTGAGGAAGTCGAGGATGACCTCGTCCCTGCATCCGGGCCGCAGCGGGAGATCCTCCCGGTATTCGGTGAAGCGGCGCCTGGAGAAGCCGACTGACGCCGGGCCGGCAGGCACCTCGACGTAGTACTCGTTCAGCGCCACCGGTGCGCCTACTAGACGGGCGTAGAACCCCGCGAGTGCCTCGACGCTGTCGGTCACGATGCGGGCTTGGACGAGTTCCATGTCATGCTTCCTTTGCAGTCCGGCGGGTGAGGCGCGGCGCGCGGCGGGCCCGGCCGGCCGTCCGGCGCTCAGTCGGCGCGGGCGGCCCCGGACGGGTCGGCGGGGATGTCCAGCTCGGTGGCCGCGTAGTTCAGGAAGTAGGAGGTGAAGACGGTCAGGCCCAGGTAGGCGAACGCCTCGGCGAGTTGCTCGTCATTCCAGCCGCTGGCGGCCGCCCGGGCCCATGTGGCGTCACTGACCCTCCCGGAGTTCGCCGCCGCCTCCCGTACCACGCCGATCAGCGTGTCGGTTTTCCTCTCACCCAGGTCCTGGCCGGCGAGCAGCGCGTCCACCTGGTCCCGGCGCCAGCCGGACCGTAGCGCGAGCATCGAGATGATGGCCAGCGCGTACCGGCTGTCATCGGCTACGGCCGAGGCGAGCATGAGTGCGGTGCGGACCGGCTGGTCCAGCGTTCCATGCTGGCCTGTCGCCCGCCTGATCGATACGTATGCTTCCAGGACGGCCGGGGCATGCGCCATCTGCGCGTGCATGGTGAGCAGCCGGCCTGTAGGGGAGAACTGGAGCATGTCTTCCAGCAGCGGCCGCGAGGCCGCCGGGGCGTCCTGGATGGTGTGGCTGGGTATGCGGGTCATGAATCCCCCTTCTGGCTAGCGGGTGCCGCGCCAGGTGGCTGTGGCACGTCACCGGCAAAGGACGACGCACGAACCTGAAAAGTGACACCACTCCAGGCGGCCTGGGCGCCTTGTCACAACCCGCGCCGCTGCGTCGTCCTAAAAGGAAGACCGCCGGCGGCCGGGCCGGTCACAGGTAACCGATCCCAGGCGGGCCGAAGGGAGTGCGGCATGGACGGGGAACGGGATCCTGGGAAGATCAGCCAGGCGTACCAGGACCACCTCCCCTACCTTGTTGACCTGGCATTTCGGATGGTCGGCGACATAGGCGCGGCTGAGGACATCGTGCAGGACGCGTTCTCCCGCCTGATCCGCGCGGACCTCGGCGAAATCGAGGACGAGCGCGGCTGGCTTATCGTGGTGACCAGCCGCCTGTGCCTGGACCAGATCAAGTCCGCCCGGTTTCGCAGGGAACACGTTCACGACTCCAGCGAGATCGAGTTCGTCTCGCCGCCTGCCCAGCCCGCGCTGGCCGATCCCGCCGACCGGGTCACCTTCGACGATGGGGTCAGGCTCGCCCTGCTGGTCATGCTGCAGCGGCTCAGCCCGGCCGAGCGGGTCGTCTTCATCCTGCACGACATTTTCCAGCTGCCCTTCGGCACCGTCGCCGAGACCGTCGGCAAGACCACGCCGGCGTGCCGCCAGCTTGCCAGGCGGGCCAGGCAGAAGATCTCCGCGGGCCACGATGGCGTCCGTTTCGATGTTGCCTCCGCCGAGCACCGCGCGGTGACCGAGAAATTCATCGCCGCATGTGCGACTGGCGACCTGGCTGGCTTGCTCGCAGTGCTCGCCCCGGACGCCTGGGGCGACATCGACCTTGGGCCAGGCGCCGGGCGGCGGCCCGCACCGGTCGTCGGCGCGGAGCACGTCGCCAGGAACCTGCTGCATTACTGGGGCAAGGGCGCGACGCTGGTCTCCCACCCGGTCGGCGGCCAGCCTGCGGTGCTCGGCTTTACCGGCCGCGAGCTCACCGGGGTGCTGGTGTTCACCATGCGCGGCGAGGTGATCCAGGCTGTGCACGTCATCGGCGACCCCCGCAAGTTGGGCTTCCTCGGCTCGCAGCTATCGGCCTCCGCCTAGCGCTCCGCCCGGCTAGTGTCCGGCCTTCCGGATGTCACTATCCGCGAACCTCTCTCGTCCTTACCGGTGCCGCCGCCACCTCCCGGTGGCCACGGAGCACTCCGGGCAGCCGCCCGTGCCCGTGCGAGGACAGGAGAGACCATGCACAGGCTCAAGATCATAATCGGCAGCACCCGGCCGGGTCGGGCCGCCGACCGGGTGATTCCCTGGATCACCTCGGCGGCCCGTGCGCACGGCGGGTTCGAGGTGGAGGTGATCGACCTGCGGGACTGGGAGTTGCCCATGTTCGGTGAGACGTTCGCGACCGTCGGCGACCCGAGGAACCCGGTCTTCTCCGCGCCCGCGGTCAAGCGGTGGAACGACAAGATCGCCGAGGGCGATGCCTACCTGTTCATCACGCCGGAATACAACCACAGCGTTCCCGCGGTGCTGAAGAACGCCATCGACAGCGTCTTCGCCACTTTCGCCTTCCGGACCAAGCCTGCCGCCTGCGTGGCCTACAGCGGCGGCATCGGCGGCGGTGCCCGCGCTATCGAGCACCTGGCGCATATCGCGATCGAGGCAGAAATGGTCCCGCTTCGCAACACCATCATCATTCCGCATGTCGGCGATGCGTTCGGCCCGGACGGGCAGCCCAGCGACACGCGGACTAGCGCCGCGGCGAAGATCCTGCTTGACGACCTGGCGTGGTGGGCAGCGGCCCTGGAGCAAGCCAGAGCACAGGGAACATTGCCACCGGCGATCATGCGCCTGATGGCCGCGAACGAAGGCCCGGTGAAGGAATGAGCACAAATTCGGGACGGGCGGTCGCGACCACTCCTGGTGCGCTTGAACCCGTGGGGCCGTCGCTGGTGGTGAAGCTCGTGATGCGGCCGATGACGAAGATGCTCAACCCGCTGATCCGCAGATTGGCCGGCCGGCGGCATTTCCGGATGGCTGCCCAGATCCGCCACGTCGGCCGGCGCTCTGGCAGGCCGTACATGACGCCGGCCGGTGCCCGGCTCAGCGGCGACGTGGCCGTGATCCCGCTAACTTTCGGCAACCAGTCCGACTGGTCGCGGAACGTGCGGGCAGCCGGAGGCTGCTCGATCCGGCTGGAGAGCCGGGACTACACCGCCACCCGGCCTGAGTTCCTGAGCTGGCCGGAGGTGGAACCGCTCATCCGGTCCGCGTTCGGCCCGCTCGAACGGGCCAGCTTCAGGGTGCTCGGCATCCGGCAGTTCATGCGCCTGCACGTCGTGCCCGCCGAGTCCTGACCTGTGCTTGAGCGGCTATTGCTCCGGGAGATCTTCGCCGCAGCCGGCGGCACCCACGACGACTTCGGCGCCTACGACCAGGCGATGCCCGCCGAACGGCGGGCGGCGATCCTGGTCACCCCCGGGCGTGTCTACAACCGGTGACGACCGGCCTCTCAGGCCGGGATGACCCGCGACCGCCAAGACGGTCCAACTTTGAGGAGCAAGCAATGTCCGCAGAATTTCGCGCCACCACCGGCGATGGCGAGGCCGCGGTAGAGGTCCGTGGCCTGCGCAAGATCTACCCCGGCGGCGTCGAGGCGGTCACGGGGATCGACTTCCAGGTGGCGCCAGGGGAGGTATTGGGGCTGCTCGGCCCGAACGGCGCCGGGAAGTCGACCACGATCGGAATGCTGACCACCACCATCAAGCCCACCAGCGGGTCAGCGCGGCTGGCCGGCTTCGACGTGGCCCAAGAGCCCATCGCGGCGCGGCTGGTCAGCAGCGTCGTCTTCCAGGACTCCGTGGTAGACAAGACGCTGACCGGCCGGCGCAATCTCGAGCTGCATGCGCGGTTGTGGGGGATCCCCGCGCCGTACGCGGCCCGCAAGATCACCGAACTCGCCGGGGTGTTCGGGCTCGCCGAGGTGATGAGCCGTCCCGCCGGCAGCTACAGCGGCGGCCAGCGGCGGCGGCTGGAGATCGCCCGGGCCCTGGTCTCCGAGCCCCGGGTGCTGTTCCTCGACGAGCCGACTGTCGGGCTAGACACCCGTATCCGCTACGAGCTGCTGGACCTGATCAGCGGCCTGCGCAGCCGCACCGGCATGACGACCGTGCTGACTACTCACTACCTCGACGAAGCCGAACGGCTCTGCGACCGAGTCGCCGTCATGCACCGGGGCACGATCGTGGCCCTGGACCGTCCGGGCACGCTGCTGGCCAGCCTCGGCGTTGAGCTCATCGAGCTTCGCGTGGCGGACAACCCGGACGGCGCGCTGGCCGCCCTGCGCACCCGCGGCCTGGCGGCCGGCGACGCGTTCGCCGTCGGCTCCACCCTGACCGTCCCCCTCCGCGGCCACTCCGCCAGCGACACCCTGACCGCCCTCGCCGGCCTGGGCATTCGCGCCGAGGCCGTCACTACCCGCAGGCCCACCCTGGACGACATCTACCTGCAGCTGACCGGCGGCAGGCTCGCCGCCTGACCCACGAGGAGACCACCATGACCGCCAACACCGCGTCAGCGGCAACCGCTCTCACCCGCCCCCGTGCTCCGGGCCGACCCCGAGGGCTGGCCACCTGGGCCACCCTGGCCGGGCGCCGGATCTCACTCAGCGCCCACACCCCGCGCGAGATCCTCGCCCCGCTTGCCACCCCGCTGCTGTTCGCCCTGGTGATCGCTCCGGCCCTGGCCAAGCTGATCCCTGCGGCCGGGCCGGGAGGCGCCGACTACAGCACCTTCGTCATCGTCGGCACCGTCGGACTGCTCATCCCGCTCACCTGCACCTTCGCCGGGATCGGCGTCATCGTCGACCGGGCCAGCGGCGCCCGCAGGGAACTGCTGGCCGCCCCCATTCCCCGCAGCCTGATCGTGCTCGGCAACCTGGCCGTAGCCATCGCGGTCAGCCTGCTCCAGGTCGCAGCCCTGGTCGTGGCCGGCTGGCTGCGCGGCAGCCACTTCCACGCCACCGCCGGCGGGGTCGGCTGGTTCATCGGCGGGGTGCTCACCTTCACCGTGTTCATGTACAGCGTCGCCGAGGTCATGGCCAACCGGATCCCCACCCAGGAGGAATACGTCGGGCTGACGCCCGTCGTGGCGATCCTGCCCTGGTTCCTAGCCGGGTCGCTGTTCCCCATCACCGCGCTGCCAGGCTGGCTCGCCTGGGCCGCCCGTATCCTGCCCACCACCCACACGCTGGCGCTCCTGCGCTACGGCATCCTCGACCATACCGGCGCCGGGCTGCACAACATCTGGGGGTTCACCAGCACTACCGCCGACGCCGCCCTCAGCCTTCTGGTCCTGGGCGCCTGGGCGATCGTCGTCACCGCCGCCGCCATCCATGTCTTCACCCGCTCCGCGGTGACGTGATGGCTATCAACCGCTATGCCAGATGCTCCTCCAACTGGTCCCGGCCCGCAGGCATTCCAGCTCGTGCTGAGCGACCTCGGCACGCAACGGACGAGGTGCTGTTCATCGATGACCACGCCGAGCTCGGCAATGGACAACGGGTTGTCCGCGCCAAGCACCTGCACGGCGACATGGTCGGCGCCGGGTCACTCAGGCGATTACGGCGCCGCCCGCCATCGGCGACTCGCGCCATCGGCGACTCGCGGCTGCGCCGCCGCTGACCGGCATACAGAGGCGACCGGGCGGGAGTTCAGCTGATGTCGTGGCCGTTGACAGTCAGCACAACGTCGATGTTGCCCCGGGTGGCATTCGAGTACGGACACACCTGATGCGCGGCGGCAACGATTCGCGTCGCCTGCTCAGGGTCCTGAACCTGCGGCAGTGTCACGTCGAGTTCCACGGCAAGCTTGAAACCACGATCTTCGGCGGGAAGCAGGCTCACCCGGCTGTCGATCGAGACGTCGCCCACTTCGACGCGCTCACGACGGCCGACCACGCCTAGAGCACTCTCAAAACACGCCGCATATCCCACGGCGAAGAGCTGTTCGGGGTTCGTGCCGCCGCCCTCGCCGCCCATCTCCTTCGGTGAGCGGAGTTGCACATCCAGGGCCCCGTCATTCGTGCGCCCGTGGCCGTTCGCCCGGCCGCCCGTGACCGTGGCCTGCGCCGTGTAAAGAACTCGCGCCATCTCGGCCTCCATTCCAGGAGCCTGCAGATTGTCCGGCACATGGCCGGGGCCTGCTGCAGCAGTCTATGCCGCAACCGCGCCAGCACGTCGCCGTCAGGGCTCGTCGTGAAATTTGTAACGAGCAGCTAATCGCTCAGAATATCCAGCTCTGCGCGAGCCAAGCCACCGACTCGCGGGTCGGCTGCGGACCCTGCCGACCGCTGGAATGTCCTTCCGCCGCCACCGGATCTGCGGTCAGAGCACGACTCCTCCGATTCCTGCTAGCCCCAATGCGCGGCACGGTAGACGCTGGAACGCTGGTCACATGACGGCGCTGGGGGTCCTGATTGTGGACGACAACTGGTTGTTTCTGGAGGCCGCCCGCGATCGCCTGGAACAGGGAGGCCTGCGCGTCGTCGGTGTGGCCGCTACCTCAGCTGAGGCACTGCGGCGGGCAGAGGAGCTCCGGCCGGAGGTTGTCCTGGTGGACGTCATGCTCGGGAGTGAGAGCGGGTTCGAGCTTGCCCGGCGTCTGACCGCACCCCACCGCGATGGCGGGCCAGCCGTGATCTTGATCTCGACCTACTCGGCGGCCGATTTCGCGGGTCCTATCGCCGAAAGCCCGGCGGCAGGGTTCGTGCCGAAGCAAGAGCTGTCGGCGGATGCGATCCGCCGGATCATCGATGGCCGCGGGCCGGGAGGAGCACCCGGCGCTCCCGCGCGTTAAGGACTCGCCGCGGCCGGCGGCGGCTATGGCGGTGCCGCCCGGCAGCGTGGACGCGGCCATCGGATCGGCCGGAAGCTGGACGTGCAGGGTTGTTCCCTGCCCGGGCGGGCTCAGGACCAAAATGGTGCCGCCGAGGGCCTCGACCCGGTCTCTGAGACCGATGATGCCGGAGCCGCGGCTCGGGTCGGCGCCGCCCACGCCATCGTCGCTGATGGACAGGGTGAGGGCGCCGCTACGGGTGTCCGCGCACACGTCGATGACCGAGGCCTGTGCGTACTTGGCGGCGTTGGTGATCGCCTCCGACGCGATGTAATAACCGGCCGCCTCGATGTGCTCATCAAGCCGCGGGCCGAGATTCAGGTCGAGTTCGACCGGCACCGCGGAGCGCCGGGCGAGTGCCTCCAGAGCTGGGCCGAGCCCGGACTCAGACAGCAGGGCCGGGTGGATGCCGTGCGAGATCTCCCGCAGTTCGTCCAGGGCGGTACCCAGACCATCAGCCAGCCGCGACAGCTCGCCCTGGATCTGGTCCGCGGGCCGGGGTGTCATCGTCTCGATCATCTGGGCCTTCAGCGCGAGCGAGACGAGACGCTGCTGAATACCGTCGTGCAGGTCACGCTCGAGGCGTCGCCGTGTGTCGTCTGTGGCGGCGATGATCCGGGCGCGCGAAGCGGACAGCTCGGTGCGGCTCTGGGCATTCGCGATGGCGGTTCCCACAAGCTCGGTGAACTCGGCCAGACGGTCCTCCGTCTGATTGGGGAGGGGCCCGTCAGTGGACGCGATCGTTACCAGCCCCCAGACAGCTCCGTCGACGATGATCGGCGCGCCCGCGATGCTATGCAGCCCGAGCTCGCGCGCCTTGGCGGCAAAGGCGCCACGTCGGCGCGAATAGTCCACCACTCGTCCCGTGCGGCCCGTCTGCCGCACTCGTCCACCCAGCCCCGAGGCATGGTACGGCCATCGCGTGCCCGGCTGGAACGGATGCGCCCGGTCGCTCCAGGCGGCGAGCACTGTCGTCGTCTCGTCGTCTTCATAACGCTGAACAGCGGCTACCGGCAGGTGCATCACCTCAGCAACCTCGCGTGCAACAGCGGCGAAGACCTCTCCTGTCTCCGCGCCCCTGGCTACCAGCGTGGCCACGTGCCGCAGCGCCGCCTGTTCTCCCGCCAGCCGCTCGATCTCGGCCCGTGCGTCACTATTCGCGATCGCCGTAGCCATGAGCTCGGTGAACGCGCCGATACGCACCTCGGTGTCGGCGGGCAGCGGCTCCTGTCCCGAGGAGCCGACAGCCATGACCCCCCAGAGCCGTCCCCCGACCAGTACCGGAACCCCGACGGCCGCGCGAACTCCTATGGAGCGGACATTCTCGGCCACCAGGCCTGAGGCTTGGCCGTAGTCGTCGATGCGGGCCGGCTGTTGTGTGCGGAATACCCGGCCGATGATGTTGTCCCCTTCCAGGGGTACCCGCGCGCCGACCGGCATCGGCGGCCCCCGCAGGTTCCAGGACCCCACTACCGTCGCCGTCTGATCCCGCTCATAGACGATCAGGTGGGCACTGTCGAGGTGCAGGAGCCTCGCGGTCCTCGCGGTCTCCTCGGTCACTGCGGCGAAGACCTCCGCGGGCGAGGGCTGACGGGCGACCAGCGTCGCCACCCGCCGCAGCGCGGCCTGCTCCTCGGCCAGTACGCCCCGAGCCTGTTCTGACCCGGCCGCGCGGCGGCCGGCCTGAGTCGCGAACCCGCCGACGATGACTGACACAGCCAGGAACAGGCCGAGCACGAACACGGTGGCCCCGTCGAGGTTGCGCAGCGGGGGCAGGAAGTACCAGTCGAACGCCTCGATGGTCACGGCCCCGACCGGGAGCGCGTACAAGATCCCGGCGAAGCGGGCGACGGCCAGCACGACCAGGAGCAGGAGCAGGCCCAGGAGCGCTGCGGGCACGTGAGACCGCGCGGCTGTGCTCACCACAGCCGCGACAACGAACGCGGCGACGCCCACGATAACGGCCAGGACGACCTCCGCCCAGAACCGTCCGCGCCGCCATTGCGACCACGAGGTCACCCTGACTACCTGCTTAGTCAACTTCGGACAGCCCAGCGGGGCCCGCAGAGCCCGCCATGACCCGAGCCTGTCACCTCAGGCCCGGGCGCGCAATGGCGAAGGCTGGGCCCTTGACCTTCCGGACAGACGTCTGACTGGGCCACTGACTGTACATGGCGGCGCAGCGCCCGCCGCCGGTGCCGGTGTCCCGCTATCCGACCCGCCACGCCTAGTCAATAATGCAAAGCATGACCAGCAGCGGCAGGACCGGCTGGCCCGCTCCCGATGGAGTGGAGCGGGCCCCGTCATGACCGGGCCGCGGGTGGTGCTGGCCGAGGATGATGTCCTGCTCCGTGAGGGCCTGGCCAGTCTGCTCGAGCGCTCCGGCTATGAGGTGGTCGGGCAGGCCGCTGACGGCCCACAGCTGCTTACGCTGGCCCGGGAGGCCCGGCCCGACCTGGTAGTGGCCGACATCCGGATGCCGCCCACGCACACGACCGAAGGGCTGGAGGCGGCCCGGATAATCCGTCAGGAACTGCCTGATACCGCCATCCTGGTGCTGTCCGCCTATGCTGAGGTCGAGCACGCGATGGAGCTGCTGGCTGGCGGAGGCGGTATCGGTTACCTGCTCAAGAGCCGTATCGCCGATGTGGAAGAGTTCCTGGACGCGGTGCAGCGGATCGCCAGGGGCGGCTCAGTCGTGGACCCTGCGCTGGTCCAGGAGCTGGTGACCGCTCGCCGGCGCAAGGACCCGCTCGCCGCGCTCAGCGTCCGGGAGCGCCAGGTGCTCGCCCTAATGGCTGAAGGGCGCTCCAACGCCGGCATCGCACGGCGGCTCTTCGTCACCGACGGCACCGTCGAGAAACACATCAGTAACATCCTGACCAAGCTGAACCTGCACGAGGCCGACGAGGACCACCGCCGCGTCCTCGCCGCGATCACCTTCCTCAAGGCCCGCTGAGCCTAGAAGGCGCGCATGACGGCGGGACTGCGCAGCACAGGCGTGCCCTGATATCCCCCGACCGGCCAGTGACAGCAAGGGCCGGCCGCCGGGCAACGATTGCCGTTCATTCGATACAGCTGCGCCTTGTTCTCGCGGCGGCCCCCGGGACGCCTCGTTTGTGCTCGGCGACCGCCCGGCTTCGGGGTAGCAGGCAGTCCACGGTTGGGGCTGGCTGGGGGGCCGGCCTGGGGGCTCGCGCCGATGCGACCAGACCGCTGAGGAGGCATCGTCGGTTACACGGCGGAATCGTCAGCGTCACCCCGGCGCAGGAGCCCGGGGCGGTCCACAACTTGGGAGTAGCAATGATCAGGTCAACCACCCGGCTGGAAGCACGGAACCGTCTCCGGATGCTGCTGGCGGTGCTGGCCGTCGCCGCAGCCGCGGCGGTCCTGGCGGCGTGCAGTTCATCCGGCACATCCTCCGCTGGCGGCAGCGGCAATACCAGCACCAGCAGCCCCGCCGCGGCGACCACGGGCAACCTCAAGACCACCACGATCGGCGGCGCGACGGTGCTGACCAGCGCTAAGGGGTTCACACTGTACTCGTTCGCCCCCGACACGCCCACCAAGTCCAACTGCAATGGGGCATGCGCGCAGTTCTGGCCGCCGGTGAAGGGGTCGGCTACCGCATCCGGGGTCAAGGGCACCTTTGGCACCATCAAGCGGTCTGACGGCTCGACCCAGGCGACCTTCGACGGACACCCGCTGTACACCTTCGCCGCCGACACCGCCCCCGGCCAGGCCAAGGGCAACGGCCTGAACGAGGAGGGCGGTGTGTGGCACGAAATCACCGCTTCCGGCGCCGCAGCGCCCGCCAGCACGTCGTCACCGAGCGGCGGAGGCTATGGGTACTGACGCGGACGGCACCAGGCCGACACGGAGGACTGACAGATGACAGAGCGGCAAGGTATGACAGGGCTGGGAACGGTAAGGGGCGCGGGCCGGGCCGCGCGGGAGCACGCCGGACGGCCGGCGCCCGGCTGGCCCGCAGTGATCCTGCGCGTGGCGGGTTCGGGTCTCCTGATCGCCACCGCAGCGATCCATCTCGACCTGTACCTGACCGGGTACCGGACGATCCCGACGATCGGGTGGCTGTTCCTGCTGCAGGTGATCGCGGCCTTCGGCCTCGGGCTGGCCGTGCTGGCCATCCCCAGCCGGCTCGCCATTCCGAGCCGGCTGGCCGCCGTGGCGGGGGCCGGCTTCGCCCTCGCCACCCTCGGCGGCTACCTCCTGTCGGTCTGGACCGGGCTGTTCGGGTTCAAGGAGGTACGCACGACGGCCGGCATCGTCGCCGGTGTCGTGGAGGTGGTCGCTTTCGTAGTCCTGGCCGCGCTCGCGCTTGCTCCCCCGGCGGCGAACGCCGCGGCGGACAGCACGGCAGCAGCCCCGGCCCGATTCCCCGCCGAGATACCGCCGACAGCCGCCAGGGCAGCCGGAATGACCGCCGCGGGCCTGGCGGTCGCGGCACTGGTGCTGTTCGGGCTGGTGATTGCCGGAGCCAGCTCTCCGGCACCCGCAACCACGGCGGGCACGGGCCTGAAGACCACGACGATCGGCGGGACCACGGTACTGACCAACGCCAAGGGCTTCACGCTCTACTCGTTCGCCCCAGACACCCCGGCCACATCCAAGTGCTACGGCAGCTGCGCCGTGTACTGGCCCCCGGTGACCGGCACCGCCGCAGCCAGCCCAGGCGTGCCGGGCCGGGTCGGCACGATCAAGCGAACCGACGGCTCTGAGCAGCTCACTTACAACGGGCACCCGCTGTACACCTACATCGGCGACGCCGCTCCCGGCCAGGCCCGGGGCAACAACCTCAACCTCAACGGCGGACTCTGGCACGAAGTGCCTGCCTCCCGGTAAGGGAACCGCTACCGAAGCCACCTCCGGCCACCAGCCGGGCCTCTCCTGGACCAGCGAAGGAGAACCACCGATGGCCCCACCGCGCACTATGCGGCTCGCCGGCCGGATGCCCGGCCGGTTCACCGGACCAGCGTTGTGGGCTCTGGTCATCAGGCACGCCCGGTGTTCTGACAGCGGTCTCGATCCCGATCAGTGGTTCCCGGTCAGCGCCGACACCGGCCGGGCCCGCCAGGAGGCAGCCGCGGCCATCGCTATCTGCGCGACCTGCCCAGTACGTGGCCACTGCCTGACGCTATCGCTGCGGCACTGGGACATCGGCCAGCACGGTGTCTGGGGAGGCCTGATCGCCGCCGACCGCGCGCGACTGCGCCACCGGGCGCCTGCCGGCCGGACGGCCGGCCGCGGGCTCTCCGTCGTCCGGGGTGATGACACGGCCGCCATGTCCGGGTCTGATCATGGCTGATAAAGGCCGGGGACGTGCGGTGACGGAAAGCGGCGAAGACACATGAGCGGACATCGGCAAAAGGCCGATCCTGATCGGTGCTGGAATTGCGGAAAGCCGGGGACAGCCCTCGGAGTCGTCGGCGACCGGAGGAATTGCCCCGAGTGTGAGGTGACTTGGGCGCCCGAGTGGTCAGCCACGCGCGGTGACCTAAATTATGTCTGCTGGATGGGCACAGTAATCTTCTGCGTTGACTTCACAAAGCCACAATCGCTTGGAGCGCCAGCGTGAAAGGCCGGGGACGAGGAAGATCATCCCGAACGGCCTGCAGGGTGAAGCTGGTGTGTGGCGTTATCCGCGCCGGCGGTGCCACGCGAGGCCCATGATGCTGCTAGGTCGTCTCCCGCAGCGCATGCGATCGAGTCAGGTCCGTTAAGGAATAGAGATCCTTAGTACCGAACGGGCGCGGCTTTCACCATCTGGCCAACGGGGAGGGCTTTGCCGGGTACATGGTCATTGGCGTGTCCATTCCGGTCGGTCCGGATGCTGTCGGCCACGCGGCGAGCGATGCAGGGTAGCCGATGCTATGCACGTCGGTTCCGCTGGAGCCGCGGATGACCCGGGATCTGACGCGGGTCCTGGGCCGCAGTGCCGCCAGCCGGGAGCGATGTCGTCTGCCGAGGACCAGCTGGGTGGCGTTTTCGGCGCGGGCCAAGGTCAGTAGCGCGTCGGGGATGTCGAGGTCTGCCAGCTGGTGATAGGTGCCGCCGATCGATTCGGTCAGGTGGCGCTGGGCCGCGAGAGCGATGGCGGCGGCGCCGGCCGGGCCGCCGGGGCGGGTGACGTGCACGGCCAGCAGGTCTCCGCCGGAGCGGGCGGCGATCCGCGCCGCCCGTCGGATCAGGGCCTGGCCTTCCGGGCCGCCGGTGAGCGCGACCATGACCCGTTCCCGGGTCGGCCGACTGTCATCAATATGGCCGTCGGGACGGTACCGCTGGCGGTTCTGGGTCAGCGAAGCGGCCAGCCAGAGCAGGGCGAGCTCGCGCAGCGCCGCCAGGGGCCCGACGCGGAACGCACCGGACAGTGCCGCTTCGGCGTGTTCGCGTGGGTAGACCTGGCCGCGGGCTATCCGGTCTCGCAGTGCTTCGGGCGTCACATCTACCAGCTCGATCTCGTCCGCGGCGCGGACGACCGGGTCCGGCACGGTCTTCCCGGCCGGGACGCCGGTGATCTTTTCTGCTATGTCGGCGAGGGAATCCAGGTGCCCGATGCTGACTGTGGTGATCACGTCGATGCCGGCCGCCAGCAGTTCAGCCACGTCCTGCCATCGGCTGGCATAGCCTAGGCCGGACAGATTGCTGTGCGCCAGCTCATCCACCAGCGCGACCTGCGGTCTGCGTGCCAGTACGGCGCCGAGGTCCATATCTCCGGCGGCTGCGCCGGGGAACGCCGCTGTAGCGGGCGGAATGATCTCCAGACCTTCCAGCATCCCGGCGGTGACGGGCCGCCCGCCTGTCTGCACGCCGGCCACGACCACGTCGGCGCCCTGCTCCGCACGCCGGTGACCCTCACCGAGCAGCGCGCAAGTCGCGCCGGCTCCCGGCGCGACACCCAGGTAAACCCGAAGCCGCCCCCGGATCGCCCGGAGACGCATTAGCAGGCGATGCTGAGCGCGAGCCGTGGCGGGCAGCCGTGTTGCACTAGCCTGGCCACCTGATGCCAGTCGACCTGATCGGCGACGGTCTGAGCCAGCGACCACGGAATCCCCAGCCGGCTCAGCTGCCATACCCGCCATTCATGTACCGGGTCGTGGTGGTCGATGGCCTCGTGGCATGGTCGTGCCGGTGGTGATTCCGCCTTCGGAGCCTTCCTGTTCACGACGTTCTCCTCTGCTGGCAAGCCGCTCTCACCTTGACGATGCCGTGCCAGCGCCCTCGTGGCATCGGGGCGAGCCCCCAGGCCACTACCCCAGCCACCACGAATTCCGACCTGCCTGCTAGCAGCAATAGGCGCGCCGACCTCCCGCCCGGGACGGCGTGGACCTCCGGCGGCCCGGGAGTGGCCACCCACCCTCGTCAGGTGAGATTACCGGTGGTGCGCGGTCCGGGCAGGATTCGTCCGACCCTCCACCGTCTGGCGTAGTCCATGGCGACCCCGGCAGGATGGAGACGCCACGGCGACCGCGGCGGGCAGCTGGCTTCCAGCCCGGCGACCTCGCCATCCCGGCCTTGCTGGCGGGCTCCGGCGAGGTGAGCGCGCAGGCTGGCCAAGATATCGTCCAGCCGGTGGCCGGGCGGGATCGGGGCTGCTTGCGGCACTGGCACTAGCTGTCCGCTTTTGTTGTTGTCCGCAGAAGCTCGGCTGTGGCGTCCCATAGCTGGCGCTCTCGTTCCGCGTCGCGAGCGATGGGTTTCACCTCGCGTTCTTTGTCTCGGACGACGAAAGCGCCGTCGCGCAGATGCGCCCAGCGGTCGTCGAGGACGAGTGAGGCGAGCAGAGGCCCGGACTTGGCCGGGGACGCGATGCCCGGTAGGCGCTCTATTCCGCGACCAATGCGCTGGGCTGCGGGGCCGACCTCCCGCTGCCTGCCACGGGCGAGACGTTCATCGGCGCCGCGCATCACGCCGCGCGGCGCGCCACCCGTCGGCGGCGCGGCGTGATCGCCGGCCTACTGGCCCTGACCGTGATCGCCGTCAGCGCCGCAGCGCTCGCCCTACGCGACGCCGCCAACGCCGCCCGGCAGCACGCCATCGCCCTGTCTCGCCAGCTCGCGGCCGAAAGCCTGGCCGCGGATTCCACCGATCCGCTCACCGCGCGGCGGCTGGCCGTGGCCGCCTGGCACGTCTTCCCCACTGACCAGGCCGGCTCCGTGCTGGGGAGCTTGCTGATCGAACAGCAACAACGCGGCATCCTGCCTGGTGATCCATCCGGTTACGGCGTACTCCAGGTGGCGTTCAGCCCGGACCGCACGCTGATGGCCGCCGCCTACGGCGACGGCTATGTACGGTTGTGGAACCCGGCCACCGGGCAGCCTGTCGGCGCTCCCCTCCGGGCTGACCCTGGGGGCAGCGTGATAGGGATGGCGTTCAGCCCAGACGGCAGGCTGCTGGCCACCGCCGACGTGGACGGCACCGTGCGGCTGTTGAACGTAACCGCCCACCGGGCCGTCGGCCTCCCCTCCTCGCTAGTACCAGCCCAAACGACAGCGTGAATGGGGTGGCGTTCAGCCCGGACGGCCAGCTGCTGGCCACCGCCGGCGGCGATGGCACCGTGCGGCTGTGGGATGTGGCCACCGGGCAGATCGTCGGTGCTCCCCTCCCGGCCGGTGCCGGCCCAGGGGGCAGTGTGTCCGGCCTGGCCTTCAGCCCGGACGGCCAGCTCCTGGCCACTGTCGGCACCGACCGCACCGTGCGGATGTGGCAAATGCCGCTTTTCGTCGACCCGTACGCAGCACTCTGTGCTGATGTCGGACCACCAACAAAGGCAGATTGGG
>WNGJ01001663.1_pt1 | contig 25126 bp, 23 predicted proteins | sample 5400611 | NCBI WGS metagenome assembly WNGJ01 (sample SAMN13153375, study PRJNA577476) | soil metagenome | isolation source: 40 cm soil or saprolite under Garry oak tree replicate 1 | place: USA:California | collected 2016-06-15
ACCCGGGGTCGACTACTTCTGCGCGGGGCCGGTGTGGGCGACACCGACCAAGCCGGGGCGCGCGGCGACCGGCCCACGGTTGCTGGCCCACGTCGCACGCCGGCGGCCGGACCGTCCCTGGTTCGCGATCGGCGGCATCACCCTCGGCCGGCTCGACGAGGTCATCGCGGCAGGGGCCACGCGGGTGGTCGTGGTGCGTGCCATCACCGACGCCGACGATCCCGCCGCCACGGCGCGCGCCTTCGCCCGGCGGCTGGCCACAGCCGGGTAGCTCGTCCCACGCCGCCGGTTACTCGGCCCCGAACCTCCTGATCTCCTCGAACTCGGTTTCGGTCAGCTCGCGCGGCACGTCGTCGCTGGCGACCTTCTCGGCCTGCACGTGATGGCGGATGCCGTCGACGATCTCGGGGTTGGCCAGCGTGGTGACGTCGCCGACGTCGGCGAAGTTGGAGATCGACGCGATGACCCGGCGCATGATCTTGCCTGACCGGGTCTTCGGCATGTCGGGCACGATCCAGACGTTCTTGGGGCGGGCGATCTTGCCGATCTGTGTCTCGATCGCCTTGGTGACCTTGTCCTCCATCTCTTTGCCCGGCTCGAGCCCGGGCTTCAGCGAGACGTAGATCTCCACGGCGCGGCCCCGGATATCGTCTATCACGGGAACCGCCGCCGCCTCGGCGACCTCGCTGACGGTGAGGGCGGCCGACTCGATCTCCTTGGTGCCGAGCCGGTGCCCGGCCACGTTGATCACGTCGTCGACCCTGCCCAGAATCCGGAAGTAGCCGTCGGCGGCCTGGACCGCTCCGTCACCGGCGAAGTACGGCCAGTCGCGCCAGTCCTTGCTTTCCGGGTTCTTGTTGTACTTTGTGTAATAGGTCTGCACAAACCGCTCCGGCTGGCCCCAGATGGTCTGGAATATGCCCGGCCACGGGTTGCGGATGCAGATGTTCCCGGCTTTGCCGCTGCCCGCGGGCACCTCGTTGCCGTCCTCGTCGTAGATCACCGGGAAGATGCCGAGCACGCCGGGCCCGCAGCTACCGGGTTTCATCGGCTGCAGCGCAGGCAGGGTGCTGCCGAGAAATCCGCCGTTCTCCGTCTGCCACCAGGTGTCGACGATGACCGCCTCGCCCTTGCCGACCTCGGAGTGGTACCAGCGCCAGACCTCCGGCTCGATCGGCTCGCCCACCGTGGTCATGTGCTTGAAGTGGTAGTCGTACTTCTTCGGCTCCTCCGGGCCGACTTTGCGCAGCATCCGGATCGCCGTCGGCGAGGTGTGGAAGATGTTCACCCCGAGCTTCTCCGCGATGCGCCACGGCCGCCCGCCGTCGGGGTAGTTGGGGACGCCTTCGTAGATCACGGTCGTGGTGCCGAGCGCCAGCGGCCCGTAGACGATGTAGGAGTGGCCGGTGATCCACCCGATGTCGGCCATGCACCAGTACACGTCGTCCGGGTGGATGTCCTGGTAGTACTTCGACGTCCCGGCGACGTAGGAGAGATAGCCGCCGGTGCTGTGCTGGCACCCCTTGGGGCGGCCGGTGGTGCCGCTTGTGTACATCAGGAACAGCGGCGCTTCGGCCGGCATCGACACCGGCTCCACCACGCGCCCGCGGTAGTCGGCGAGCAGTTCGTCCACGAAGACGTCGCGGCCGCCGGCCATCGGGGTCTGCGACGCGTACCGTCCGGGGTGGCGCCGCCAGACAAGAACCTTGTCGACTTCCTGGCCCTCCTCGCTGGCCGCCGCGAGCGCCTCGTCGGCCTTCGCCTTGTGGTCGGTGAGCTGGCCGCCGCGGTAGTAGCCGTCCATCGTGATCAGGACGCGGCTGCCGGAGTCGGCGATCCGGTGGCCGCAGGCGGTGCCGCTGAACCCGCCGAACACCTGCGAATGAATGACGCCGAGCCGGGCGCACGCCAGCATGGTGACCGGCAGCTCGGGCACCATCGGCATGTGCAGGGTCACCCGGTCGCCGCTGCGCAGGCCGAGGAAGTCGCGCAGCAGCGCCGCGAACTCGTTCACCTGACGGTGCAGCTCCCCATAGCTGATCTCCACGTGGTCGTCGGATTCCGGCTCGGGCACGAAGATGATCGCCGTCTTGTCCGGGCTGGCCACGGCGTGCCGGTCCACGCAGTTGTAGGAGGCGTTGAGCCTGCCGCCGACGAACCACTTCCAAAACGGCGGGTTGCTCGTGTCCAGCGTCGTGTGCCACGGCTCATCCCAGGTGAGCAGGTCCGCGTACTCCTTGAAGCAGCCGGGAAAGCGCTCCTCGCTGAACCGGTCGTAAATGGCAGGGTCCTTGGCGTTGGCCTGCGCCACGAACTTCGGGGGCGGGTAGTAGTAGTCCTCCTCGCGCCAGTGCACCGCGATCTGCGCCTCGGAGACCTGTACCTCAGAACCCTGGGACTGGCTTTCTGCCATTGTCTCGTCCTTTCACCGGAAGATAACCCGCCCTGGCCCCCCGCCCTGGCCCCAAATCTACCGCCGGGCAGTGCCCGCCGCCATGATCACGCCGGCCGTCCTGGCTGGCGCAGCCTGGTGACCCCCTGGGGTGTGCCGGGGCCGCCGAGTCCGCGTAACAGGGACGGCGCAGCCGCGCAGCCGTTCAGGCTAATGATCCATTACGCTCCGCGCGCTTGTCACCGCGTCTTGGGGATGGTGCTTGCGGGCGCTCCTCAAGGGTGTGGCGCCTGACCCGGGCATCCCACACCGATCGAGGCCGGCGCCGGCGGCCCGGCGGACACCAGCAGGTGGACCTTGCTTCGGCTGTCCACCTGCGCGTGGGCCTTCGGCCTGCTTGCGACGACGATGCCGCAAGGCCGATCGGTGGATGCCCTCTCGATCTCCGGGACCAGGCCCGCCCTGGTGATCTGCCGCACCGCGGCCGCGCTTTTCTCGCCCACCACGTTCGGCACGTCCACCCGGCCCGCAGCGGCGAACATGGACATGCCCGCGGCGGCGAGCCCGGCCAGTGCCAGCACGCCTATCACGGCCAGCATGATGGCGGATTGCCTGCGCCGGCTTGAAGCGGGCCTGCTTGGAGCGGGCCGGCTCGGAGCGGCCCGGCTCGGAGCGGCCCGGCTTGAAGCGGGCCGGCTTGGAGCGGGCCGCTGCGGGTCCGGCATGATCTGCGGCGTCCACGGCGCCGTCCGTGCGGTCATCGCCGGCGAGGCCGCGGCTGGCCGCGGCGCAGGGACCGCGGCCGGTGCCACGGCCGAACGCAAGGCGTAGGGCCGTGAAGCCTCCGGCAGGAATTCTTCCTCGGCGGCGTGAAATTTCCGGTACGTGGCGACCGCCGCGTCCAGTGCGGCGCGCAAGTCCTGCTCATCGGCGGCGACACGTGCGCCGTGGCAGACGAAGCCGTACGCGAGCACGAGCGGGCGGCCAGCGCGGTCAAGCAACGGCGCTTCCGGCCGACCGCCCGCCCCGGCGTCCGCGCGCGTGGCCCGGATCGTCCGGTGGGCCACGCACAACCGCCCGCTGACCGGCCCGGTGATCTCGCTTACCCTGGGCGGGGCCTGCGGCGGCACTTCGCCACGGACCTCGTCCATCAGCAAGCCGGATTCGCGGTTGGCCATGACGAACTCGGGTGCCAGCAGCAGGTGGTAGCCCACCTGGCGGCCGCGGGCGACCAGAAATGCCCAGCCCACGATGGCCTCGCCGGTCACGGCTGGCCACCACCGGCAAGGTCGGAGGCGGGCAGTTGGCGCCTGAGCACGATCAGCCGCTCGCTGAACTCCCGTAGCACCGCGTCACGGGCGAGCCCCAGTTCGCTGAGGTGCTGCCTGGCGTCGTCGACCATGACGTTGACCCGTCCCATCTTCTCGTCGAAGGGCCGCCCCACCCAGTCGATGAACATGTCGGCGATGCGATCACTGAACGCGTTACGGCCAATCGCCAGATCCGCGGCGACGCGCAGCGCCGCGCCCGCGGGCAGCGCCAGGAACTTTCCCACCGCTGCCACCGACTCCCTGGTGGTCAGGCGGGCGCGCGCCCGCCTTTCCGCCATGATCTTTTCCGCGCAGGCCCGGTCGAGCTGCTGCCCGATCTGTGCGAACAGATCCGGCAGTACCGCACACAGCGGAATCTCGACGTTGAGTGGCCGCAAGCGGCCGTTCCTGCTTTTGACCATGCGCCCGTCGGCGTCCATGGTGGCGAAATTCCTGCCGATGGCACTTACCGGGATGAGCCGGACGACGCGCTTTTCACGCCTGCGGTGCTCGACGAGGTTCCTGACCTGGGGGTGCGACATCAGCTCGTTGCGCACGGCCATCAGGCGGTCGTTCTCGTCCATCGGTTCGCCGGGCACCGCGCAGCCGCCGAACAGGTCCCATTTCGTCAAAATGAAGTGGACCGGGCACTTCGCCTTCCTCAGGGCACCGATCATCGGCACGATCGACGACTCGATATAGGACCGGCCTGCCGGATCTCCGCGCAGGCATTCGAGCATCCGATGGCCGTCGATCACGCCGAAAAGCGCGTGGGCAGCGTCGATCCGCTGCTCGAGATCTCGCTGACGCGCCTCTTGCTGGTCGAGGGCGGCCCGGGATGCCGGCCCGCCACCGACCAGTTCGCCCGCGAAGTCCAGGTAGCTGAACTTCAGGACCGGCAGCTCGGCTCCGCCGGCCGAGGCGATGCACTCGAACGTGAAGGAGCGGGTCTCCCCCACCGACGTGCCGGGCGGCCAGGCCGCGTCCGGGTCTTCGAGGGTCTGGTAGAGGCCGGTCAGCTGGACCGACTGGTCCAGGCTGGTCTGGAGCCGGAACCCGCCATCGTGCAGCTCCGTCGTCAGGCTGTGGAACATGCTCGCGAGCAGGACCGTCTTCCCCGTCTCCTGCCCGCCGAGCGCGATCAGGTTGAATGTCGGAAGGTCCCCCCCGACCTCGATCGGCGCCAGCCCCTGGTGGCCCGGGCGCGCCCGCGGCGGCTTTGGCGCGCGTGTCCGTGTCGACCGCCAGGCGAGCAGCGCGATCGCCGCGATGAAGGGTATCGCTAGGGCAACTGCGGTCATCCCGGCTCCTTGGTTGGTACATGATCACGGCACCGAGCGCGCCAGCGGGGCTGGCGCAGGGCGGCTGGGCGGGCCCGGCGTGCCGGGCCCGCCCGTCACAGCGGTCCGGCGGCACCGCAGGGGAACTCGCAGATGCCCGGCGGGTCGACATAGCAGCCGCAGCCATCCGGTGTGCAGACGATCTCGATGTGCATGCCGGTCTCATCGGCGCCGCGGTCCAGCTCCTGCGGGGCGAATTTGACGGCCGTTTGGCTGTCCAGGGCGATGCCGAGGGTCCGCGTGGTGATCAGGGCCATCTCCTGGAGGCGCCCGCGCACCTCCTCGGACAGGCGCTGCATCCGGTCGCGGTCCTCCGGCCTCAGTTCGGCTCGTTGCTGCGTGACGTTGGTCATGATCTTCTCCTTGGTCACAGCGGCGCGGGAACGCCGCTTCTCCTCACCAAGGGGGGGCCAGGCCGCGGCAGATACAGCGGGAAGTCAAACGATGTAGCTTTCGTTGGGCGCCGGGCCGCCGGCGGCACGCGAGCCCGCCGGCCGGAGGGCTTGGCCCTGGCGTGGCCCTGGCTCTGGCCCCGGATCGGCCCTGGTTTGGCCCTGGTTTGGCCCTGGTTTGGCCCTGGGTTGGCCCTGGGTTGGCCTCAGCCGGTCTCGTGATCGGCCGATGATGTATCTCGGCGGCCCGCGCGGCCACTTATCCGTTGGTGGCGGCCACTACCGACGCCGCACTCGCACACGTGGAGGCAATCATGCCGGTGCCGTACCGGGAATCCGTCGTTCTCGCGCCAGCTTCAGTGCTCCAGGCCGGAAAGCTCGATCAGCTCAACCAGATCCTGTTCGACCGCGGGCTCGGGCGCCCACTTCGGCGTCCCGAACCCACCGCGCCGGGCGCCGGCGGCCACGAGATGGCCGTGCTGCCGCTGGCGGGCGCCGCCGACCCGATGGCCGTGCGGGCCGCGGTGCGGCGCGAGGCCAGCGAACGCGGTGTGGACCTGCCGGAGCTGAGCCCGGACATCTTGTACAGCGCCGGCACAGTCGAGGACAATGCGGTGACCAGGGAGTTCGCCGCCAGCGGGAAGAAAACCGGGCACGGGCTCGTCGCGTGGCTCCCCGCACCGTCGTATGAGATGGCTGACGCACCACCGTGGCGGCCGGTACCCCGGCGACCGGTGATCGCGCTGCTGGACACCGGGGTCCAGCCGCACAACTGGCTGCCTGCACCGGCCGGCGGCCAGCCGTTCTGGGTCGACGCCACCGAAGCATACGGCTGGCAGCCGCCGGTAGCGGTCCCCGCGCCGGACCCGGGCCAAGATGACCCGGACCTCGGCAGCCACTGGGGTCATGCCACCTTCCTTGCCGGCCTCATCCGCCTGGCGGGGCCCGACGTCCAGATCCTCTCGATGCGGGTGATGAGCAGCACGGGAAAGGTCAGTGAGCAGAACGTCGTCGCGGCGCTGGACTGGCTGGCAGGCCACACCGGCGGGGCCAGGGCCGACGTCGTGTTGATGGCTTTCGGGCGCCGGGCGGACGCCGGCGATGCCGACCTGGCGAGCGTCAGGCAGGCCCTGCTGAGAATGTCGGATCTCGGGGTGAGGGTCGTCGCCTCGGCGGGCAACCAGGGGGCTGAGCAGGGGTGTGAGCGCCCGGTCTACCCGGCTGCCTACGCCACCGACCCTGAGCTGTCCGTCGTAAGCGTCGGCGCGCGAACCTCGGCGACCGAGCGCGCTCCCTACAGCAACTACGGCGTATGGGTGCGGGAGTGGGCAGCGGGCACCAACGTGATCAGCATCATGCCACTGCTGACGAAGCAAACCGCGGGCGACGGGTACGCGTGGTGGAGCGGCACGTCGTTCGCTGCGGCGGCCCATGCCGGTGCGCTGGCCCAGCAGGTGATGCACGAGGACTGGCCGGGCAGGTGATGCATGCGGGAGGAGATGTCCCGCGCAGGTAGCCGGGCCGTAGCATGGCGACTATGACGCTCGAGACCGACCGGGCCAAGGTCAGCGGAACCGACCGCTCGGCCCGGATGGGCGCCTGTCTCGAGCGGGCCAGGAACGGCGAGCGCGCCGCGCTCGCCGAGGTCGTGCGCGAGCTCAACCCGCTGCTGTGGCAGGTTGCGCGGGGGCAGGGCCTCGCGGCCGCGGAAGCCGCCGATGTCGTGCAGACCACGTGGCTGGAACTGCTGCGCCGGCTGCACGACATCCGGTCCACGCAGGCGCTGACGGCGTGGCTGATAACGGCGACCCGCCGTGAGGCGTGGCGCGTGCGGGACCTGTCGCGCCGGCGGGCCACCGACAGCGCGGCGCTGCTCGAGTCGTTGCCCGATCCGGGTCCCGAACCCGGCGAGCGGCTGCTGTCCGACGAACGGGACCGGGTCCTGTGGCTGCATTTCCGGCAACTGCCGCAGCGCTGCCGCATGCTCCTGCGCATCGTCGCCCATGCCGACCGGCCCGACTACTCGGCGGTGGCCGGGGCGCTGGGTATGCCGCGGGGCAGCATCGGCCCCACCCGCGGCCGCTGCCTGGCCAAATTGCGCCAGATGTTGCAGGCCGACCCCCGCTGGAGCGCGCCGTGACGGACTTTGCCGAGACTCCGCTGGACCGCGACGACGAGATGATCCTGGAGCGGGTCGCGGCGGTCCACAGGCTGCTCGACCCGCCGCCGGCCGACCTTGACGAACGTGTCTGGTTCGCGATCACGCTCGAGGATGTGGACGCCGAAGTGGCGCGCCTGCGCAGCGCCGAGCTCGTGGGGTCGGGCGCACGCAGCAGCGAACGCACTCGCACGATCACTTTCGACGCGCACAGCCGCGCGGTGATGATCACGATCGTGGACCGCCCCGACGGTTCGGTCCGCCTCGACGGCTGGCTCGCGCCGCCCGCCGCCCTGCGGGTCGAGCTGCGGCTCCCCGAACCGGCCTCGTCGCAGACCGTGACCTCGGACCAGACAGGACGTTTCGTCTTCGACGGCGTTCCGCACGGGCTGGCGCAACTGCTCGTGCACCCGCCGCGGGACGGCACGGCGCCCCGCGTCGTCACGCCATCCCTGACCCTGTGACGTGAAGGCGGCATCGCTCGCCGGCCAGGCTGCCCGGCTGCACGCGGCGGGCATGGCGTCCAGCGACAATGGGCGGCCCGCCACCGCGGCACGCCAGCTCCGCGCGGGGCTGCGGCTCATCCAGCGCGACGGGTTCGCCGGCGATCCTGGCCTGGCCGAAATCCGCGGGCGGCTGCTGGTCAGCCTCGCCTGGGCTGAGTCGGAACGCGGGCGGGTGGCTGCCGGATTCCGGCTGCTCGACGAGGCCGAGCGGGAGATCCCGCCGGGCCTCCGGCCGGTCCTGCTCGCCCAGCGCGGCCTGCTGCTCAAGCGCACCGGGCGCAACGACCTGGCCCTGCGGCAATACGACGAGGCGGTGGCCCTGCTGTCGGCGCAGCCCAGGCCGCTGGACCTGGTGAAGGTGCTGAACAACCGCAGCCTCGTGCATCTGGAGGCCGGTCACATCGGGCTGGCCCGCGCCGACCTGCGCCGATGTGGGCAGATAGCCGCGCGGCACGGGCTCGCTGTGCACGCGGCGCTGAGCAGGGTCAACCTCGGCTGCATGGATGTCCTGGCCGGGGACCTGCCGTCCGCTCTCGGCGCGTTCGCCACGGCCAGGGCCGAGTACGAGAAGCTGGCGCCGGGACGGCTCGCGAACCTGGCCGTGGAGCGGGCCCGCGCACTCGTGGCAGCCGGGCTGTTCGCCGAGGCCGACCGCGAGCTCGCCGGCGCCGCCGAACAGGCCACGCGTCAGCGCCTCAGCCACACCTGCGCCGACGCATTGCAGGTCCGCGCCGAAGCGGCGCTGCTCGCCGGCCGGGCGGAGGCCGCCGCACAGTGGGCGCGGCAGGCCCAGGCCCGGTTCCTCGGCCGTGGCAACGCCCGCCGGGCCGCGCTCGCGGCACTGCTCAGGCTCCGCTGCGATCTCGGCGTGGCAGGCGCGCAGACAGCCGCGATCGCCACCAGCGCGCAAGCCCTCGCGGCCCGTCTCGCCGCGCTGGGCCTGCCGCAGGACGCGCGGGTCGCCGCACTGGTCGCGTCCCGCGCGCTGGTCGCCGCCGGCCAGCCGCAACGGGCCCGCCGCGTCGCGGCGCGCCGTGGTCCGCCCGGCCGCGTCGACTGCCTCGACACCCGCCTGCTGTGGCGGCTGGCGCAGGCCGAACTCGCCGCGGCCGAAGGGCGGCCTGCGCAGGCGTCCCGCCACCTCGTGGCCGGGATGGCCGCGCTGCACCGGCACCGCACCCAGTTCGGCTGTCTCGATCTGCAAACGGGCGCCGCCGTGCACGGGCGCGACCTCGCTCGCGCGGGGCTCGCCGCGGCGCTCGCCAGCCGCTCACCCGGCGCGGTGTACCGGTGGTCGGAACGAGCCAGGGCCCAGGCACTCCTGCTGCCCCCGGTCCGGCCGCCGGACGACCCGGCCGCCGCGGCGGCGCTGGAAGAACTGCGGCAAGCCAGGCACGAGCTGCGGGCGAGGGAACTGGCCGGGAAGTCGACCAGCGGGCTGCCGGCCCGCATCGAGGCGCTGCAGCGCACCGTCCGCGAACACTCGTGGTCGACGCCGGGACAGCGGGACGCCCCCGCGCCGGTGCTCGCCCCGTTCTCCGTGGTCAGGCAAGCACTGCGGGCGGCCGTCCTGGTCACCTACCTGCGGGACGGCGCTGCGCTGCGGGCGCTGGTCGTGGCCGAGGGCAGGGCATGGCTGCGGCCGGTGGGCAGCTACTGCGAGGCGCAGGAGGCGGCGCTGCGGCTGCTCGCCGACCTCGACGCACAGGCCGGCCGGGCGCTGCCGGGCCGGCTCGCCGCGGCGGTCGCCGCCGCGACGAGAAACGACGCGGTCGCGCTCGCCGCCGCCGTGCTCAACCCGCTGCTTGGCGACATCGGCGACCGCGACCTCATCGTGGTCCCGACCGGCATCCTCGCGACAGTGCCGTGGTCGATCCTGCCCGGCTGCGCGGGACGACCGGTCACGGTGGCGCCGTCGGCCACGGCATGGCACACCGCTGCGCGCCGGCTGGCTGCCGTCGGCCATCCCGGCACAGGCCGGCCGGGAGCACAGCCCGCTGCCCTGCTCGTGGCAGGGCCGGGAAACGCTCGCGGAGCCGCCGAGGTGCGGGCGATCGCGGCGCTCCACCCGGGCGCGGCGGTGCTCACCGGTGCGGACGCGACATCCTCGGCCACTCTCGCCGCTCTCGACACGGCGGCCATCGCCCACCTCGCCGCCCACGGTCAGCACCGCGCGGAAAACGCGCTGTTCTCGACGCTGGAACTGGCCGATGGGCCGTTGCTTGGCTATGACCTCCAACGGGTCGCCCAGGCACCCTCGATGGTGGTGCTGTCTTCTTGTGACCTCGGGCTGAGCGACATCCGGCCCGGCGACGAAACCTTCGGCATGGTGACCGCTCTGCTGAACGCCGGCTCGGCGACCGTCGTCGCGAGCGTCACCAAAGTCGCGGACCATGCCGCGATGGCGGCCATGGTCGGCTACCACCGTGCGATCACCGCGGGCCAGTCCCCAGCCGCTGCCCTCGCGGCGGCCATGCAGGCCGAGACGACAGCCGGGTTCGTGTGCTTCGGCTCCGGCTGATGCACCGGCTCCGGCTGATGCTTCGGCTCGGCTGAGCCGGCGTCCTGCGGCGGCTGCGGTGGGCACGTCACCGCCACCGCCACCGCCCGTGCCTTGCTCACGGCCGCCAAAACCGCACCCGGCCAGCCGAAACCCGGAGCCGCTCGCCGCGGTGCGTGCGCGCACGGCGCCGCCAGGAGGCGCCGGAGCAGCCAGGGAGACCGCGCTAGCTGGTGCTGTGGACCTACCCGCAAGGTCTCAGCGATTGATCGTTCCGCCTCAGTGTGATAGGGATACGAGTTAGGCGAAATTGGATCACGACACGGACGCGGGAGCTGCGGGTACAGTTCGGAAACGGTGGGGGGCGGGGAGCTATGGGCGTGACCGGCGGATCACCCCCCGTTTTGCCCGCGGCCAGCTTATCTCGGATCACTGTCCATCTGACAGACCTGCCGAGGGACCTGGCACCAGTTCGAGCGAGGCGAGCGCGCGAATGGTGGCAGGAGGACTGGAAGACGCGGGGGCACGCGCACCACTGCCTGCCATTGACCATGGCGAACAGCCTTGGCTACCTGATCCGCTCACCGGTCGGGTTCCAGGTGGCCTGGGATGGTGACTGGGATACCGATGTGGTCATCCGCGGCGACGCCGGGGTATCCAGCACCGTCGACGCTCACTCTGCCCACGCGGCCTTTACCCTGCAGCCCGGCTTCATCCCGGTCACCCACCAGGTTGGCGACTTCCTCTTGGTCCGGGCTATCCCGAACGAGCGTGCCGCCTGGTTCACGGTGATGGAGGGCCTGATAGAGGCGTGGTGGCAGCCGGCGCCATTCGCCTTGGTCTGCCTGCTCAACCGGCCCGGACGTTTCACGGTCGCACGCGGGCAGCCCGTCGCGCAAATGTGCGTGTTCCGCGCCGAGGGAGGGTTTGCGGACCTGGACGTCGTCGGCGGACCGCCCGCTGAAACAGCGGCATGGTCGGAGCGCAGGGGCCGAGCCGGTTATGTCAAGGACCTTGACTACCTGAACGGGCGCCATCCGGACGGGCGCCCAGAACCAACGCATATCCGTTCCTGGATGCGCCCGAGCGTGCGCCATGCCTGAGTTCCTCGCCTACCAACTGGAACCGCCGCACCTTGTGATCGCCCCCGCGGACCACCGGCGCACGTGGATGGAGGCGACCCCCGGGCGGTTCGCCAACCGCTGCCTCCCGCTGTTGATCGCGAACGAGTCCGGTTGGGAGGTGCTCAGCCGTGGGCGGGTCACGGTCACCTGGAACGGCGGCGACCGGTCGTTCGACTGCACGATCAAGTCGCCCGGCTGCCCGGAGCCGCCAGTTGCCCACTTCGGCAGCGGCATTGTCACGTGGCGAATCCCGTACCTTTTCCGTACGCCACCTGGATGGAACCTGCTCATGCGCGGCCCCGCCAATCTTCCGAAGGACGGAGCCACCTCGCTCGAGGGTGTGATCGAAACCGATTGGGCGGTTGCCCCGGCATTCCATTCATGGAAGCTCACCCGGGTCGGGCATCCAGTCACCTGGGAGGACGGTGAGCCGATCTGCCTTATCGTGCCGCAGCGGCGGCACGAGCTGGAATCGTGGCAGCCGGATGTCGTCGATATCAGGACAGAGCCAGAGCTGTATGACGAATATCGGACGTTCTCCGAAAGCCGGGCCGAGTTCAACGCCATGCGGCCCAGGGCATGGCAGAAAGACTATTTCCTGGGCCGCTCGCCGGGCTCCGTGACAGCCCCGCGTGGAACGCACCAGCGGCGGTTGCGGCTGCGCGCGTTCGCACCGCGGACACCGTACGCGACAGAGGAGGTGGATGCGTCCGAACAGGCATTCCCTGTTCAACCGGCCAAGGATCGACCAAAGGAGGCGATCTTGCTCATGGCAAGCCAGCAAGAGAAAGACAATCTAGAGCAAATTGTCCGTCAGGTCGCGCAGAGCACGACCTTCCCGCTGCAAAACTTCGACCAGCTCGCGCAAGCATTGGGAGGCCCGCAGACGGAGGTGCGGTTCGGCGGGCGCACAATGCAGATCAGCGAACTGCAGAACAACGTCCCGGACGGCTTCTTCCCGGTCGAATCGGCGGATGACTTCCGGGCGAAGATGCACTTCCTCATCGTGCAGCGGCGACCGGATCCGCACGAGCACGTCCAGGGTCCAAAGCGGGACAGCGCTCCCAGCGGCTCCCAGCCACCGGCGGACGTGCAGCCCGGCAGAGGCAGGCAAGGGGGGCTTCCCGCCGTCGAGGGCCGGGCCGGTGACCCACAGAAGACTCCAGGATGAGCCCGCTGAATGGCTGGGGTGCCATCCGCGCCAGCCCGCCACTTTTCGTCACCCGAAATCGTGTGCCGACTGCCCGTCACGCTCGATGATCGCCCGGCAGAGTCGGCCGTTCCAAACCTTCGCCCGTTGCCTGGTGCCGATGACCAGCGGGCCGGCGGCACCACCAGCAGCATCGATCGCTTGCAGCGGCATCGCTTGCAGCCGCATCGCTTACAGCCGAAGAGCCTCGGAATCGAAAGGGGAGCTCGATGTGGGTCCTGGTTCTCGACGCACCCACCGGCACCGTCATCACGAATGCCACCTTCAGCATTGCCTGGTACAACAATGGCAACGGCTGGTATTACGTCTACTTCAGCAGTTACGGCCAGGCGTTCACCTGCTCCGCACCTGGACATCTGACATTGTGGGCCACCGACGACACCTATTCCTCCATGACGGTCTGGCTGGCACGCCAGCCGGTCACCCCGCCTCCCCCGCCGCCGCCTAACTGCTGGAGCTGACGATCCGTCCACGCACCGACGGCGACGGCATGCCTGCCGGGGCCCGGGGGACCGCCCCCCCGGGCCGCGCCAGCATGACGCTCAGCCCGGCGCAGGCGGCAGGTTCGGTCACCGGTGCCGGCACACCGACACCGGCCGTCGCCGAGGTCTTCGATCGGTACGCTGGACGTCTTGATCGCTGCCGCAGGGCACTCGCTCGATCGGCCCCGACGGCGCTCGGTGACCTGCTGGCGCGCGAAGCAGGTGAACTGCTTTGCCGTGGCAAGCTGGTGCGCGGACTGATCGTGCACCTTGCCGGAGCCGCCAGCGGTGCCGGAGCCAGCGGTGCCGGAGCCAGCGGTAGCCGCGCGGATCCGCTCGAGACGTGCGCCTACGCGATTGAGTTGCTGCACGGCGCGTCCCTCGTGCACGACGACATCGTGGATCGGGGGACGCGCCGCCGCGGGGTGCCGGCGCTGCACAAGCAGACGGGAATGGAAGTCGCCCTTGTTCTCGGCGATTACCTGCTGGTCCACGCCTACGCGGTCCTCGCCAGCCTCGGTGGCCTTTCCGCCGATGCCGTCGGCCTTGTGAGCCGGTACGCCCAGGAGTGCTGTGTGGGGCAGGCGCGGGAGCTGGCACCAACCGAGCCGGTGACCGAGAGCGTCTACGTGTCGATCGCACGTGCCAAGACCGGCGCCGTCTTTGCCGCGGCGGCGGAGCTCGGCGTCCTGGTCGCGGGCGGGACCGCGGCACGGCGCGCCGCGGCCGAGCAGTATGGCCGAAGCCTCGGGGTGGCGTATCAGATCCGCGACGACGTGCTGGACCTGAACCGCGAGGCGCCGGCCCGGGGCGAGCCGGGCGGTGCCCTGCTCGGCGAACAGCGGGCCACGCTGCCGGTCATCTATCTGGGCGAGCGAGGACCGATCCCGCCGGCCGATCCGGCGGGGATGGTTGATGCGCTCGAATGGGAGACCGTCCTGCGCCGGGTGCGGGCGACGCAGCGTCACTACATCGACTCCGCCGTCGATGCCTTGGGCGCGTTCGAGCCCTCGTTCGAAGCCGGGGCGCTCGGTGCGCTTGCGCAGTTCGCGGGCGGGCGGTTGTTCTGATCCCCGGCTAGCGGTTGTTTCTGATCCCCGGCTATGACAGGAAATGGGGAAGGAGATTGCGCAGCTGACCCGGCGCCGTGGTTCCGGTCAGCCGCGCACAGCCGAGCCGCAGCGTCCCGCCGCCCACATGGAAGGGCACCAGGCCCGGCACGACCACGCGGACCACGACGGCGCCGCAGTCGCGTGCCCGGGCGGGTGTGATGTCGCGGGCGAGCACCGGGAAGCCGGACTCGGCCAGCGTGGCCGCCACCGCGGGCCAGCCGGGGCGGACCGGCTTCGGCGCCGGGGCCGGCTGGCCCGCGGGACTGCTCGCGGGCCGGTTTGGTGGCCGCAGCGCCGAACTCAGGACGTCCCGGAGTACGCCGTGGAGCGGGCCGTTGTGGTAGAGCCCGTAGTGGTCGCTTCCGCTGACGACCGCACCGACCGGAAGGTGCGCGAGCGCACCGTGCGCCGACTCCGCCATCCAGCCGAGGCGCGCGCCAAGTTCCCTGACGGCATGCGCGAGCGCCGCGGCCGGGTCGGGGTGGCAGCCCAGCCCGTAGCCCAAGGCGGTCCGGCGGAGTGCGAGCACCAGAAAGCACGGGACCTCGAGGTAGGTGAGGTCGGCGACGATGACGACGTGGCCGGCCGCTTGAACGTGCCGCATCTCCTCCCGGACCGGATCGGGCAGGAGCTCGACAGAAAGCTGGGGGGTCCGGGGCTGCCGGTGCCAGAAGACAAGGACCGCGTCACGTTCGACGACCTCGCAAAGACCGGCCAGCAGCGCGTCGCCGTAGTGCAGATGTGCCGCGGTGCCGCTCGACGTCTCGAGCACGAGCGGCAGGTGGCGCAGCGGTGCCCGCGGGTGCACGGTCTCGACCGGGACGAACCTTTCCCTTCCGGTGCGCAGGTCACGCATGGGAAGCCAGTCGAGGACCATTTCCTCGCTGAAGGCAGTGACGCGGCCGGACAGGGCGGCGTACTGGTGGGAGCTGTAGAGCCCAAGCTCGGCCGGTGCCACCGCGTCCGGGAGCTCGTCAAGGCGGCAGGCCACCACGCCCGGCGGCTCGCGGGCCGCAAACTGGGCAAGTCGTTCCACACATTCGAGCACGGCCCGGACACGGGCGGCTTGCTCGGTCGCCCCGGCTCCGAAACCCACGATGGGCCGGTCGCCACCGGTGCGTGCCAGTGCCTTGAACCGCGACGCGCCGACCGGCGTGAGGGACTCGGGCCCGGTGGTGACGGCGAGGTCGTAGGCGTGGACGAGCGCATCCACCACGGACGGCTCGGCGGTCAGGGCTTCCACGCCAGCCAGCGCCCGACGACGAAAGTCCCTTGCGCGGCCGCGGTGACAAGCTCCGCTCCCGCGCGGGTGAGGGTCGCAGCAGCCCGCGCCTCGGGCGCGCCCGAACGGCTGCGATCGCCGAGGCCCCTGGCCAGCGGCTCCCAGTTCGGGGTCAGCTCACCGGTGGCGGCGAGATCCTCGACGACGGCCGGAACGAGCCTGGCGGCGGCGAGGTGCTCCCGCAGCTCGGTGGGGCTGATCAGGTCCGGGCAATGGAACCCGGCGCAAATGCGCAGCATGCTGGCCTGCTCGTTGTCGCCAAGCGGCCCGTCGCGGCGCATCCAGTCGGTGCCGCCGAACGTGCCGCCGCTGCGCAGGACGCGCCCGCACTCCTGGTAGAGGACGGCCTTGTCGAGAACGTGGCAGCCCGATTCGAACAGGTAGACGTGGTCGAACGAGCGGTCGCGAAAAGGCAGCCGCCCGGCGTCGGCTTGGACGAAGGACACCTGGCCGTCCAGGCCGGCCGTCTTCGCCCGCTCCCGCGCCGTCTTCACGTGCCTGCTGAGCAAGTCGACGCCCACGACCCGGGTGCGGGTCTGCCGGCTGATCGTAAGCGCGGGGCCCCCGATGCCGGAGCCGACATCGAGGACCTGCTGTCCGGGGCGGTAGCCACCGGCGGCCGCGACCATGAGCTCGGTGCTCGCGAGCGCCTCCTCGCGGCTTTCCCCGTGCTCGAAACAGGCGAAGTGGTATGAATCACCCCACGCGGCACGGTAGAGGTCGGTGACCGACAGGTAGTACGCCGCAACCTCCCTGAGGTGTGCCGAACCGGCTCCCGGCGACCGTTCACGGTCAGGCCCCATCGGGCTCATCCCCCCCGACCGCCACGACGTACAGCACGACCTCGTAGGGAAACGCCAGGCCAGCGGCGGCGGCGAGGGCCGCGTCGAGGAACCCGCACAGGGGCAGGGTGGGCAGGCCAAGGGCAGCGGCGGTGAGCAGAAGATTCTGCGCGACATGACCGGCTTCCAGCATCATCAGGCGGTAGGCCTTGACGCCATACTTGCCGAACGACGGCCGGGCCAGGTCGCTCCAGAGCAGCACGAACGCGGCCGCGTCCGCGACGGGGTGCTCGTTGAGCAGATGGGTGAGCTCGCCCGTGGGCGGCAACGGTGCGCAGGTCACGAGCCGATGAGCAAGAGCGGCATACCGGTGAAAGCCGCGCGGCACGCCCTCGCACCGGCTTGCCGCGACCATGATCTCGACAGGGTACAGCCCGCCGCCAGACGGGTACGGGCGCGGGCCTGGTGGGCCACCCGTGGCGAGCGGCCCGGGTGATTGGTTCGCACTGATCCCGGCGGCCAGACCCAGGATGGTGCCGAGAGTGCCCGGGCGGAGGCGCGCACGGGGGAAGGCGCTGCCACTGCGGCGGCCCGCGAGCGCTTCGGCGAGCGTCACGGCCGGCAGGACAGGTCGTGGGAGGTCGACACCTGGCCCCGCGTAGTCGCGGAGCAGCCGCGCCGTCTCCTCGGCTGCCGCCGGCGCCGGCCATGACGAGGGCGCCGTGGTGTCCATGTGCGCCCGGGCGAGCCGCTGGCCCAGATCCCACGCCACAAGCACCCGCGCGGCCTGCAGCCGGCCGACGAGGTCACCTCGAGGATCGCGATGATCTTCGGCCGCGAGCCGTGCTCGTAGCCAGCTCGCCGGCCGGGGGGTGGTCAGCAACCGGCCCAGCGCCAGTAACCCGGCCCCCGCCCCGGGCAACCGCAGCGGCCCGGCGTCGGGATCCTCGATTACCCCGTCGCCCCCCACGACCCGGACACGTAGCCCGTCGGCCCAGCGCAGGAGCGGCTCGGGCGGCTCCCCGGCCTTGCTCACGGCCGCGCTCCCGGCGGCCGCGCAAGGACACGGCCGGTGGCCGCCGCCACCATCGCCTTGAGCACGAACGCCGTCGTCATCGAGCGGCTGCCATAAGTGACCAAGCCGTCCAGCGTGGGGAAGACGATCCACGGGTGGGCTGGCCAGCCTCCATCCTCGGCTTGGGTCTGCAGCAGCCGCTGCAATGCGTGGCGGATGCAGGCCGTGTCGGCCGGCAGGCCCAGCGCCACCAGTGCGAGAACCGCCAGCGCGGTCGAAAGCTCATCCGTCTGCGGGCCGCCGCCGTCACCATTGCTCAGGCCCCAGCCGCCGTCTGCCTGCTGCAGTCGCAGCAACCGGCCGGTCGCGCGCTCTCGCGCCTGCGGCGCCAGGCCCAGCTCGGCCAGAACCGCCCCCACCCGGTAGGTCCCGTAGAACGGCCCCGCATACCAGCGGCTCGCCCACGTGCCGTCCGGTTCCTGCACGGACTCGAGGTAGTTTGCGGCGCGTTGCAGCGCCGCACGGTAGCGGTGCGGGCCGGACAGCATCAACCCCCACGCCAGGTTGGCCACGACCTCCGGATGCACTCCCCATCCGCCCATGACCGCGAGGTAGGCGCGCACGGCGTCGTCCGCGGCCGAGCGTCCCCTGCGGTCGAGGACCCAGGTGGAGAAACCTCCATCGGCGTGCATCCCATCGAGCACCATCCGCACCGCCTCGTCGCAGGTTGCCGCGAGCGGCGCGCCCCCGACCCGGGTAAGCACCTGAAGTACCTGCCCGAGGTCGTCGGCGTCGGGCGGCAGCTCGGGCACCTCCGGGACGTAGCTCCAGCCGCCGCGAATCAGCCGGTGCTTCAGGCGAAGGATCGCCATCGCCTCTGCATGCAGGACGTCGTCCGGCACGCCCAGGCCGGCGTCGCGGGCGTCGAGCAGGGCGTCGAGCGCCACCGCACGGAAGGACAGCGAAGCCGGGTGCGTCTCGTACTGCTGCCCATGTCCGGCGAGGCGGGGGAAGTGCAGGTGGTGCGCTGCCTCGGCGAAGCCACGGGACTGCTGGGCGACCAGCATCGCGGTCGCGGCCTGTGCCTGGCCGGCTCGCAGGCCGGCGGGTACGCGCTCGGGTGCGCGACCGGGCCGGTGCGGCACCTCGTCGTAGCCGGCCCACAAGGCGACGACGCCACGGGCAAGCTCGGTGAATGTCTGGGCGTGATCGATCTGGCATTGCCCGCGCTGCGCGGGCGGCGGCGCGACGAGGCGGGCCAGCTCGGCGCTGGCCGTATCGACGATGTCGTAAAGGTCCGCGTCGGCGAACGATCCGTCCGGCCTCGAAGGGCGGACCGCTGAACGCAGCAGCAGCAGGTTCGGCGTTCCGCGCCGGGCGTCGTCCGCGAGGTCCACGAGGTCGTCAGCCATCGACAGCGCCCGGCCGAGCCGCTCCACGCCAGCAGGAACGCCGGGTGCGGGCAGCTCGCCCGCGGGCCGGGCGAGCATCGAGATCCCGAGCATGACCGAGGCGGGAAGCACCGACTTGGCCTCCGCGGCGGTGGCGAGCTCCGCGGCGTCACCTCCCGTCAGCGTCCTGCGCTCGGCCGCAAAGAGCCGTTGCGTGAGTTCCTCGATGGTGCGCCAGGCATGCTCGTTACCGGTCGACCGCAGCAGCCGCCGGCCAGTCAGTGCACAGCCGCCGACGAGCAGCAGGGCAAGACACCAGTCGGGCCGGCCTGCCAGCAGGGCGAGCATGCCCTCGACCCGTTCGGCAAAGGCCCGGTCATCGCTGTCCACGGCAAAGATCTCGGCCACCAGAGCGGGGTCGAGGAACTGAAACAGCCCGTCACCGCCGGGATTTTCATCCACCGCGCGGTCTGTTACGGCCACGGCCGCATTGAAGAACGCGCCGAGCAGCGCGACGTCCCCGGCAAGGCGCTCGGGACCGGCGGAAAGGCGGTGAATCACGCCGGTCAGCACGTGGCCCAAGCCGGCCGTGTGCGGCAGTCGCTGCCTCGCGTAGCCGTCGGCGGCAAGCACTCGCCGGTAGGCCGCGGCCCACGCCGGCGGCAGCGCTCGCGGCATCGCCTCGTCACGCAGCCACTGGCCGAGCCGCGCCCGCGCTCCGGCGGTCTGGCCGAACTCCTCCCCCGGCGCCGTGAAACCATGCGCCTGCAGCCCGGTCCGCGTGACCGCCCGCAGGTGGACCAGGTCGAGGACCCCGTCGTAGCGGCCATCTCTGCTCATCGGCCGGCTCCAGCGGTCGGGTACACGCCCTAGCTCCAGCAGTCGGCGGCGGCCTGAGCTAACCCCGCCTCGCGCTGCGCCCACTCGTCGTGCAGGTCCTGTTCGGTCAGCGGCGCCAGCTCGGCGAGATCCGCCAGCTTGGATCTGAAGTCGGCGGAATTGCTGATCGGGAAGTAGTACGGCGGGATGAGCTGTCCGGCATCGCTTGCGGGCACCTCGGCGCCCCTGACCAGCAGCAGCCTGTCGTGGCCGAGCACGGCCAGCAGCTGGGCGAAATCCTCGATCGGATAGGCGGCCTGCGCCAGGCCGTCGGCGTCACCGGCCTGAGAGCCGACCTGACTGTCATCGGCCCCGGGCCCGGCACTCTCGCCGGCCCCGGGCTCGGCGTCCGTCAACGCTTACCGGCCGGCGCAACTGGGTCCCGTTCCCCGCTGGGGCCGGTCGAGAAGATCGCGGTGAGGCAGTTACAGACCGCGCTCACAGCTTCCCCACGACCTGCCTGCACCTCACCGTTGAGAAAGTCCAGCATCCGGGTCACCGCTGCTCGCCCCTCCGCTGTCAGCGTCCGGTCCCACAGCGCCGTCCGCCAGACCGAGAGCCCGTCGGCGGCCTCGGCGAACACGAGCGCGTGATAGAGGACGTCGAGCCCTTCGACGGACTCATCCGGCAGGAATCCCTGCGCGGGGTGCTCATTGATGCTCCGCGCGATCCGCGCGACGGCATGGTCGACTTCAACGGCCTGCATTTCAGCTCTCACCTTCTGTCACCGCATCGCCTGCCACGGCACCGCCCGCCACAGCGCTGCCTTTCGCGGCACCGCCTTTCGCGGCACCGTGCGGCTCTGGCCCGAGGGGCTGGACCGGCAGCAGGCCCCTCGCCATCAGAAGCTCGGTCACCTTACGAATTAAATCATCCTCCGATGCGAGCGGAAAGAAGAAGTCAGGGATGAGGCGTGACACCTCGGACGCGTTGTATGCCTGCCCACGGAAGCGTACGGGCTCGGGCGACGCGGCCATAGCCTCGATGAATTCGTCCTTGGTCTGCATCGGGAAGCGGAGGTCCCGCTCCCTGGCCATCGTCACGAACTCCCGCGTCTGCTCTTCAACGGTATACATAACCTAATGCTTACGGGAATCCGCGTGCGGGCGCAAGAGCCGATGCCTGTTAGGCGGCCCCATACGGGGGGTAAATGGACGGCAGATCGCTTACCTCGGCGGAGATAGCCACAGCCGGTGACCTTTCATGCATCCGGCCAGCGGCCCAGCGGCCGAAGGCGTCACGTGCCGCGGGAAATAGATATCAAGTGGCCCGCACCCGTACCGCCCGCCGCGCAGGCCGAGGTTCAGCGACCCGGGCGGCTACCTCTGGAAGGTGGCGTCCGCCTCCTGACCAGTCGTGTTGCCCGCCCTGCCCGCCAACCAGAGTTGATGGGCAGGGCGGGGGCATGGGCTGGTGTCGCCCGGCCCACCAGGCGGCCTGGCGCCCGGCGGCCGCCAGCCCCTCACCGGCCCGCGAACAAAGACAGGCTTCCCTGCTAGGTTGGCAGCGCCCAATCGAGGTTGCGGGAGGCGCGGGAATCGATGCGCGAGCCGTCACCATTCGGCACGGCGCTGCGGCGCCTGCGCACGCAGCGCGGCATGTCGCTGGCGAAATTATCTGAGCTGGTTCATTACAGCAAGGGCCAGCTCAGCAAGATCGAAAATGGTGAGCGCCCGGCGCGGCCCGCCCTGGCGCGGCTGTGCGACAACGCCCTGCAGGGCGGCGGCGAACTGTCCAGGCTCGTGGCGGACGTGCCGCGCACCAGGCGCGGCGGCGTGCCGCGCCCTGCCCAGCTGCCCGCTGACACGGCGAACTTCGTCGGCCGCGTGGATGCCATCTCGCGGCTCGACGAGCTGATCAGCGCGGCCGGCCGTAGCACCGGCGCGGTGGTGATCACCGCGATCGGCGGCACGGCAGGCGTGGGAAAGACGGCGCTTGCCGTGCACTGGGCGCACCGGGTCACCAGCCGGTTCCCGGGCGGGACATTGTTCGCGAACCTCCGCGGCTACGACCCGTCTGGGCCACCCGCCGGGCCCGGCAACGTGCTGGACGGATTCCTGTGCGGCCGCTGCTGCCCGGTTCGCCTGGATGCCTGGTGCTCGTCACCAGCCGGAGCCGGCTGGCCGGCCTCGTGGCCAGGGACGGTGCGACACCGGTGACGCTGGACCGGCTGCCCCGGCATGAGGCGGTGCTCCTGCTCAGCCAGGCCATCGGCACCGGGCGAGTCAAGGCCGAGCCCGCGGCCGCGGCCAGGGTGGCCTCGCTGTGCGGGCACCTGCCGCTCGCGCTGCGGATCGCCGCTGACCGCGCCGCCGCGCGCCGGCACATGACGCTGTCGGACCTGGCCCGCCAGCTGGCGGCGGAGCGGGACCGGCTGGACCTGCTGACGACCGGCGCCGACGACCACACGGATGTGCGTTCGGTCTTTTCCTGGTCCTACCGGGCGCTGCCCGGCGGCGCGGCACGGATGTTCCGGCTGCTCGGCCTGCACCGCGGGCTCGATATCGGCCCGCAGGCGGCGGCCGCGGCGGCCGCACTCCCGGTGGCGGCGGCGCAGCGCCTGCTTGACCTGCTCGCGGACGTGCACCTGATCGTGGAGGCCCGGCCGGGCCGGTACCGGCTCCACGATCTGCTGCGTATCTATGCCGCCGAGAGGGCGCGCGCCGACGAGAGCCCGCGTGACCGCGAGGACGCGGTGCGCCGGATGCTCGGCTGGTATCTGCACAGCGCCGATGCGGCCGGCCGGGTGCTGCTTCCGCAGCGGCGCCGGGTCCAGCTGGACCCACCGGCGCCGGACTGCCATCCGATGTCCTTCCCCAGCTATGCGGCGGCGCTGGAGTGGTGCGAGAGCGAGCGGGCCAACCTGGTCGCCGCCATCCGTCATGCCGCGGCGGCCGGCGAGGACGTCATCGCCTGGAAGCTGGCCGTCTCGCTGTGGGCATTCTTCGACCTGCGCAAGCCCTGGGCAGACTGGATCGGCTGCAGCCGCATCGGGCTGGCCGCGGCGCGCCGCGCCCACGACAGGCAAGGCGAAGCGTCGGTCCTGAGCAGCCTCGCGAGCGCCTACCTGGACCTGCGCAGGTTCGACGAGGCGCTCCGCTGCTATCAGCAGGCGCTGGCGATCAGCCGTGAGACCCGCGACCGGCGGTCCGAAGCCTCCTGCCTGAACAATGTCGGCAGCACCTACTTCGAGCTGAACCGCTTCGACGATGCCGCCGCCTGCTTCGAGCAGGCGCTGGCGATGAGCCAGGAGACCGGCGATCGCCGAAGCCGGGTCATCGGGCTCAACAACCTTGGCGAGACCTGCCAGCGGCTCGGCCGGACCGGCGAGAGCCTCGACTTTCTCCAGCAGGCGCTTGAGCTTTCCCGCGAGACGGGCTACCGCGCCGGCGAAGGCGCGGCTCTGAACAACATCGGCAGCGCCTACCTGCGGATGCGGCGGTTCGGTGACGCGGCCGGCTGGCTGAGGCAGGCACTGGAGCTACGGCAAAGGATCGGCGACAGGTACGGCGAGGCGGAGACGCTCCGGCTGCTGGGCCAGGCCCAGCAGCAGACCGGCCAGCCGGAGGCGGCGCACCGGTCATGGCGGCAGGCCCTGACGATCCTGGAAGACCTCGGTGATCCCGCCGCGGCGGACCTGCGCAACGAGATCGCCGGCATCGAAGACGGCGAGGCTGGCGGCGCCCCACTGGCCAACGGCGCCCAGCCATCAAGCTCAGTTGGCCGGGATTAGGTCAACGACGTCGTGGTGGAGCTCCGCCAGGCCGTTGTCGAAGCTCACGAGGCGACCGCCACGGTTACGGGCGAGCTGTGCGAGGTACGCGTCGGTCACCTGGCGGTGGCCGATGACTCCCTGCACTGGCACATCCTGATATGAGACAGCGTCCGGCCAGAACTCGTGGCGTGGATCGGCAGCCACCGCCCGTATGACGGCTATTGCGATTTCAGCCGGCTGACCCTCACGGACAAGGAGCCGCACCAGGCTGCCCTCGGTGATGGGGCATGTGGCAAAGCGAATCTTCGAACCACCGAGCCATGCTTCGGCCGCATCGTGATGAACGTGGTCGGCGACGAGCAGCGCGATCAGCACGTTGGCGTCCAAGAGCACGGTCACGTGTTGTCGTCCTCAAGCGCCCGTACATCATCCGTCGTGATCGTTCTGCCGACACGGATGACCGGCAGGCCAGTGCGGTCGCTTCGGGCCACCTCTGCGCTCCGGCCCTGCCCAAGGCCACGGCGTATCAGATCGGCGACCGTCTCGCTGAGGGATCGGTGTGTGTCCCGGGAGATCGCGACCGCCTGCCTGTGAAGGTCGTCCGGAAGGTCGATCGTTGTCCGCATACGTGCATCATAACATCAACGCATCATGATGCATTGCCAGACGACGAGTGACTCCTCCGGAACTCTTCGTGATCCCTATCGCTGTGGGACACCGCGCGGCAGTCGTTCGGGATCATTTTTCCGTAACGGCTCCGCGGCGCGACACCATCCGACGGCTTACTACGGCTCTTCTCCGCAGAAGGCGTCGTATGTGGCGCCCTGCAGGTCTCGCATATCAAATTCGCTAACGTGGAAACCTCGTTGCACGAGCACCGCGAGAGCCGAACCTGTGGCCCGCAGAATCCCGAGCGGTTCTGTTTGCCTGCCGCCGAGTTCGAGCAGCACTCTCACGTCATTACTTGACCCTGAACGCCCGAGCTCGGCGATGGCATCTATCCGCTCATCCAACTGTCCAGCGGTATCCAGAGCTCGATTCCTAAGCTCCTGTTCGCTGGGCATAATCAACTTCCGCCTCCAAAAATCTTGTTGAGCAAGTTTGTGACATCATCCGTTACTGGCTGAGGTAGCTCGAGCGTGTAATGGTACGGGTTACGGCCCGTCTTCAACACGTTAAAGCCAGCATCTGCCAATTCCTGGGCCGTGGCGAACCTGTATTCGCCGCTCGCAGCTATACCAGGGGGGAGCTTGCTCATAGTGGATACGCCGTGTGGGAAGCCGTTGTCAAGCGCGCGTTGTGCATCTGCCGCCAGCGCTTTGGTTGTTTCCGGGCCTGATCCAAATCTGTACAAGGTTTTGGGGGGACTGGGCGCCTTTGCGGTACCACCGCCTGGGCCGCCGCCGGTGTCCGGGGCGTTGAGGCAGGAGTTGTGGACGAGGACGGGGGTGGCGCCGGCGAGGACGTAGTAGGTGTGGGTGCCGGAGACGGTGAGGTTGTAGGCCGTCACGTCCGCGCGGTAGTCGCGGACCTTCG
>WNGJ01002027.1_pt1 | contig 25126 bp, 27 predicted proteins | sample 5400611 | NCBI WGS metagenome assembly WNGJ01 (sample SAMN13153375, study PRJNA577476) | soil metagenome | isolation source: 40 cm soil or saprolite under Garry oak tree replicate 1 | place: USA:California | collected 2016-06-15
CGACGACCTGGACGAAGAGCTCGGCGAGCTAAAAGAAGTGCTGGCGCGCGTCCGCGAGAGCGCCGCCGAGACCGAACCGGACGCTTCGATCGCGGGCGAGGTCGGCGACGTCCTCTTCTCGGCGGTCGACGTCGCGCGCCACCTCAACGTCGATCCCGAGGTTGCCCTCCGAACCGTCAGCGACGGCTTCGTCGCTCGGGTCGAAGAGGCGGAGCGGCTGGCAGCGGGCGAGGGCCGTCGTTTCGAGGACCTGCCGCTCGCCGACCAGGACGGCTACTTCGACCGGGCCAAGGAGACGCTCGCGTGAGCGCGATCGAAAGCGTTCGCGCGCGCCAGATCCTCGACTCGCGCGGCAATCCGACTGTCGAGGTCGACGTTCGCCTCGATTCCGGAGCGCTTGGTCGCGCCGCGGTGCCTTCCGGAGCGTCGACCGGGGCGCACGAAGCTGTCGAGCTCCGCGACGGCGGCGAGGCCTACGGCGGCAAGGGGGTCACCAAGGCGGTCGCCAATGTCGACGGCGAGATCGCCGGCGCCGTCCGCGGGCGCGACCCCTTCGACCAGGCCGGGCTCGACCGTGCGTTGATCGAGCTCGACGGGACGCCAAACAAGGGCAGGCTCGGCGCGAACGCGATTCTCGGGGTCTCGCTGGCGACCGCCAAGGCCGCGGCGGCCGAGCAGGCGGTCTCGCTCTTCGCGCTTCTCGGCGGGGACGAAGCCGTGACGCTGCCGGTGCCGATGCTGAACGTGATCAACGGCGGCGTCCACGCCGACAACTCGATCGACCTGCAGGAGTTCATGGTCGTTCCCGCCGGCGCCGACAGCTTCGCCGAGGCGCTGCGGGTCGGCGCAGAGGTCTACCACTTGCTCAAGCAGGTGCTGCACGAGCGCGGGCTCGAGACCGGCGTCGGCGACGAGGGCGGCTTCGCGCCGAACCTCGAGTCGAGCGAGGCAGCGATCGAGGCGATCCTCGAGGCCGCCGACCGCGCCGGACATCGCGACTGCGTCGCGATTGCGCTGGATCCGGCCGCGAGCGAGATTTTTCGGGACGGCCTCTACCGCTTCGAGGGGCGGGAGAAGCGCAGCGAAGAGATGCCCGCGTTCTTCGAGGAGCTCGTCGACCGCTACCCGATCGTCTCGCTCGAGGACCCGCTGGCCGAGGACGACTGGCAAGGGTGGGCGCAGCTGACCGCACAGCTCGGCGATCGCGTCCAGCTCGTCGGGGACGACATCTTCGTCACGAGCTCGGACCGCCTCCGGGAGGGAATCGAGCGCAGGGTCGCCAACTCGATCCTCGTCAAGGTCAACCAGATCGGGACGATCACGGAAACCGTCGAGGCGTTGGACCTGGCCCGGAAGAGCAGCTACAGCACGGTGATGTCGCATCGCTCGGGCGAGACCGAGGACGCGACGATCGCCGACCTGGCCGTCGCTTACAACACGGGCCAGATCAAGACCGGCGCGCCCGCGAGAAGCGATCGCGTCGCCAAGTACAACCAGCTGCTGCGGATCGAGGAAGAGCTCGGCCCGCGCGCCGTCTACCCGGGCTGGGATGCCTTTCCACGCTTCACCCACTAATCCTCGAGCGCTTCGCGGTCGAAGAGGTCATTAGGCCCGGCGTGTCGAAGTGCCAGAGCTAGGCTAGGACATGGTGAGAGACCAACCGCGGAGAACCAAGATCGTCGCCACGATCGGACCCGCGACCGGCACCGCCGAAGGAGTGCGTGCGCTCGTCGAGTCCGGAATGGACGCCGCGCGGCTCAACCTCTCCCATGGCAGCCGCGAGGAACACGCGGAGCGCGCTCGGCTCATCCGGGACGTCCAGGAGACGATCGGCCGCCCGCTGGCCCTGATCGCCGACCTGCAGGGCCCGAAGCTCCGGATTGGCGACCTTCCCGGTCCGGTGACTCTGACGCGCGGCGACGAGGTGGTCGTCACCGGCGACGCAAGCTCGCGCAACGGCGAGCTGCCGGTGCTGCCCGCGGTGATCGGCGAGGTGCTGCAGCCAGGCCACGAGGTGCTGATCGACGACGGCCTGGTCCGCCTCCGCGTCGAGCGCATCACGCGCGGCCGCGCCGAGTGCGCCGTGCTCGCCGGCGGCATCGTCAGTTCGCACAAGGGGGTGAACCTTCCCGGCGTCCCGGTGCCGATTCCCTCACTGACGCGGAAGGACCTGGACGACCTGGAATTCGCGATGGCGCTTGACGTCGACTTCGTCGCCCTCTCGTTCGTTCGCTCCGCAGCCGATGTTCGCGACCTCAAGGATCTGATCAAGCAGGCCGGCTCGACGGCGAACGTGATCGCGAAGATCGAGAAGGCTGAGGCCGTCGACGCGCTCGACGCGATCCTCGAGGACGCCGATGCGGTCATGGTCGCGCGCGGCGACCTAGGAGTCGAGATCGGCCCGGAGCTCGTGCCGCTGCTCCAGAAGCGGATCATCGTCGCCGCCCTCGATCACGGCAAGCCGGTGATCACGGCGACGCAGATGCTCGAGTCGATGATCCACCAGCCGGAGCCGACGCGGGCCGAGGCGAGCGACGTCGCGAACGCGATCCTCGATGGCACGTCGGCGCTGATGCTCTCCGGCGAGACGGCCGTGGGCGAGTTCCCGATCGAGGCGGTGACGACGATGACCCGGATTGCCAGGGTCGTCGAACCGAGCCTCGGCTACCGCCACCAGCTGCCGGAGGCCGGGGAGGAACCGACCGTCGGGCAGGCGATGTCGAACGGCGCCTGCGACCTGGCGGAGACCCTTCGGGCGGCGGCGATCCTCGTCCCAACGTTCAGCGGGCGTACCGCCTCGGCGGTCGCCCGCCTGCGGCCGCGCCGTCCTGTGCTCGGCCTCACCCACCACGAGTACGCCTGGCGGCAGATGGCGATCGAGTGGGGCGTGATCCCGCTGCGAATCCCGGAGTGCGCGGACGTCGAGGAGCTCTGGGACCGCTCGGTCGACGCTGCACGCGAGTCAGGGGTCGTCGAGCCCGGCGACCGCGTCGTCATCACTGCTGGAACGGCGGTCAACGTCGCCGGCTCGACGAACGTGATCAAGGTCGAGACCGTCTAGACGCTCCTCGTCCAGACGGACCAGCGGGCTCAAACCGTTGAGTTTGGATGGGCGCTTCGCCGGGAAGCGGATGCCTGCCCTTTTCGGATCCGCCCACTGGAGGTCGTCTTGGCTCCACGCACCCCCGTCCGCGCGCTTGTCAGAGGCGTACTCGCCGTTTCGCTGCTCGCTGCACTCTCGGTCGCCCTCGGTCATGGTTCGACCGGGTCGTCTCTCGGTTCTCGCCTAGACCCCGACGCCGGGGCCACCGGGCCCGAGGACTTCTACCTCTTCCAGCACGCCGGAGCAGGCCCGGTTCCCGACGCCGCCCAGCGAGCTGCGATCGGCGCTCAGGCCCAGCAGATCGGCGCCGAGACCGCCCGAACCTCGCCGGGCCTCGTGGCCGGCAAGTGGAAGTTTCAAGGCCCCGTGAACATCGGAGCCCGTGTCACCGACCTGGTGCCCGACGTGTCCCATCGGGACATGCTCTGGGCGGCGAGCGCGTCCGGCGGGGTCTGGAAGAGCATCGACGCCGGCATCACGTACGCCTCGGTCTGGCCGAAGAACTACTCCCAGGCGATCGGGGCCCTCGCGCAGGGGTCGGACGGGACGCTCTGGGCCGGGACCGGCGAGGCGAACCCAGGGGGTGGGAGCGTCACGTACGGGGGCGACGGCGTGTACCGGTCCACCGACGGCGGCAAGAGTTGGATCAACACCGGCCTGCAGAACACCAGCGCGATCGGCAGGATCGCGGTCGACCCCAACAACGCCAAGCACGTGCTCGTCGCGGCTTCCGGCGACCTGTACAACCCCGGCGGCCAGCGCGGCCTGTACCAGACGAGCGACGGAGGCCGCACCTGGACGCTCGCGCTCGCGCCGCCGAACGACACGACGGGCGCGGTTGACGTCGCGATCGACCCCAAGAACCCGAAGAACATCCTCGTCGCGATGTGGGACCACGTCCGCTACCCGGACGTCCGGTACTACACGGGCGTGGGGTCGGGGATCTGGCGCTCCACCGACGGCGGGAAGACGTTCGCCCGCCTCGGCCTGACAGAGGGCCTGCCGCCGGCCCAGGAAGACATCGGGCGGATCGGCGTGGCGTTCGACCCGCAGAACCCTCAGAAGGTCTATGCGATCTACGCCAACAACCAGGTGGGATCGTTCGAGGGCTTCTTCGGTTCAGTGGACGGGGGAGCCCACTGGGCCAGCATGCCCGGCGCGGCGTCGCTCGGAGCGTCCCAGAGCGTCTACGGCTGGTGGTTCGGGCGCGTCTACGTCGATCCCCACGACTCCAACCACATCTACATCGTCGGGCTGTATCTCGCCGAGTCGACCGACGGCGGGCTCACCTTCACGCCCCAGCTCGATCAGCACGCCGATCACCACGCGATCGCCTGGGACCCCCGCGTAGGCGGACGCGTGTGGGACGCCACCGATGGCGGTGTCTACCGGTCCGACCAGAACGGCGCCAACGGAACCTGGCAGCACGCGACGGTCGAGCCATGGAGTCAGTTCTTCACGATCGACGTCAGCGAACAGGATCCCTCGCGGATCAACGGCGGCGTCCAGGACAACGGGTCGCTCCGGACGTGGGGCGGCGACTACTGGAACTCGTACAACGGCGGCGACGGCGTCGAGAACCGGATCAACCCGTCCGACCAGCTGAACGTGTTCGCCTGCTCGCAGTACGGTGCGTGCTCCCGCTCCGACGACGGGGGCGACACGATGGACGAGTTCGACCAGAACGCGCAGTCCGACCGCTACGGCTGGCTGGCCCCGATCGAAATCCAGCCCGGGAACGGGAACGTCGTCTATTTCGCAGGCGACATCCTGAACCGGTCGACCGACCGCGGCGCCAGCTGGACCGCGATCAGCCCGGACCTCGGCAAGGGCGACGGCGGCCGCGAGATCAACCCGCTGTACGCGAACCACTACGGGACGGTGCAGGCGGTCGGGCTCGACCGGGCCGACCCGAACAGGATCTACGCCGGCACCGACAACGGCTTCCTCTACCGGAGCTCAGATCTCGGCGCGACCTGGACGGAGATCGACTCGTCGGCTCTGCCCAAGCAGTGGGTCACGCACATCGAGGTCCAGCAGGACAACCCGAATGTGGTCTACGTGACGTTCTCCGGCTATCACGGCGGGATCCACACGCCCTACGTGCTCCGGTCGAGCGACGGCGGGTCAACGTGGCACGACCTGAGCGGGAACCTTCCCCAGGCCCCGGTGAACGACCTGCTCCTCGTGAACGGGCGAACGTACGTCGCGACGGACCTCGGCGTGTTCACGGCCTTGGCCGGAACGAGCCAGTGGTATCAGGTGGGGTCGGGCTTACCGCTGGCGCCGGTCAACGACCTCCGCTACAACGCGAAGAGCCACACGCTCTTCGCCGGGACGTTCGGCCGAGGGGTGTGGTCGCTGGTCCTCTGAGCGAGCGCCGGTTGTAGGCAGGATCACGCCGTCTTCGCGCCGAAGACCGACGGCCCATGGCCGCCGCTCCAAAAGCAAGCGGACGCCCGGGCAGAGCCCGGACGTCCTCGCGATCAGCGTCGCGAGCGAGCGCTTCGGGACGCAAGCGCCGACCGAGGCGCGGCGTGCTCGTCCGCCGCTGGCTCGGCGTCGGGGCACTCTGTCTCGTCGGGCTTCTCTACTACCGGCCGCTGCACACCTACGTCGACACCCGCCACACGCTGGTCGAGCGCACCGGCCAGGTTCAGAACCTCCGCGCCGAGAAGCGGCAGCTGGAGCGCAAGCTTGCCGATACCGCGAGCGACTCGGCGCTCGTGCGGGAGGCGCGGCGGCTCGGACTCGTCAAGCCCGGGGAGCGCCTCTTCATCGTCAAGGGGATCGAGGCGTGGAAGCACGCGCAGCATACGATCAGGCGGCATGGAGGATGAGGCCGTCGTTGCGCGACAGCTCGGTCGTCCGCCCCGCGCCTTCCGGCGTGTAGCCGTCCGCTGCCCCTACGGCCGGCCGGCGGTGACCGAGCAGTGGCCGCGCGACGCGGCCGGCGCGCCGTTCCCGACGACGTACTACCTGACCTGTCCGCAACTCGTCGCGGCGATTTCGCGGCTGGAGGCAGGCGGCGGCGTTGAGCGCTGGACGCGAGCGGTCGAAGAGGACCCCGTGCTCCGCGAGAGCCTCGACCGCGCGAACGAGGAGCAGCGGGAGCTGCGACCCGAGCTACCGGGCGGAATCGGCGGGTCGACACGCACCGGCAGCCTGAAGTGCCTTCACGCCCACGCCGCCTTCGCGCTCGCACGCCCCGGCTACGACCTCGGCGAGCGGATCCTGGCCGAGCTGGACCACCTCTGGCCGGATTCAGGCTGCTGCACCGCGTAGTGGCCTGACCGGCAACGTCGGCCGAGCTCCCTGGCCCGCGATCACGCGGCGCCAGAGTCCACGCTCGCCCTTGTCAAGGCTGCAAGCCTTGCCTGCGGACGATCGCGGCCGCTGGCTTGGTGCTCGCGACCCAGGAAGCGGGCAACGTCACCGGCCAGGCCACTAGTCTCCGCGAGCATGCCGACCGCCCTCGATCAGACACGTCGTGAGTGGGAGCTGGGTCACCGCCGGCTCCAGCAGGAGGTGCGCGAGGCGCCCCGCGGCGAGGCCCGGCTCGACGAGCTCGAAGCGGTCACGGCTGAGCTCCGCCGCCGCGTCGGCCAGAGCTTCACCCTCGCCGAGCTCGCCGCTGCCTACACGACGGCCGAGGTCTGGAGCCGCGAGGCCGTCGAGGAGACCGAGCCCGCGAGCGGCTGGCCGCGACGGCTTTCGACGGTCACCGACGCTGCGTTCCATCTCTACTCGCGTGGCGCCGTGGACTACGAGCCGTGACGCCGTCTGCGATTCCGCCGCGGAACGACCGTAGCCTCGCTTCGCGCCGTCGCGGCCGCCGGCCGTCTCGGAACATGATCGTGCTCGGCCTCGCGCTCGTGGTCGCTTTCGCCGTTGGGGTCGCAGTGGGGCAGGCGCTGCACGACAATCCGCGTCCCGGCGGCGTGCAGACTTCCTTCAGGACGCTGCCGCCGCTCACCGCGACGCGATCAGGTTAAGAAGCGGCAGCTTTGGGTAGCTTTCGAGCGTGGCCCGCCGCGAGTTTCCAGGGAGACGCGCTCCGACGAGCGATCCGGACTGGTTGACGCTCGGCCAGGCAGCGAAGTATCTCGGCGTCGCCCAGAGCACGATTCGGAAGTGGTCCGACCAGGGCCGCGTGCCAGCGTTCTACACGCCGGGCGGGCACCGCCGCTATCGCCGGTCCGACCTGGACAACTTCCTCAACCGCTCGGGGCCCGGCGGCTCGATGCAGCAGGGCCCGCTCGTCCTGATCGTCGACGACGACGAGCGAGTGCGCGAATACGTGCGCGTGAACCTCGAGATGGAGGGCTACGCGGTGCGCGAGGCCGGCAGCGCGGAGGAAGGACTGGGGGTGCTCGAAGAGGTCTCGCCTGACCTGATCTTGCTCGATGTGATGATGCCCGAGGTCGACGGTTGGGAGATGCTCCGGCGCGTCCAGGAGAGGCACGGAGTCGGCGCGATCCCGGTCGTGATGTTCAGCGGCAAGGTCAACGAGCGATCCGCCGATGAGGCGACCGCTCGGGGTGCGCAGGGCTTCGTCGGCAAGCCTTTTGATCCGCAGCAGCTGATCGAGCACGCCAAGCAGCTGCTACCCGCCTGACCGTCGCTCGCCTTCGCCTCGCTTCCGTGGGGGAAACCCTGTTTACCCCACGAGCCCCCTTCTCTATAGAAACGGGGGAACCCTGTTCCCCCGAATCCCCCTCCACCGCTCATAGGCCAGAAGCTGGCCTATGAGCTACGACCGGCAGCTCGAGCGCTGGACCGTCCACCACAGGGTCGGCTGGCTCAACCCGGTCTTCGAAGGTCTCTCCTGGATCGGCGGCCAGGGACTGGTCTGGCTCGTGATCGCAGCCGTGCTCGCCGTCTGGTGGAGACGGCCGCCGCTCTTCCTGCAGGTTGCGCTCGCCGACCTCGCCGCGCAGCTCATTTCCTCCGGGCTCAAGCAGTGGATCGGCAGAGCGCGGCCGTCGTCGGTCTACCCGTCGCCGAAACCGCTCGTCTCTGCGCCGCACGACGCCTCGTTTCCGTCCGGCCACGCGACTTCAAGCTTCGCGTGCGCGACGATCCTGGCGTTCTACGCGCCGCGCGCGGCGCCCGCCTTCTTCCTCCTCGCCGCCGCGATCGCCTGGTCGCGCGTCTACGTCGGCGTGCACTACCCGCTCGACGTGCTCGGCGGCGCCGTCCTCGGGATTGCGATCGCTATAGCTCTTCGCTGGCTGTCAGGAGGCCTGCGCCGATTACGGCGAGCGAGGCCAGCAGACTGATCCAGATTCCGATCCCGCGCCCGCCCGCGGGCAGGAACTCATCGGGGATCGAGATCAAGCGGATCAGGACGAAGATCGTCGAGAGCGAGCCGAGCGCGATCACGATCAGGCTCTCGGGAACCGTCGGCGGCAGCTCGATCCCGGCCTCGCGGAGCGCCACTAATGCGACGACCGCCAGCCCGATGAAGAAGACGAGCTTGCCAAGCGTTCCGGTATGCCAGCCGATTACGCCGATCGTCGGCCCGACCGAGCCGGAGCCGGCGTACCAGTCGGTAAAAGCCGAGATGCTGAGCACGACGCCGGCGACCCAGGTCGCACGCTCGCCGAGCGCCGTCATGCCGCCCGGCATCGCCTGAATGCGGTCGGCGGGCCTGCGGCTGACGCCGCCCGGAGAGAGGGGTTCCTCGGTCGCCACGGTGGAAGTATGTGCATCTTCGTGGTTTGATTCGGATGTTGCCGATCGAAGGGTTGGAATGAGCGAGTTCCGCGAGGGTCCGACCACTGCCGCCGGCGGCGACGAAATTCAGCTTGCCGCCGCCGGGGATCATGTGAAAGGCGAATTCCGTTGTGCCGATTGCGGATACGCGATCACCGTTTGCAGGGAACTCCCTCCGTGCGCGATGTGCGGGTGCGAGTCGTGGCGGGCAGGTCTGTGGAGCCCCTTGAGTCGCGCGGCGACCCTGACCTTCACTCGCTAGAGGCCAAACAGCCTCTGCACCTGATGCCACATGGCGATGCTCAGATAGACGCTGAGCGCGAGCAGAGCCAGCACGATCAGCCAGAAGCGAACGTTCGCGGCGCGCCGCTCGCGAGTGCGCCGCAGCCGGGCCTCCCGCTTCGCCCGCTGGCGCGCGTATTCGCGACGGACGACGCCCGGGTCGTAGACGGGGACGTCCGGCGGCGTCTTCCTTGCGGGCTCCGCCATCCCGGCAAGTTTAGTGGCCTGGCCGGCAACGTAGGCCAGCTCCCTGGCCCGCGATCACGCGGCGCCAGAGTCCACGCTCGCCCTTGTCAAGGCTACAAGCCTTGCCTGCGGACGATCGCGGCCTCTAGCTTGGTGCTCGCGACCCAGGAAGCGGGCAACGTCACCGGCCAGACCACTAGTAGCCAGACCTCTAGAAGCCTGGCGTGCTCGCGTGCCGCCATACTTCCGGGTGGGGGGCGATGAGCATGGACCCGGGCCGAACGAGGGGAGCAGTCGAGGGCGTCACGGCGCTCGAAGCCTTGACGGGCGCGCTGCGGCGGCTGGCCGAGGGCAGCTCGCTGGACGACGCGTTGGGGGCGATCGCCGACGCGACCGTGGCCGCCGCGGGCGCCGAGGTCGTCGTCGTGCGGGTGGTCGAGGAGAGCGGCTGTTGGCTCGAGGCGCGCGCGGTCTCGGCGTCGTCGACCTCTGTCGCCGCCGAGCTCCAGGGCTCCCGGATCGCGCCGTCCGCGGACGGCGACGCCCTGCGCTCCACCGCGTACCGGCTTGGATTCGATGTCGCGCTCGCGTTGCCGATCGCACTCGGAGAGCGCGAGCTCGGCCGGCTGGAGCTCTTTCGGCACGCGCAGTCCTTCACGGCCGCGGAGGAGACCCTCGGGCGGCTGGCGGCCGAGCACGCCGCCGTGGCGCTCGCGGGCCTGGGCGGGAACGGCAAAGGTGTTTCGCCGCTCCCGGCCCGCGACCTCCTGCGCCTGGGGGGAGACGCGCTCGCCACCGGCCTCGACGAGCAGCGCACCGCCGAGGAGATCGCGCGGCTGGCAGCGCAGGGAAGCGGTGCCGAGGGTGCGGTCGTCTGGCGGCTCGGCGACGACCTGCAGCCTTACGTCGCCGGTACGTTCGGCAGCCAAGAGCACGACGAGCGCGATGTCGTGGAAGCGCTCGCAGGGCGCTCGCCCTTCGCGGTCACGTCGGGCTCCTGGGTCCTGCTCCTCGGCCAGCCGCCCCTGGGCGCCCTTCAGCTGCGGTTCGAGCAGCCGCTCGTTCCCTCCGACGAAGTGCTCGACGCGCTGACGACGTTCTCGGCCCGCGCGGCACACGCCCTGCGATCGAGCGAGCGGGCGCACGAGCAGTCGGTCGAGCTCGAGCGCAGCAGGGCGCTCGTCGCCGTCGTTGGCCAGGCGATCGCGCAGCTCTCGCTGGCCCACACGCTGGAGACGGCGATCGAGCGGATCGCCGAGCTGCTCGGCGCCGAGCGGCTGGCCGTCTACTTGCTGGAGCCCGATGAGGATCGGCTCCTCGAGGCCGCCGGCCGCGGCCTCGCCGGGCCGCACACGCGGGTGGCCGAGCGCCTGATCGAGCTAGCCAGGGGCCCGCTGCGTGGCCGCGAAGCGATGCTGATCGACGACGCAAGGTCGGACCTCCGGCTCGCCTCCGTGCGCGAGCAGCTCGCCGAAACGGGGATCGAGGCCGCCGTCGGGCTACCGCTTCGCGTCCGCGAGGACCTGATCGGCCTGCTCGCCGTCTACCTGCCCAGCGGACGAACACTGACGCCGGACGAGCTCGCGCTGGTGACCGCGCTCGCCGCACAGCTCGCGGTCGCCGTCCAGAACGCACGCCTCCACGAGCAGCTGAAGCGGCGAGATGCCGAGCGGCGGGAAGCGCTCGAGGCTGAGCAGCAGACGTCGCGAACGCTGCGTTCTCTGTACGAGATCTCACGAACGTTCGCCCAGAGCCTCTCGCTCGAGACGACGCTCGAGGCGCTCGTGCGAACGTTCACCGAGCTGCTCGGGCTCGACGCCGTTGGAATCCGGATGCCCGACGAGCGCGGCGAGGCTCTCGTCACGCAGGCCCTGCACGTTCGTGACGAGCGGATGACCGAGGCGGTCAAGACGATCCTGCTGCGGCCGCAGCCACTCTCGCCGCGGCTTCGCAGCCTCCTCGTCGGCGGGCGCCCGCTGCTGCTCGATCCGCGCGTCGCCGCTGAGCTCGGGGGCGCCTACGGTCTGCTCGTCCCGTTCCTCGAGCGCGGCTCGACGACGGCAATCATTCCTGTCTCGACGCCGGCGGAGGTGCTCGGCACGGTCACGCTGGTCTCGCTCGATCCGGGCCGGCCGCTCGGCGAGGGCGACCTCGAGCTCGCGCTCTCGGTCGCCGGCCAGGCCGCACTCGCCCTCGAGAATGCCCGGCTCTACCAGCAGCAGAAGCGCTTCGCGGACACGATGCAGCGGTCGCTGCTCCCGCGGGTTTATCCGAAGCTCGAGGGCATTGAGCTCGGGGACGTCTATGAATCCTCGGCCCGGCTCGATGTCGGCGGCGACGTCTACGACTTCCTCAGGCTCGACGACGGACGCCTCGCGGTCGCCCTCGGTGACGTCACCGGACACGGCATCGACGCCGCCGCGGACATGGCGATGGCGAAGTTCGTCTTTCGCTCGCTGGCACGCGAGCATCCCGAGCCGGGCGACTTTCTTGCCGCCGCGAACCACGTGGTCGTGGGCGAGGTCGCCCCGAGCAAGTTCATCACGATGCTTTACCTGACGGTAGATCCCGCGACCGGCGCCGTCGCCTGCGGTTGCGCCGGTCACCCGTGGCCGCGTCTCGTCACCCCGGGCGGCGACGTTACCGCGCTGGAGGCGAGCGGGCTCGCGCTCGGAATCGACCCCGGGCAGAGCTACGACGAGCTACGCGAGCAGCTTCCGGCGGGCGGCGCGCTGGTGCTCTACACCGACGGCGTCATCGAGGCCCGGCGAGGCGGCGAGCCTTACGGCGACGAGCGGCTCGACGCCCTGCTCACGGCGCACGCGGAGCTGCCTGCTGCAGAGCTTGCCCGCGCCGTCGTCGACGATTGCCGCGCTTTCACCGGCGGCGACCTCACGGACGACTGCGCGGTCGTCGTCATCCGCAGGACTTGACGCAGCTTCGACGCGGCGCACGCGTGCTGCGGATCGGTCATCGCGGCGCTGCGGCGCTCGCGCCCGAGAACACCGTGGCGGCGTTCGGTCGGGCGATCGAGCTCGGCGTCGACTTCGTCGAGTTCGACGTCCTCGACCTCGCCGACGGCACGCTCGTGCTCGCTCATTCGGACGAGCTTCTCGAGGTGAGCCACGGTGTCGCCGCCGGCCGGGTCCGGCGGCTGCGGCTCGAGGAGCTCCGGGACCTCGCGCCCGAACTGCCGACCCTGGAGCAGGCGCTCGAGTTCTTCGCGACCGTGGAAGTCGGACTGCACGCCGACGTCAAAAGCCCCCTGCATGGGCGCGAGATCGCTGCGGCGCTCCGCCGCCACGGGCTGGTCGAGCGCGCGGTCGCAAGCTCGTTCTCGACGCGAGCGCTCCGCGACCTCCGTGCGGAGGAGCCCCGCCTGGCGGTCGGCATCACCTACCCCGAGGATCGCCGTGGGCTTGCCCGCCGGCGGCTGCTCGCCCCGCTCGTACCTCCGGCCCTCGCGGTGCTCGCCCGGGCGCTGCCGCATCGGCTCTCCGGCTGGCTTGGCTCAACGGGCGCGACGGTCGCGATGCTCCACTACGCGGTCCTCTCCCGGGCGGCGGTCGATCGCTGCCACGAGAGCGGCGCGGCGGTCTGGGCCTGGACCGTGAACGAACCGGAGCGGCTGGGACGGGTCGTCGACCTCGGCGTCGACGGAGTGATCAGCGACGATCCGCGGGTGTTCCTACAATGACTGCGTGAGACGCGGGGCGCTTGCAGGACTTCTCGCGCTTGCGCTCGCAGCCGCGGGCCTGCTCGCCGCCGCGGTCGCCTCTGGTGCAGGCCCGCTGTCGGCTCTGACGACGACGGGAACCACCGGCACGACGACAACAGTCGGGACGACGACGCCGGAGGCGACGATCGCCCCCGGGGTTTCGATCGGGGGTGTCCCGGTCGGAGGGCTGACCTCGGCTGATGCGTACGACGCGATCGACCAGTCGTTCTCGCAGCCGCTCGTGATCATCGTTCGGAGTCATCGACTCGCGCCTCAGCCGGCACAGCTAGGCGCGGTAGCCCGAATTGGCGAAGCGGTCGCCCGGGCCGGAAGCGCCCTGCCCGGGACGCGAATCGCGCTCCCGGTTTCGGTCAACCGAGCCCGAGTACGCGCGTACATCGGTGTGGTCGCCAAGCGGTTCGATGTGCAGCCGGCCGACGCACGGCTCTTTCTCCGCAACCTTCGCCCCTGGATCGCGAAGCCGGTTGTCGGCCTCAAGGTCCACCGCACCCGGGCAGAGGCGGCGATCGTGGGGGCGCTGCTCGCCAACAAGCATGGCCCCTTGCGGCTGCGGCAGAAGGCCATCCCACCGGCGACCACCCTGACGAACTTCGGCCCGGTGATCGTGATCCGGCGGGGCTCGAACAGGCTCTATCTCTATCGCGGGATGCAGCCCTGGCGGGTCTTCCCGGTCGCGACCGGCCAGGCCATCTACCCGACCCCGCTCGGCCGCTTCCGGGTCGTCGTCAAGTGGAGAAACCCGTGGTGGTATCCGCCCAGCTCCCCTTGGGCCGCGGGGCTGAAGCCCGTTCCGCCGGGGCCGGGCAACCCGCTCGGGACGCGCTGGATGGGCCTGAGCGCGCCGGGCGTGGGGATCCACGGGACGCCCGACGCAGCCTCGATCGGCTATTCGGCCTCGCACGGCTGCATCCGGATGCGGATCCCCGAGGCCGAATGGCTCTTCCGGCAGGTCCGGATCGGGACCACCGTCTTCATCGTTTCGGCATGAGCGCTTCGGCATGAGACCGATCCGCCTTGCTCTGCAGGCGCTGGCGCTCGCGGGCGTTGCGAGCCTCCTTGCGCTGCTGATCTGGAAGCTGACCCACGATCCCGGTGGCGGTGTTGCCGCTCAGCTCTCTCAGGGCAAGCGCCCGATCGCACCGAACTTCACGCTTCCGAGGCTCGACGGTGACGGAACGGTCGAGCTCGCCGCGATCAAGAAGCCACGCGTGCTGGACTTCTTCGCCTCTTGGTGTTACGCGTGCCCGCCCGAGTCGCGACGTCTCGAGAAGTACTCGCGCGAGTACGGCCACAAGATCGCCTTCATCGGCGTCAACACGCTCGACGCGGGCGCCGACGCGAAGAAGTACGTACGCCGTTACGGCCTGACCTACACGATCGTCCACGAGAGCGGACGGAAGGTTCTCAACGCCTGGGGCGGGCTGCCGATCCCACGCATCTTCTTCATCGACCGGAGCGGCAAGGTGATCGGCGAGATGCAGTCCGAAGAGGATCTGCCACGCCTCCTGAAGAAGCTCGCGCTCGACGCATGAAGCGGCTCGCCCTTCTTGTCGCCGCTGCGCTCGTGCTTGCTCCCGCGGCAGCGGCCAGCGAGCGGCATCCCACGCTCAACGAGCTCGAGAACGAGGTCATGTGCCCGGTCTGCGGGACGACGCTCTCGCAATCCGACTCCCCGGCCGCCCACCAGATCGAGCGCGACATCAGCGCCCGGATCGCGAAGGGCTGGACGAAAAGCGAGATCAAGAACTCGCTCGTCCGCGACTACGGCGAGCAGATTCTCGCCTCGCCGCCGAAGCACGGCTTCAATCTGCTCGCGTGGGTGCTACCGCTGGTCGGGATCGGCGCGGCGGCCTTGATCCTCGGCGTCGCCGCATGGGGGTGGACGCGCGGGCGGGCGGACCCCGAGCCCCAGGCCGTGCAGTCGTCGAACGGCCAAGGGCCGATCGATCCAGAGCTCGATCGGCGCGTGGACGAAGAGCTCTCCCGTTTTGAATGAGGGTTGGTGAATGCGCGGGACAAAGCGTTCAATGACAGATGCGCTGTCGCACCGGAAGTCATCCCGGGAGCCGTAGGCTGGCTGGCCAGATACCGGTGGCCTTTCTCGCGGGGCTCGTGTCGTTCATCGCTCCGTGCGTCCTCCCGCTCGTGCCGGGGTACCTGTCCGCGGTTTCGGCGGTCGAAGCAGGACGACTCGGCGAACCGGGGACGACCAGGCGGGTCTTTCTCGCCAGCCTCCCGTTCGTCGCCGGCTTCACCGTGCTCTTCGTCGCGCTCGGCGCGGGGGCGGGTCTCGTCGGCAACGCCGTCTCGCTGAACTCGACGCGGGTGCAAGCGGTGGCCGGCTTCGTCGTCGTCGTCTTCGGGCTTGCGTTCGTCGGCCTGCTGCCCTTCCCCGAACGCCTCGTGGCGCCCGGACTCGTCGGCGGCGCGAGGCGGCGCGGCTCCGGTGCGCTGCTCGGTGCGGCGTTCGCGGTCTGCGCCGCGCCCTGCATGGGCCCGGTGCTCGGTTCGATTCTCGTCCTGGCGGGCTCGACGACGACGGTCGGGCGCGGATCCGTCTTGCTGCTCGCGTATTCCCTTGGCCTTGCGCTGCCCTTCGTCCTGACGGGAATCGCCTTCTCGCACGTGATGGGGCCGTTTCGCTGGCTCCGCGACCACTACGTTGCGATCCGGACGGTCAGCGGAGGGCTGCTGGTCGGGATCGGCCTGCTGCTGTTCTTCGACCGAATCTGGTGGCTGAGCGTTGGGTTCAACCGCGCCCTCGAGACTGCCGGACTGCACTAGAGAACCGGTGGCGCGAGCTCGAGCGAGTCCGCTTCGACGGTCTTGGCGGCCGCCTCGAGTTGCACCAGAAGAGCGGCGATGTCGACGCCCCGATGCGCCGGGGCGTAGGGCGCGAGCCGGCGGCGCGCCTTCTCGAGTTGACGTTCGCAGCCGACTCGCCTGCCGCGCCCGGCCTGGTACCAGGCGACGGCGACGTGCACGAGGCCCTGAAGGAAGTCGCGCTCGGGCCGCGCGGCCGCGCGCCAGGCGTCTTCCAACTCCTCGTGAGCGGCAAAGAACTCGCCGGCCCGAATCAGCTCCAGGCCGCGCTCGAGCGGGTCAGCCAAGGCGGTCGCTTGCGACGCCGATTGGAGGACGTCCCGGCTTGGCCGGGGCGTCCGTCCAATCCCGGCTTGCCGAGCCTCTGCCGGCGGCTCCTTTCGTGACGACTCGTTAGATCGCGACCCTTACCTCGCCGCCTTCGACTTTCACCTCGAATGTCTGCAGCTGGATCGCATGGTCGAATTCGTTCTTTCCGGTTCGGACGTCGTATTGCCAGCCGTGCCAGGGACAGCTCAACGTCTTCCCCTCGAGCCGGCCCTCGCCGAGCGGCCCGCTCAGGTGGAGGCAGTGGCCCTGGGTGGCGTAGAACTCCCCACCGACGTTCGCGATCGCGATCTCCTGTTCGTCGACCTCGACGGCCCTGATCGTCCCCGGTGGGATGTCCTCCACACGGCCGACCTTTCGAAACTCGGGTTCAGCCATCCGAACGAGCGTAACAACACGGTGAAAAAAGGCTTTGGACTAGCGATCGAGAGTGTTACCCTCGTTGCGTGGCGACGATCCTGCTGGCGGGAGTCGACCTCTACTTTCGCGGCAAGCTCGAGGGACTTCTTCGCGGCTACCATCTCGTCACGGTCGACAGCGTCGATCCGCCTGATCTCGTGATTGCGGATATCGCCCGGATCGACCCCGATGAGGTCGCCGACGCCTATCCGGATATCCCGATTCTCGGCTTCACGAACCACACCGACACGTCCGGATTGCGCCGCGCCCACGAGGCCGGTTTCGACCAGGTGGTCGTCAAATCCGCGCTGACGGAGCGCGCCAAGGACCTCGTCGAGGAGCTAACCGCCTAAGTACACTGACCGGCCGATGACCTACATCATCGCCGAGCCCTGCATCGACATCAAAGACCTCTCGTGCGTCGATGTTTGCCCCGTCGATTGCATCCACGAGTTCGAGCGGATCCTGATTATCGACCCCGAGGAGTGCATCGATTGTTTCGCGCCGTCTGAGCAACTCCTCACGAGTCGGGGTGTCCGAACCTTTGTGGAGCTCGAGGGTCAGCCGTGCCGAGTCCTGACCGACGACGGCTTCAGGCCTGCCGTCGTCAAACGGTTCCGCCGCAAGCCGCTCGTCAAGGTCGAGCTGGCGCCGGCCTTCGAGGAACGATCGCGGCACGGCGGTACCCGTCTGACGACGCGGAACGTCTCGAAGTTCAGGCGAACGGTCTGGGCGACGCCGACACACGCATGGCCCCTTGCAGACGGCGAGCGAACCGACTCGCTCGCGCCGGGCCAGTTCGTTCCATCCGCGAGCGTGCAGCCGCAACGCGACTCAGAGACCTATCGGCTCGGTGTGTTGCACGGCCTGGTCTTCGGCGACGGCAGCTGGAACAAACAGGAGATTCGCTCGGGCCAGCATCTGCACTACGTTCAGCTCTATGGCGAGAAGGTCGCGAAATTCAAGGATTTCTTCGACCAGGTCAATTTTTCGCCGTGCCTCGACGTTCATCCCGGTTACGTGGGCACCGGCGTCGTCCGGGCACCGGTGAACCTGAAGCGCTCACTCCCGGAAACTGGGGACGTCGAGTACATCGCCGGCTTCGTCGACGGCTGGCTTGCTGCTGACGGCGACGCCGTTAAGGCAGGGTCGTGGCGCCTTCGCTCGACCGACCACGAGGCGCTTGCGTGGCTCGAGGCTGCCGCGCCATACGCGGGGTTCGTCCCTGTCGGCTCCGGCGAGGAGTCGTGCATGGAGACGAACTTCGGCGTTCGCTCTCGTGCGATCCGGTGGCTGTACCTGGCGACTCGCGAGGTCTTCTGGCGGGTGATGAACGTCGACCAGCAAGAGGCCGAAGAGGCCGAAACTTTCTGCGCGGTGGTGCCGAAGAAGCACGCGTTCACGCTCGCCGGCGGCATCTATACGTGCAACTGCGGCGCCTGCGAACCGGAGTGCCCTGTCGAGGCGATTTTCCCCGAGGACGCGCTGCCGGAGAAGTGGAACGACTTCGTGAAGATCAACTACGCCTATGGCGACGGCGCCGACGTCATCAACCAGCTGACGAACGAGTACGCGACGGCGCACAACGTGCAGAACCCGCCCCTCGAGGGATAGGGCTAGTACCGGCGTTACATCTGCTCGTCATTGGGCACAACCCCGGCGTCTAGTTCGAAAGGGGTTTCAGATGCCACAGGAAGCATGGAGCACGAAGCGCGAACGTCAGTACAAGCACATCAAGGAAGCCGAGAAGAAGCAGGGGCGCTCGACCAAGCGAGCGAAGGAAATCGCGGCCGCGACCGTCAACAAGGAACGTGCTCGCAAGGGCGAAGCAAAGTCCGCCTCCCGGAGCTCGACCCGCGACATCTCGGCGGGCCGCCGGGGCGGGCTGCGCTCCGGAAGCGGTGCCGGCGGCCGCACGAAGGAGCAGCTCTACAACGAGGCCAAGCGTCGCGGGATCAAGGGACGCTCGCGGATGAACAAGGCCCAGCTGCAGCGCGCCGTGGCGGCAAAGAGCCGCTAGCTCGAGAGGCTCTCGGTCAGCTACCTGCGCATGGCTATCCTGCCGCGGTGAGGCCGCGGACGCTCGACCATGTCGCGCTCTGGGTTGCCGAGCGCGATCCAATCGCGGATTTCGTGACCGCTCACGTCGGCATGCACGTGATCGAGCGGACCGACAAGTTCACGCTCGTCGGCTCGGACGCCCGCCGCGGCAAGCTGACCCTCTTCGAGGCGGAACGCCCGCGCGAGCGCGGGGCGCTCGAGCACATCGCTCTCCGCGTGTCCGACCTGCGGGCGGCGATCGCGGAGCTCCCTGAGAACCTCGCCGTCGAGCAGCCTCGCGAGGGCGAGGCCTACTTCGATCTCTACGAGGGCCTGCGGCTCGGGCTCGTCGAGGGGCGGACCGACGTCGACTACGACCTCGACCACGCCGCGTTGTTCTCGCGAGACCCGACCGCAACCGCCCGAGCCTACGAGCGGCTGGGCTTCCGCTATGCGCCGCCCGGCCCCTCGGAGCAGCCGCGCGTTGAGGTCGGAGGCGCCTTTGTCGAGCTGCACGAGGGCGACCCGGGTCAACCCGAGCGGCCGCTGTTGAACCACCTAGCAGTGCTCGTCGACTCGACCGAGGAGCACATCTCCGAGGCCGAGGAGCTCGGCGTCGAGATCGACGACGTCGTCGACGCTCCGAACACGTTCGCGGTCTTTCTCTGGGGCCCCGAGCGCGTGCGGATCGAGTACGTCGAGCACAAAGCAAGCTTCTCGCTCACTTAGGTGCTCGTCGCCGGCGCCGGCATGGCCGGGTTGTGCGCGGCCGCGCGGGCGCGAGAGCTCGGTGTCACGCCCACGGTGCTCGAGAAGGGCGACCGGCCGGGCGGCTCGATGCTGCTGTCGAGCGGCGTCGTCTGGCGCTACCGCTCGCTGGACGACTTCCGGCGCGAGTGCCCGACCGGCGATCCGCGGCTTCAGGCGCTGATCGTCGAACAACTCGACGAAGCGCTCGACTGGCTCGAGTCGCTGGGCGCCCCGCTTCTCGCCGTCGAGACGGACAACCCCCGTACGGTCGGCCGGCGCTTCGACCCGCGTGGCCTGACAGAAGCGCTCATGAGGGCGGGTGCTGAGGTCCGGACCGGACATGCCCTGGGGTCAGACCCCGAGACAAGGCCGGAGGAGCCACTCGTGCTCGCGACCGGCGGCTTCGGCGTGCGGCTCGCCCGAGAGCTCGGCCTGGCCATTCGCTCGAACTTGTGGAGTGAAGGTGACGGCCTCGGCTTCGGCCTTACCCGCGGCGCTGACACAACGGTGGGGATGTCGGAGTTCTACGGCCGGGCGATGCCTGCGCCGCCCGCAAGGTGGGGGGAGCACGAGTTCGTCGACCACGCCCAGCTCTACGGCCATCTCGCCCGGGTCTTCGACGAGAGCGGCCAGGAGATCGCCGCGGAAGCCGACGACTGGTCGGAGAACGGCCTCGTTCAGGAGATCGCCCGCCGCGGAGGCACAGCCTGGTTCGTCGTCGATCGGAACAACCTCGGCGGTGAGACCCCGTACGGAACCGTTGCCGAGGTCGTCGAGCGCGCCCGCTCAGCCGGCGGGACGGTCGAGCAACGCGACGACGGCAGCCTTGCGGTTCACGTCGTGGCGGCCGTCACTCACACGATCGGCGGTCTCGTCATCGACGAGAGGGCCCACGTGCTCAGCCAACCGGGGACGGCGATCGAAGGGCTCTACGACGTCGGCGGCTGGTCGACCGGCGGCTACGCCAGCGGCCTCGCCGCCGCCCTCGTGTTCGGGCTTGCGGCCGCCGAGGAAATCGCTAGCTGACCGGCTGAAGGTAGGCGCAACGGCGCCGGTCGCCGGGCAGCGGCGAGGGCCCGATCTTCGAGACCCGCAGCCGCGCTCCGTCCTCTTCGATCTCCTGACCGACGCCCGGCAACTCGCCTTGCCGCTCGCGCAGCTCGTAGCCCGTCGGCTTCGAGATGAAGACCAGGTAGCCGTTGACGCTCATCCGAGCCGCGATCCTAGTCGGAGCGTTCGCTCTCAGCCGCGTACCGCGGCAGGACGACGCGAACCGCGGTGCCGCCGTTGGCCCCGGCGCCGACCGTCATGCGGCCGTTCAGCGTCAGCGCGCGCTCCTCGATCGCCTCGAAGCTCCGCCGCCGGCGCTCGCCCGAGCCGTCGTCGGAGATCTCCGTCGCGATCTCACCGTCGAGCTGCGCGACGCGGATCGAGATCCGGGTCGGCGGCCCGCGGCGAATCGCCTGGCTGACCGCCTCGCGGATGATCTGGTAGAGCCCGACCTGCGCCTTCTCGGCCAGCTGCCCGGCCGCGTCGAGGTCGAGATCGACCTGGATCTGATTCGAAAGCCCGATCTGATCCGCGTAGGCCCGAACGGCAGCAGTGAAGCCCTGGTCGCGCAGCACGACCGGCTCGATGTTGAAAGAGAGGTCGCGCAGCGAGCGGATCGTCTCCCGGTGCCGGTCGAGCGCGGATGCCAACACCCTCCGGGCGTCGTCGAGCCGCTGGGAGTCGATCGAGCCGATCGCGGCGTCGAGCATCAGGCCGATCCCCGACATCGACTGGACCGGGCCGTCATGGAGGAAGAGCGCGAGCCGTCGCCGCTCGTCCTGCTCGGCAGTGACGAGCTGCTCGGAGAGGCGCGCTCGGTCGGCCTCGCGAACCTTGGCCTCGGCCAGCAGCCGGGCGTTTTCGGCCGCACGCGCGGCAAAGTCGGCGAGCACCGTCGCGCGGACGACGTCGCCCCGGTCGAACGGACGGTTGCGGGTCAAACGGAGCGACGCGATCTCCTCGCCGTGAACCCGCAGCGGAAAGAGCACCGACCGCTCGGCAGGCGCGGCCAAGGGCTTCTCTCCGGGCGGGAGCATCTGCGCCCTCGCCCGGAAGATGCGCTCGGCCTCCCGGCGCGTCTGTTCCAGGATCTCCGCCGCCTCGCGCGTCTGGGCAATCGTCCCCATCGACTCGACAAGTGAGTCGAGAAAGCTCGCGGTCGCGACGAGCTCGCCCTCTGCGACCTTGTGCCGGCGCCGCTCGGCGAACAGCAGCGAGAAGGCGGCCGCAGCGGCGGCGGCAACCGCGCCGGCGAACCCGATCCACGCGAGCCAGGTCCTCCCGCTGGCGAGTCCCACGGCCCCGAGGGCCGCGCCCGCGACGACCGCAGCGACGGCCGGCGCGAACCTAGTCGATGATCGCGTCGCGAAGCGCAATCGCAACTGCGTGCGTCCGCGTGTCCGCCTCGAGCTTCGTGAGGATGTGCCGCACGTGGCTCTTGACGGTCTCCTGGCTGATGAAGAGCCGCGCCGCGACGTCCGCGTTCGACATCCCGTCGGCGAGGAGCTGCAGGATCTCCCGCTCGCGGCCGGTGAGCATCTCGTCGCGGGCGTCGCCGAGGAACGCGGGCATCAGAGCCGGGTCGACGAAGCCGTCGCCCGCGACCACCTTGTCGATCGCCTTCAGCAGCGTCTGGTGCGGCGCCTCCTTGAGGATGTAGCCCTTCGCTCCCGATTCCAGGCCACGGCCGAGCAGGCTGCGCTCGCTGTAGGCGGTAAAGATGAGCACGGCCGTCTCCGGCACCTTCTCGGTCAGGATCTTGGTTGCCTCGAGCCCGTCCATCCCCGGCATGCGGACGTCCATGATCACGACGTCCGGCTTGCGGCGTTCTGCCAGCGCGACCGCCGTGGCCCCGTCAGAGGCCTCGCCGACCACGCGAATGTGCGGCGCGCGCGAGAGCGACAGGCGCAGGCCTTCGCGGACGACCTCGTGGTCGTCCACGATCAAACAGGTGATCTCCTTGCGTCCCTGCCCGTTTTCCACCACGGCCCACCGGATTGTATGCGGGAAATCGGAGGACAGTTAAACGGCGAGGTCGGGCTAGGGGGTGGACGGCGTTTCCTCGCGCAGCTGAGCAAGCAGTTGTTCTGCCTTCTCAGCCGCGACGATATTGCCCTTCTGCTGATAGAGATGAAGGGCTTCCGCGAGCACCGGGGCGGCTTCATCCGGGCGCTCGGCCAGCTCGAGCACTTCGGCGAGATCGAGCAGGGCGTCGCCTCGCGTATTCAGCCAATCGGTCGGCGCGACGATCGCGACCGCCTCCTTCGCCAATCGCAGGGCCTCGTCGACGTCGCCTTTTTGGGCAAGGACCTTGGCGCGGGCCGAGCGCCACAAGGCCTGTGTGGACTGGTCGTCCTCCGAGCCCGCCTCAATGGCGACCTCGATGAACGGCCCGGCCTCCTCATAGCGACCTTGAGCACAAAGCGCATGCGCGAGGAGACCCGCGCGCGTGGAGAGAAAGCCCTTCTCGCCCAGCCGCTCGAGGGTCTCGCAGGCGCGGCGCAGCTCGATCTCGGCGGCTTCGGGATCCCCGGCGAGCATCTCGATGTCGAAGCGCTCCTGCGAGGCGCCCGCCGCCGAGATCGCCAGTCCAAGATCTTCGATGATCTCCTTCCCTCGCTGGAAAAGCTCGCGCGCCTCCGAAAAGCGGCCGCACATTGCGTGCAGCGGCGCCTGTTCGAGGAGGGCCATGGCCTCGACCTGCCGGGTGGGCGAGCGTTCGAGGATTTCCTGGCAGCGCCGGATCCCATCCTCGACCGGTGTCGGTCCCGACCAGGTGCCGACGAGCAGCCACGACAGAGCTTGCGCCTCCTCGCGCGGGCTTTTGGCGCGGCGGGCATGCTCGATCGCGTGCCGCCAGGCCTTCTCCGCATCGGCGGTCGTGCCGAGCCAGAAGCGAGTGAGCGCGGCGAGGTTCCAGGCGCGGGCGAGACCCAATTCGTCTCCAAGCCGGTCGAAGGCCTCAACGGCCTGCGCTGCGACAGCGGCGCCCTGCTCCTGGCTGCCGCCCAGCCACATCTGCACCGAGGCGCGACCGAGACGCGCCCGCCACTGCAGCCGCTCGTTGCCGGCGGCTTGCGCCGTCTCGATCGTCTCCCCGAGGATGGAATCGGCCTGCGACAGCTCGCCGACCTCGGTCAGGGCGGTGGCCAAGTCGGGTACGAGCTCCATGCGAGCGCGGTCCGTCTTCGGCAGCAGCTCGGCAGCCCGGCGCAGCAGGTTGACCGCTCCGGGCATGTCGCCACGCGCGAACGCCCGCGATCCTGCTGCCTGTAGCCGCTTGGACGCCCGCTCTGCGAGCGCTCGCGCCTCTTCATCAACGGAACCAAGCTCGACGCGGTAGCGATGGGCCTGTCCGAGGTGGTAACCGAGGATCTCGTCCAGCTCAACGAGGTCCGGAGCCCTCTGTTCCAGCCAGACCGCGAAGCGCTCGTGGAGCTCGGCGCGGGTTGCCTTCGGCAGCGACTCGTAAGCCGCGTCGCGGATCAAGAGGTGGCGAAAGCGAAAACCGTCCTCACCGACGAACTGTGGCTTGTCCGGCCTGACCAGCTCCTTGCGGACAAGCGCGGCCAGACGTGGGGTCACCTGGGTCTCTTCGGGTGCGAGTGCCTGCACGGCGCCGCGGTGGAAAATCTCGCCCTCGATCGCACCTCGTTCGAGCACGCTGCGCTCTGCCGTCTCGAGCTGATCCAGCCGCGCGGCCAGCAGCGCCTGCAGCGTCGGCGGGACGACCACGTCGCCCTCCACCGAGCCGGCCATCATCAGCATCTCCTCGATGAAGAGTGGATTGCCGCCGGCCGCGTGTGCGATCTTCGCGCGAAACTCCCCCGAAATGCGCTCGGGGATCAACTCCTCGACGTCTTCCTTTCCCAAAGGCTCGAGCCGAAGCGTGACCGGCCACTCGGAGCGGCTGTCGGTGAGCTCCGGTCGCGCGATGCAGAGCAGCAGGATCGGTGCGCCCGAAGACAGGAGCGCGACGTGCTCGATCAGGTCGAGGAACGTCTCCTCCCCCCACTGGATGTCGTCGAAGACGACGAGGAGTGGCCTCACTGCGGAAGCGTGCTCCAACGTCTTGCGGACGGCCCAGGCGATCTCCTCCGCGGATGTCGTTGTGTCAGGCTCGCCAAGCAACGAACGGATCGCCGCGGCCGCGGCCTCGTCCGGAGGCAGCACGGCGAGCTGCTTCAGCACCTCCACGACCGGCCAGTAGGTAATCCCCTCGCCGTAGGGAAGGCAGCGGCCGCGCAGCACCGTCGCTTCGAGGCCGCGCAGAAACTCGGCGACGAGGCGCGACTTGCCGACGCCGGCATCGCCGACGACCGTCAGCAGCTCGCAGCGCTGCTCGGTCTGCACACGACCCCATGCCTTCCGGACGATCGCGAGCTCACTCTCGCGTCCGACGAAGAGCGCCTCGTGCTGCCGCTCAGGCGCATCGTGCACGCCCAGGAGCCGGTAGGCGGGAACCGGCTCAGCCTTGCCCTTCAGCTCGAGTGGGTCGACCGGCTCGACCTCGACCGCGCCGCCGACGAGCGCGAGCGTCGGTTCTCCGATCAGCACCTCGCCCGGCTGGGCCGCCTGCTCCAGCCGGGCGGCCACGTTGACCGCGTCGCCGGTGGCCAGTCGCTCCTCCGTGCCCGTCACCACCTCGCCGGTCATGACGCCGATCCGACCCTCAACGCCGAGCTCCGGCAACGCGGCGCGCATCTCGA
>WNGJ01000126.1_pt2 | contig 25119 bp, 19 predicted proteins | sample 5400611 | NCBI WGS metagenome assembly WNGJ01 (sample SAMN13153375, study PRJNA577476) | soil metagenome | isolation source: 40 cm soil or saprolite under Garry oak tree replicate 1 | place: USA:California | collected 2016-06-15
AATGGCGTTCCCGGCAGGCCGAAGCGCACCTTCCCGTCGACCTCCACGATGGGCTGCTCCGAGCCGCCCTGCGCCATCTGCGCCTGGTAATACTGAGTGCCGTACTGGCGCATCGCTATGGGGCTGTGAGGCACATAGCCGCTTCGGATGATCTTCCCCGGGACAATTTCTTGCTTGTTTTCGCGAGGCACCAGGAAGTCAATCGTTTTGCCTTCAAATAGTGAAAGCAAAAGCGACTCTGACAGCGGATCGGCACGGTAGTTTTGCTCCAGCACTTGAATAAATTGTTTCCCGGTCGGGTCGCGCAAGATCACGGAGTCAGGTTCCAGGTGCATAGTGATGTCCGTGACACGGACGCTATTCACGCCGGACTTCAGCTCTAACGGTAGTTCTTGGCGAACGACGGCAAAGTTCTGGTTGTAGATGGTTAGCGAAGGTTGAGCAGGATCATCGGTAGCAAGCGAGAGGGTGCACAGAGCAACCAGCCACACAAATCGGCGGATCACAGATCCTCCTATTCAATGAGTTTGGCTCTTTAAGGAACTTTGCTCAGCCTATCTTCTTTGGAACGCAGGAGGTAAGTACCACTTGCAGGACATTTCTGGTCAGTCGAAAGCTCAGGCGAGGCTAATCCATTCCGAATTTCAGGAAAACGAAAATGCTCCTGGCTAAAATGAAAAGTTCAAGCGATCTTGCTGCCGGATTTCCCCGCGAATACTGGTTCGCGCTCGAAGTCCCTCTGAGGAACCGTCTTGCGCTTTCGAAACGAGCTCAACCAGTTCTGGAAGGATTCCATGTAAGTATAGAAAACGGGCGTGATGTAAAGAGTGAGCAATTGCGAAAAAACCAATCCTCCGACCACGGCCAGGCCGAGCGGACGCCGCGATTCCGCTCCCGCACCAAATCCCAGCGCGATGGGTAACGTGCCCATGAGCGCAGCCATGGTGGTCATCATGATGGGACGGAAACGCAGCAGCGCACCTTGATAGATGGCTTCCTGCGCCGATTCGCCGCCGTCGCGCTGTTTTTCCAGCGCCACGTCGATCATCATGATGGCATTTTTCTTGACGATGCCCACCAGCATGATGACGCCCACGAACGCGTAGAGATTCAGATCGAGATGGAAGATCATCAGCGTGAGCAGCGCTCCAAAACCTGCGGACGGCAAACCGGAAAGAATCGTGATCGGGTGGATGAAGCTCTCATACAAAATTCCCAGCACCAAATAGATGACCAGGATCGCCATCAACAACAACAGCCCTAATCCGCTGATCGAGGACTCAAAGGCCTGCGCCGTGCCCTGAAAACTGGTGCTGACGGTTGCGGGAAGCATTTCCCGTGCGGCTTTGTTGACAGCGCTGACCGCGGCTCCCAATGACACTCCCGGACGTAAGTTGAATGAAACCGTCACCGCCGGCAATTGGCCCAGGTGATTGATGGTGAGCGGTCCCACGGTACGCGTGAGTTTGGCGACGGCATTCAACGGCACCAGTTGTCCGCTGCTGGAGCGGACATAGAGCATCGACAGTGCCGATGGGTCGAGCTGATATTGATTTTCCAGTTCTGTGATGACTCGATAGGCATTGTTCGGCGCGTAGATCGTTGAAATTTGGCGTTGCCCGTAAGCGCTGTAAAGCGCGTCTTCTACTTGTTGGGCGGTAACCCCGAGACTCGACGCTTTGTCACGATCGATATCTACGTTGACCTGTGGGTTCTTAATCTGTAAATCGCTAGTCACGTCTTGCAGCAGTGTCCGGAATTGGGGATCGCTGCGTAGCTGGCTTTCGAACTTAGGCTCGTCCTGATAAAGTTCGTCGGTATCCGGAGATTGCAACGTGAACTGGTACTGACTTTTTGTGAGCTGGCCGCCGATGCGGATAGGCGGCAGCATCTGAGGAAAAGCGTTGATTCCCGGAACCGACGCCAGTTTGGGACGGAGCTCCTGAATGATCTCTGCCGCTGATTTGCGTTCGTTCCGCGGCTTCATGCGCACAAAAATCCGTCCCGCATTGCCTCCTGCCGCCGTCGACATGAATGAATCTACCCACGGCTGCTGTAACACGACCTGAGTCAACGCCAACTGATGTTCGACCATGCTGTCGAAAGAAATGCCTTGCGGACCTTCGGTGAAAATGAAGATCTGGCCCTGGTCTTCATCCGGCAGGAAGCCTTTGGGGATCACAATAAAGAGATAGACCGTTGCCACCAGGACTGCGGCGGACACCGCCATGGTCGCGACTCTGTGTCGCAGCGTGAACTGCAGCGTGCGATCGTAAACCCGCAGCATGCCATCGAAAAATCGCTCGAACAACGACCACAGGCGTCCGTGATGAGTTTCCGCTTCCTTCGAAGCTCGCAGGAACCGGCTGCACAACATGGGAGTGAGACTGAGTGATACCACGCCGGAAACCAGAATGGCCGCGCCAATGGTGACGGCAAACTCATGCAGCAATCGGCCGAGGATACCTCCCATGAACAGTACGGGGATAAATACCGCCGCTAGCGACAGCGTCATGGAGATAATGGTGAAACCAATTTCGCGCGCGCCATTGAACGCGGCCTGCATGGGAGGCTCGCCCATTTCCATATGCCGCACAATGTTTTCCAGCATGACGATGGCGTCATCCACCACAAAGCCCACCGAGAGCGTCAATGCCATCAGCGAGAGGTTGTCGAGCGAGTATCCCAGTAAATACATGATGGCGAACGTGCCCACGATGGACATAGGCAGTGCCATGCTCGGAATTGCCGTGGCCGACAGGTTTCGCAAGAACAGGAAGATGACGAGAATCACCAGAACCAGCGCCAGAAATAGTGTGAACTTAACGTCATTTACCGACGAGCGGATGGACACGGACCGGTCGTAGAGAGTGGCTACGTCCACCGACGGCGGCATCACGGTTCGAAAGCTGGGCAGCAGTGCCTTAATCTAGTCCACGACTTCGACGGTATTGGTGCCGGGCTGGCGTTGAATCGCCAGAATGATTGCGCGTCGCAAACCTTTGTTGTCGAAAAACCAACTCGCTGTCTTATCGTTTTCAACTCCTTCCACCACCGAACCCAGGTCCTTGAGGCGAACCGGAGCGCCATTCCGATAGGCCACAATCAGCGGTTCGTAATCAATCGCTTTCTTAAGCTGACCACTGGCTTGAACCACGAAAGCCTGGTGCGCACCGTAGAGCGTCCCCGTCGGCAGATTCACATTGCCGTTCTGAATGGCGGTGGTGACTTCATCGATTCCAATCTGACGACTCGCCAAAGCCTTGGGATCGAGTTTGGCGTGAACCGCATACTTTTGCGCGCCATAGACGCTGACCTGAGCAACGCCGCTCACCATTGAGATGCGCTGCGCAATCAGCGTTTCGGCGTACTCGTCCACATCGGAGAGACGCAGAGTGGGTGAACTGAGCGACAGGTAAAGAATCGGCGCGTCCGCCGGATTTACCTTTTGGTACGAAGGCGGACTCGGCAAATTCTGCGGAAGATCTCGTGCCGCCTTCGCAATCATCGACTGGACGTCCTGAGCGGCGGCATCCAAGCTGCGACTCAGGTTGAATTGCAGCGTGATCTGTGTGAAACCTGTCGAACTCGATGAGGTCATCGAGTCCACGCCGGCAATAGTGGAAAATTGCTTCTCTAGGGGCATCGCTACTGCCGACGCCATCGTTTCGGGTGTCGCGCCCGGAAGACTTGCCGAAACCAAAATGGTGGGAAAATCTACGTTGGGTAAATCGCTCACCGGCAACAAGCGATAGCCCATGACACCAAACATCAGAATCCCGAGCATGACCAGGGTGGTCATCACGGGCCGGCGAATGAAGATTTCGGCTACGTTCATGACTACTACTCTCCGCGCGCTCGGGGACTCTGGGAATTCTGCGCAGTCCCGGTGCTTCCAGTTGCAGATGGTGGCACAGCGGCCTGCTTCACTTCGACTTTGGCTCCAGGCACTAATCGTAATTGCCCATCCGTCACCACTCGCTCTCCGGGAGCGAGACCCTTATCAACCACGGCTTGTCCATCACTGCTGCGGCTGACAATCACGGGACGGGTTTCGACCGTCATATCAGGCTTAACTACGAAAACGAATTGTCCCTGCTGTCCGTTTTGGACAGCTTGCGAGGGAATCACGATCGCCTTCGGCTGGTTGGCGAGGGTTAAGACTACGTCCACAAATTGCCCTGGCCACAGGCGACGGTCGGGATTGGCAAACTGACCTTTTATTTTGATCGTCCCCGTGGCCTGGTCCACAGTATTGTCGATAAAACTAAGCTGGCCGATGGAAGGACCTCGGGTGTCGTTGGGAATGTAAGCCTTGATGGGAAGTTTGCCGCCGCTGGCGTATCTCTTGATTTCGTTCAAGTACTGCTCCGGCACGGTAAAGGTGGCGTAAATGGGCTGTACTTGGTTGATGCTGACCAGAAAGGGAGTGTCATTGGCTTTAATCATGTTGCCGCGATGAATCATCAGCGGACCTGTACGCCCGTTAATCGGCGAATAGATCGAGCAGTACTGAATCTGGACGCGAGCGTTTTCGACTGCAGCCTTGTCGGCTCGCACCGCCGCATCGAGCGCGTCGGCATTGGAGCGAATCTGGTCATGCTCTTCTCTGGAGACCACTCCCGAAGCCAATAAAGCTTCGTAGCGCCGAGCTTGGGCTTGGGCATTGGCAGCCTGCGCCTGATCTTTCGCCAACATGCCCTCTGCTCTTTTCATATCTGCCTCGAGCGGACGCTTGTCGAGTGTGAACAGCAGTTGGCCTTTCTTAACATCGTCTCCTTCTTTGAAGAACACTCCAGTCAGCTCACCGGTGATCTGGGTTTTGATGGAAACATTCGAATAGGCTTCCACTGACCCGATCGCCTTGACTTGCAAGGGGACATCCTTCTGCTCAACCTCTGCAGCCATAACCGGCACTGTCGGATTGCTCGGCGGGGCGGCTTTGGTACCGCTACACGACGTGAGTAACGCCAAAACACCACATGCCAGAATTGCCGGCGCGCCGCGACGAAGTGTTTTATCCAACATGGTTGCCATGTTCCTGTGTTCTGCGATTGCGATGATTTTATTTATTACCATTATTGAATTTTGCCGTCCGTTGTGAAGACGCGATTTCAGGTGCAGACAGCATGCCTTGCAGCCATACTTCGGCCAGCGTCTTGCTTACTTCTTGGACGGAGAAATTCTGATAACGTTTTCCCCCAAATAATTCCTGAATCCAGGAGTGATAAACTACCATTCCCAGGAAACCTCGGGCCGCGAGCAATGGATCCACTGGCCGGAACTTCCCTTCCGCAATGCGCCCGCGAATATAGTCTGCCAGCACCTCGTAGCATTCCGCGACATAAGTACGAAAAAAACGATGGGAAAGGCGGTGGTTCTCCAGTGCGCTGTAGAGCAATAGACGGGAGAGTGTCTGGTCTTTAGCTCGTCGCTCCAAAATCTGGGTAGCCACTCCGGAAAGCACTTCCAGATCACTGCCGCCGGCGCCAAGACGTTCGCGCATATGTTCGCCGGGCGCGGCCGCTTTGATTTTGCGCTCAATGACCGCCCAATAAAGCTCGTCCTTGGATGCAAAATGCCGAAAAATTAGAGCCTCGGTCACACCCGTCTGTTCGGAAATCTGTTTGGTGGTGGTACCTTGGAATCCCTGCCGGGCGAAAAGCTGTGTCGCCGCCTCCAAAATCTGTTCGCGGCGGTCGGCCGCTGAATACCGAACTTGCGCTGTCGCCATAAGTAAGTAAATACTTACTTATGATATAGATGGAGCGCGATATGTCAAGCGCGACCGCGATTCTGGCTATCCGGCTGAATCGCGGCGATTGGGCGGTGAGCTGAGGCGATCTCCACGTGTCAGACCTCTGGGGAAAAACACACGCTGAACCTCAACGGGTAGCAGTCCCGCAGGGACGACACAATTTGCCCACCGCTTTTAGCGCTTGGACCGCGCCAAACGGACTAGAGTCCCGGAGGGGCGAAATACCACCAAGCTCCAGCGCAGGCAAGCAGCTGAGAGCCAACAGAAATTCCGGGTTCTTTCCGCATTCCCTGGAATCCTATAAGTTGGCGTTTTAACTAGAACCTATGGAAGCAAAAATCACGCCACATGTGGTTATCATCGGCGGCGGCTTTGGTGGGCTGACGGCTGCAAGGAAGCTAGCTCGCTCCCCGGTCAGGATCACGCTGATCGACCGCAAGAATCATCACACCTTTCAGCCTCTGCTCTACCAGGTGGCCACGGCGGGCCTTTCTCCCGGGGAAATCGCTGCCCCTATTCGTTGGATTCTTCGCGGCCGTCCTAACATCCAAGTCCTGCTCGCGGAAGTAGAAGACTTCGATCTCTCACGGCGCGTAGTCAAAATCTCCAATGAAGAAATTCCCTACGATTATCTGATAGTGGCTGCGGGGGCGACCCATGCCTACTTCGGCCATGACGAATGGGAGCCACTCGCTCCCGGCCTCAAAACAATTGAGGATGCGCTGGAACTTCGCCGGAGAATATTGCTGGCATATGAGTTGGCTGAGCGCCGCTCCGCTAGTGGCGAAGATGAACTGCCGCTAAACTTCGTGGTGGTTGGCGGTGGACCGACGGGAGTGGAATTAGCGGGCACGCTGGCCGAGATCGCCCACCGCGTGCTGGCCAACGAATTCCGATCCATCGATCCTAAACGCACGCGCATTCTACTGCTCGAAGGCGGTCCCCGCATTTTGCCCGCTTATCCGGAAGACTTGTCGCAAAGCGCTGTGGAGCAATTGCAGCGCCTTGGAGTGGAAGTCCAAACCTCCTCTTTAGTCACTGGCGTCGAGCCGGGTGGGGTGCGGATGGGCGAAGCCCGTATGCCCGCGGCGGTTACTTTGTGGGCCGCCGGTGTGGCAGCATCTCCTCTGGGAAAAAAGCTTGGAGTTCCGGTCGATCGCGCCGGCAGAGTGCTGGTGAATCCCGATTTGAGTATTGCTGGCCATCCGGAAGTTTTTGTTATCGGCGACTTGGCGACTCTGAAAGATGACCACGGCAAGCTGCTTCCCGGAGTCGCACCCGTAGCCATGCAGGAAGGAACGGCAACGGCGAAAAACATTCAACGTGATCTGCGGCATGAACCGCGCCAGAACTTTCACTACGTGGATAAAGGTAGTCTTGCCACCATCGGACGCGCCGCCGCCGTCGCCGACTTTGGGAAATTTCATGTTTCCGGCTTCATCGCCTGGCTTTCCTGGCTTTTCATCCACATTTTCTTTCTCATCGGATTCCGCAATCGGATCATCGTATTGATTCAGTGGGCATGGTCGTATTTCACTTACGAGCGTGGAGCGCGCTTGATTACGGGGGATACTCGATTGCCGGGCTGGGACGATCAGGAATCGACGCATTCCGAACCTGCCAACCAGCGGGTGGGGTGACTGTGGCGACTCATTTCAGCATTACCCCTGTTGTAGATGCGCATCCATTGGCTTACTCTATTTCTGAGCATGAAACGTATCACCAGCTCGCATTGGTTCCACGCGTTGATGGTTGGTTTCCTCCTATGCGTACTTCCCTCCCCCGCTTCGGCGGAAGTCTTGAAGATTGTAGTAAACGACACCATTCATCCCATCACAGATGAGTACATTGGACGCGCCCTGGCCGAAGCTCAACGGAATAAAGACCGGGCGTTGCTAATCGAATTGAACACACCGGGTGGACTCCTCGAATCGACGCGCAACATCATCGAGAAAATCACTTCAGCGCCGGTTCCCGTCATCATTTATGTGGCGCCAGGAGGAAGCCGTGCAGCGTCGGCGGGGTTCTTCATCCTGGAAAGCGCCGACGTGGCGGCTATGGCGCCAGGGACAAACACGGGCGCGGCTCATCCGGTCACCATCGGCAGCGGCAAGATGGACGACGTGATGAAAGAAAAATTAGAGAACGATGCCGCCGCGTTAATGCGTTCTGTCGTTTCCAAGCGCGGCCGCAACGTTGAGATCGCCGAAACCACCGTGCGCCAGTCCAAATCTTTCACCGAACAGGAGGCCTTGTCGCAGAAACTGATCGACTACATCGCTCCCAGCGAGGAAGACCTATTCAAGCAAATGCAGGGCAAACCTGTGAAGCGATTCAATGGCCGGACTGAAACTCTCACCCTTGTCGGCGAGCCGGTGCGAAACTTTGGCATGACTTTGAAACAACGCATCCTGGCTTTCATTATGGATCCCAACATCGCATTCATCCTGCTGGCCATTGGCGCCCTGGCACTCTATGCGGAGTTCAATCATCCCGGCGCGGTGGTACCGGGAACAGTGGGCGTGGTTTTTATTTTGCTAGCGGTGTTTGCCCTCAACCTGCTCCCTACGCGCTTCGCAGCCGTGGTGCTGATATTGGCGTCTTTTATTCTCTTTGCGCTGGAAGCCAAGTTCGCAAGTCACGGTGTGCTCGCGATCGGCGGAATTGTCACCATGGTCTTAGGCGCGCTGCTACTGGTGGACGCGCCTATTCCAGAAATGAGGGTTCATCTGTTGACCGCGTTGGCGGTCAGCATTCCGCTGTCAATCATTACCGTGTTTCTGATGAGCATTGCCCTGAAAGCCCGCGCCAACAAAGTGGTCACCGGCTCTCAGGGATTGGTCGGCGAAGTTGGAGTGGCGCAGACGCCGCTTTCTCCGGAGGGCAAAGTCTTCATTCACGGTGAACTCTGGGATGCCGTCGCTTCCACCAACATTCCCGCTGGACAAACCGTGGTGGTGCGGCAAGTCGATGGATTGAAAATTCGAGTTGATCCTGTGTCTTCCGCCCAAAGAGCTCCGGCAGCAATTCGAGTTTAGAGGCGCGATCCCGCATCTCCAGAGACAACCCCAGCTTGGGCCGAAATGCCTCAAGCGGCACTGGAATTGCGTTACAATTCGCGTCAGCAACATCCCTGACAATCAGGTGTGGAGGCGCAGATGGGCCTTTCATTGACTACCGTCGCAATCATTATTTTCGCTCTATACATCCTGAGCTCAATCAAGATTCTCGCTGAGTACGAACGTGGAGTCATTTTCCGTCTCGGACGATTGCTGCCAAATGCAAAAGGGCCGGGCATCATCCTGGTATTCGCTCCCATAGATCGCATGGTGCGCATTTCGTTGCGCCAGGAAGCTCTGGAAGTCCCTCCCCAGGACATCATCACTCGCGACAACGTTACGTTGAAGGTCAACGCCGTCATCTTTCTGCGCGTGATTGATCCCAACAAAGCAGTGGTGGAAGTCTCCAATTACGTCTACCAGACCTCGCAATTTGCGCAGACCACATTGCGTTCCGTGTTGGGCGAGCAGGAATTGGACGAACTTCTGGCGCATCGTGAGAAAATTAATCTTCGCCTGCAAAGCATTCTGGATACCCACACCGCGCCCTGGGGTGTGAAGGTGGCGAACGTGGAAGTTAAACAAGTAGACATGCCGGAGACCATGCTTCGCGCCATGGCCAAACAGGCGGAAGCGGAACGTGAAAAGCGTTCCAAGATCATTCATGCGGAAGGCGAGTTTTCGGCGGCTCAGCGCCTGGTGGATGCCGCCAAACTGCTGGCGACAGAACCCGTCAGCGTGCAGTTGCGTTATCTACAGACTCTGACGGAAATCGGAGTGGAGAAGAACACTACGGTGGTGTTTCCTGTCCCGGTGGACATCTTCTCCGGCGTTCAGAAAATGTTGGGTAAATCAGCTGGAGACGGTTCTCCAACTGTCGGTAAGGGCTGACCTCATTCGAGGTGCAAATGGCAGCGGCTTCGCAGGATACGGAAATCACTCTCGGTACCGGCAAGATGCTGGTCCTGTTTTTCGGGCTGGTGTCACTGTGTGCAGTTTTTTTTGGTATGGGATTCTCATTCGGACGAACTTCGGTTAAGGCAGCTGGTACTGATTCTGTCTCGTCGACGACTGCCGCCAATGGTCCAGTGCGTCCTACGGCTGTCCGCTCACCAAATGCCAATCCCAATCCCTCTGCCGATCTGACGTTTTACAAAACGGTTGGACAGAGCAACAGCAATGCCCAGTTGACGACGAATGATCGCGGAAACAATACTCAAAACAGCGCAGCGGCGTCCGAGGCCAAAAACGACCCTGCGAATCCGCCCGCGCCGGCATTGAATGGCTATTACGTGCAAGTAGCGGCAGTCAGCAAACAGGAAGATGCTGAAGCGTTGGTCGACGCGCTAAAGAAAAAGCAGTATGCCGCATTTGCCGGCAACGCACCCACCGACAAGCTTTTTCACATTCAAGTGGGACCATTTCCCGATATCAAGGATGCCGAAACCATTCGCGCCAAGCTGGTAAGTGATGGGTACAATCCAATCTTGAAGAAGTAGGATGATCCTTTGCGAAAAATCCCGCTCAGGACGGCTTGGGATACCGCTCAACTAAATCCTGTATGCGGCTTTGCCGATTCGGTCGCCTCGTAAGTTCCTTCGCGAAAAATCCGCTCAGGATGACAGTTCGGGGATAGTGCTCAACTGTTATCTGCTGAATCTTTGTTCCTTCCACGGATCTCCGTACATGTGATACCCGTTCTGCTCCCAGAATCCTGCCTGATCGTGATCGAGGAATTCCAGGCCGCGAACCCATTTAACGGATTTCCAGGCGTAGAGATGCGGAACGATCAGCCGCAAAGGATATCCATGATCCGGGGTCAGCGGTTGGCCGTCATGATGGGTGGCTAGCAGCACCTCTTCGCGATTGAGATCAGCCAGAGGCACATTGGCGGTGAAACCCTGCTCCGCATGGATCAGCACGTATGCGGCTTCCGATTTCGGTTTACCTCGGCGCAGCAACTCCTGAAATGCAACTCCGTCCCAACGATTGTCAAATCGGCTCCATCGCGTTACGCAATGAAAATCGCTGGTGCGCTGAACCTTGGGCAACACGTTGAATTCTTCCCATGAGAGTTTGAGTGGCGACTCTACCAATCCATAGACACGAAAATCCCAGGTTCTCGGATCAAAACCAGGCACCGAGCCATAATGCAGGACCGGCCATTTCAGAGTGAGCGATTGTCCCGGAGGCAAACGGCCCGCGCTTTTCATCGCCTGCTGCAGTTCTCTGCGATCCTTGCCTTCAAACAGCATGACACTCCTAAACAAATCCCGTCTTTTTATATTGACAGGCGTCAATTCACATTTTATTCCTATCTTGCCATGAGCACGCCTGAAGAAACGCTAAATCGGATTCTGCATGCCGTCGCTGATCCCACACGCCGGAAAATCCTGCATGCGCTCAAAGAACGCGGCGCCTGTTCAATTGATAAGAATGTCGGCCTTTGCGCCAGCGATATCGAAGCACGCGTTCATCTCTCCCAGCCTACTATCTCTCACCATATGTCTATATTGATCAAGGCAGGATTGGTGCAAGGCAAGAAACTTGGCCAATGGATGTGGTACCGGCGCAACGAACCGGCTCTGCGTGACTTTGCACGAACCTTGCGGGAAAACTTATAACGACGGCGCTATTGCTAGCCAGCAGTCGCGGCTAGTGCCTTTTGCGATAAGCGGCGAGCTTGCGCAATCAGATCGGCGACTTCGAAAGGCTTCACCAGGTAGGGCAGATTTTTCTCCTGCAGAAAACTGCGGATCTCGGGCTCCAGTACGCTGGAAAAAGTGAACAGCATGTGTTTCTCCAGAGTAGGACAATTCTCAATAACCCAGCGATACGCCTCTTGTGCGCACCACCCGCCCGGCATTTTTCCATTCATGATGAGCGCATCAAAGGTTTCGCTCAGCAGCCGCGATTTCATGTCTTCGCCGCTCATTAAGGTGACCACTTGTGCTCCAGCGCCGGTCAAGACATCGCGCTCAAACTCCAGCACGGCCTCCTCATCTTCCACCAGGAGTATGCGGCCTTCGATCGCAAGTTCATGCCGCGGGGCAGGCAGGCTTTTTTCCGGAGAAGGCGTCCGACCCGCGGACGGAAGCCGTACTTCGATAATCGCGCCTCCCTCCGGCCGATTGCGGGCAGTGATATCGCCCCCGTGCTCCTTCACAATTCCGTAGCAGATGCTCAGTCCCAGTCCTGTGCCTTTCCCAACACTCTTGGTGGTATAGAACGGATCAAAAATCCGGTTCGGTTCCTTAATGCCAGCTCCCGAATCGTGAAATTCCGTATGAACGTTTCCGTCTTTTGCGTAGATGCACACTTTTAATGTGCCTCCCTTGCCGGCTTCCAGCAGGGCGTCTACGGCGTTGTTGATGATATTGAGAAATACTTGTTCCAACTGATGAGGATCGGCGGTCACCGCTGAAATTTCCGGTTCGATCTCGCGCTCCAGCGTGATGTCATTTACTTTCAGATCGTAGTCCCGCAAGGCCAAAGTCTCATCCAGCACCTTGCGAATATCCACCTCCTGCTTCAGGGGTTTGCGCTGCCGGGCAAACGAGAGCAGGTTCTGCACTACGCGATGGGTGCGTTGTGCCTGCTTAAAAAGTTTGCGCACAAAGTCGGACGCTCGCTCTTCCAGCCCCTCGCTTTCGAGAAGCTGGGCATAACCCAAAATCGCCGTCAGTGGATTATTCAGCTCATGCGCGACGCCTGCGATTAGCTGGCCTACGGCGGACATCTTTTCGCTTTGCAGCAACTGCTCCTGAGCAGTCCTCAGCTCTTCATAGGCGCGGCAGGTCTCTTCATATAGACGAACCTTTTCGATAGTAGTGGACAACTGTCGTCCAATTGCGACCAGCAGGTTTTCATCATTGCTGGTGTACTCGCGCGTCTCGCGGCTGCTGATTCCCATAATTCCCATGGGCTTATCTTTGCTCCACAGAAGCACCCAAATCCAGGAACGCAATCCGTCGGCGCGAATAAAGTCCGCCGCCAGTGGAGGCAAGTGCGGCAGGTAGTCGGGCGTGATTACTTCGGTCCGGGAACGGGTCACCAGATCGCCAAAACCGTCCGGCAGCTTGACCTCGGAAAGGCGAGCTCGGTCGGCACTGCGCTGGCCCCAACCGGCACGGCGCCGGAAAGTCGGTTCTTCGTTCTCGCACAGGTAAATGGAGCCGGTTTCCGCTCCCAGCAACGAGATCACCTGGCGCAAGGTCAAATTTAAAATCTCGTCGAGATCGAATGACTGAGTCGCGATCACGGCCATCGCATTCAAAGCATTTAATTCGCGATTGCGCCGCCGGATTTCATCTTCTGCGCGCTTCTTTTCCGTCATGTCCAGCAGGAAACCTTGATAGCGTTCAATTCTGCCGCTAGCGTCCCGCGTGGCAAAGCTGCTTTCCATCGCGGTCAGCAGCACTCCATCTTTGCGTCGAAGCGTAACTTCAAAGTTACGGACGTAGTTGTGCAGTTCGACCTCGCGGCGAAAGGCATCGCGCTGTTCAACCGAAACGTAAAGCTCAGTATCAATATTCAGCGCCATCAGTTCTTCGCGATTACTGTGACCCAGCATGCGCACGAAAGCGTCGTTGCAGTCCAGCAGTTTGCCATCGTGCGTCGCAACAAATACTCCTTCCTGCACCTGTTCGAACAGCAGCCGATACTTTTCTTCCGCGACGCGGCCGTCCGTGGTATCGCGAACCACGTGGATAGTGCCCTTTTGTTTGCTGCCCTGATCGGTGAACGAAGATGTCGAAACCATGGAAAAGCCGCCGAAGCAGAGATCTACGCCCTCGTGAAAGCCTTCGTCGTCTTTCTTGCAATAGGGACATGCCGTCCAGGCTTCACGGGTTCGGGGCAGAACCGCCTCGCACAGATTCCCAACAACGTCGGCGGGAGCACGGCCCAGGCGCTGAAGCAGTGCATGATTTGCCTTCACCACTCTAAATTCGGAATCATGCAGCAAGACAAAATCCTGAATGGAATCGAAAGTGTTAGTCCACTGTCGCTGCGCACGCAGGATTTGCTCCAAAAGCCGTACATTCTCTACCGCGAAACCCAATTGCTGCGCACAGGTCGAAAGAAATTCCATCTCTTCCAGGGTGTAACAAATCGAATGACGACGTCCAAACATGAGAGTGCCGATGGAGGATTTCTTTCCCTGCACGGGCACGATCACAACATGGTGAAATCGTTCGCTCTCCAGGAATGCCCGCATACTCTCGCTGGCAGTGGAAGCCTTGATCACGGTTGGCTTCCCTTCCCGCAGAACGGGTGCCAGCGTTTCATCCATGGTGGACGAATCATGGTGCTGCAGAAATTCTTGCGAAAGCCCAATTTGTTGCGCCATTACCAGGTCGTCGCCCTCGAGCAGGTAGGTCCAGGCAGCATTCGAGCGCATTAGCCTCTTAAGCTGGTCGAGGGCGGTTACCATCATCGGTGCGTGTTGCTGGGCGCCAGCGATGCTGGTCATGAGCGTATTGATTGCGCACAAACGCCGGGTGCGCCCCTTGGACTCGTCAAAGACGATCAGCAGTATGCTCAAGCTAAAAATCAGGTCTGCGGTGGGAGCAAGGCCAGGCGGATGGTAGACATTCAGCGGCGCCCAATCCAAGTGTAAAAACAGGAGACTCAAGCCCAGCAACCAGGGACCAATCTCCCACCGTGCCCAGCGAAAGCGCAGCAACTGGACGGCTGCTGCCAACGTGATAATTCGATACGACACTTCGAGCGCCACGCGCAGCGTGAGCGAATCCGGCCACCACAGCGCGCGAAGAACGGCATAGCTAATGACCGCCGTTGAAGTCAGCAGGAGCGGCAGTAACAACTTGCGCGCGTGCGTATACACCAGCACGGCAGCCGCAAACAGGCATACCGCCAGAATGAATTCTGCATGGGAAGTTGCTATCAAGTAGCTTGGAACATGGTCTCCGCCACCTCGCAGGGTCCAGCGGGAACCGAAGTAGGCCATCCATCCCACAATCCAAACCAGCAGATAGCGCTCGCGAAAGGTCCGAAACACCAGCAGGCTGGCTATCAGGATGATCAGGGCGAGCGACTCCTGCGGCATCAACTTGGGGACAGCAATGTCCCCGACCGTGAACCAGGTCCACCAGGCAGGCATGTTCCTCGCAAAGTAAGAAGGCTGCGCTCGCCTCTTGATACCATGCCCGGACGCCTTACCTGGCGGTTTTCCCGGCCCAAATGGTTACTTTCGGAATCTGATAACTCGGGATAGAATGACGCTACACTGAACCAGCCCTATGCCAGTTGAGCGAATCCTGGTGGTCGATGACGAGGAGACTATCCGCGAGATTGTCTCTTCCATGCTGACCCATGCCAACTATAAGTGTCGGCAGGCCGCTTCCGGCCTTGAGGCAATCGCTCTGCTCGATTCCGGCGAAGAGTTCGAACTGATGCTCTCCGACTTGATGATGGCCGACCTGGACGGCATTGGCCTGCTGGAACGCACCAAAGAAAGATTCCCCGACATGCCCGTGGTCATGGTGACCGCGGTACACGATATCTCTGTGGCCCTTGCCGCTATACGAAACGGGGCCTACGACTACCTGCTGAAGCCTTTCGAGCGCGAACAACTACTGGCCACGGTGCGGCGAGCGATGGAGAACCGCCGGCTCAAGCTGGAAAACCGCGCTTACCAGACGAATCTGGAAACGCTGGTCGCTGCCCGCACCGAACAGTTGCGCAAGGCCATGGTCGAACTGGAACGCTCCTACGACATCACCTTGGAAGCCCTGGGCGATGCTCTGGATCTCAAAGACAGAGAGACCGAAGGGCATTCCCGGCGAGTTACCGCTTTCACCATCGCTATCGCCCGGGCAATGGGATTAACCGCTGACCAGATCCGGGTGATTGCCCGCGGCGCGTTTTTGCATGACATCGGCAAAATGGCGATTCCCGATGCCATCCTTAACAAGCCCGGCGCTTTGACCCCGGACGAGGTCGGCATCATGCGCGAGCATTCCTACCACGGCTATCAGATCGTAAAGAAAATTCCGTTCCTACAGGAAGCCGCGGAGATCGTCTACGCCCACCAGGAACGTTTCGATGGAACTGGCTACCCACGTGGGTTAAAGGGCGAGCAGATTCCGTTGGGCGCTCGCATGTTCGCCGTAGCCGATACTTTGGACGCGATAACTTCCGATCGTCCCTACCGGCCCGCACAAACGCTTACCGCAGCTCGGGAAGAAATCCAGCGCTGGGCGGGACGCCAGTTCGATCCTGAGGTGGTGAAAATGTTTCTCTCGATGCCGGAAAACATCTGGGACGATTTACGCAAGGAAATCAATTCGCGGGTCTACCGCTTTGCTCTATCCGCTGCCGCCAAAACCTCGGCTTAATCGTCTGCGTTCTACGCGAGACACTTCGGGGTGTAAAAGCATTTCAAATTTCGCGGAAGGCAGCATTTTTCATTCTGTCCACATCCAACGAGCTAGCAAGCCAACCCCTAAATTGAGGTCCCAATATGGCCCATCCACGGTCTCGATGGCTGTCGAGTCTTTTACTCATGTTGATTAGCATTCCACTGATAGCTCAGCAACCAGGGAATCCTGCCGCTGTCTCACGCACCATTCCCGAGGGCACGACTTTTCTCATCCGGCTCCAGGACAAGCTCGACACCAAGAAACTGGAACAAGGCAAGCACTTCAAAGCCAAGCTTGCCGAAGATCTGATTGCTCCGGATGGCTCGACCATACCGCGCGGTAAGAAAATCAAAGGCCACGTTAGTTCCATCCAACAGGGACTGCATGCCCGCATGCTGCTCAGCTTCGATGAGATCGAAACCAATCATGGATCCATGCCGCTGATCGCCACCGTCACCGGAGTCCCGGGAGAGCACGCAGTAAAACCGCCCGACGCCGAGGGTGAGATCGAGCGCAAAGGCATGAGCAAGCGTCACATGATTGAAGCGATTGCCGTAGGCGCAGGACTGGGCGTAGCTACTGGCGCCGCCGCAGGTGGTCGCCATGGCGCCGCAATTGGCGCGGGCGCTGGGGCCGGGGCGGGCGCCCTTGCCGGCTTCTTCACCGACCGCAATTTAAAGCTGGATAAAGGAACAACGCTGGAACTGCGTTTGGATCATCCTTTGCAGGTGCCTTTGCGTTGAGTTGTGCGGTGTGCCGCGGACTCGGGTCCTTTTTTTAAGAGCGAAACTATCGTTGCAGAGCCGATTCCGACGAAGGGCACGGATTTCCCAAATCCGCGCCCCTTTTCTTATCTGTGTACGTAGCCGCAAGTTGCACCCATCTGGACGTTCTTTGGAGTAGCCGCGTCTCAGGCGTATAAATCTCATTGATCTTTTAAGGGAGAAAATCGTGAAAACTTCTATTGCAGGGGTCTCATTTGTAGTCCTGGCCTGCACGCTCGGCCTGGCACAAGATCGGCCTACAGTGACCGCACAACCTAACACTGTCTTCGTAGGCGCGGATGGCAAATTTGAAGCGAATCCCGACACCGCGCTGGTGCAATTCAACATCTCTGCTCAGGAGGAGAGTTCGCGGGCGGCATACGATCGCGCTTCCAAAGCAGCCGAGCAGATTCGCCAGATCCTGCGCTCCAACGGAATCGAACCCAAAGCCGCCGAAATTGGATTCTTTTCCCTGCAACCGGTCTACGATTTCAGGACTGCAAAGCGCAAGCTGGTGGGATATCGGGTGAACACGAATGTATCCTTGAAACTAAAAGATTTTTCCAAGATCGCGCCTATTGTGCAGCAACTCGCCGACACTGATATTACAGAGAATCAGACCGTCAGCTATACTCTCGACGACATCGATGCCGCGAAGACTCGCGCCGTCGAAGACGCTTACCGCCGCGCCCGTGAATCAGCAAACGCCGTAGCCCGAGCCGGCGGCCGCACCCTGGGAGAACTTTCCTACGCCTCGGTGGATACTTTTGAGAACGTGCGGATTGTGGCTCCGATGAACGCACGCGTGATGCAAACCATGGGCGCAGCCAACGCGCCCGCGCCCACCGCCGAGTTCAGCCCCCAGAACATCCAGGTGACAGCCCACGTCAATGCCATGTTCGCGCTAAGGTAGAGCCGGCGTCCCGTAACGAGTGTGTGTCACCCGCCGCTGGGATTATTTCACTGGCGGAGGGATGCGATTCGGATCCAAGGGAACAGCGCGCTGAAAAACCATCTCCACGGTCGTGCCAGCATCCAGTTTCACATCATTGCCCCGTGACAGCAGGGCGATGGCGGTCCCCACCGCGCCGCCGATCCCCGCGCCAATGGCAGCGCCTTTTCCTCCGCGACTCAAGCCACCAATCACCGCACCTGTGCCGGCGCTGCTGGCGACGGTTCCGATCTTCTCGCCTTTCTGGCTGTCCTGGCGGATCGTCCCTTCCTGCCCTTTAATGGACGTCTTCTCCGCGCCGGGAACGTTTTCTACAGCTCCGGGCAGCATCACGGTGTAGCCGCTGGGATAGATGAGCGTGGTGAAATGCATCAAAACTTCGGCGCGCCCTTTAATGCGTCCCGCACGCTGCACGTGGCTGATCCTTCCTTGCACGTACGTCCCGGCGGGAATCAGGACACGATTATCCTGCACCACAGGAAAAGTGGTTTCCGCGTAAACCGAGTCCCCTTCCCGCGCGCTTTTGGTTGATACCGCATGCTTGAGCGCGAGCGGGACCTTTGTCCCCGCCGGGACGACGAGCTCATTAGGCCCGGCTGAGGATGAAGTGGTGGCGCTAGTTGGATGGACAGGGGGGCTGGCTTGAGCCATCACCAACGCGGAGAGCAGAAGAACCATCGCAATCGTGCGCATGGACGACCTCCCGTCGAATCAGAATGCAGCAGCAGCCGAAAAGGCCTTGAGTATAGACCGCCCGCTAGCAGTATTTGGTTCCGATGAACGTAGGATGCGGGCACAATACGAAAAGGTTTCGTGGGACGCGCCGCGCTGCTATGCGCCGGTCCGTTTGAACTGGCCCTCTAGTACATTCCCCATAAATTGCGACTGCAACCGCTGGGCGCATCGCTCACCACAAACGTGGAGAGTACCCTCTTTCTTTGCGATCTCCTCTTCCCATGCGCACAGGTAAAGCAGCGGCCGGTTGTATTCCCCAAAAGATGTCCACATCAACCACCAGCGGTCGGCGGAGCCTTTCTGTACTCCGCAGTTGGGACCGGCACAACGATAGAAGGGATTAGCGAGGTTAGAGGGTCCAACATTCATTACACGACTCCCAGGGTTCGGAAAATGTTCGGACAGGTGTTCAGACATTGTAATGGAACGGCTGGCAGGTCGAACGTCGGATAATTTTTACTTATAGATGAGGTACTTCTGTCGAAGCTGCTGAAATTTCTCCAGCGGCTCGCGCCAGTCCTCCGCGATGCGACGCGGATCTTGTCCTTGAGCGATGGCGTCATACACTGCCTGATTCACCAGCAGCTCAATCAATCGTTCCATGTGAAACTGCTGGGGATACAGCTTGTGTAAAGCCGAAGCCAACTCGATGCCCAGTTCAGGAGCGTCCAACGCATTGCGGTCGGTAACTACGATGTTCACCCCAGCACACTTTTCCGCCGCATAATTGCTGGCGTTGGGAGTGAAGGTTACTGGCACAAAACGCACGCCAGAAATGTTTCTAGCATTCAAATATTGTGTGAGTTCGCGGCCGTTGATCCAGGGAGCACCCAGAATCTCAAAGGGAGTGTCGGTTCCGCGGCCCACTGAAACGTTGGTGCCTTCGATGAGAGCCACCCCAGGATAAAGCGTGGCTTCGGTGAGGCTGCGCAGATTTGGCGAGGGATTGATCCAGTTCACGCCCGTCGAATCAAACCAGTCGCCGCGCATCCATCCATCCATCGCCACAACCTGCAAGCGGGCGTTAATGTTGCGCTCCGCATTGAACATCTTCGCCAGTTCGCCGGTTGTCATGCCGTGACGCACCGGCACAGCAGTGTAATTCACGAAACTCTCGCGTCCCGGGTCGGGCATGGGGCCTTGCACGAACGAACCGGTGATGGGATTAGGACGGTCCAGCACAATGATCTCAATTCCCGCCTTGGCCGCAGCCTCCAGGAAATAACCCAGAGAGGCTTCGTACGTGTAAAAACGTACGCCTGCATCCTGAATGTCCACCACCACCGCGTCGAGATTCTTTAGAGACTCCGGCGATGGGCGTCGGGCAGCATCCGTGGCGCCATAGACGCTGTACACCGGAATTCCGGTAGCAGCATCCTTTGAGTTGCTTACATCGGTGGTATCCAGTGTGCCCGTCACACCATGCTCGGGGCTGAATAGGGCGTCCAAAGAAACTCCAGAAGCCTCGGCCAGGACGTCAATGGTGCGGCGTCCCTGAGAATCAACTCCAGTCTGATTGGTCAGCAGCCCGATTCTCTTCTTGGCCGCGCCCCCGCGAATCAAATCAAAGTTGTGCGCTTCCAAGACGTCGATTCCAGTTTGCACCGATCCGTTCCGTACCGACAACCGGCGGGAACCCGTCTGGGCTTCGTTATAGCCAGTAATACTTTTCAGTCGCAGCTGTTCTTTTTCACTGACGGTCAGTGGCAAGGCCGCGGCTACGGCGGTGGCAATCTTTGCGCGCAACGCAATCACATTTCCCTTGCCGCGAGGATGAACTGAATTAGTGAGCAGGATGATGTAAGTGCGGGTAGTGGGATCAATCCAGAGCGAAGTGCCGGTCCATCCTGTGTGCCCAAACGAACCTACCGGCAACAGTTCACCCCGATTACTGGATAAAGGAGAATCGATGTCCCAGCCAAAGCCTCGCAGACTGTCAGATGTAGGCGGCTGCTGCGGCGTGGTCATTTTCTCTACCGCGAGCGAACGCAATACCGTGCTGCCATTCAGCAGAGCTTGGGCAAATTTCGACAAGTCTGCGGCCGTGGAGAACAATCCTGCATGTCCGGCCACGCCTCCCATACGGCGTGACGTGGGATCATGTACCATCCCGCGGAGCATCCTGCCCTGTTCGTCATACTCGGTTGGCGCGATCGCCGACTTCCACGCGGCTGGCGGAAGGTAGCGAGTGTGCGTCATCCCCAACGGAGTGAAGATGTTCTTCTGGCAGTACTCGTCCTCTGATATTCCCGACACACGCTCGATCAACGCACCCAGGACAATAAAGTTGATATCGCTGTACAGAAAGCGTGAGCCCGCAGGGATGACTGGCGTTTCGGCGAAAGCCATGGAGAACGCTGTGTCGCGTCCCTGCCATGGCTGCGTCAAATCCAGATCTCCCCGCAGACCCGAATAGTGCGTAAGCAAATTGCGGACCGTAATATCTTCTTTGCCGTTTTGCGCGAACTCCGGAATATACTTCGCGACCGGATCGTTGATCCGCACCTGCCCGCGCTCCATCAGTTGCATGATTGCGCTCGTTGTAGCTACCACCTTGGTGAGAGAGGCGAGGTCGAAAATCGTATCCAGCCTCATGGTTTCGCGTCGCGGTTCGAGAGACCGGTTGCCAAACGCCTTGCGATACATCACCTGCCCGTTGTGCCACACCAGCAACACTGCGCCAGGCATCTGGCCTTGACGGATTGCGTTCTGAATGATGGGGTCAAGGACACCCAGCCGGTTCGGGGGGCCTGGTTTGCTGCCAGCCGCCGCCTGTGCGCTTTCGGGATAGATGAAACTGCTGAGCAGAAATGCTGCCGCGAGCAGGCAGAATGAGGACCGCTGGATTCGCGAATTTGCTCTGATTATGCGGATATCCCGACTTTACACAACCGCCGCTGGATTACTCAAGAACCTCAAGTAGGGGGTACCGTGTGTACCACTGATTTATCGCTCCCGTCGTTGGCTGTTGGTCGTTCGTCGTTGGCCACCGACCAAGGACGAACGAGCAACGACGAACTTAAAGTCACCTTTACCCGCTCTGCGAACTTTGCTATAAACCGAACATCGAGCAAATTACACCTTTGTCAGAAGGCTCCTCTTCCCTGAATACCGCGGCCAAGACCTCCGCGCATTTTCCCCCGCCTGCTTACGAGCAGCAGGACGTTGTGTTCTTGCCTGCCTTTGAGTTGTTGCGACAAGCGATTGCGCAGCATGTTTTCCCCGCAGCCTCGGTCGCGGTAACACATCAAGGAAAGCTGGTTGCGTTGAAGGCCATTGGGCGCTTTACGTATGACCTGAAATCTCCTGAAGTGACCACGGCCAGCATCTTTGATCTAGCTTCGGTTTCTAAGGTCGTCGCCACCACCAGCATCGCCATGATTCTTTACCAGCGCGGTTTGCTGGATCTGGAAATGCCAGTTGTCTCGATCGTGCCGGAATTTTCAGGACAGGATGAGCGTCGCCGCGAAGTGACTTTGCACATGCTGCTGGCCCATTCGTCAGGATTGCCGGCTTACGAAAAGCTGTTCCAGAGAGCCCCTACGAAGGATCGGTTGCTGGACGCGGCCTTCGCAATGCCGTTAGTCGCGGATCCAGGCGCACAAGCCACCTACAGTGACGTCGGTTTTATTGTTCTTGGCGTCGCGCTCTCGCGTATTGCTGACGAACCTCTTGACCGTTTTTGCCAACGCGAAGTGTTCGGCCCGCTGGGTATGGCAAACACAGCTTTCAATCCGCCTCCGGCTTGGCGACCTTCGATTCCGCCCACAGTTGATGACGACTCCTTCCGCCACCGCATCATTCAAGGAGAAGTCTATGACGAGAACGCCAGTGTGCTAGGAGGCGTAGCGCCACATGCCGGCGTTTTCGCCCCTGCGCAGGACGTCGCCGTCTTCGCCAATGCTATGTTGAAAGGAGGCCAACCCATCCTTCATTCGGAAACACTAGCAGTCTTTACCCGGCGCGAATCGTCACCCGCGGGCACGTCTCGCGCGCTTGGATGGGACACGCCTTCATCCCCTTCGCAGTCGGGAAGGTATTTTTCTTCGCATTCCTTCGGACATCTCGGCTACACCGGCACTTCACTGTGGATCGATGCTGAGCGCCAGCTTTCTGTCACCTTGCTAACCAATCGGACCTGGCCGGATGGCAGCAATAACGCCATTAAAGAGATCCGTCCAAAATTTCACGATGCGGTCATCGAAGCGCTGGAGGCTCGCGGTTGAAAGGTGCCACAAAAAAACCACGCACCGATTTAGGCCGGCTCGTCACTGAAAAGCCGAATCCGGTTTCCGCGAACCTGGATCTGAAACCATCCCTACAACTGGCGCGCATCATCAATTCCGAAGATGCCAAAGTCGCGGCCGCCGTCAAGCGTGCACTTCCACAAATCGCGCAAAGTATCGATATCATCGCATCTGCGTTGCGACGAGGCGGTCGGCTCATCTACGTTGGCACCGGAACCAGTGGACGCATTGCCGCACTCGACGCCGTCGAGTGTCCGCCTACATTTGATACTCATCGGCAAACAGTGCAGTTCATTATCGCCGGAGGGCTAAAAGCACTGGGCGCGGCGGTGGAAGCCGACGAGGATTCTCCTAAACTCGGCGAGCGCGAGATCGCGAAGAAAAAACCAGGAAAAAACGACGTAGTGGTGGGGATCGCCGCCAGCGGCCGCACTCCGTTCACCGTGGCTGCAATTTCGTATGCTCGCCGCCACGGCGCCAAGACAATTGCCGTCACCTGCAACCGGAATTCTGCGCTGGAAAAAGCCGCGGACCTGGCAATCGTCACCGAGGTTGGTCCCGAGGTTATCTCCGGATCCACTCGCATGAAAGCCGGGACCGCGCAAAAGATGGTCCTGAATATGCTTTCCAGCGGCGCGATGATTCGCCTGGGCTACGTTTATGGCAACCTGATGGTCAATCTTCATCAAAAGAATGAAAAGCTGGTAGATCGTGCCGTGAGAATCCTGCAACTTACTACTGGCATGGGTAGAAAAGCCGCGCAAAAGGCGCTCAGAAAAGCAAAAAACAGCATTCCCCTGGCGTTAGTCATGTCGCAAGCGAAGGTCAACCGAGCCGAAGCCCAACGGGCACTGAAGGCTGCGAATGGTCATGTCCGTCATGCCATTGCCGCAGCCCGAAGTTTGTAGGAAGCCGTCGTTGGTCCTTGGTCGTAGGTCCTTGGCCGCAGGCGAACGGCCAACGACAACCAGCCATGCACTCCCGATTAATAATTTCCTCAATGTTGGCCACCTTATTCCCCGCTAGAATAGAAGCAATGGGGCTTACTCAAGGAATTATCTAGATATGGATAAATTCGTGATCCGCGGCGGCAATCCGCTGCTGGGGACAGTTCGCGTCAGCGGGGCCAAGAATGCCGCCTTGCCGGCCATGGCTGCCGCCATTCTGACCGACGAGCCCGTCATCCTGGAAAACATTCCGCAGGTGCGCGATATCGAAACTACGCGCAAGCTGCTGGCTGCGATGGGTGCCGAGGTCGAACTCGGCTACGGTCGTGCCCAGCATCGCACCACGATCTGCTGTCGCAATCTGACATCGCCCGAGGCCTCCTACGAACTGGTCAAGACCATGCGCGCCTCTACGCTCGTTCTCGGTCCGTTGGTGGCGCGCTGCGGACATGCCCGGGTTTCACTACCCGGCGGCTGTGCCATTGGATCTCGTCCCATCGATCTGCACATCAAGGGACTCGAGCGGCTGGGCGCGACCATCACTCAGGATCACGGCTACGTAGAAGCCAGCGCGAAACGTCTGCGCGGCGCGGAAATTGTCTTCGACAAAATTACCGTTACCGGCACAGAAGACTTGCTGATGGCAGCCTCGCTCGCCGACGGCGAAACGGTTATGCAGAATTGCGCGCGCGAACCGGAAGTCGCCGATCTGGCCGAGTTGCTCAACAAGATGGGGGCTCATATTGAAGGTGCGGGCACTCCCACGATTCGTGTGAAAGGTGTGAGCAAACTTCATGGCGCCCGGCATCGCATTATTCCCGACCGCATCGAGGCTGCCACCTTCATCATTGCCGGAGCATTGACTGGAGGAGATCTGAATGTGGCGGGTTGCGATCCCCGTCACCTCGACGCTTTGCTGCAGAAGCTGGATGAAGCCGGCGTGAAGACTGCACACAACGCGGATTCCCTCCGCGTAATGGGTGATGGGCCGCTAAAAGCTGCTGACATCGTCACTGCGGAGTATCCCGGATTCCCTACCGACATGCAGGCGCAATATATGGTCCTGGCCACGCAAGCGGAGGGAACATCCAACATCACAGAAAATATTTTTGAGAACCGTTTCGTACACGCCCAGGAACTCCTGCGCATGGGAGCCAGGATCAAGATTGAAGGACGGCGCGCCGTGGTTCGCGGCAAATCTCCGCTGAGCGCCGCTGCGGTGCTGGCTTCCGACTTGCGCGCGTCCGCCTCGCTGGTGCTGGCAGCATTGGT
>WNGJ01001195.1_pt1 | contig 25119 bp, 20 predicted proteins | sample 5400611 | NCBI WGS metagenome assembly WNGJ01 (sample SAMN13153375, study PRJNA577476) | soil metagenome | isolation source: 40 cm soil or saprolite under Garry oak tree replicate 1 | place: USA:California | collected 2016-06-15
GGCGCGGAGGCAGGATCTCCTTCCATTTCGAATACCGCTGCGACCAGAAGTCGGTGCCCCACGCGTCGTTCAGCGCGTCGATAGTCCCGTACCGGTGGCCCAGCCATCGCCGGAACGCCTCGGCCGAGACGTCGCACCAGCAAGCCGCCACGTGACAACCGAACTCGTTGCCCACATGCCACATGGCCAGCGCCGGGTGGTTCGCGTAACGCGTGGCGATCGCCTCGACCAGACGCGCCGACGCCGACCGATACACCGGGCTGCTGGGGCAGTAATGCTGGCGCGCCCCGGGCCAGAGCCGCACGCCGTCGGCCAGCACCGGCAGCATCTCCGGATGCGCGTGCGAAAGCCACGGAGGTGGGGAAGCGGTGGCGGTCGCCAGGTCGACGCGGATGCCCCCTTCATGCAGCAGGCCCATCACGCGGTCGAGCCAGTCGAAGTCCCAAGTGTCCTCCCGCGGCTGCAGCCGCGACCACGAGAAGATCGCCAGGCTCACCAGGTTGACCCCGGCCTCGCGCATGAGGCGGACGTCCTCCGCCCACACCTCCTCCGGCCACTGGTCGGGGCTGTAGTCGCCCCCATAAGCGATGTGTGGCAGCCGGCTGCCGAGCAGCGGTTCGGTCATCGGTGGCTCAGCCCTTGGTGGATCCTAGAGTCAGGCCGGCGACAAAGTGTTTCTGCAGGGCGATGAACACCAGCAGCGGTGGGATCGCCGCCAGCATGGCGCCGGCAGCCACGAGGTTGTAGTTCACGAAGAACTCGCCCTGGAGATTGTTGAGAGCGCTCGTGATCGGTCGCTTGTCCCCATGGCTGAACAAGACCAGAGCCCAGAAGAAGTCGTTGTACATGAAGGTGAACAGCAGGGTCGCGACGGCCGCCAGCGCAGGCCGGCATAGCGGAAGCATCACGCTCCACCAGATGCGCAGGACGTTCGCTCCATCGACGAGCGCCGACTCGACGATCTCCTTGCTGATGGTTTTCATGTAGTTGGCGAGCACGAAGGCGGCGAAGCCGGTCTGGAAGACGACATGGATGAGGACGACTCCGATCGCCTGGTCATAGAGCAGCCCGTTGTCGCTGATCAGAGGGATTGAAAAGGCGCCGAAGTCGGCCGTGGCGAGGTTGGGCACAGGTGTCTTCAGGTAGATCCAGTAGAGCGGAATAATGATGACCTGGGGAGGGAGCAGGTTGCCGGCGGTGAACAGCATGAGGACGGCGAGGTTGAATCGCCAGCTGAACTGGGAGCAGCAGAAGGCGACCATCGACGCGAGGACCAACGCAAGAATCACCCCGGGGACCACGATGAGGAACGTGTTGAGATAGAAGTGAGGCATGTTCGCCTGGGTCCAGACGTTCGTGTAGTTGCTGAAGGTGAGCGAGCTTGGCCACGAGACGTAGCCATGGGTGATCGTGTCGCTGATGGGTCGCAGCGACGAGTAGATGGCCCACGACAGCGGAAACAGCCAGACCAGCACCATCGAAAGCAGAAAGAGGTGAAGGATGACCCGGCCGAGCGTCAACGGGCGGCGTCCGAGCCGGCGCGAATCGACTGCTTTGGCTGTCACCGCGCTCACTGGACCGTCCTCATCACGCGCGAGAGGTAGAGCACGATCGGCACCAGCGAGATCACCAGCAGGACGACTGCGATCGCTGAGCCGAAGCCGACCAAGTTGGCCTCGCTGATGCTGTTGTTGGTGATCAGCGTCGACAGCAGCTCCAGACCGTTCTTGCCGCGGTTGACGATGTAGGCGATGTCGAATGCGCGAAGCGATTCGATCGCTGTGATCACGACGATGATCACGTTGATGGGGGCCATCACCGGGAGCACGATGCGGAAAAACGTCTGCGCTTCGCTGGCGCCGTCAACCTTGGCCGCCTCGCGCAGAGCCAGGTCAACGCTCTTCAACCCGGCCAGGTAGAGAACCATGATGTAGCCGACGTGCCGCCAGCTGGCGGCGACCACTATCGCCCACAGGTTGATGTTCGGATCGCCGAGCCAATCGACGATGCGATGGTTCTGGACGAGCCCGAAGAAGTTGTTGATGAAGCCGTCGTTTGGCGCGTACTGCAGCTCCCAGATAAACCCCACCACGACCAGCGACAGAACGACCGGCATGAAGAACACGCCCTGGTAAAAGCGTGTTCCGCGCATCTCGCGGTCGAGCAGCACGGCAAAGAACATGCCGATCGGCGTCGAGACGAGGGTGAAGAACGCGAGCCACAGCACGTTGTGCTTCAACGCCGGCCAGAAGAAGAGGTAGCCCGTGAACATCGTCGTGTAGTTCTTGAGGCCAACCCAGTTTCCAGCGGTGATGGCGCCGACCCCGTTCCAGTTGGTGAAAGACAGGAAGATCGATGCCAACGTCGGACCCCAGATCAGCAGCAGGTCCAGGGTGAGGGGCACTCCGACCATGAGCACGAGAAGGATCTTGTCCCGACCCGTGAGGAGGCTGAAGCGCCGCCGCCGAGGCGCGACGCTTGCCCCCGCCGCCGCCCCGTCCGGATGCCCGGTCGGGGCGGCGGAGATGCGGTTCGCCACCCTCAGATTATCTTTGGGTTACTTCTCCGGCGGGAGCGAGTCCCAGAACGACTGCATCTTGCCCTGAAGGCTTGTCGTGTCAGCGTTCGGGTTCTGCAGGTAGGTCAGCAAGAAGCTCTGCATGCCGTTTGCCCCGGCGAAGTCAGGCCGCGAGTCGCGGTCGAAGAACTGCGTGATTCTCTTGGCGCTGCTGATGATCTGAGCCGCCTTCTTCTGCAGAGGGGTGAAGCTGCTCGTGTCGGCGTCAGTTGCGGTGGGGATCAGACCAGGTGCGTTCTGAAACATCGTCCCCTGCGTTGAACCCTTGGCCCAGAACTTCAGCCATGCCTTCGCCTGGCCGAGGTCGCTGTTCAGGGTCGGCGACTTCTTGCTCATCATCCAGATGTCGATCGGAGCGTCGAGGGCCTTCTCGGCGTCGTACTGGGCCCCAAGGTCCGGGAAGGGGAAGAAGTCCAGGTCGTCGAGGGCGTCCTGGCCCGCGGCCTTGAACTGGTCCGACACGAAAAGGCCGAGGAGATACATGCCGGCCTTCTTGTTGACGACCAGGTCTGCCGCCTGCTGCCACGTGGTCCCGGCCAGGCCCGGCTGGTAGTACTTCGCGAGCTCGGCCCATTTCTTGAACACGGCGGTGACTCTCGGGTCGGTCCACTTCTGCTTGCCGGCGCAGAGCTCGACGTGGAACTGGTAGCCGTTGAGGCGCAGATTGATGATGTCGAACGTTCCCTGGGCCGGCCATCCGTCCTTGTCGCCCATCGAGATCGGGGTCAGCCCGTCTTTCTGCATCTGGACGGCCAGCGCCTTGAAGTCGTCCCAGTTGGTTGGGATCTTGTAGCTGTGCTGGGCGAACACGCTCTTGCGGTAGAAGACGCACCAGGGGTAGTAGTCGCGCGGGATCCCGTAGAAGTGACCATCGTCGCCCTTGACCGATTCGGCAAAGGCGCCCGTGAAGTTCGACTTGACCGAGTCCCACACGTCGTCGATCGAGGTGGCCAGGCCCTGGTTGGCGAAGAACCGCATGCGGTGACCGGAGAACCAGGTGAACACGTCGTCCGGCGTGGCCTGCAGGTAGTTGGTGATCTGGTCCTGGAAGGTGCCGTGGTCGACCGTGTTCAGCTTCACCTTGGTGCCACCGTTGGCGCTGGCAAAGGCATTGACGATAGCCTCCATGCCCTTTTTGGGTCCTGGATCGGACTCGTTGCTGCCCACGGCGAGCGAGCCGCCGATCCCGGTGTTCGTGTTGGTGTTGCTCTGCACTCCGCAGGCGGCGAGGAAGGCCGCGAGGCTCGAGTAGCCCGCGATCTTGAGCATGTCTCGCCGGGTGAGGTTCAGGTAGAGCGGCAGCTCGCTGTCGAGCCCAGGGAGCGTGAGTTTGTGCTTACGAACCACGCGCGAATCACCCATTGGATTCCTCCTCTGTGCCTTGATCACATGTGAACATGCGGATACCAGGAACGCGCCCCGACTCAGCGGAACATTACTCGTTCGGTCAGTTTTGTCAACTCCAACCTTCATTTGTGGACACTATTGCTCGAATTTGATCGATCGCGTACGATCCTCGGATGCTGGCGATCGAGCGTCGGAGGCTGATCGCGGAGAGCATCCGCTCTCGTGGCGTCGTCTCCGTCGCCGAGATGGCCGAGGCCCTCGGCACAACGGACATCACATTGCGACGGGACCTCCGGGCCATGGCCAAAGAGGGCCTCCTCGTCCGCACTCATGGCGGCGCGGTTCTGCCGGCAGCGCTTGGGCATGAGCCGAGCTACTCGGAGAAGGCACGGCAGGCAGCGGCGGAGAAGGCCGCCATCGCACGGCTTGCGGTCGAGCTGATCCAGCCTGGAGACTCGATCCTGCTCGGCCCGGGCACGACCACTCTCGCGCTGGCCCGCCTGCTCGTCAGCTCGCCGGAGCTGACCGTGGTGACCAACTCGCTGCTCGTCGCCCAGGCGCTCATGGAAGCTCCACATGTCGAGGTGATCCTCACGGGCGGCACTTTGCGGCGCTCGATCCACGCGCTCGTGGGGCCGGCGGCGGAGGAATCTGTCCGGTCGCTGCGCGCGTCGCAGGCCTTCATCTCCGGCAACGGCTTCACTGCTGACCGTGGCCTGAGCACCCCGAGCCCACTGGTCGCGGCCACTGACCGCGCCCTGGCCTCCGCGGCCCAGCAGGTGGTGGTGCTTGCGGACCACACAAAGATCGGCGAGGAGACGATGTGCCAGACGGTGCCCGCGGCCCGCGTGCACACCCTGATCACGGACTCGAGGGCCAAACCGGCGGAGCTCGAGGCGATCCGGGCCGCCGGGGTCGAGGTGCAGGTGGCGGAAGTGGGCAGGCATGACCAGGCAAAAGCGGTCAACGGCTGAGGCCGTCTCGCGCCGCAAGCCAAACCGCCCTCTGCTCGACGGCGAGCACCCGGACCGGCTGACCAAAGTCGAGCATGAGCTGCCTGACGGCCGCTACTTGATCGCCTACAGTCGCGGGCCCAGCGATGCCTGAGCTCCGGTTCGACCCGCTGCGGAGCCAGTGGGTCGCCTACGCGACCGAACGCAACGACAGAACTTTTCTGCCGACGGATTTCTGCCCGTTGTGTCCGACCGGCGCCGGCGGCACATCCGAGGTTCCACTCGATGGTTTCGAGGTCGTCGCTTTCGAGAACCGCTTTCCGGCCTTTGGTCCTGACCTGCGGGGTGGCCGTCCGGTCCGCCAATCAAAGAGCGGCGGATGCGAGGTCATCGTCTACACGCCGGAGCACGCGCTCACGCTCGCGCAGCTTCCGCTCGATCGCGTGAGCCTGCTGGCGGACGTCTGGGCCGATCGCTATCGAGACCTTGGATCACGCAGCGACGTCGACTACGTCTACATCTTCGAGAACAAGGGCGAAGAGGTCGGTGTCACGCTCCACCATCCGCACGGCCAGATCTACGCCCTCCCCTTCGTGCCTCCCTTCGCACAGGCTGAGCTCAGTGCCTCCCGCCGGCACCTGGAAACCGCCGGCCGGTGCCTGCACTGTGAGGAGATCGAACACGAGCTGACCGGGCCGCGAATGGTGTTTTCCAACGAATCCATGGTTGCCTTTGTACCGAACGCCGCGCGCTGGCCGTACGAGGTTCACCTCTACTCGCGCCGCCACGCGGCATCCATCGCAGACCTCGATCCGCCTGAGCGCCTTGACCTCGCTCGGGCGCTGTTACGTGTGACCGGCACCTATGACCGGCACTTTGGCTTTTCGACACCGTATGTGATGGCGATGCATCAAGCGCCGACCGATGGAGGGGAGTGGCCGGAGGCGCATCTCCACATCGAGTTCTATCCACCGCACCGTCGCGCCGACCGGTTGAAGCATCTCGCCGGGGTTGAGCTCGGGGCAGGTACGTTCGTCAACGACACCAGGCCTGAGGACACCTCCGCCCAGCTCCGGAATGCCGCCCGCCGGGTGACGTCCTAAGGCTTTTCTGTCGGTGAAACCGAGGGAGGCTCCTGCGCCATGACGATGAAAACCGCCGACAGGACGATGGCAAGCGCCGGTGGGCCGAAGTCCGCCACCGGCCCGCTGGGAAAAACGAGGCGGATGATCGACGAACCGATGAGGAAGGCGCCGCCGAGCGCTAGTGCGATGCGAAACCGACGGGCGGCAAAGCGGAGCTGACGTCGCAGGCCGCCGGGTCGGAGCGAAAGGATCGTCACCGTGAAGCCCGCGAGGAGAATCAGCCCGAGCAGAAAACCGCGCACCTGGGCTCAGATCCAGCCGCGGCGCCTGAAGAAGTACAGCTGGATCGCGACCGCGCCCAGCATGGTGGCGACACCGACCCAGAAAGCGATGTAAGGCGTCTCCAGGACGGTCACCAGGTAGGCGAAGTTCATGCCGTAGAAGCCGGTTAGAAAGCTCAGCGGCAGGAAGAGGCTTGCGATCGCGGTCAATGTCTTCATCGTCTGGTTGAGGCGATTCGACACCGTCGACAGGTAGACGTCCATCGCGCTGGCCAGCAGGTCCCGGAGGGAGTCCACCGTCTCGTACTGGCGGACGATGTGGTCGTAAACGTCGCGGTAATACAGCGTCATGTCCTGCTGCTGGATATGGACGCCGTGGGTGATCAACCGCTGGAACACATCGCGCTGCGCGCCGAGGAAACGGCGCAGCTCCGTCACTGAATGCTTCAGGTGGTAGATCCGTTGGAGCGACTCGCGCGACGCCGTAGCGGTGATCTCGTCCTCGAGCGAGTCGATGCTTTCGTCGAGCTGCTCCAGGGCCGGGAAGGTGGCGTCCACCAGCGCGTCGATGACGAGATAGGTCAGGAAACCCGGCTGGCCCATGCTCAGCTCCGGGCTCTTTGTCAGGCGCTCTTGCAGCCCGTTGAGTGCCGGCGCCGGATCGAGGTGGACGGTGATCAGGTAGTGCGCCCCCACATAAAGGTGGTGCTCGCGGAAGGCAACCTCTTCGTTCTTCCAGTCGGCCTGGAAGATCACGGCGAAGTTGTAGTCGGGGTACTCGTCGATCTTCGGCCGCTGGTCCTGGTGCTTGATGTCTTCGATGGTCAGCGGATGGAACTTGAAAGTCTCTGCCAGCATCCGGTAGTCATCGTCGTCCGGAGCCTCGATGTCGAGCCAAAGGCCGGCGTGCGGAGCGGCTTTGAAGCATCGTTCGATGTCAGGGATCTCGGACTCGGGCATCTTGCCCTCGGTCGTGATCAGGGTTCTCACGCTGCGCATGCTAAGGAATACGGCGCCCGCCTCTCGGTTTTAGTTCGCATGGCTGAAACCCCGGCAATTGCATGCACGCTGTCAGCCGCTGATCTCAAGGACCGCGAGAGGGCGTGGAACAAGCTGTTGGGGAGTGGTCTTGTTAAGCCCGACCGGGTGCCTGGCGGCATCCGCCTCAGTGCTGCGCCTGGCGGTGCCGAGGCGCTGATTCAGCTCATCGACCTGGAGCGCGAGTGCTGCGCCTGGATCAATTTCGACGTGAGCGAGGGATCGGTGGCGACGCTGACCGCTGAAGGAGACGGCGAAGCCGTTCTCGCGGGGATGTTCGCAAGCCTCTAGCGTCGCGCTTGACTTCGGTTTCGCCGGTGCCAGACTGGTGCAGCCATGAGTGACGCAGGCGCCGGCGCCATGCCGAGCGAGGCGCCGGTCGCCGTCCCTCGCCTGCAGGCATTGATCGAAGGGCGCGCGTTCGAGTGGACGGTGGTCCTCCTCTCCTGCGTGTTCGCGGCCGCCGGTTACTTCGACGCCTGGACTTACGTCAACACGACCTCGGGTAGGAGCCTGCTCGAGCCCTGGCAGGACTTTGCTCTGCATCTCAGCTGGTTCCTTCTGACCGCATACCTGGTAGGCGTCATGGCCGTTAACGTCCGGCGCGGCCTGCCCGTAGCGCGATCCCTGCCGGCGGGATATGGATGGTCGTTCGTCGGCTGCGTCGGTTTCAGCGCGATGGTGCTGCTCGACCGGTGGGCCCAACTGGCGCTTGGCAGCGAAACGGGACTGTCGGCACTGCTCAGCCCGGCTCGCGTCGGAGAGATCATCGCCGGCGCCCTGATGGTCACCGGTCCGCTTCGCTCGGCCTGGCACCGCCAGGATGAGCAGGCTGGCCTTGCCGCCATAGTCGCCGCTGCCCTGTTGCTCTCGACGATCACGTTCGTGACCCAGTTCGCGCATCCATTTCGAGATCCCTGGGCGACGGGGACTCAACCCACCGCGGAAGCGATTTACTGGGTCGCGGAGGACCTCGGTGTCGCCAGTCTGGTGCTCCAGGGCTTGGCCTTTGCGGCAACCTTCCTGCTCCTCATCCGAAGATTCCAGATTCGATTCGGCAGCTTCACCTTGATCTGCTTGATCAACGGCGTCCTGGTTGCGCCCCTCAAGGGGCACTGGGACATGCTGCTGGTCGCCGCGATCACGGGCGTCGCAGCTGACACGGCGTACGTCTGGCTCAAACCCCGGGCGGCGAATCCGGCGCGACTCCGCATTTTCGCCTTTGTCGTCCCGGCGACCTTCGCCGCGGCATTCTTCCTTGTCATTGCTTTCGCTCAGGGAACTTGGTGGCCGTCACATGTCTGGTCGGGTGCGATCCTGGTGACTGGCCTCGGTGGATTGCTCATCAGCTACCTGGCCTACACGCCCGGAGGGCGGCAGCGTCGCGCTGAGCCCGCATCGCCACCCCGGCCGGCGCATTGGCCGGAGATCACGGTCAACTCCATCAAGGAGGCGCTCGAGGCGCTGCCCGATCGCCGCCTGCTCGCTGCGAGCCCACTCTGCCGGCTCCCCTACCTTGGTCGCGACGGTGGCGACGCTGTGGCGGAGCTGGACGAGCTGCTCAAAGACGCTGCCCGCGAGCTGTCCACGTCGACCGTCCTGCGCGATGCCCAGGCTGGACATCTTCTGGTCGAGTACTACGTCAGGCGCAGTGGAACGCACGACCAGGTGGCCGAGCGCCTCCACATGAGCAGGCCGGCTTACTACCGGCGTCTGCAGAGGGGTTGCGAGCTGCTGGCTGAACGGCTTGAGAAGCTGGCGGCCTTCACGGAAACAAGCTAGCCACCACACGCTGCGAGTCTCGACTGCGGCTGAGAGTGAAATCGAGAGCAGACTGAGACTGCTTCCGAGACGAACCTCACCAGACACTGCCTCCCGTCATGCGGCTTCGCCTTATCGACGGCGAATTTCCGCGAAGGCGGCCAATTTTCCGCGAAGGCGGCCAATTGAAAGGAGGTTCTGATGGGTTTGTGGTCGCGAATGAAGCTGCTCTTTCGAGCCAAGGCGAGCAGCGCGCTCGATGGTGCGGAGGACCCTCGCCAGGTCCTCGATTATGCGTACAGCCAGCAACAGCAGCTGCTGGTAACTCTGCGCAAGGGATTGGTGGAGGTCGCGACCTCCAAGCAACAGCTGGAGCTGCAGGAGAAAAAGCTCGAGGCTCGGATCCCGCAGCTCGACGACCAGGCGCGCCGCGCGGTGGGCGCCGGCCGCGAAGACCTGGCGCGCATCGCGCTCGAGCGCAAGCGCACCGCGCTGGTGGAGATGCAGTCGCTCCACACCCAGGTCGCCGAGGTCGAGGCTGACAAGCAGCGACTGAGCGCACAGGAAAGGGCGCTGCAGCTGCGCATCGAGCAGTTCCGTACCCACCGCGACGTCGTCTCCGCCAGGTACAGCGCTGCAGAGGCGGAGGTGAAGGTCAAGGAGTCCCTGGCCGGAGTCAACGGCGAGCTGGCAGAGCTCGGGATGGCTGTCGGCCGGGCTGAGGAGAAGGCGGACAGGCTCCAGGCGCGCGCCAAGGCGATCGACTCCCTGGTCGACGTCGGCGCCCTCCCGTCTGCATCAGGCGGCGATTTCGTCGAGGCCGAGCTGCTGCGCATCACCGCGGGCTCGGAGATCGACGAGGAGCTGGCGCGAATCAGATCAGAGGTCGAGTGGCCGAAGCTGGCCGGCTCGACGGAGGAGAAGAAAGGATGACCGCGGATACCAGGCAGCATCTCGTTTCGCCCGATGGAAAGTGGTACTGGGACGGAGTCGCTCAGACTTGGGCGCCCGTCGCGCCGCCACATGGAGACGTATGGCCGCCGCACGACAAGCCGGAACACCGGCAAACCGCCGCCCCGGCAGCGCGCGCCGCGACCCGTGGGCTGAGCTCTTTCGTGGGCAATGTCCGGTCGGAGGATCTGGCTTTCGGCCAGACCGTGCTGGTCTGGGCGCGCTGGATCTTGATCGGCACCGGCCTGGTCCTGTCGTTCTGGACTCCAACCGACCTGCTCACGCTTCAGGTCCAGCTGGCCGCCATCGTCGCTCTCGCTTTTGGCAACTTCTATCTTCACGTCCAGCTGCTTCGAGGCCACGCCGCGGTTGACAAGGTCGTCTACCTGGCCAGCCTCGCTGACATTGGCGTCGTGACCGCACTGGTGTTGGTCCAGGGTGGCTACAGCTCGCCAGTGTTCATCTTCTATTTCGCGGCGGTGGTGGGAATCTCGGTGGCATTCCCGAGCGGTCTCACAGCCGCCTACACCGCACTTGTCGTCGGCATCTACGGCGTAGTGTGCCTTGCAACGGCTATCCCTGACGACTATCCAGCCGTTTTCACGCGCCTGCTGATGATCGCCGCGATCGCGGTCTGCGGCAACCTCTTTGCCCGGAACGAGTCGCACCGCCGCGCCGAAGCGATCCGCATTCACCAGGAAGTGCTCGACGAGGCGGAACAGAGTTCACCCAGCCTGCATAAGGCTTAGCCAAAGACAACTTAAGGAGAGATTCAAATGTCAAACGTTCGAGAGATCCGAACCAGAGCCCAGGCCGACCAGGAGGACGTGTTTTTCGGCCAGACCGTCATCCTCTGGGCACGCTGGAGCGTGATCGCGGCCGGAATCGCGCTGGTGTTGTGGACGTCCACATCGATCAGCCACCTGACCCAGACCATTCCGTTCTTCTTGGCCCTGATGGCAATGAACTTCTTCCTGCACGGTCGATATGTGATGGGAAGTCCGCTCAACCGCGCGGTTGTCACTGTTGCCAGCCTTATCGACCTGGTCCTGATCACGGCGATCGTCGTGCTGTGGCCTGGCTCCCACGGCTTGAACAATCAGTTCTTCGTGCTCTACTTCCCGGTCGTCTTCGCATTCGCGCTCGTATTCACGCGCCGCATCGAGGCTGCTTACACGGTGATGGCGATGGGTGCATACGCGGCCGCGTGCTTCGTGACCGGCACAGTCGCCTTCAACCTTGGTTACGACGACAAGGTGCTTGTCATGCGCCTGATCGTCATCGCAGCCATGGGCTTTCTCGGCAACTACTACTTCAGGATCCAGCGAGACCGGCTCGCGCGCGCCTCCGAAGATTCGAACTCGAAATCAGGGCTGGCGCGCACCCCAATCCAGTCGGCGCTGCAGAGCAGCGGTTCCTGAGGCTCGTGCAGATGGGCCTCGCCGACCGCATCCGCGAAAAGATCAAGACCGGCGCGTCCGCGGCCCTGGCGCCGGCCCCCGATCCAAGAATCACACAATTGACGTCGCACCAGAAGCAGCGGGCGCTCCGCAATCAGGTGGGACAAGCAATTGAAAACGTCACCGCGGCCAAGCAGCGCCTGCGGGCGGCGGCCGACGCCGTCAGAGAGAGGCTGCCCGTGCTCGAGGACCAGGCCCGCATGGAATTGAAAGCTGGACGGGAGACGATGGCTCGTCTTGCGCTCGGGCGGCGTCATGTCGCGGAGCAAGAGCTGCAAACGCTGGACCGCCAGCTGGCCGAGGTCGAAAACGAAGAGGTGACCCTGGCGATGATCGAGCAGAGGCTCTCGGCGCAGATCGAAGCCTTCGCCGCGCGCCAGGAGGTGATCAAGGCCCGTTTCAGCGCAGCAGAGGCTCAGGTCCGCATCAACGAGGCGGTCACCGGCGTCTCCGAGGACTTCGCGGAGCTGTCAGCCACCCTGCAACAGGCTGAGGAAAGGACCGAAAGCCTGCAAGCGCGTGCGACCGCGATCGACAGGCTTGTCCAGGAGGGCGACCTGGCGGCGATCTCGCCCACTGTGGAATCGCTCGATCTGCGCTTGGGCCAGGGCGCCGCCGGTGAGGAGGTCGAGAGGCAGCTCGCAGCACTGGCGAGAGAAGTTCGAGGCGAGCCGGCCTAGGGGCGGACCCGCCGGCGAGCTCGTTTCGGGCGCAGCGCTTTGGGCTTTTCGACCCCTCTTCGCGCCGGGGCCCGGCCGGCCGGCTGTTTGGGCTCCTCGCGCGTCTTGAGCCTGGGAACCGGCCTGACGACCGGGCGTCCTGCGGTCAGGCGCAGCTCTTTGCCGTAATGGGCGAAGGTCAGGGGCTTGCCTCGAGCCATGCTGTAGGTGACGCGATTGCGATTGACTGAGACTTTAAGCAGGCGGTCGAGGAAGGTCAATTTAAAGGTCAGGCGCTGGATTCGCGGCGGCAGGCGGGGGGAAAACGAAAGCGAATCCCCGTGGTGGCGCATTCCGCCGAGGCCGTGCACGACTGCGAGCCACGCTCCTGCGAGGGACCCCATGTGCACGCCATCGCGCACGTTGTGTTCCAGGTCGCCGAGGTCCATCAGCGCGGCCTCGCCCAGGTAGTCGTGCGCGAGCTGGAGGTGGCCGACCTCGGCCGCGATGATCGACTGCGTGCATGAGGAAAGCGACGAGTCGCGCACCGTGATGGCTTCGTAGTAGGCAAAGTTCCTCGCCTTCTGCTCATCGGTGAAAGCATCGCCGCGAAGATGCATCGCCAGCACGAGGTCTGCCTGCTTGACGACCTGCTTTCGATAGAGGTCGAAGTACGGGAAATGGAGGAACAGCGGGTACTGGTCGAGGTTGGTCCGGTCGAAGTCCCAGCGTTCGTGGTGCGTGAACCCGCTGGCCTGCTGGTGGACCTCGAGCGCCGGGTCGTACGCGATGAACATCCGCTCCGCCGCACTGCGCCAGGCCTTCACCTCTCCGGCGCGAACTTTGAGCCGGGCCGCGACTGAGCGATGACGGCCGACTGATTCGGCTGCGGCACGGAGATTTCGCTGCGCCATGAGGTTCGTATACAGGTTGTTGTCGGCGATCGCGCTGTATTCATCGGGGCCCGTCACGCCGTCGATCCGGAAATGACCATCGCGGTCGTGATGTCCCAGCGAGATCCAGAGCCTCGCGGTTTCGACCAGGAGCTCGACACCGACTGTTTGCTCGAACTGCAAATCGTGAGTGGCTGTGACATACCTGAGCACACCATCAGCGATGTCGGCGTTGATGTGAAAAGCGGCGGTCGAGGCGGGCCAGTAGCCCGAGCACTCTTCGCCGTGAATGGTCCGCCACGGGAATGCCGCGCCGTTCAGCCCCAGGTCTTGCGCTCGTTTCCGCGCCTGGTCGAGGATCTGAAATCGCCAGCGCAGTATGTCGGCGGCCGCGGTAGGCGCTGTGTACGTGAGCACGGGCAGGACGAAGGTTTCGGTGTCCCAGAACGTGTGCCCGTCGTAGCCAGGGCCGGTCAGTCCCTTGGCCGGGATCGCGCGCTGCTCGGCACGCGCCGCGGCTTGAAGCACGTGGAAAAGCGCGAAGCGGATCGCCTGCTGAACCTCGGGGTCGCCCTTCAGCTCGACATCGGCGCGGGCCCAGAACTCCGCCAGATACTCGCGCTGCGCAGATGCCATGCCTTTCCAGCCATGATCCAGGGCCGACGTCAGGGCACCCTCGATCTGCGAGCGGAGGGCCGGCGTCGATCGCTGGCTCGACCAACCATAGGCGACAAATTTGACCAGGCTCAAACGCTGTCCCTTCTTGAGTCGCGCCGTCACGGTCATGCGCGCGTGATCGGCGCCGCTCTCGGAACTAATGTCGCTGCCAGGTGGTGCGCTCACCACATGGTCCATTCCCGTGGCGATCGTGAGTCCGCTTTTCTTGGTGGAATGGATGAGCAGTGCCCGCGTGCCTTCATGGTTCGCGAATTGAGAAGAGAGTGGAGACTCGACGATCGCCGGACCGCGCGGATCTCTGTCGCCGGGCTGGCCCACCGGCTCGTTGGCCACGAGCTCGGACTGGAGCACGAAATCGGCGGCTCCGTCGACTGGCTCAACTTCGTACAGGATCGCCGCCAGCGCGCGATGCACCAGCGACACGATGCGTGTGGAGCGAACCCTGATCGCTCGATGAGTGGGAGACTCCCACTCCACCGTTCGTCGCAGCACGCCCGCTTTCAGGTCGAGCACACGTTCATGCGAACGCAGCTTTCCGTACCGGATGTCAAACGGTTCGTCGTCGACGAGGAGCCGGATGATCTTGCCGTTGGTGACGTTGACGATCGTCTGGCCGGCCTCCGGGTAGCCATACGCGGATTCCGCGTAGGGAAGCGGAATCTCCTCGTAGACCGCGTTGAGGTACGAACCGGCCAGCACGTGGGGCTCGCCTTCATCGAGGTTGGCACGCCATCCGATGTGTCCGTTGGAGAGCGCGAAGAGGGACTCGGTCTGGCCCATCAAGTCGAGGTCGAAGTCAACCTCCCGTACAGCCCACGGCTCGGTCACAAAGCCTTTGTTGGTGATCACGATCGCTTCATCAGGTCCGCCAGATCGTTGACGACGATATCAGCGCCATGCGCACGCAGAGCGTCCGCCTGGCCGGCGCGGTCGACGCCGATGACCATGCCGAAGCCGCCGGCGCGGCCCGCCTGCACCCCCGCCAGGGCATCCTCATAGACGGCTGAGTGGGGCGGAGCCGCCTCCAGCATTCGCGCCGCTTCGAGATACGTGTCCGGCGCCGGCTTACCGGTCAATCCTTTGGCGTGCGCAACGTTGCCGTCAACTTTCGCGTCAAAGACGCCCTGCATGCGAGCAGCCGCCAGCACCTCGTCGCAGTGACGGCTCGAGGTGACCACCGCCAACTTGAGCCCAGCTTCGCGGGCCGCATGTACGTAGCGGATCGAACCTTCATAAGGCTCAACTCCCCGCGAACGGATCAGATGCAGAAATAATGCGTCCTTGCGGTTGGCGAGCCCGTGCACCGAGTGGGCATCCGGCGGATCATTTTCTGAGCCCTCCGGCACGGGGATATGACGCGCGGCGAGAAATGAGCGGACGCCCTCCTCGCGCGGTTTTCCATCGACATACTCGTCGTAGTCGGTCACCTCGTCAAAGGGCCGGAACTCTCCGCCGCTCTTTTGTGCGCGCTCCTTCAGAAACGCGTCGAAGGTTTCCTTCCATGCACGGGCATGGACCTTGGCCGTCTGGGTAAGGACGCCATCGAGATCGAAGAGACAGGCAAGGATGTTTGGCGGCAACCCGAGTGAGCTGCGATCCGCCCTCACCTCTTGATCGTAACGATGATGCAGAAAACAGCTCCCTCCCCCTACGGGGGGAGGGGGAGGAACCGAACAGCTAGGTGTATGAATGTCGGATCGGTATTGGCCAGACCTGGTCTGTGAAGATCACGTACCGCTGAGTCGCGAACGCTCCTGCCCACAAAGGCCAGCAGGTCGTAAGGGTAAGGTGGTATCCGTCCGAGTTGGGCACCAGGACGGTGCGATTGTCGGGATTCACCACCTGGCTTCCGGTGACTCGGTAGCGATACACGCCATAGCGCGTCTCGACGTCGATCTCGTCGCCTTTGCTCAGCTCTGGAAAATTGATCCAGTAGACGTTGTGTGCCGCGACGCCGATCATCCCCGGATCGCCGGGCCACATCGTTGTCGGATAGTGACCGGGACCGGAATACAGGACGCCCGCGTCGATGCCTTCCTTCACCGCGGCGTAGTAATCGAGCTTCGGGATGCGGATCGCGAAATCGACGCCATCCACAGGCCGCTTCAGAGTTGGATCGATACCCGCCGGGACAGGGGGTCGCTCGCCGGCCTGGCCTTGCCAGACCTGGTTCAAGTGCTGCTGCTCGCGCACACCGACCAACATCCCGTAGGCGAAGCTTCCGATCAGAAACAGGCCGATGACGAGGCACGAAAGCCACATGACGCGCATGGGGTGCGGGCGGCGTACTGGGGTCGCGGGCTGGGCGCCAGGCAGGCTTCGACCAAGGGCCATCGAATTTAAAACGCGCACCAGACTCAGGCTGGCGAGCCTAGAGGACGAAGTAGAAGGTGGCTCCCTCGCCTACCGCGCCTTCGGCCCAGATGCGACCGCCGTGGCGGTTGATTATCCGGCGGGCGGTGGCCAGCCCAATGCCGGCCCCCTCGAAGTCGCTCTGGCTGTGCAGCCTCTGAAAAGCCCCGAACAGCCGGTGTGCATAGATCATGTCGAAGCCAACTCCGTTGTCGCGCACGTAAACGCGAGACTCGCCATCGATGGTCTCGGTGCCAACCTCGATCCTCGGTTCCTTCTCCGACCCGGTGAACTTCCAGGCGTTGTTGAGCAGGTTCGCGAGCAGGATCCGGGCCAGACGCTTGTCTCCCGAAGCGGCCATACCCTCCGCGATCTCCACCTTGACCTTCCGGCTGGGCACCTCGGCTCGAATCTCTCGAATCACTTCCTTGACCATCCCCGTGATGTCGATCGGTTCGCGGTGGATCTCCCCGCTGGTGAGGCGGAAAAGCGATTGGAGACCATCGAAGACCGACGTCATGCGCTGGCTGGAACGCCTCATTCGTTGCAGGTAGTCCTTCGCCTTCTTGTCCAGCTTGGTGCCGTATTCCTCGAGCAGTGCCTTGCTCATCCCGTCGAACGCGAGCAGCGGCGCGCGCAGGTCGTTGGAAACCGAGTAGCTGAATGCCTCCAGCTCGCGGTTGATCGAGGTCAGAGCCGTGGTGCGTTCCTCGACCAGCACCTCGAGCTGGCTCCTGTACCGCCTGAGCTCCTGCTGCGCGCGATACAGCTCGACGAACACCGCAACCTTGGCGCGCAGGATTGCCGGTACTACTGGCGCAAAGACAAAATCGACAGCACCGAGGTCGTAACCCCTGCCCATGTCGGTCTCGGCCTGGTCAAGCGCTGTTACGAAGATGATCGGTGTCAGCTCGGAGCGGGGCCGCTGCCGGATGAGCTGCGCGGTCTCAAAGCCGTCCATCATCGGCATGCGCACGTCCAGCAGCAGCACCGCGAATTCCTGCCGCAGCAGCTGTCGAAGTCCATCCGCCCCGCTCGAGGCCTCGACCACGTTCTCGCCGAGTGGCGCAAGGATCGTCTTGAGCGCGAACCGCTTGGTCGAATCGTCGTCGATGACGAGGATGTTGACCGTCGATTGAGGCTTGGCTTGCGACTCTGCCATCGTCTGGCTCGGGCTGGTCATCATCGGACCTTCCGAAACAGGCTCACGCCATTCCGCACCTGTTGATAGCGGCTGCTCCCGGGAGAGAAGACCAGCGAGTCGCCTTTGCCGAGCGCGAGATAACCGCTTCGTACGAGGCTGTCATAGAAGAGCCGGTGGGCACGTTCCTGCAACGTCGGCCGGAAATAGATCAGAACGTTGGCGCAGATGATCAGATGGAATTCGTTGAACGATGCGTCCGTCACCAGGTTGTGGCGTGACCAGGTGACGTTGCTCTGGAGGCTCCTGCTGAATCGCGCACTGCGCCCGGAGACCGTGTAGTAATCCGACAACGCCAGACGGCCGCCGGCGCGCCGGTAGGCCTCTTCGTACGACCGTATCCGATCCACCGGGTAAGCGCCCATTCGCGCGACCGCGAGTGTGTCCTCGTTCAGGTCGGTGGCGTAGATCCGGGCGTGTCGCAGAACGCCCTCTTCTTCGAGCAGGATCCCGAGCGAGTAGACCTCCTCACCTGTGGCGCAGCCGACCATCCAGATGCGCACTGAGGGGAACGTTCGAAGCACCGGGATGACCTCGTCACGCAGGGCGTGGGTGAGCTCCACCTCACGGAACATGCTCGTGACGCTCACTCCCACCATGCCGAGGAACCGTTGCATGCACGTCGCGTCGTGCAGGATCCGGTCCTGGTAGGCGGAGATGGTGGGGATGCCCTCCGCCTGCATCGCCGCGATGATGTTGCGGCGGAGGGGTCCCAGCGCGTACTCGCGAAAGTCGTAGCCGTAGGTCAGCCGGATCCCCTCGAGAAGAAGCTGGATCTCGATGTCCTCGAGGCTGACCTCAGTCGTATGTGCGCGCGCGGCTGTCCCTTCGCTCTTGATCACGCAGTGAGCCAGGACTTCAGCATGGACAGCAGCTCCCCGGTGTTCACCGGCTTGGCGATGTAATCGGACGCCCCAGCCTCGATGCATTTCTCGCGATCGCCCTTCATCGCTTTAGCCGTCAGGGCGATGATCGGTCGCTCGATGAATGAGGCCACGTCGCGCATCTTTCGCATCGTCTCGTAGCCATCCATCTCGGGCATCATCACGTCCACGAGTGCGACGTCGAGGTCTGTCCGTGCGGCCAGCGCATCAAGCGCTTCCTGGCCCGAATCGACAGAGGTCACCTCCATGTGCTGACGCTCGAGCATGGCAGTGAGGGCGTAGATGTTCCGGATGTCGTCGTCGACGATGAGGACCTTCTTGCCCGCCAGCGCCATGTCATTTGGCTCCGTCCCGTTGGACCCGGCCTGTACGGATACGGCATCGCCGGCTTCGAGAACAGTGCTCACTTCGTCCTTCAAGCGCTCGGGTGATCTGACCTCCTTGATCACGATCGTCTTGGTCGCGCGCCCAAGCTTGAGCTCTTCCTTCTTGGTCAGATCCCGGGCCGTGTAGACCAGCAGTGGGATCGACCTGAGTGCTTTGCGGCTCTTCATGTGGTCGATGACCTGCCAGCCGCTCAGACCAGGGAGGCCAAGGTCGAGGACCACGCAGCTGAACCGCTGATCCTCGAGCAAGGCGATAGCTTCCTCACCCGACCCTACTGCGATGGTGTGGGCGTCGAGCGACGCCATCAGATCGACCAGGTGCTGCCGTTGGTAGGGATCGTCCTCGACGACCAGCAGGGTCTTTTCCAGAGTCACGCCTTGCTCGCGATCGGCGAGACCGCTAGAGGCTTCCACGTGCCACCCCGCGCCTACGGCCACGGCCGTCCCTACCGGCTGCGGCGCGGTGTGTGAACCGTCAGAGCGACCGTTGTTGGGGTATTCCCTGGACGTGCTGCGGCGCGGCTGCGACGGAGTGCCAACCGGAAGGAACACGGTGAACGCGGTGCCGACTCCAAGCTCGCTTTCGAGCCTGATCTCACCGCCCAGCAGCCTCGTAAGCTCGCGGCAGATCGAGAGTCCCAAACCGGTGCCGCCGTACTTGCGGCTTGTCGTGCCGTCGCCCTGCGCAAAGGCCTCGAAGATGGACTGCAGCTTGTCCGCCGGAATGCCGATTCCGGTGTCGATGACGCTGAACGCGACCACCCCTGGCGCGCTGTTGAGGAGATCGTTGCTGGCGTCCCACCCAGACGTGGCGGCCTGCGCGACGAACTCCACCCCACCGCGTTCGGTGAACTTGAACGCGTTGCTGAGCAGGTTGTTGAGGATCTGCTGCAGCCGTTGCGGGTCTGTAAGCATCGTTTCGGGCAGCCCCGGCCGCAGGTCGATCGCAAACGCAAGCTTGGTCGCTTCCGCGACATGCCTGAAGGTGCGCTCGAGCATCGGCTTCAGCTCGGCCAGCGGCCAGTTCGCGATGTCGAGTGTTACCGTGCCGGACTCGATCTTCGACAGGTCGAGGATGTCGTTGATCAGCTTCAAGAGGTCTGTTCCGGACGAACGGATGATGGTCGCGTATTCGATCTGCTTCGCCAGCAGGTTTCCGTCGGGGTTGGCGGCGAGCTCCTGGGCCAGGATCAGCAGGCTGTTCAGCGGCGTCCGGAGCTCGTGCGACATGTTCGCCAGAAACTCGGACTTGTAGCGAGACGTGAGCGCAAGCTGCTCGGCCTTTTCCTCGACGAGGTTCTTGGCCGATTCGACCTCGTCCCTTCTCTGTTCGATCTCGGAGTTCTGCTGCACCAGCTGGCGCGCCTTCTCGGCCAGCTCCTCGTTCGTTCGCTGCAGCTGGTCCTGCTGGCTCTGCAGCTCGTTGGCGAGTGACTGTGACTGCTTGAGCAGATCTTCCGTCCGGCTGTTGGCCTCGATCGTGTTGAGGACGATTCCGATGCTCTCCATCAGCTGGTCGAGGAAGTCCATATGAGTGGGGCTGAACGGCTTGAACGATGCGAGCTCGATCACCGCCCGGACGTCGCCTTCGAACAGCACAGGCAGCACGACGATGTTGGCCGGGGTGGCCTCACCGAGCGCTGAGTTGATACGGATGTAGTCGGCTGGGACCTGGGTGAGCATGATGCGTCGCTTCTCGAGCGCACACTGCCCGACGAGTCCTTCGCCCAGGTGGAATTCCCTGGGCAGGTTCTTGCGCTGCTTGTAGGCATATCCCGCCTGGAATGCGAGGTGGGCGGGCTGCCCGTTGGGTCCGATCATGCTGTAGAAGACGCCGTGCTCCGCGTTGACAAGGTGAGCGAGCTCCGACAGGATCATCTTCGATACGGTCATCGGGTCGCGCTGGCCCTGAAGCATCCGGGTGAAGCGCGCGATGTTCGTCTTCAGCCAGTCCTGCTCGGTGTTCTTCTCGGTCGTGTCTTTGAGGTTGCGGATCATCTCGTTGATGTTGTCCTTGAGAATCGCTACCTCGCCGCTCGCGTCCACCCCGATCGACCTGGTCAGGTCGCCCTTGGTGACAGCGGTAGCCACCTCGGCGATGGCGCGCACCTGAGTGGTGAGCGTGGCGGACAGCTGGTTGACGTTGTCGGTGAGGTCGCGCCACGTGCCAGAGGCTCCAGGCACTCTCGCCTGGCCGCCCAACCGACCTTCAACACCGACCTCGCGAGCGACGCTCGTCACCTGGTCGGCGAACACGGCCAGGGTGCCGGTCATGCTGTTGATCGTGTCGGCGAGCTCGGCGATCTCGCCCTTGGCCTCGAGAGTCAGCTTGCCCTTCAGGTCGCCGTTGGCGACCGCAGTCACGACTCGGGCGATCCCTCGCACCTGGTCGGTGAGGTTGCTCGCCATGGTGTTGACGTTGTCGGTCAGGTCTTCCCAGATACCGGCCACGCCTTCGACTTTGGCCTGACCACCGAGCTTCCCGTCGGTGCCCACCTCACGAGCGACACGCGTCACCTCGTTCGCGAAGGCGTTGAGCTGATCGACCATCGTATTGATGGTGTTCTTGAGCTCGAGGATCTCTCCCTGGACGTCGACCGTGATCTTTTTGCTGAGGTCGCCCTCGGCGACCGCGGTCACGACGCGTGCGATTCCGCGTACCTGCTCTGTCAGCTGACCAGCCATGAGGTTGACGTTGTCGGTCAGGTCCTTCCAGACGCCGCCCACGTCGCGGACGTGGGCCTGGCCACCCAGCTTGCCTTCGGTGCCGACCTCGCGCGCGACACGCGTCACCTCGCCGGCGAATGCATTGAGCTGGTCGACCATCGTGTTGATCGTGTCCTTGAGCTCGAGGATCTCGCCTTCACCCTCGACGGTGATCTTCTTCGAGATGTCTCCGTTCGCGACCGCGGTCGTCACCTCGGCGATGTTGCGCACCTGGCCGGTCAGGTTGCCGGCCATCGTGTTGACGTTGTCGGTCAGGTCTTTCCAAACGCCGCCGACGCCCTTGACGTCAGCCTGCCCGCCGAGGCGACCTTCCGTGCCCACCTCGCGCGCGACACGAGTCACCTCGTTGGCGAAGGCGTTGAGCTGGTCGACCATCGTGTTGACGGTGTCCTTCAGCTGGAGGATCTCGCCGCGAACGTCGACGGTGATCTTCTTCGACAGGTCGCCGTTCGCGACCGCGGTCGTCACCTCGGCGATGTTGCGCACCTGACTGGTGAGGTTGCCGGCCATGAAGTTGACGTTGTCGGTCAGGTCCTTCCAGACGCCGCCCACACCTCGGACCTGCGCCTGGCCGCCGAGGCGTCCTTCCGTGCCGACCTCGCGCGCGACACGCGTCACCTCACCGGCGAACGCATTGAGCTGGTCGACCATCGTGTTGACGGTGTCCTTCAGCTGGAGGATCTCGCCTCGTACGTCAACCGTGATCTTCTTCGACAGGTCGCCGTTCGCGACCGCGGTCGTCACCTCGGCGATGTTGCGCACCTGGCCGGTGAGGTTGCCGGCCATGAAGTTCACGTTGTCGGTGAGGTCCTTCCACACGCCGGCGACGCCCTTGACGTCAGCCTGTCCGCCGAGCTTCCCTTCGGTGCCGACCTCACGCGCGACACGCGTCACCTCACCGGCGAACGCGTTGAGCTGGTCGACCATCGTATTGACGGTGTTCTTCAGCTCGAGGATCTCGCCCTGGACCTCCACGGTGATCTTCTTTGAGAGGTCGCCGTTGGCGACCGCGGTGGTCACCTCGGCGATGTTGCGCACCTGCCCGGTCAGGTTGCCGGCCATCCCGTTTACGTTGTCGGTGAGGTCTTTCCAGACTCCCCCTACGCCGCGGACCTGCGCCTGCCCACCCAGCTTGCCTTCGGTGCCCACTTCGCGCGCGACGCGCGTCACCTCAGAGCTGAATGAACGAAGCTGGTTGACCATTGTGTTGACCGTGCGGGCCGTCTCGAGGAACTGGCCCTGCAGCCGCCGGCCTTCGATCTCGAGCGCCATGGTCTGCGTCAGGTCGCCGTTGGCGACCGCGCTGATGACGCGCGCCATCTCGGTGTTCGGACGCACCAGGTCCTCGATCAGGTCATTGACCGCATCGAGCGTGGACGCCCAAACGCCGCCTGCGCCACCCAGGCCCACGCGCTTGACCTGGCCCTCTTTGCCTACCCGCCGGCTCAGGCGCCGGATCTCGCGTTCCAGCCGCTGGTTCGACTCGATGACGTCGTTCAACGCGCTCGCGACCTTACCGGCGCTGCCGGTCCAGGTGGCCGGCATGCGCGCCGAGAAGTCCCCCCGCTTGACCGCGGTCAGGACGTTGAGCGCGACGCGACTGTCGATGGTGTCCGTTGTTGAGACCCTAGTGGCCATCTGAATCCTTCCTTCCTTCTGCTTTACGTGATTTTTCTAGACGGGACTGTGCTAGCGGTCATAGGCTCTGCGGAACCCAGAATTTGACTTTTGCGCCGGCGCCCGGTTCGCTATCGATGCGGAACCAGCCTCCGGCAAGCTGAGCGCGCTCTTTCATCGCGAGAAGTCCCAGATGTCCCGGCATGTGGACAGCCTCTGCGACGACAAAGCCCGCGCCGTCGTCAATGATTTCGACTTTGATCCCCCCGTCGATGGGCTCAGCGGCCAAGAACACGCGGGTCGCGCGTGCGTGTTTCTCGACGTTGGTCAGCGCCTCGGCGACGTTCTTGAGCAGAATCGCCTGGATCGCGGCCGGAATCTGTTCGGGGAGCCGCAGGTCGATCTGCGTCTCGATTCCGGACTGAAGCCGAACCGATTCGAGGCGTTCGCTGATCGCCTCGTTGAGGTCCACGTGAAGCTCGAGCGTCTCGGTGCTCATGTTCAACAGGAGCTGGCGCAGTGAGTCCTCGACCTTGCGCAGGGTGCTCTTGAGCTGGTCGAACTGGACGGCCTGGTGGCTTCCATTGGCCTCGGAGCGGATGCGCTCCAGCTGCAGCTCGGCCGCTGTGAGGAGCTGAAGCGAATCATCGTGCAGCGCGTTTGCGAAACGCCGTCGCGCTTCGTCGCCCCCGGAGGCGATGTTGCTCATCAACCGCCGGCGTGCGGCTACCGCTTCCTCCAGCCGGACTGCGGTCGTGCCGAGGTCGTCCTCGGCTTCCTTGTACTGCCACACAAGGCCGGTGGCCATCGCCACCAGCCGAAGGACCCACAGGTCGTTGGAGGTGAAGCCGCGGCGAGAGTCGTACGCGGCGACGGCGCCGATACGGCGGTCGCCGGCCCGCCAGGAAACGGCGATCGAGCTCTTGATGCCGGGCAACCCAACTTCGCGCCACAGCGAGTCGAGCTGCGGGGAGGTGCCCCTCTCGAGGTCGAGCTCATCGCGAAACACGATGCGGTCGACGATGCCCTCGTCATGGGCTGCAAGCTCGATTTGCATTTTGTGGACGGGGGAGTCAGCCGGAAACCCGAAAGCGGTCGGCTGGAGCGAGAGAATTCCGCGGGCGCCGAGCCGCCAGAAAGCCGCACGGCGTGCGCCGACCAGGCCGGCGACGGTCTCGCTCAGGCGGCCGAAGAAGGCAGGGAGCTCCTCATCCGCATCGAGGTAAGAGGACACCGCGCCGAGCGCCGCAAACGCCGCCAGCTGCGCTTTCTCGAGACGCTGAACCGCGCGCGACCTGGGTTTTCGGGACAGCCCGTCGGACCCGGCGCCGTTACCTCCGAGCGCTTGATCCGATCGGTTTCCCGCCGGCAGCGCCACTATCTCCACAATCCCCTCCAGGCCGAATTTCTTCGGCCTACATCAAATCGCCTGGGGATGTGGTTCGTCGCCGTACAACTGAGGTAGACAAGGCGGTGTACGAAAAGCCCGCAGCAGTGGTGTGCCCCCCTCTCGCGAGGGGGGCACGTCTAAGAAACGTGTGGCAAGCAGGCTTTACTCAAGATCGGGTTGAACTCGAGCAAAGGACAAAAAGACCGGGCCCGCGAGGTGCGGGCCCGGTGTACGAACTAGTTCCGGCTATCGCCGCCGCCGGATCCGGAGGCCGATGCCTCCGACCAGGACCATGATGGCCCCGAGGATGCCTCCCGCGATGGGGGCTCCGGTGTTGGCCAGGGAAACCCCTGAGCCGCTGACGCCGCCGGTGGCTGTCTCACCGAGCACTGTGCCGGTGGGCGCGCCGCCGGTGTTGCCGCCGGTTGCCTGGGTCGTCGCGTTGACGCTACCCGCGCTGGCCACGCTGCCAGTCGTCTGCTGGACGGTCGGGGTCGAGGCGTTGGCGCTACCCGCGCTCGCCACGCTGCCAGTCGTCTGCTGGACGGTCGGGGTGGACACGTTGTTGGCGCTGTTCGCGCTCGGCGTGCTGCCCGTCGTCTGCTGGACGGTCGGGGTCGAGGCGTTGGCGCTACCCGCGCTGGCCACGCTGCCGGTTGTCTGCTTCACGGTGCCGGTGGTGCCGGTCGTCTGGCCGGTGCTCTGTCCGGTTGAGTTGACGGCGGTCGAGTTGCCGGTCGTGCCGTTGGCGCTGCCGGCGCTGTTGGTGCTCCCGGTGCTGCCCGCCTTGACGGTGCCGGTGGTGCCGGTCGTCTGGCCGGTGCTCTGTCCGGTTGAGTTGACGGCGGTCGAGTTGCCGGTCGTGCCGTTGGCGCTGC
>WNGJ01001402.1_pt1 | contig 25094 bp, 18 predicted proteins | sample 5400611 | NCBI WGS metagenome assembly WNGJ01 (sample SAMN13153375, study PRJNA577476) | soil metagenome | isolation source: 40 cm soil or saprolite under Garry oak tree replicate 1 | place: USA:California | collected 2016-06-15
TTGAAGCTGGCCGACGACGGCCGCGAGGAAAACCCCGTCAACCTCGATCCCCGCATGGCCAAGCTCGCCGGCGGTGTTCACAGACTGGACGGACAGCTCATGGTCGTCCTCGATGTCGACCGCGTCCTCGAACTCGCGCCCAAGACCGTGCTTGCCGCCTAACCCAAATCATAACCCCAATGTCCCACCAGGGAGAAGTTTAAGATGAGAACATGTCTGGTAGTCGACGATTCGACCGTCGTACGAAAAATAGCGCGACGCATCCTCGAAGAAATGGAATTTCAGGTCGTCGAAGCCGAGGACGGCGAGAAGGCGCTGGAAGCCTGCAAGACGGCCATTCCGGAGGCTGTCCTGCTCGACTGGAACATGCCGAACATGGACGGCTATGAGTTCCTCGGTAATTTGCGCCGCCTGCCCGGCGGCGACGCGCCAAAGGTGGTGTTCTGCACCACCGAGAACGACATCGACCATATCTCGCGGGCGCTCGCAGCCGGCGCCAACGAATACATCATGAAGCCGTTCGACAAGGACGTCATCTCCGCGAAATTCGCGGAAGTCGGCCTGATCGAGGTGACGCTACCGGAAACCATCTGATCTTTTCAGCTTGCCTGTGAGAGGCCCTTCGTGAACCCGCCCGATTTTGAATACTTGCGGAAATTCCTCAAAGACCAGTCCGGTCTCGATCTGTCTGCCGACAAGCAGTATCTGATCGAAAGCCGCCTGCTTCCGCTGGCGCGGAAGTTGGGCCTGCCCGGCATTAGCGAGCTCGTGCAAAAAATGAAGGGTGGTTCCTCTTCCTGCATCAATCAGGTGGTCGAAGCGATGACCACCAATGAGACGTTCTTCTTCCGCGACAAGATCCCGTTCGACCACTTCCGCGAGTCGATCATGCCTGAGATCCTGCGGGCACGCGCGAACCGCAAGAGCATCCGGATCTGGTGCGCCGCCGGCTCAACCGGCCAGGAACCATATTCGCTGGCGATGTGTCTGAAGGAAATGGGCGCCGCGCTCAGCGGCTGGCGGTTGGAAATTCTCGCGACCGATCTGTCGCAGGAGGTGCTCGAGAAATCGAAGGCCGGGATCTACAGCCAGTTCGAGGTGCAGCGTGGTCTGCCGATTCAGATGCTCGTCAAATATTTCAAGCAGACCGGCGAACTCTGGCAGGTCACCCCCGACATTCGCGCGATGATCCAGCACCGGCAGCTCAATCTGTTACACGACTTTTCGCAACTCGGTACCTTCGACGTGATCTTCTGCCGCAACGTTCTGATCTATTTCGATCAGGAGACCAAGGTGAACATCTTCAACCGCCTCGCCAGGGCGATCGAGCAGGACGGCTTTCTGGTGCTCGGCGCCGCGGAAACCGTGGTCGGATTGACCGATGTTTTCAAACCATTTCCGGAACGGCGCGGCCTTTATCGGCCGAACGCCTCCTGCGCGGCGCCTGGAAAGACATCGGGTGTTGGCATGGGCATGGTGAAGCCGGCTGCAATGGCGGGGTTTTAGGACCTCGCTGAGGAACATTAGGACATGTCTGAGGAACATAAAGGCTCGGAACGTGTCACGTTCAGTCGGGGCTACGACGTCTGCATCATGGCGATCGATGGGACGTGGAGGCGGGATTGTCAGCTCAACGCCATCTCCGAAAACGATGCCGTCCTCACGTTGGAGGGCTCGATCCAGGGGCTCAACCTGAAAGAATTCTTCCTGCTGCTGTCATCTACCGGCCTGGCCTATCGCCGTTGCGAACTCGTTCGGGTCAACGGCTCGGCGATGGACATCCAGTTCCTCAAGGGCAAGAACAAGAAAAAGAGGACGGCCGGTTCGTCCAGTCAAGACGCTGCGACGCGTGTCTGAACAGACCGCGCCCGGATCGAGGCGCGTCGCGACAGACGGCTGCATGACAAAACTGCTGCATAAATCCTGAACGCGACCGGCCGGATTTCCAGGGTTGGTTTTACCTGGCCGCAGCGGGTGCTGGTGTATGCATGGCATCGACCGATCCACCGGAGCATGATCCGGAAAACGCTCCGCCCCCGCGCGCCAATAGCGGAATGGATGCCGTCTTTCGGGTGGCAGCCAAACGCGTCGCGTTTGCGGGGAGATCATGCTCAAACAAAAAAGTGGAGCGAGATGACGATTCGAGGAGCTGACGATTCGAAGAAAAGTCATCACGCTCTAGGCGCGGCCGGATAGCCGGACCAGATTGAGCGCGGATTTGGTCAGCGGCGTTGACGTTTTGGCGTCGCGCAGAAACTGCAGCGCGGCGCTAAGGCAGGCGTTGCATGCATTTAGCGCCGCGCTCGCCCGCGCATGGCGGGGCGTGACATCGTCCAATATGGCAACATTATCGACACACTCGGAACTTCCGGATGATGCGTCACGGGCGATTACCGTTTCGATTGCCTTGATGCTGGCCTGGACATGATCGAGCAGAGCAGCTAGCTCGGAAACGATCGAACCATCGTGGTGGTGTTCAGGTAGGGCTGAAGCACCATCGTCTGCCGCCTTTCTGCATTGGGATATTCTCTTTCCCGGCAAGTTAGGTTGGACGCTGCTACTTGTGGGTTAAGCCCATGTCCCGTAGAAATACGGGTGGGTCGATTCTTCGCCGAACGATATAGCGTAAGGCGAGTGCGCGTCATGCTTCACGTTTTGGGACGATGGCACATGGTCGAGAAACCGGTTTCCCGTAGCGAAATCTTTGTCGTCGATGACGATCCCGCCGTTCGCGACACTTTGTCGATGGTGTTGTCGGCGGGCGGATACGAAGTGATCTGCTTTGCAGATGGTGCTGCACTGCTGGCGGTAGCAAGAAACCGTACGCCTGCATGCATTCTGCTGGACGTCCATATTCCCGGAAAATCCGGCCTCGACATCTTGAGGGAGCTGCATGGCGAGGACTATCCCGCCCCCATCTTCATGATCTCCGGCCAAGGCGACATCGCGATGGCGGTCAGCGCTATCAAGAACGGAGCGCTGGACTTCATCGAAAAGCCGTTCCGCGGCACCGAGATCGTGGCCCGGCTGGATGAGGCGATCGGGGCTTACGCGCGCCGGCAGGCGCAGAACTCTCTCTCCTCCAATATTGCTTCCCTGCATTTCCCCGGGCGGGAGCCGCTGACCCGCAGAGAGCGCGAAGTGCTGGAGCAGTTCACCTCCGGCGCCTCCAACAAGGAAGCCGGACGCTCGCTCGGAATCAGCCCGCGCACGATCGAAGATCACCGCGCCAATATCATGAAGAAGCTCGGCGCGAGGAATGCAGCGGATCTCGTCCGCATCGTGATGACCGCTCAGCGCGCCTCTTAGAGCGCGACGACTTCAGGATGGTTCGTCATCGCGCTCCAGCTTATTGTTTGAGTATGATTTCCGCGCGAACGCGTTCCGCGTTTGTTAGCTAAGGGAAAGCCGGTGCCCACCCCGCTAGAGCGTGATGGTTTTTCTTCGAATCGTCATCTCGCTCTATCTTTTTGTTTGAGCATGATCTCCGCGCAAACGCGTTCCGCGTTTGTCGCGAGGGAAAACCGGTGCCCACTTTTCCGGATCATGCTCTAGCGCATCATGTTCGCGTAAACGTGCCACGGAGAATCAGCCGTCGATCGCCCTTCGGATCATTCTGGCCATGTCCGATTTGCGATACGGCTTGGCGAGCAACAGCACGCCGGAGTCAAGCCGGCCGTGATGAATGATGGCGTTTTCGGTGTAGCCCGAGGTGAAAAGAACCTTCAGGTCCGGCCGCTGCTTCAAGATGGCGTCGGCGAGTTGGCGGCCGTTCATCGTTCCCGGCATGATGACGTCGGTGAAGAGCAGATCGAATCTTTGTCCCGCCTTGATGATCGCAAGCGCCTCAGTGGCGTTTCCGGCCTCCAGCGTGACGTAGCCCAGCGAGCGCAACTGGGTCAGCACATATTGGCGAACGAGCCTGTCGTCTTCGACGACGAGGATGGTCTCATGTCCGCCTTCGATCTCCGCGACGGCACTGGCCTCGAGCACGAGCGATGGTCCAGTGCCCGGCGGCAGGTACATCTTGATCGTGGTGCCGTAGCCTTCCTCGCTATAGATCTTGATGTGGCCGGCAGACTGCTTGATGAATCCGTAGACCATGCTCAGGCCGAGGCCGGTGCCCTTGCCGGGGCCCTTCGAGGTGAAGAACGGGTTGAACACCTTGTCGAGGATGATGGAGGGAATGCCGTTCCCGGTGTCGCTGACGGCGATCAGGGTATAGCGGCCGGGCCGGACGTCGTCGTGTATGTCCGCATAATTTTCGTCGAGATAGGTGGAGCCGGTTTCCAGGATGAGCTTGCCGCCGTTCGGCATGGCGTCGCGCGAGTTGAGCGCCAGGTTGATGATCGCGGTCGCAAGCTGGTTGGGGTCGACGGTGGCGAAGCATGTTTCGTCCTTGAACACCGATTCGATTTCGATGTGCTCGCCGAGCGTCGGTCGCAGCAGCTTGGCGGTGTCGATGACGAGCGTATTGATATCGACCTCCCGCGGCTGCAGTGGCTGCCTGCGCGCGAAGGCGAGAAGATGCTGGGTCAGGTCGGCGCCGCGCGCGGCGGCTTCGTCGATCATCTTGGTGATGGCCGCAAGCTGCGGCTCTTTCGCCACGGCGCCGGCCAGGATTTCGATGGTCCCGGTAATGACCGTGAGGATGTTGTTGAAATCATGCGCGATGCCGCCGGTGAGCTGGCCGATCGCCTCCATCTTTTCGGACTGCCTGATTCTTTCCTCCGCCACGATCTTGTCGGTGAGGTCGCGGAAAAATCCGTTGAACAGAAAGCCGCCCCGGGTTTTCAGGGCGGTCACGCTGAGCTCGGCCTTGAACTCCTTGCCATCGCGCCGCCGGACCAGGAGCTCGCGGCGGCGTCCTAGGACCAGGCCCTGTCCGGAATTGAGGAAGCGTCCCAGCGCCGCCCTGAGTTCGCCGTGGTCCTCGCCCACCACGATCAGATCGATCAGGTCCCTGCCGAGCACTTCCTTGCGCGGCCAGCCGAAAATCCTCTCGGCCTGCGAATTCCAGCTTCGGATGGCTCCGCTCTCGTCCATCTGCACGAACGCGTCGAGCGCCGTCTCGACGATGTTGCGCGCCAGTTGGGCGCTTTCGCGCAGTGTCTCCTCCGCGAGCCGGCTTTCGGTCATGTCGCGGCCGACGAAGAAATGCCGCTTGACCGGTTCGGACCATGCGCCCATCCATGACAGCCAGACCGTTCGCCCATTCTTGTGGATGAGACGCCCGGCGACATCCCGCGTGTGCTGCTGGTTGCGCGAAGCGCGCACATAGTTGCGCGCGCGCTCGACATCGTCGGGGTGGATGAACTCGATCGTGTTGCGGCCGATCATCTCTTCCGGCAGATACCCCAGGATGGTTTCCGCGCTCGGGCTGACCTGGACCATGACGCCGGTGGAATCGGTGATCAGGATCAGATCCTGCGATGTCTCGAAGATGCGGCGGCGCTCTTCGATCTGCTGGCGCAGAGCCTGTTCGGTTCTGCGGCTCTCGGTGAGGTCGCGGGCGATCCTGGAAGCTCCGATGATCTCTCCGGACGGCGCCCTGATCGGCGATATGCTGAGCGAGACCTGAACCGGGCTGCCGTCCTTGCGGCGCCGGACTGTCTCATAGTGCTCTATTCTCTCGCCGCGTGTGACCCGGCGCAGAATCTCCTGCACCTCCGCCGCCCGGTCCGGGGGCACGATCAGATCGATGCTTTTGCCCGCGGTTTCTTCCGCGGAATATCCGAACAGGCGTTCCGCCGCAGGATTCCATCCGGTGATGGTCCCGTCGAGAGATTGGGTGACGATCGCGTCGTTGGAAGATTGCACGGCGGCGCTGTAGAGACGCTCGCGCGCGGCATAAAGGTCTCGCGCGGCTTCGGTGAAGCGATGTTCCCGGATCTCGCGTTCGAGTTCGGCGGTCCTCGCGTTCGCCTCGCGGATCATCCGCGCGAACGCCCGGGCGAGGACGCCCGTTTCGCCGCCGACGTCGAGCGGAATGCCAGCGGGATCGTTGCGGCCCATGCTTTCGACGGCCGCGGTCAGCAGAATGATCGGCCGCGTCAGCGACCGTGCGACGATCACCGCCAGCACCGCCGCGCACAGCATCGCGATCAGCCCGACCTGCAGGGTCGTGCTTCTGATGGCCAGTGCCGGTGCCATGAAAACGGCATTCGGGAGCTTCTCGATCACCGCGACCCACTGCTTGCCCGCGAGCAGGGTCGGCGCGAGTGCTATTCCGTCCGGTCGCCCCGCCTCGTCCGGCACGATCTTGTTGCAGCTTTGCGTGCTGCCGAGGGCAGGGGCGAGGGCGGGAAAGTCAGCCTGCCATTTCGTGGGCTTGCCGAGCTGCTGGCCGAATTCACGCGTCTTATCGGGATGAACGAGATAGTCGCCCTGGGCATTGACGATGTAAAGCTGTGCGCCGGGCCTGGCCGACGACAGGATATGTCCGAAAACCCGGCTCATATCGACGTTGAGGATGAGAATGCCGAAGGGCTTTCCGTCCGGCGCGAAAATCGGAGCCCCGATCCGCAGCATGGCCGTGCGGGGATCGCCTCCGTCGCTGTGATCCAGCTTGACGGGCGAGACATAGATTTGCCCCGGCGATAGTCCGATCGTTTCCTTGAAATAATATCGGTCGCCTCGATCCCGCAGTTCCGCCTCGGGGACGACACGAACCGCGCCATTGGGACCCGACCGATCGACGCGGACGATTTCGCGCTGATTGTCCTCGACGCCGATCAGCCGGAGCATGGCATAGTCGGGCTTGGCTTCCAATTCCGCGGAAAAGTGCATGGCGATCCGCTCACGCCAGACGTGCGCCGGAATACCGTCCGAAGGGTCGGCGCCGCCTGCCGCTCGCGCGCGGATCAACCCGGGAAATCCGGGAATGAAGCGATAGCTCATGACGTCCCTGCGCGCCACGGCCGCATGGGATTCCAGTTCGGTCGCCATCTGCCGCGCTCGCGCTTCCATGCGGTCCAGCACGCGCGGCAACAGCGCCTGCTCGAGGCTGCGGTAGTTCAGCCAACCGACCGCGGTCACCGCGACCGCGACCAAGAGGGTCATCGCGATCGCCAGCCGGGTTGCGAGCGTCATCCCGGCGAGCGTGCCGCCGTTATGCACTTGTGCGCTTTCCTGCAGCACGCTCGGGGTCATTTTTGTGTCAGCCGCGGGAAGCGACATCGCCATCTGGCGCGGGCTGTGCCGACGGTTTCGTCGCGGCGGTGAGGCAATCCGCGACCGTCGCCAGCAAAGCCGCCGGCCTGAAGGGTTTGGGCAGGCCGCGCACCGCGCCGAGCTTGGTGGCCGTGGCCAGAAAGTCCGGTTCCGAACTCGGGACGGGTATCACCGGCCTGCCGGAAATCGCGATGATCGGGATCGCGGGTTGCTGTTCGCGGACCAGCCGCATGGTCTCCAGTCCGTCCATTGTCGGCATGAAAATATCGAGACACACCAGATCAAAATTTCCCGTCTTGAATGCGGCGAGGCCCCTGCCGCCATCGAACGACGCTGTACCCGGCCCGTTCCAGCAGCGGACTGATGGTCCGTCCGCAAGACAGGATGGTCGTCGACGACCAGGATTCTTCGCCATGGCCGGGTTCCCCGTCCGACGCGGAATCAACATTAGCGGCAGACGGATCGAGCTTGTGACGAATTCGAGTGCTGCCGCAAGCGCTTCGGGACGATGACATCCGGGGTTACCGTCAAAAAGGAAGGCGCTGGCCGGTATCTATATGCACGATGGCAGGTAGACAAACCCCATGATACCGGTGCAAAGAACAATCAAAGGTTGTGTGATGGCGCGAATGCGACTTCCGCTGTAGTTGTGTGGAATGAGGACCGAAACCGATGAACCGCAGCGTGGAAAGTGAAATCATTCCGTGCTTCATCCGGCGGCGCGGAGGGGCTTGCCCGGTGCGGACGGCCTGTGAGATGACCTGAGAGGTTTCTCTCACAGGTATCCTCATGACCGATCACAAAATCAACAAAACGCCGGAAACGCTCCGCAGCGCGCGCTGGTTCGCGCCCGACGATCTGCGCGCCTTCGGCCATCGCTCGCGCGCGATGCAGATGGGCTATGCCCCGGAAGAGTGGAAGGATCGCCCGGTCGTCGCGATCCTCAACACCTGGTCGGACGCGCAGCCCTGCCACATGCATTTCAAGAGCCGGATCGACGACGTCAAGCGCGGCATCCTGATGGCCGGCGGCTTCCCGATCGAGCTGCCCGCATTGTCGCTCTCGGAATCGCTGTTGAAGCCGACCACCATGCTCTACCGCAATCTCTTGGCGATGGATGCCGAGGAGCTGTTGCGCGGGCATCCCGTGGACGGCGTGGTGCTGATGGGCGGTTGCGACAAGACCACGCCGGCGCTGTTGCTGGGCGCGACCAGCATGAATATTCCCGCGATCTATCTTCCGGCCGGCCCGATGCTGCGTGGCAACTGGAAGGGCAAGACGCTGGGCTCGGGATCGGACGCCTGGAAATACTGGGATGAGCGGCGCGCGGGGAAAATCTCCGACAAGGATTGGGTCGATGTCGAGGCCGGCATCGCCCGCAGCTACGGCACCTGCATGACCATGGGCACCGCCTCGACCATGACGGCGATCGCCGAATCGATCGGCATGACCTTGCCCGGCGCGTCATCGATTCCGGCGGCAGACGCCGGCCACATCCGCATGAGTTCGGAATGCGGCCGGCGCATTGTGGAAATGGTCTGGGAAGACCTGACGCCGAAGCGGATTCAAACCCGGAAAGCGTTTGAGAACGCCATTGCGGTGGCGATGGCGATGGGCTGTTCGACCAATGCGATCATCCATCTGATCGCGCAGGCCCGCCGCGCGGGTGCGGATATCGGGCTCGACGATTTCGAGACGGCGAGCCGCAAGGTGCCTGTCATCGCCAATGTGCGGCCGAGTGGCGACACTTATTTAATGGAGGATTTCTTCTACGCCGGCGGCTTGCCGGGCCTGATGAGCCGGATCAAGGAACACCTGCATCTCGACTGCATGACGGTAACGGGCCGGACACTGGGCGAGAACATCGCGCGCGCGGAAGTTTATAACGACGACGTCATTCGCACCGTTGCGAACCCGATCTACAAGGAAGGGGCGCTCGCGGTGCTCAGGGGCAATCTCGCGCCCGACGGCTGCGTGATCAAGCCCAGCGCCTGTGAGCCGCGCTTCCTCAAGCACGCAGGGCCTGCGCTGGTGTTCGATGATTACCTGTCGATGAAGAAGGCGATCGACGATCCCGACCTCGATGTCACGGCCGATCACGTGCTGATCCTGCGCAACGCCGGGCCGAGAGGCGGGCCGGGCATGCCGGAATGGGGCATGCTGCCGATCCCGACCAAATTGGTGAAGCAGGGCGTGCGCGACATGGTCCGGCTGTCGGATGCGCGCATGAGCGGCACGAGTTACGGTGCTTGCATTCTGCATGTCTCGCCGGAATCCTATGTCGGCGGCCCTCTCGCCTTGGTGCGAAACGGCGACCGTATCAGCCTCGATGTCGCCGCGCGAACCATCAATCTCGATGTGGGCGAGGCGGAATTGGCAAGACGCCGCGCCGACTGGAAACAGCCCGAGCGGCGCTTCGAGCGCGGCTATGGCTGGATGTTTTCACGCCACATCAAGCAGGCGAATGAAGGCTGCGATTTCGATTTCCTCGAAACCGGATTTGGCAAGCCGGTCGGCGAGCCGTCTATCTATTAACTCCGTCGTTCCGGGGCGATGCGCAGCATCGAACCCGGAACCTCGAGATTCCGGGTCTGGTCCTTCGGACCATCCCGGAATGACGGGAGCCTTGGGATGAAAACCACATGACAAAACTCAGCGACACCACCCGCAACAAGCTCAAGACCGTCTCCACCGCCACCGTCGCGACCGCGCTGTTCAAGCGCGGCCTGCGCATTCAGTGCATTCAGGACGTGCACCCGCTTCATGCCGATCAGCCGACGCTGGTCGGCGAAGCCTTCACGCTGCGCTACATGCCCGCGCGCGAGGACCTCAACAAGCTGGACGTGTTTCGCGACCGCTCCCACCCGCAGCGCAAGGCGATCGAGGATTGTCCGCCCGGCGCGGTGCTTGTCATGGACAGCCGGAAGGATGCGCGCGCGGCATCGGCCGGCGCCATCCTGATGACGCGGCTGATGCAGCGCGGCGTCGCCGGCGTGGTGACCGATGGCGGCTTTCGCGATTCCGCTGAAATTGCAAAACTCGGCTTTCCGGCCTATCACCACCGGCCGAGCGCGCCGACCAACCTGACGCTGCACCATGCGATCGAGATCAATTGTCCGATCGGCTGCGGCGACGCGCCGGTGTTTCCCGGCGATGTGATCCTGGGCGATTCCGACGGCGTCATCGTCATCCCCGCGCATCTCGCCGACGAAATCGCTGATGAAACTTTTGAGATGACGGCGTTCGAGGATTTCGTCACCGAGGAAGTGCGCAAGGGCCGCGGCATCTTCGGACTCTATCCCGCAACCGACGAGCAGACGCTGAAGGATTTCGCAGCGTGGCGGAAGACGACGGGGCGGTGATCGTGTAGCGACACGAAAACTCTACGTCGTCCCGGCCAAGCGAGCAAAGCGAGCGCGAGCCGGGATCCATAACCACAGGCCCTCATTATCGGGCACGTCGGCGCCCCATCGTGCCTCACAACAACGGCGTGTGGTTATGGGTCCCCGCTTCCGCGGGGACGACGAGAGAGCGATATCGCGTGGGCGCTGCATCCGCGGATCACCCTCACCCCTCGCCCTTGTCCGCCATTCCCATCGCCCACAGCGCGAAGGCATAGACGATCGCGACTTCGTCGAGGCGGTCGAAGCGTCCTGACGCGCCGCCGTGGCCGGCGCCCATGTTTGTGCGCAGCAGCACCGGGCCGCCGCCGGTCATGGTCGCGCGCAGCCGCGCGATCCATTTCGCCGGCTCCCAATAGGTGACGCGCGGATCGGTGAGGCCGCCCATCGCAAGGATGGCCGGATAATCCTTTGCGGCGATGTTGTCATAGGGCGAATAGGACAGGATGGTGCGAAAATCCTGCTCGCTCTCGATCGGGTTGCCCCATTCCGGCCATTCCGGCGGCGTCAACGGCAGCGTGTCGTCGAGCATGGTGTTGAGCACGTCGACGAACGGCACTTCAGCGACGATACCGGCGAACAATTCGCCGGCGCGGTTGGCGACCGCGCCCATCAGCATGCCGCCGGCGCTGCCGCCGTGGGCGACAATTCGTTTGGTGCTGGTGTAGTTCGCAGCACACAGCGCGCGGGCGGCGCCGGCGAAATCGTCGAAGCTGTTGGTCTTCTTCTCGCGCTTGCCGTCGAGATACCAGCCCCAGCCCTTGTCGGTGCCGCCGCGGATATGCGCGATCGCGTAGGTGAAGCCGCGATCGACCAGCGAGAGGCGGTTGGCGTTGAAGGAGGCCGGGATCGACGCGCCATAGGAGCCGTAGCCATAGAGCAAGAGCGGCGCGCTTCCGTCGCGCTTGAGGCCGCGCCGGTGCAATAGAGAGATCGGCACCTCGGTGCCGTCATGCGAGGTCGCCATGATGCGCGTGGTGACATAGTCGGCCGGATCGTGGCCGGAGGGGATGTCCTGACGCTTGCGCAAGACGCGCGTGCGGCTTGCCATGTCGTAGTCGTAGACTTCGGAGGGCGTCGTCATCGACGAATAGGAAAAGCGCAAATTCGTCGTGTCGAACTCGTAGGAACCCATGGTGTCGAGCGAATAGGCGGCCTCATCAAAGGCGATGGCGTGTTCCTCGCCGGACGCGAGGTCGCGGATCAGGATCGCAGGCAGCGCGTTGGCCCGCTCCAGCCGCACCAGATGCCCGGAATAGAGATCGTGATCGAGGATATAGACGCCCTTGCGATGGGCGATCAGGTCTTGCCAGTTGGCGCGTTCAGGCGAAGCGAGCGGCGCGGTGACGATCTTGAAGTCGATGGCGCCGTCCGCATTGGTGAGGATGAACAGTTCATCGCCGCGGTCGGCGATCGCATATTGCACGCCTTCTTCGCGCGCGGCGACCAGCCGCGGCGGGCTGTCCGGATCGGCGAGGTCGATCAGCCGCTGTTCCGAGGTCTCGTGGTCGCCGCCGGCGATCACGCAGAAGCGCCCGCTGGTGCTCTCATGCACATGGGTGAACCAGCCGGAGTCCTGCTCCTCGTAAATCAGAACGTCATCCGCCTGCGGCGTGCCGAGGCGATGACGCCAGACCTGCATCGGGCGGTGGTTGTCATCGAGCTTGACGTAGAAGAAGCTTTTGCAGTCCGCGCTCCACACCACCGCGCCATCGGTCTCTTCCACGAGATCGTCAACGTCGAGCCCGGTGTCCCAATCGCGGACGCGGATCGCGAAATATTCCGAGCCCTTGGTGTCCGCGCTCCAGGCCTGGAGCTTGTGGTCGTGCGAATGCCGGCTGCCGCCGAATCGGAAGTAGGCGTGGGCTCTTGCAAGTTCATCGCCGTCGAGCACGAATTGCGGCTCGCCGCCATGGCGCGGGATGCGGCCAAATAATTCATGTTGCCCGCCCTCGCGGAACTTGCGGAAATAGGCGAACGGGCCGTCGGTCGACGGAACGCTCGAATCATCCTCCTTGATGCGCCCGCGCATTTCCGCGACCAGCTTTGTCTGCAATGGCGCAGTGTGACCGAGCAGGCTCTCGGTGTAGATGTTCTCTGATTCGAGATATTGCCTTATGTCCGGGTCCAGGACCTGAGGATCGCGCAGCACCTCCTGCCAGTTCTCATCCTTCAGCCACGCATAATCGTCCGTCACGGCAATGCCGTGGGTCGTAAAGGCGTGCGGCCGGCGCGGCGCGGCCGGCACCACGGCCTGTCTATCCCGTGTTTGTGTCACTCGGTTCTCTTTCGCTTGAACGGAATTCAGCCCCCCATATGGGCTTGAATTGGCCGATTTGCCATATGGCCGTCAGCCATTGCGAATGCGCGCGTCGGCGGTCGCCCCGAACATCGGGATTCGGTTCACCGCCAGCACGACGGCGAAGGTGATCACCAGCATCGCAAGGCCGAGCACTGAGATCGCGGCGAGGTCGCCGCTTTCGTTCAGATCGTAAATCAGGACCGACAGCACCTTGGTCTGCGAGGTGAACAGCACGATCGCCGCCGACAATTCGCGCATCACGCCGATGAAGATGAAGCACCAGGTCGCGATCACGCCGGTGCGCAGCAGAGGCGCCGTGATCTGAAGCAGCGACCTTAGCCGCGTCGCGCCGAGGATGCGGCTTGCCTCCTCAAGCTCGGGATGGATGGTCGCGAACGCCGCCTGCAATTGCTGATAGGCCGACGGCAAATTGATGGTCAAAAATGCGATCAGCAGGATCCATAGCGTGCCGTAAAGCACGAAAGGCGGCCGGGTATAGCTCAGGAACAGTCCGACGCCCAGCACGATGCCAGGAACCGCGACGGGAGCGGTTGCGAGAAAGCCGAGCACGCGATGCCCTGCGATCAGCCGGCGCGTCGTGACATAGGCGATGACGAGCGCCAGCACCGTGCCGACGGTCGCGGTCGCGGTGCCGAGGATCACCGTGTTCTTGAGCACGAGCGCGGTCGAGGACAGTTCGGTGAACACGAACACGATGTTGTGCACCGTCATCGTCGACGGCGTCGCGAGCGTGGTGGCGTTCGGCGAGAAGGCAGCGTTGAGCAGCGCGAAATAGGGCAGGAACACCGGGTTGAGCAGCACGATCAGGCAGAAGGCGAGCGCCGCCCAGCGCCAGCCCTTCAATTCGACGCGGCGGGGGTTGCCATATTTGCCGCCGACCACCGAATAGCCGCGGCGGCCGAGGATGAACTTTTGCGCCTGCAGCAGCAGAATGGTCAAAAGCAGCAGCGGCACTGCGGCGGCTGCGGCGAGTTCGAGCTTCGGCGGATACTGGAACAGGCTCCAGATCTTCGTGGTCATGGTGTGGAAGCCTGCGGGCAGCGCCAGGATCGCGGGCGAGCCGAACAGCGTCATCGCCTGCAGGAACGCGATCATCGCACCCGCCACCAGCGCCGGCAGCGCCAGGGGAATCGTCACGCGCCGCGCCGTGGTCCAGGCCTTGCCGCCGAGGATCGCTGACGCATCTTCCAATTCGCCCGGCATGGTGTCGAGCGCGTTCGCCACCAGCACGAACACGAACGGGAAGGTGTAGCAGGAGATCACGAAGATGATCCCGGCCATCGAATAGATGTTGAAGAGATGATCGTCGGATTCCGCGGCCGTCACGAAGCGATAGAGCTGGTTGAGCAGTCCGCTGTTGGGAGCGGCGAGCAGCTCCCAGGCGACCGCGCCGAGAAATGGCGGCGTGACGAAGGAGGCCGTCACCAGCGCGCGGATGGTCTGCCGGCCCGGCATGTCGGTGCGCGACACCAGCCAGCCGATCGGCGTGGCCACGATGCAGCAGATCGTAGCCGATGAGGTGGCGATAATGGCGGTGGTGAGTAGCGGATCGAGAAAATCGGGATCGGTGAACAGCGTGACGAAATTCTGCAGCGTGAAGTGCCGCGCCTTGTCGGTGAAGCTATAGATCGCAAGCCACGACAGCGGCAGCACGATCAGCGCGATCAACACGATCGCAAACAGCCACAGCACCGGCTTGGTCCAGTCGATGCGGGGTTTTGCGGGGGCGGCGATGTCGGGAGTTAGGGTCATGTGAAAATTTCTCCCGTCATTCCGGGGCGCGCAAAGCGCGAACCCGGAATCTCGAGATTCCGGGTCTGGTCCTTCGGACCATCCCGGAATGACGGCGGTGGAATGGTCCGCGCCAGCACAAGATCACACCCGAAACAGCTTGGCATAGCGCGTCTTGATCTCTTCGCTCATTGCCTCGACACCGGCGGAATCTTCCTTCATCAGCTTGATCTCGGAAATCTTCTTCCGTCCCGCCTTCGACTCTACCTGCGCATGCGCCGAATATTGCGCGGTGAAATCGATGAAGAACTGCTGCGTCTGGCGCGTATGCAGCCAGGCCTGGAACAGTTTCGCGGCATTGGGATGCGGCGCGCGGATGAAGATTCCGGTCGGCCCCGAGACGGTCGGCGTGCCCTCGGTCGGGTATACCGGCTCGACCGGCTGGCCGGCTTCCTTCAGCAGAACGATGCCATATTCATTGCCGTCGGCCATCACCGCGCGCTCGCCGAGCGAAAGCTTTTTCGGCGGATCGGTCGACGACTGCACCTGCATCACGCGCTGTCTTGCGAGTTTATCGAAATAGTCCCAGCCCAGCTCGCGCACGAGCTGGAAAGTCGCGGTCATGATGGTGCCGCTATAGGCGGGATGCCCCTTCACCATCTTGCCGGCCCATTTCGGATCGAGCAGATCGGCGTAGCTTTTGGGCGCGTCCTCTGGCTTTACCAAATTCGTATTGTAGGCGATCGACGACAGCCAGATCCGCGAGGTCGCGAACATCCCGTCGGGATCGCGATATTGATCAGGGAAATATTTCGCGACGTCCTCGGAGACGAACGGCTTTAGCCAGCCGTTCTTTTTCCAGGGAATGAAGTGCGCTGCGTCCGAGCTGTTGATCACGTCGCAAGCATGGATGTCGCTGGCGAATTCCTGGGCGATCCGCTGAAACAGCCGTTCGGAGCCGGAGCGCTCGATCTGGACTTCGATTCCGGAATAGGCGGCCTCGAACGCCTTGCCGAGCTTCTCGCCGACCGGCAGGTCCATCGAGGAATAGAGGATGACCTTGCCTTCCTTCTTGGCGGCCTCGATCAGCTCCGGCGTGATCGTGACCGGCGGCGGCGGCGCGGCGCGCGCGGGCTGCGCGAACACCGTGCCGAGCGCCATCGCGCTGGCGCCTTTGAGAAGTTTACGTCGCGAAAGTCGCTGCCTCATCGCGCGCTCCGTCATCGGCTGAGCGCACGGCAGGACTGCGGCGGCAAATAGAGCCAGACGAGCGCGCCCCGATCGATTTGGTTGTCCGGGGCGGCGACGGCGCGCAACTGCGTGCCGTCGGAGGTCTCCACCAGATAATCGCGGCTTGCGCCCAGAAAGACCTGCCGCTTGACGCGGGCTTGAAGCGCGTTTTGCGGGCTCTGCGGCGCGTGCACGGAAAGATAGATGTCGTGCTGCCGGATCGCGACGGCCGCATCCCGCCCGGCCGCGAGCTTCGCGCCCACGACCTGCAGAATTGCGCCGCCAAATTCGATATGGCTTTCGTCGCGTGCGACACCCCTGATGATGTTGCTGGCGCCGATGAAGCGCGCGACGAATTCCGATTGCGGCCGGCTGTAGATCTCTTCCGGCGTGCCGAGCTGATCGATCCTGCCGGCATTCATGACGGCGATCAGGTCGGCGGTCGTCATCGCTTCCGACTGGTCGTGGGTGACATAGACCGTGGTGTAGCGGTATTGGTCGTGCAGCCGCCGGATCTCGAACCGCATCTCCTCGCGCAGGTTCGCATCGAGATTGGACAAGGGCTCGTCGAGCAACAGCGTCTCGGGTTCGACGATCAGCGCGCGCGCCAGCGCCACGCGCTGCTGCTGTCCGCCGGAGAGTTCGCCCGGGTAGCGCTGCGCCAGCGGCTCGAGCTTGGTGGTTGCGAGGATAGCTGCGAGCTTCATCGCGATGGTGGCGCGGTCGAGTTTACGCAGACGCAAGCCATAGACGATGTTCTCGGCGACCGTCATGTGCGGCCACAGCGCGTAGCTCTGGAAGATCATCGACATCTTGCGGTCCTCGGGCGGCAAGGTCTTCGCCTTGGAGGACACCACGCGCTCGCCGACATGGATTTCGCCGTCGGACGGCTCCAAAAACCCGGCGATCAGCCGCAGCGTCGTGGTCTTGCCGCAGCCGGAGGGGCCGAGCAGGCAGACGAGTTGTCCATGATCGATCTTGAGCGAGACGTCATCGACGACGACAAGCGATCCGAATCGCTTGGTCAGGCCGCGCAATTCAACCGACGCCAATCAATCCCCCCGGGGTCATTCTTAGCAACATGCCGCTCGACTTTTGCCGAGCAGTAAGCACTAAAAACGACGCCCGGAAAAGGGCTCAGGCCCTGACACTTTCGCCGAGCCATTCGATCGCGGCCTCGGTGCCGCCCTTGCCGTGCGGGATATTGAGCGCGTTGAGGCCGACTTCGATCACGCCCAGTGTCCCCAGGATCATCGGCGCGTTGACATGGCCCATATGAGCGATGCGGAACGCCTGGCCCTGCAGGTCGCCGATCCCGACGCCGAGCACCACGCCGCATTTTTCCTTGCAATAGCGATGCAGCTTGGCCGGATCGTGATCGCCGGACATCGTGACCGTCGTCACCGTGTTGGATCGCTCGCCGGCCTCGGCGATGTTGAAGCCGAGCACCTGGCCCTCGGACCACACCGCGACCGCACGACGCACGGCTTCGGCGAGCAGCCGATGCCGCTCGAAGACGTTGTCGAGCCCTTCCTCGAGCAGCATGTCGATGGCCTGGCGCAGCGCGAACAAGAGATGCACCGGCGCCGTTCCGGCATATTTGCGGTAGTGCTCGACGCCCTCGCGTTCGGTCCAGTCCCAATAGGGCGTCCGCAGTCCGGCCTTCTTGTGCACGGCCTGCGCGCGGTCATTGGCCGCGACGAAGCCGAGGCCCGGCGGCGTCATCAGGCCTTTCTGCGAGCCGGACATCGCGACGTCGATGCCCCACTGATCCATCTCGAACGGCATGCAGCCGAGCGAAGCCACCGCGTCGACCATGAACAGCGCGGGGTGGCCTGACGCTTTGACGGCTCTGCCGATCGCCTCGATGTCGTTATAGGCGCCCGAGGCGGTATCGACCTGCACCGCGAGGATCGCCTTGATCGAATGGTCCTTGTCGGCCGCAAGCCGCGCTGCGACCTCGTCCACCCTGATCGCGCGGCGCCAGTCGCCCTTCAGGACTTCCACCTCGGCGCCCATCGCGCGGGCGGCATTGCCCCAGCCGATGGCGAACCGGCCGCTTTCCAGGACCAGCACCTTGTCGCCGCGCGACAGCACGTTGGAGAGCACCGCCTCCCACGCGCCATGGCCGTTGGCGATATAGATGTAGGATTTGCCCTTGGTCGCGAACAGCTTTGACAGGTCGCGCATCAGGCTATCGGTCAGATTGACCATCTGATCGGAATAGATGTCGAGCGCCGGACGATGCATCGCCCTCAAGACTTCGTCGGGCATGGTGGTGGGCCCGGGGATGGCCAGAAACTCCCGGCCCGCGCGAACTGTCATTGTTGATTTTCCTTAAGGCTCCAGAGCATGATCCGGAAAAGTGGGTACCGGTTTTCCGAAAAAGATCATGCTTAAACAATAAGCTGGAGCGCGGTGACACTTCATCCTGAATCATCGCCCTCTAGGGTCATGGATGCAGTGTAAGCGGCGGAATTTCAAGGTGTGGGGCGCCTATTTCGTGAGCTTATCGGCGATCGCATGCCAGATCTGATCTTTCAACTCGGTTGCGGGCGGGCTCGGGATCACGTCAACCGCGTCCGTCCGCTTGCGGCAATCCTCGACCAGGCGCACCAGCCACACCTCGCCATCGGTGTAATAGAGATCGCCGCCACCATTGAGACCGCTTATGGTGGGCCCTACCCCGGTGACCTGATATTTGGCTGTCGCCATCCCCGCGGCTTCGAGATCGGCGACGAGCAATTGGCGTTCGGCGTCGATATCGGGGCCAATATGATGGGTGATGGCGCCTGTGAAGTGGCTGACGCCGACGCTGCGGTCGAAAGTCGCGGCGCCCAGCCAGACCGGCCGTTGTTCCTGTCCCTGATCCAGCACCTTCCAGAAGCGCACGTGATGGCGATGGTCGGCGCTCGTCCCGGCCGGCTTCTCGAAGGCCAGGTCTTCGCGCCGGTCGAGATAGAACAGGTTCGAGACGGGGGCGTCCTTGTAGGCGCGGTCCAACAGCACGCTGCCGGCGATCTCGATCGAGGAGCGGAACGTGACGGGGTCGGCGGGAAACCACCCGGCCGTGTTCATGGCACAGAGGATCTCCTTCTCGCTGCCGATCAGTCCGACATTGATGGGGTCACCGGGAATGCCCTGCGCAGTCCGCGTGACCATCGGCAGGTTGGCAAGCCCCTTCTGGTGCTCATAGTGAGTCCAGAAGGCGGGCAACACCACGTAGGCGACGGCGGTATAGGCCGCGACCAGGGCCAATAGCGACAACAGAACGCGCTTGAGCCGGCCATATTTCGCGGCCCGGACGTGCGCTTCAATCGGTTGATCGGTCACGGCAGCGCGCTCACGATGTCCTGGTGCAGCTTGGCGCAAAGCTACAGCATGATCCGGAAAAATGGGAACCAGGTCATCGCGATCTAGCGCCGCGTCTCGCGGCAGCCGGCGGCTTCGGCCTCTTCGACCGAGCAGAACCAGCGCGTGCCCTTGGCGATCTGCATCTTGATCTGCGCGTACCAGCGGCTGGTCGGCGTGTGATAGATGCATTCGCCGGCATGATTGACATTGCCCTTGATGGTGCAATCGGGCGAGGGCGCGACAGATCCCGACGCCGATGCCAGAAGGATCGCGTTAGCGTTGTCCGGTGGTTTGGCGGCGCCGAGGATCACGGTCTTCTTGTTGCGGACGCGCCAGTCCCACGGCGCGATGAAGGCGCCCTGCCACATCCCGGCCTTGGCCTCGCGCGCGGCGGCTTCGTCGGCGTCATAGTCGTGGGACTGCCGCGGATAGACCAGCGCCCATCCGCCTCTCACCAGCCATTTCTGGATGTCCTCGCCCTCGACCTCGCAGCGCGCGATGATGCGGCCGCGGCGGTCGGTGCGGCCGGCATGGCAGGTCCAGCTCTTGTTGTCGGCATGCTTGGCCAACTCGTCGCGCGCGGCGGCGCCGCAGGTCCAGCGCTCGCCCATGGTGTTGAGGCAGAGCTGGTCGACTGACGGCGCGTCGACGCCGTCGAGCCGGATGCGGCTGTTGCCGATCTGGATCAGGTCGGCTTCGCGGATTCTGGGGATTCCGGTGATGTCGGCGGCATGGACGACGGACGGCAGCAGAAGAAGCAGAACCGCGCAGGGACGTTTTTTGAACATGCCAAGCCATATCCAGCAGTTGAATCGGTTCGACAGAGGTGCGGATTGTGGTGCGGATTTGATCGGCGCACCAGCGGTCTCGTATCCGATTTTCTCAACTTAATGCGAGACGGGACGGGGTGATCTCTCGACCCCCGCGCACGATTCGATGGGGCGGGACCGTCACCCCACCCCCGATCGCTTCGCGAATCGACCTTCCCCCGGCAGGCCCGGGGAGAGAGGGTCGGATAAGTCGTGCCTTACGCTGTCCGGCGCACCGTCATCGCCCGTCTTGCCAGCACGAGGCCCATCAGGACGAAGGCCGAGGTGACCTCGGGACCGCCGACCACGATTCGCGTCGGCGTCTTCATCTTGTTCCACTCATAGCCGCGGAACGGGCCGTGCCGGCCGCCTTCGCCGAGATTGGCGACGATGCAGGTGAGCGGTGTCTTGAAAGTGGCGGTATCCGCGCGGAGATGGCCGAGCGCGATCAGCGCCAGCGCCGCGTCGAACGGGTTCATCTCGCCCGCGATCAGTTCGGTCTGCACATACGCCAGCACGCGGGTGCGGATCAATTCGAACACGCCGTCCGGGTCGATCGCTGCCTGTGCAGCGGGCGGCAGCGCCAGGAATGCGGCGTACAGGCGGCCGAAATAGGCGCAGTAGAGTTCGGGCAGATAGTAGATGTGCGAGCGCGGATTGGTGAACGCGCCGCTCATCACCAGCCGTTTCTGGAAGCCGATGATGCGGTGAACCGTCTGCAGCCGCTGCGGGGTTTCGAGCACCTTCCAGCGGGTCAGATTGCGGAAGCTGACCTCGAGAACGTCGAGATTAAGCGTCGGATCCAGATCGTTGCCGTACGGCCGTTCGCCGGAAAAACTGTCGATCCAGGTGGCGATGCCGCCCTCATAGTCGATATTGTCGTTGAGCGGCACGGTCACCAGCGGTTCGTTGGCGCCGCTGTGCACCTGGTAGCCGGCATAGAAGTCGAGCAGCGGCTGGTCCAGGATCGGATCGGTCGAGCCGGCCTGCGTCGCGGCCGAGAACGCGCAGGCCGTGGTGTCGCAATCCGGCACGTAGACGCCGAAGCCGAGATCCTGCTTGATCTGGGTGAAGAAGCGGGAAAAGCGCGGGTGCGGCAGCGGCGCGAGCGCGGTGACCACGCGGACGGTCGAGCCGTCGTGCGAACGCACTTGCTCGGCGCTGACGTTGAGACAGAAGTCGACCATGTCGGCGATCACGCGCCGAGATCGGGTGGTGTCGTCGGGCGAAGCTAGTCCGCTCTCGGTATAGCTCAACATCGCCTCGGTGAAAAAAGCGTCGTAATAGGCGGAGCGATGACGGATCTGCACCGGCTCCCAGAGCGGCTCGGCGATACCGGTCCAGGGCGGATTGATCACGCCGCGGACGGCCGAGCGCGCGATGAAGACGCGCGCCAGGTTGAACAGGAGCGTCGAGTTCTTGTAGCTGCGTGCGTTGAGGCCGGTCAGCGCCATCGACATTTCCCGGCCCCGGACATCGGGATCTCCGATCAGGTTGAACGCCGCATAGGTCGGGATGAAGCCGTTCTTGGCGTAGGAGCGCAACAGATGCGCGCCGCAGGTGCGGATGACGCTTTCGATCATGTCGAGCGTGGGGGTGGGGCCCGCAGGCTGTGCTCTCGGCGGTTTGGGATGGCTGAGTTCGATCGTGTCGACCAGCGCCGCGACGGGAGCGCCGATCGCCTGCCAGTCCGGCTCGCCGTCATCGCGGGCGCGGGTCAGCGCCTCGCGCAGCTCCGCGATGCGCCGCTGGTCGCGCAGCTCGGCCAGTCCGGCCCCGCGCAGCAGCGGACGCAGCGCCGGATTGCTGAGCGCGGTCCTGTAGAATTTGGAGAGATGCGCGTCGCTGGCGCTGTTGTTCGATAGGACGGGGTCGCAGATGTCGTAGAGTGAGGGGCCTTGCTTCCGGGCCATCAGCGCGCGGCACGCGGCGCCGGCAACGTCGAACAAACTCATAAGGCTCTTTCCGTGTGGCGGAGCCACGCATTCCCAACTGCCTCGCGCAGCCTCTCCCAAAACCCGCAAGTGTTCGCACTGTTATACGAACGGCAGGGAGAGAGGAACCGCCGCCAGGATGTAAATGTGACTCATATCACAGAGAGATGTAACGGTTTGGTTACCGTATCTGCACGCGGAGCGCGATCGGAACCGGGGCAGGAAATGCTCATAGGCATAAAATATTAGATTGTTATTTCAATTACTTAACAGGAAACCGCGCTTCTCTATTGCCGGATGTATTCAAGCAGGTTAAGGGATTGTTTGTTGCGGTGCCGCAAATTGCGCGCAATTCGACGACAACAGAGTCGAATAACCCCTAAAAACTGAGAAGCTTTTGGCGCGTTGCAATCTGCGCGCCCTTGGCAGCGACCGAGGATGAAACGTGATGACGCTAGGGCAGCTTCGCATCTCCCGTCGATCGATCGGCATGGCCGCAGCGCTGGCCGGCACGGTGTCGCTGGCAATCGGCGCCCATGCCGCGCTGAGCCTGCGCGCGCTAGATGCCGCCAAGGCGGTCGCGACCGAGCAGGCGAGCGAATCCGTCGGGAAGGGCTCGCGCCTCGCGCTCATCATCGGCAATGGCCATTATCCCGACGCCAGCGAACCGCTGGGCCAGCCGATCAACGATGCGCGCGCCTTGACGGGCGCGCTGCGCCGCGACGGCTTCGATGTCGATGTCGTCGAGGACGCCGGCAAGGACGACATGACCCGCGCGATCGATCGGCTGAAGTCGAAGATCAAGTCGGATTCCGTGGTGATGCTGTTTTTCGGCGGCTATGGCGTGCAGATCGGACGCGAGAGCTACATGATACCGGTGGACGCCACGATCTGGAAGGAATCCGACGTGCGCCGCGAGGGGCTGAGCGTCGAGTCCGTGCTTGATGTGATGAAGGCGCATGGCGCCCGCGCCAAGCTGGTCGTGATCGATGCCTCGCGCCGCAATCCCTATGAGCGGCGCTTCCGTGCCTTCTCCCACGGTCTCGCGCCCATCAACGCACCCGACAACGCGCTGATCCTGTCCTCGGCCACGCCGGGCAAGGTCGCCGAGGATTCCAGCAGCCAGAACAGCGTGCTGGTCGGCGAGTTGCTCAATCATCTGAACGCCAAGCCGGTCGGGGCAGAAGCGGCCTTCAACAAGACCCGCGTCGCGATTTCGCGCGCCTCCGACGGCGAGCAGGTCCCCTCCGTCTCGTCCTCGCTCCTGGAAGACGTCCGCTTCGGCACCGCCGCCACCGAGAACGCCGGCAGCTAAGCTGGCGGGAGCTTCTGCTGTAAGGCTCGCTGACTTTTGATTGAGTCGGTCGACCCGCAGGCTCGGTTCACCTCTCCCCAGCGGGGAGAGGTCGATTTGCGCAGCAAATCGGGTGAGGGGGCTCAGGACTGACGAGGGACCGTAAGCCCTCACCCGGATCGCTTACGCGATCCGACCTCTCCCCGCTGGGGAGAGGTAAACCGAGTTCGCGGACGACAGTGTTGCGTGCCGCGCTAACCCCTCACTTCGCGCTCGCAGCCGCGACTGGGCGCACCGGATCGCCCTCGCGGAGCAGCGCGCCGGCGCGGGCGACCACGTCGTCGCCTTCGTTGATGCCGTCGCGGATTTCGATCTGGCCGCCGGACATCAGTCCGGTCTCGACCCGCTTGGTCTCGATGCGCTGGCGTCTCGACCCGCTTGGTCTCGATGCGCTGGCGCCGCACCACCTGAACCACGGTGCCGGCGGTGCCGTATTGAACGGCGGTGAGCGGAACGGCCACGCCGCAGCTCTGGCCGGTCTTGATCAGCGCGCGGCCCGAGGTGTTGACCGCCAGCCGCCGGTTGGTGGTGATGCCGATGAAGGCCTGGCCCAACTGGCTGTTCGGCTCGACCGTCGGCGCCACCCGGCGAATCTTGCCGTCGATGTCGCCCGCGCCGATGATCCTGATCGTGGCGGGCTGGTTGACCGCGACCTTGGAAATATCCTCGGTCGGCACCAGGCCAACCAGATCGTATTCCCCGCGCGCGATGATGCTGAACAGCGCCTCGCCCCGGGGCGACGCGACCGCGCCGATCGTCGCCGTGGATGAGGAGATCGTGCCGGCGACCGGCGCCTGGACATTGACCACGCCGCCTTCGGGAAGGGTGAGCCGCGCCAGGGGCTGGCCGGCGGTGACGGTTTCGCCGGCATCGATCAGGATTTCCGAGACCTTCAACCCCGGCCGTTCGGGGCGCACCGCGCTCTCCTCCCGCGGCAGGATGATGCCCGAGACTTCGACGATATTATTGAAGCAGGATTTGGCGGCCTTCAGCACGGAAACGGCGGGGCCCTTCGGCGCGTCGGCTTCGTCGGCGGCCAAGGTGGGCGTGGCGAGGCACAACAGGCCCGCGCCGATCAAGGCGGGCAGCTTTCGCGAAAGGGAAAGCGCGGTGAAATGGCTCATCGAAATTCCTATCAGCATTTGAGGGATCATCGATACCAGATGCGCCGGCAGACCGCCAAGCGGCAACAGGTCTCAGCCAGTCAGCCAGAACGGCTGTGTCCGCCGTCACGTAGGGGTTCGTCATCCAGCTAGTTGCCAACCACTTCTGCGTCGTCCCGGCCTTGAGCCGGGACCAATAGTCACCAATGTTTGTGTTGGAAATGGCTGGGGCTACAGCTCGCCAAACTGAGGCATCTGTGGTTATGGATCCCCGCCTTCGCGGGGACGACACCGAGTTTGTTGGAGCGCCGGAGCATCTGCATGCCCGCGCTGCCCGCGTTCGCCATGGCTTCGGCGGACCGGCACGAAAGCCCGTCGAGGCCTCGGCGTAGATGGGTCGCGGGCATCCACGTCTTGCCTGTCCTGATGCGCCGAAAGGATTTTTTCCTGAAGTTTTTCAATCTGATTTGGGTCGTCCAGTCCTTCCGCGAAAAAGATTTCGCTTTGCCTCGACCCCAAATCAGTGGCTTCCTTCGTTCGTCCCGTTCCCGAGAAGAGGGGCGGCTCGCGATCGTCACGGACGTTGGGTACGGGATGCGATGGACGCGGCAGCGTCAGGCGCGCAGGTCAAATGGCGCGCGGACGAATGATGCTGACGCGGACGGCGAAGTCGTGTGGTCCT
>WNGJ01003337.1_pt1 | contig 25093 bp, 25 predicted proteins | sample 5400611 | NCBI WGS metagenome assembly WNGJ01 (sample SAMN13153375, study PRJNA577476) | soil metagenome | isolation source: 40 cm soil or saprolite under Garry oak tree replicate 1 | place: USA:California | collected 2016-06-15
GGGTACCCAAAAATCGGCTTGCGCGAAAATACGGGAATAATTTCAGAAGCAAAGGCAAAGCAGGGAATAATTAGGACATACACTTCGGGATGTCCGAATATCCAAAAAAAGTGCATCCACAGCGTGGCCGAACCGCCGGCCTGCGTGTCGAAAAAATGACCGCCGAGATACCGGTCCACGAGCAACATGAGCTGAGCCGCAGATAGAGGTGTAATTGCGAGCAAAACCATTCCAGACATCACCAAGTTCAGCCATGCCAGCAGCGGCATGCGACTCAGCTTCATGCCTGGGCAACGCATCGAAATAATCGTCGCGATGATATTGATGGCGGTACCGATGCTGCCGAACCCCGAAGCCAAGAGAGCGATCGTCCAGTAGTCCGAGCTGTGACCCGGCGAAAACGCACGAGACGCCAACGGGGCGTACGCCCACCAGCCCACATCCGGTGCGTTACCAGCACCGTACAATCCACTCCCACCCAGGAAGCTAAAGTAAAGCAGCAATCCGCCAAAGGCTGTCAGCCAAAAGCTGAAGGCATTTAGGCGCGGAAACGCCATGTCTCGCGCGCCGATCATCAATGGCACGAGGTAGTTGGCAAAGCCGAACATGATGGGCATGGCCACGAAGAAAATCATGGTCGTGCCATGCATGGTGAACATGCGGTTGAATACCTGCGGGGAAACAAAATCGTTGTGCGGGTGCATCAGCTGGATACGCATGATGGTTGCTTCGATACCGCCAATGACGAGAAAGAACAGGGCATAAAGGATGTACAGAACGCCCAGGCGCTTGTGATCGACCGTGGTCACCCACTCATGCAACGTTTCAACCCACGGCCGACCCGCGGCTTCTGCGGTTTGAATGGCTATGGCATCCGACGACATTGCTGATTCCACTCTCTTTCTCTACTGCAGGGTTTCGAGATATCGCATGAGCGCATCCAGTTCTGCGTCGCTCAACTTCATTGCCGGCATGAGAGATCCGGGCTTGATCGAATCCGGGTTTTGAATCCACAGCCGAAGATTTTGCGAGTTGTTCTCCGCGGCGCCTGACGCGATCGTGCGGCGGCTCATCAAGTGGGTTAGGTCCGGACCAAAACGGCCAGCGCCGTTTGTGCCGTTGATTGCATGGCAATTCAGGCACGCAGTTCTCTCGAAGACACGTCTTCCCACGGCTTCTTTTGCATCCTCATTCGCCGGTTGTTGTTGTGCACGAACCCAAGCGTTGAAGTCCTCCGGGCTATCCACGTACACGCGCAATAGCATCTTCGCGTGCTGCGTACCGCAGTACTGCGCGCATTGACCAAGAAACAAGCCGGTCTCGTGAGGATCGAGCCACGTTTCGTTCACGCGATTCGGAATCAAGTCGGTCTTTCCGGCAAGCTGTGGTATCCAGAAACTGTGATCGGTGTCGGCGGAAAGCAATTTCAAGAATGTCGGTGTGGGATGAGATGAGTCGCTCACGGGAACATGGAGTTCGTTCGCGGTGACAACGCCGAGAGCGGGATAGCGAAATTCCCACCAAAACTGGTGCCCGATTGCGGTTATTTCCACCGCCCCAGCAGGCTTGGGCGCGTCCTGGATCGCGTGAATGACTCTTGCCGTCGCGAGAAAAAGCACAACAACGATCAGGATGGGAATGATGGTCCATGCGAGCTCAATCTGAGTGCTTCCATACACTTGCGCAGGCTCACGCTCTCGATCCGCCACTCGGCTACGAAATTTCACCACGACATAGCCCAACAAACTGAAGACGACCAGGAAAATCACACCCGTGACGGCGAGGACGAAATAAGACAGATGACGGATCGACTCCGCTGGTGTGGAATGCGGTTCAAAGATGCTAGGAACGGGGTTGTCACGCGGAGACGCCGTGCACAACCCTGCAGCCAGAAGAACTCCTGCTAGTAAAACGAGAACCCCCGCAACTCGGCTGACTATGGCTCGCCAATCCGCTTGGCAATGCGTTTCGCCCATCCTCATCAAGCATCCTCTCCCAAGAACCTCAGTTGCCCAGCGGTTGGTGACAGCAGTTGCAGTTGACGACCAAAATTGCTTGCGCATCGGAACCATGCAACCCTGTATCCAACCAATCACGAGAAGCGAAAGTGCAAGCTGCCTGGATTGAACGTTTTACGGACAATGAAACGAAGGGTGAGAAATCGTTGCAGCCCTCTCGCGTCTCCTGATTGACAAAACCGTCGAGGATTTGTCGTCTCCGAATGACCAATTCTTACGTGGATGAAGTAGGGGCAGACTGACAGCCGTCCAGTAGCCTTGGAAATGAAGCCTTGAGCTAAGCGAAAGTCAAGTTGATGGATAGGGGGAAATGGTCGGACGCGTTGACCGAGCGGTGAACTTGGGGTTGACTCGAGCGAATGGGCCCGCGAGTGAAGATCCAATCGATAATTCGTCCGTGACCAAGGAAGGAGTGGGCAGGCCTTGTTGTCACGTGTTGATTCGCAAATGCGTCTTGAAACCGTGCCTCGCTGATCGCCGTGGCCGCAGGTCCCGTGGACATGTCGATGTTCAGATCGCCCGCAAGGAGAATGGGCATGTCCGAGTCATAGCGCCGGGCATCCTCGAAGGTCTCGTTCAGCTGAGAACCGCGCAACTCGTCCTCGCCGCGGCTTTCGAGGTGCAGGTTATAGGTGATGGTCACATTGCCTGCAACACTTACTTCGACGACCAGGGCCAGTCGTCCTCCGGTCCTTTCCTGAAACGGGCTGACTTCTGGAAGGAACCAGTGCGGCCGCCAGAAATTCGATTGCTTCTGAAACCGCAGGATGCGGGGGTTCGACAAGGGCCAAGGTGAGAGCGTTGCCTGGCCATGGTAAGCAGGTGATGTGCGAGAACCCTGGGTCAACTCCTGGAACTCGCGCGCGAAAACGTAATTCATCTGCAGCGATTGGGCTATTTCGCGAGCCACGTCAAGATGGTGCGTTCGGCGGGCATTCAAATCGACTTCCTGGAGGAGGATGAGATCCGCCTTGCAGGCCTTCAGAAACTCGACAACCCTGTTGAAACGCAATCCCCGTTCGATATTCCAGTTCACGATACGGAATGAGTCACGCGGCCACAGCTGAAAACGAAGCGGCGCAAATCTTCCCGAGATGATCTGATCCATCGGGGAATCAAGCGGCTGTCGCATAGTTGAGCTTTGGAAAAACATGCTCGCGCGCAAAGGCCAGATCGCCTGGGTCGTCAATTTCGGCCCAGGACAAGCCCGCAGTGCTGGTAAATCCTACGTTCATACCATTGTCGGCCAACTCTTGCACAGCCACGTTGAAAAACTCATTGACCCTGCTGTCGGCGACGAATCTGTCCAGAGAATGGAAGAATTCATCCTGCGCTTCCAGAGAAAACGTAGTGACGCCCATGTAGGTGCCGCTGAATTCGAGGCGGGAGATCTTCTTGCTCATTCTTACGACGTGGCCGTTGCGAATGATCACCTTCATCGTTTCGTCTCTCCACTCAGGATCAACGACCATCGAGATAGGCGTAGTGGTCTTGGCGGCTGGGATCAAGATATCCGGGTCGCATAGGACGTCCGCGTTGAGGCACATGAAGGCTTCGCCGCGCAGCCATTTCCTCGCGATCCATAAGGAGTAGATATTGTTGGTGGTTTCGAACCTCGGGTTAAGAAGGAAGCGGAACCGATGGAGGTATTCACGATAGCGCGTCTGGACGTGCTTCACAATTTGATTGCCCTCATATCCGACGACAATCCCGATCTCACGAATGCCCGCCGCGAACAAGCCGTTGATCTGGTGATCAAGAATGGTTTCTCCCTCAAAGGAGATCAGGCATTTGGGATGCTCACCGTGAATCGAGCGTATCCGCGTGCCACGTCCAGCAGCTAGAATCAGGGCTTTCATAGGTTCACCTTTGCGGCTTGTTGGAATTGCACTGCCTCATCGATAGGCCGAGGGCTGCGGAAAAATCTTCGGCTAAAGTAAAGGGCGAGAATCCATGTCAGATTCGCGGCGAATGCGGCAAGCCGCATCATCACCGGCAGCAACCCAAGAAGGGAAAAGAGAACGACATAGTGGACGAAAACGCCCTTCTTCAAAAGAAACTCAACGTTCCTTGCCACTCGCGATATCCAGTTCGCGCGATCTTTGTCGAGAAGCCCGTACATTTTGGCGAGGTACTCGTTCGGCCGGTCGGCATGTGTGGACCGCTTACGCAGCCAGGAAATGACTGCGACGGAAAACATTGCACCTACTAGGATTGCCCCGCCGATCCACAACTCCTGTGGCCCCCGTCGGCGATAAAGCCCGATGGCAATTCCACCGAAAAGAAGCAAATAGCTAAGATTGTCGACATAGCCTTCAAACCAGGTACCGAAGGGCGAATCGGAAAACTTGAGCCGCGCCAGCATGCCGTCGACTTCGTCACAAAGCCCGGAGAGGAAAAACAAGAGCGCTCCGAGGACTGAGGTGAGGTAAAAGCCTTTGGAGAAGCAATAGGCCGAAACAATGCCCACGAGCAGGCCAACGACGGTTACCGCATTAGGTGTGACCCGCGTGTGTGTCAGTGTCCTCACCAGCGGACGGCACAGGCGGCGGTTGAAGCTCGTATAGATGCCGTCTAGAGGTTTTCCGGAATTTGCCACAAGCCAACGCTCGGCAGCGTTTACGGAACTCTCCGACACAGCGGCAATGCCTTCGGGCTTCTGAACAGCTGCTGGGGAGTTCTCGACAGGAAGGAAAACCGAATCGCGCCTCAAGCGGGCGGGGACGTTCCATTTTCCTGGATTGTGCTCAAGGACAGGCAACTTGTGGAGACTATGTTTGTTAGTGACCCAGTTCCAGGGAAGCCAAAGAAATTCGTGTTCCAGCCGCCCGGCGATTTCCTCCCATCGCGATGGCGAGCTGGGATCAAATCCTGGGACAAGGACAAACTCCAGACGCGGAGATACGGACAACAATTTGCTTTCGCAAAGCTGCCTTGAAATTTGCGAAGGATAGTGTCCTGCGAAAATCAGCAGGACCTGGTGAGCGCCGGCTCGAGCTGCCGTCGCGATAGTCCGAACCAGCAAAGGAATGCCGCAAATCTCGCGAAACAATAGCTCGTCGGTTGCATCCTTCGATTCGTGATGATCGGGCAGAGCTATGACTGCTTGCATGCGAGTAGCACCCCCTGAGGTTGCTGTCGTCCGGTTGATCGGCGCGACCGCCAGGCAATCCAACTGAGGCCCAGGAGGCACCACAGCAAGTCGCGAAACCTCCGCGCGAGAGCCAGAACTACGCCGGCTGCGGGAGAGAGTCCAAGCGCGGCAAAAGCCACTGCCGCACCGCCTTCATCCGCCCCAATTCGCGCTGGAAGCCAGCCACCCACGATTTTCGTTACGCGAGAAGCGGCCTCAATTCCGAGCAGCGTGGCGACGTGGATTGGCAATTTCGTGTACGACAAAACCACGGCAGCTTCTCCAACTAGGAGAGCTTGGCAAATCAAATCCAGATTCATCATCGTTCGGACCGGCGCCGGATGGCGCGTGCGAAAGGAGCGGATTTCGCGCTCCAATTCCGCGCCTTTCTTGAGCCAGCCTGGAGCCCGATCACCAAAAACCCTAACGAGCTGGAGCAGGAGAGACTTCTGGCGAATCAGCAGGGCGAGCAAAAAAACAAACAGAACTGCCACGCCGAGCAGAGTTGATGCGTTCTGTGCGCCACCGAGGACAATCGCCGCGGCCACACAACCTACAAGCCCCACGAACGCGGCGGTAAACCAATACACGCCCGTATCCACTAACGTCGCTGTAGCGCAGGCATTCCAATTGTTCCGAAGCAGGTTGATCTTCATTGGTTCCGACAGCGCAGGACCAAGCACAGAGAGATAACCCATCGACTGCGATGCCAAGCGAATTCCTATCAACTCGCCGAAGGTACTCTTGACGCCTTCCTCCTGCAGAGCTGTCCGCCAGGAGAGCGTTTGCAGCAGAAGCCGCAACCAGCTGAAACCCACGAGAACGGGTATCGCGAGCCAAGCCGCCTTCACCTGATGGAAAAGCGCGGCCCAGCCAATTCGCGAAGCGACGAGCCCGAACAAGCCGAGCCCAATTGCCGCCAGTATGGTTTCGCTTCGCTTCATGGCTAGGGCATCACCTTCGCGGATACGACAGGGTTGTCAGGGGCCTGCTGCATTTTCGGCGCGTAGTCGAAATACTCGATGCTCACGTCCGTGGTTCCAAAGAGGTGGGCCTCGGTGACGCTTTCCGTGGAAAGAGGAAACCAGACAGCACCGCGCTTCTGATAAATCTGCACGAAATGGATACTTTTCGTCCAAAAGGAGGGCTTCTTGGCGGGCTTGCCTTCGGCGCGCGCCAGTGCGTAGTCCTCGGCGTCTATCCAGATGCGGCCTTGGAACAGGTACTTCTCGTTCCGTTTTGGATTAACTTCCAGGACGTAGGCTGTGCGGCCGGCAACGAGTTCCGTTCCGACGACGTTAAATTCATAATTCTCAGGGAGGAGTCTCGCTTTGGCTCGCATCTCCGGGCGCGATGTCTCCGATTCCGATTCCAGCATTTTGTGCAAAACGTGCTTGTGCGCTGCTTTCCATCCGTCTTCAGAAACGACCTCGAAATACTTTGTTCCGTCGCGGCTGCCCTGTACCTGCACGAGCATTTCGGCGCGTTTGTGGAAATGTTGGTTCTCGAGGACGTATCGCCGCATACCTGCGTATCCCTCAATGGAAGCCTGTCGTTCCACGTCATGAGCTGCCATCCGGGTCACGATCTCCTCAGCAGTTGGAGGCGTCCCGGAATTCTGTGCCGCAAGCACAGAAGATGCGGGAATCAGAAGCACAGCCCAGAGGAATAAGTGATTTCTCATTGTTAAAACTCCAAGACAAATTTTCCGCGGTATTCACGCCACGACGTGTTGAAGAACTCAGCGAACCTGGCACTCGCAACGTTGTTCTGTACGTCTCGCGGATCAAAGTGATTGAAGAGATTGAAGACCCCTACGCCTACTCGGGCGTGCAGCCGATTTTCGCCAAACGGCAACGCAATCGGACGCGTCACCTGGAGGTCAAATGAAGAAAAGCGCGGGAAACGAGCGACGTTCCGTGGTCCAACATATTCACGGAACTCGTTTTGCACCGAGTAGGGAAATCCGGTATGTACGTCGTAAACCGGGACAAGAGTCAGCTTCCATGGCGCTGCGAGCGTGCCCCAAAATAGAAAACGATTGGGTGCATCAAAGGGCAGCCGCGCGCGCGCATCCGGTTGGATCACGGGCTGCGCGAGATTCCCAAAAAACTGATTGAAATCGTTGAGGTCGCCAAAAGCCCGGGACCGGACGTACGAAGCGTTCAGCACATGGCGAGCTACTTGGTAGCGCGCCGCCACTTGGAATTCGCGGTAGGAATCACTGCCGCGGTTGGAAAGATCGAGTGTTCCGGATGTCCCCGAGGATTGCGGGGACACCACGAAGTCCCTTGTCGTGTTGCGCCGCTCATAGGCAACGCGCAACAACAGGCGTGCGAGAATCTGGCGATCGAGTTCCAGATTCCACGACGTACTTCGCGGGTTCTGGAGTTCACCGTTGATTCTATTCTGGTAGTAAACGGAACTCACCGCAGCGCCGTCCTGGCCGAAAACGGTAACAGTGCGATTTGGAAGTTCAGGGAAAACGGGGACCATGAGGGGAACGCGGTCGTAGAACCGCCCTACGCCCCCCTTAAGCAGCGTCTTGCCGTCTTTGGTGAGCGCAAGGAAAAATCCGGCCCGCGGAGCGGCATGAGTGGAGCCTGTGATCGTGTCATTGTCGAAGCGCATCCCAAAGTTCAGCGTCAAACGCGGGTTGATGGCCAACTGGTCGCCAACAAACCAGGCTGTTTCGTTTTGATCGATCTGAAACGACGAGGGGGGCATAAAGGAGATCCGTTCCACTGGCTGATCGGAAAATCCATCGATTTCTACGGGCAGAAACTCCTGGCGCCCTCTATATGTTGAGTGCTCGTAACTCAGTCCGACAGTAAACGAGTGCGAACCGGCGAATTGTCTAGGCGCAAACTGATAGTTTTCCTGCAAGCTGGTACGGGAGGTTCGACGCGCCTGCCGGTTAAAGAAACCTCCTTCCGTGGTTTCGAGAAACAGGCGATACGGATCGTCGCTTTGTGCGGTGATGTCGGCGTCAAAACGCTTGTGGCTGAACTGCGACGTCAGTAGGCCCTTGGCGCCAATGATGTAGCGGTGCTGAACGTAAGCTTGAAAGCCGCGCTGATGAAAATCCGGCGTCGAAGGTTGTGGCGTGAAGGTGTTCAGGCCCAGGAAGTCCAGTTTCTGAGGGTACACGGCAAACGACGCCGTGGCTGTCTGCTTCGGCGTGAGGATCATGTCGAATTGCGTATAAGAATCGAAACTCTCGAGTTTTGTGTCACGCCTCAGCGGCGGAAGGCTGTTCACCGGCGCGCGCACAAAGCGGTACTCAAAGGACTGCGTAACCGCGACACGCCCTTTGACAATTGGACCGGTAAAAGTCATCCGGGGCGTGGCGGCGCCAAGGCCCGCGATGGTGCCGTCGCGATCGCGCAATCGGGGAACGATATTCTGGATCGAGAAGTGAAATTTGTCGTAGTCGCTCGTCTTTGTCGCAACCGTGGAAACCGCTCCCGTGAACTTCCCATACTGCGGATCATAGGGATTCGAAATCACTTGAACTGACGACACGACGTCGATTGGAAGATTGATAGCCGGGCCGCCGGTCACTGGGTCAGTCACGTTCGCGCTGTTCACCAGAGCGCCGCTCTGGGTGTTGCGAGTGCCCTTGAGGTTGATGTGCCCATCGGGGCCGCGAACGACTCCCGGAATGAGCGGGAGTGAACTTTCAAAGCGCTCGTTCACATTGGGAGCTTCCCGCAGCGTCTTCTCGGAAACTGTTTCGGAGGGAGCGGGGTCTTTTGTCTCAGGCGCGCCTGCGGTTACCGTAACAGAGCTCTTCACCTCGGCAGGCTTCAAATGCAACTCTGCTCGAACAATCTTGCCGGCCTCGACGGTTATCGTCTGTGTGGCCTCGAGACCCGAAAGAAAAGCCTCTATTCGATAGGTTCCGGAAGGGACTGCCGCGAACGTGTAGTTGCCGTTCTCGTCCGTTTCGGTTTCAAGAACCACACGACCGGATAGCCTGACGGTCGCGTCCGCTGCAAAGGCGTGCCCGGAAGAAACTCCGACAAAGACAGCCCCTTCTATGCGGCCCGTAGCCGTAGGAGCCTGCCCAAAAACTCCAGGCGAAGTCAGGCTGCATGCCGCAACGAAAGCGATGAAGACCCTTCTCATCGGCAACGTCCTTAACGGCTTTGTCCAATGCATCCATTCCCGCATTCGCTTCAACGATGCATGAGTCCTTCCAATGGACGGTGCACGAGTGCCTGCTGCGGATGTTGATTCTTATCAACGGTTTGAGAAGCATTCGCACCGGCAGGTGTGGACCGATCGACGGACGCTCGGAAGATCCACGGCAAGGCTTCGACGGTTCCGGCGAGTTGTTGACAACTTGCCCTGCCATTAACCGTTTCTTAGTTGTTGAAGGCACGGTGTTGCCGAACGAGCGGAACTCACGGAAAGCACTCACGGAGCGAACTGCAGGATAGTAAGCGATACACCTGGAACACGGCTGTTCTTGGAGGGCGCCTAGCGCTGGTCAGCGACGCCAATATTGCAGGCAAAACAATCGTTACCTACAATGTTCATCTGGAGAGTAGAGGGGATGAGCTTACGGGCGACTTCAATACCGATGTATCCCAGGGACTGCAGCTGGTGCAATCACCGGTGCTCAGTTTCAGGACGCATTCGCGAACCACCACGAGCCAACGAAACCTGGCTCATTTCTGGAGCACGGACGGGCGATCGATTGGAATTTTTCGCGTGGTCGTGTTCGCAGCAGCCAACCTCATGTTCATCGTTCGGTTTCGGCTTGCGACCATTATCGGCTATCCATCAATCTGTTTGTCTAGCGCCATCCAGGTCCCAAAGAGAAGGAGACGCGCCAGCGCTTACGGCGCTTGCCGCCAGGTCAGGCCCTCGACGTTACCGTCAAATCTCTGGCATAAATAACCAGTTTAGGATTCTCCCGTCTTCGCGCTGCGCTCTGCATATCTCCTTTCCGTTGAAAACAAAACGTCTAGCTGGATTGCTTGGCGAAGTCCGGCATGGACACACACTTGCATGATGGAGCATGTGAGAAACGGAGATCGCAAGTGACCTACGCATCCGCATCCGGGAGTTTCAGTGGGCGCACCCGCGCGGCATCGGTCAGCAAGCCCTTGCCTGTTTTCAGAGGTCGAAAAAGGAACCCGGTGTCGACATCCTGCAAGCCAGCAAGTCACGAGTCGCACAACCTTGTCGAGGCCGGACCGGAAGTCATGAGGATGGAAGCCTTCCAGGAGATGTTTGTGGCTTGCCGCCCGAGATTCGTAGCCATGGCCCACGCCATCCTGCGAAATAGAGAAGACGCAGAAGACGCGGTCCAAAATGCATTTCTTTCGGGGTATCGCCACCTGTGCAGCTTTGAGGGCCGATCTGCCCTTACGACCTGGTTCACCCGCATCGTGTTGAACGCTGCTTTGATGATCCGGCGGAAACGGAAATCACCCTGGATCAACCCCCTACCGGAGACCGGCGCCTCGGACGACGGCAGATGGATACAAAGGATCACAGCCTCGCAACCTGATCCGGAAATGGTTTACGCGGAGCGCGAGACTTTTGAGTTCATCAATGCGGTGCTTGGGAAAATGAAACCTGCGCTTCGTCAGGCGCTTACGATGACTTACTACGACGAACTGTCGGGCCCGGAGGCTTGCGCACTACTTGGTCTTTCAGCTGGGACATTCAAGGCGCGGCTCTTTCGTGCAAAACGACAGCTCTTGAATCAAGCGGAACGGGCTCTTGGGGCTCCCGTTCGTAGGCCGACCCCTTCTTCACTCTCTCCCGATAGAAGTGCTCTTCAGCACCTTGTTGCAAGACCCTCGGATAGATCGTCCCTGGAAACCTCGTATTTATGACCGTGCCCCTGCTATCTCCGGCAATAGACAAGCCCGAATGGCTCACCGGCATGGAGGCCGTCCTCGAAGTGCTCAATGAGGGCGTTGTTATAACCAACGAGCACCAACAGATTCTCTATGTGAACTCCCGTTTCATTGAAATGACCGGCATTTCCAGGCAGGACTTGAGCGGATCTTACGCGTCTCAATTCTATTCTCCGCAGGAGTGGGATTTTGTCGCACGGCAGATTAATGCCGGGTTTCAACACGGACACAACCGCTATGCTTTTGTTCTTCCTCGAAAGGACGGTGGCCGTCTGCCCGTCATCATCAGCTCACGGACACTCCTACACTCCGGAAGGCAGTTTGGAATCGTGACGTTCACGGATATTTCGGAGCAGATGCGGGTCACAGAGGAACTCCGCTCCTCAAATACGAGGCTTCGGAAACGTCAGATGGAAATCGAGGAAGACCTTCGACTCGCAGCGCGCGTCCAGAGAAGCCTCGCCCCAAAGTCATTGGTCTGGGACAGATTGAGCATCGACTCTTTCTACCACGCTGTGCATTCCGTCGGAGGCGATTTCGCGCTGGTGAACTCGCAGGATGGCGGGCACATTAGCTTGCTCGTCTGTGACGTTTCCGGCCACGGAATTGGTTCCGCCCTCGTGGCGAACCGAATCTTCTCCGAGACGATGGGCCACCTGCGCACTGGGATGCCCTTTATCGACATGTTTGCGGAGCTGAATCGGTTCCTCATCGAGGACATCGGTGCTGGAATGTTCATCACCGTGGCAGCGGCGAGCATCGACACCCATCTACGCAGAATGGTCTTTGCCGGTGCCGGGCATCCGCCGGCAATGTTGGTGCGCCGCGGGCAAAGCCCTTTGCTGCTTGAATCGCGGAGCGCAATCCTCGGCGCGTTGCCTGACGCCGTCGATACTACGCCTAGCCTGGAACTGCAGCTCGAACCGGATGACCGCATCGTCCTGTACACCGACGGCATCACGGAAGTTTTTGATTCTAGGGGAGAAATGCTCGGCATCGAAGGCATCCAGGAAATCGTTCGCCAAACGTCGTCCCTGCCTCCTCACGAAATGAAACAGGGCATTCTCGATGGTGTGGCTGCGTGGCGAGAAGGCCCGGCAACCGATGATGTTTCCCTCATGCTGGTACACGTTCGCTGATTACGGATTGGATTTGATGATCAAGGAGAAATGCATGACATCCAAAAGCACCACGGTACTAGTTGCAGCTGCTTGGCTTCTTATCGGGTTGGTAATTCCTGTTGGGAACGCGCAACAGGTTTCTGGCCCCGTTAAGGTAGTTCAGCTTACAGGGCTCGTAGGCGTCAAAGACAATGCAAAAGGAACCCTCAGTGTTGAGAACGGGCAGCTGCATTTTGTCCACGGTAAAACAAGCTCAGACGTAAGCGCTTCTTCCATTCAAGACGTTGTCACTGGCGCTGACTCCCAAAGAGCCGTTGGCGGAACGATCGGCTTGATGAGCATGGCGGCGCCCTACGGCGGCGGTCGAGTCCTAAGTTTGTTCCGAACAAAAATCGATACCCTCACCGTTCAGTATCGCGATGCAGACGGGGGTCTGCACGGTGCCATCTTCACGATGCCGGTCGGAACATCCGAAGTGATTAAAAAAGAGCTTCTGGCCCAAGGCGCCCACACAACTTCTGATAAAGAGCCGGGGGCAGCCTCCTCCGTATCCAGTTCCACACCCAACAAGGAGCAAAAATGATGAAGCGCATCCTTAACGCGGGGATCCGGCTGTTCCTCCTCACTGTGGTTTTCGCTGCCTCTCCACTGCTCGCTCAGAAAAACAAACCCGCAAAGATCAAGGCGGCGGCGCTCCAGGTTGAGATGATTGAATCTGACGAAATCAAGCTGCCTGCCGAATTCCAGGTTGCCCTTTACGAAAACCTGATTCGCCAACTCGAGAAGAATGGATTCTCGCATGTGTATCGCGACGGCGACCGCAACGCCGCGAGTGTCGCCGACCTCGTCGTCCTTCATAGCACGGTTCGGGGCTTCAAGGCGGGCAGCGAGAAGGCCCGGCAGGTGACCACCGTTTCCGGCGCCACGTCCATCACGGTCCATTGCCAGTTCTCGAGGCAAGACGGGACCTCTCTGCTGGAGCGGGATGTAAACGGCAAGGTCCGGTTCTTTGGCGGAAATCTCAGAGCTACCTACGATTTTGCCAAGAAGGCCGCCAATGTCGCACATGAAAACTTTTCCTCACCCGAGCGAGAGTAATGACCAAGGTCCAAAGCCGGGACACCGCGGAGGTCTGTTGTTGATGCTGGCGCTTTACAGTAATCCCAAGTGGCTATCGGTAGTGCGCGGAACGGTTGAACGCCTGACCGAAACTCTGGGATTCCCCATCGCGCAGTGCAGGTCGATCACACGCGCGGTCGATGAAGCTCTGACTAACATCGTCCGCCATTCGTACGGCAATCGCCTGGACCAACCCATCGCGATGTACTTTCGGAGAGCGCAGCGCCGACACGATGGGCAAGTTCAGCAAGGGCTCGAAATCCTTCTTTGTGACCGCGGTCCAGCAGTTGACACGAGCAAGTTACAAGGGCGGCCGCTCGATGAAATACGCCCCGGTGGATTGGGATTGCACTTCATCCGTCAAACCATGGACACGGTGGAGTTCACGCGTAGGGGACCCACGAACCGGCTGCGCCTCGTCAAGTATCTGGCGCAGGCAAACAGCGCTCTCTGATGGAGAAGACACAGTGCAGATTTCCACCCGTCGCCGCGACAAAACAACAATCTTCGATCTTTCAGGCGACATCGATTTCGCGAACTCCCCAGAGCTGCGCCAATCAGTGTTGCGTGAGATACAGGACAGCCGAACGTCGCGCGTGATGGTGAATCTCAGTCAAGTCCGTTACATCGATAGCTCAGGCGTTGCTTCTCTGGTCGAGGGATTGAAAGCGTCCCGCGATGTCGGTTCTCGCTTCATCTTGTTCGGGTTGAGCACCTCCGCCCGAGAAGTGTTGCAACTTTCGCGCCTCATCAAGGTCTTCGAAATTTACGACAACGAAGAACAGGCACTGGCCTGTTGATATGGAGATCGTTGCCCAGCTCGGCAGCAGTACCCTCACCGGACTGAGTTACATCGGCTCTCTCGCGTCGCTCGGAGCACGCGCCGCCTACGACACGTTGGTCGCTCCGTTCCAAGGAAAGCCTCTGCGCCTCCAACGCGCCGTATCACAAGCCATGGAGGTCGGCGTCCGATGCTTGCCCATCCTTTCCCTGATTACTTTCTTCATTGGCTTGATCCTGGCGCTTCAGGCGGCTTATGAACTTCGCAAATTTGGTGCGATAAGCGCTGTTGCGACGGCGGTCGCTGTCACGATGTCCCGCGAGCTTGGCCCGTTAATCACGGCCGTCGTTGTGATTGGGCGTTCGGGTTCCGCGTTCGCCGCAGAAATCGGAACCATGAAGGTGAGCGAGGAAATCGACGCCTTGGAAACAATGGCGATTAGTCCCATCCGATTTCTCGTTGCACCAAAGTTTCTGGCCATGATGGTGATGCTGCCTTGCCTGACCATCTGGGCCAATGCGATGGGCATTTTCGGTGGAGCACTCTTTGGCATAACTCAGGCGGACTTTACCTTTACCCGGTACATCCGGGCTTCGATCGACTCCCTCCTTTTGCACGACATCACCACCGGGTTAGTGAAGAGCGTGATGTTCGGAATCACCATTACGGCCGTCGGGTGTCTCGAAGGGTTGTCGACCGGGGCTGGAGCAGAGCAGGTGGGCCGATCCACAACTCGGGCTGTGGTCATGTCGATTTTTCTGGTCGTCGTCGTCGATCTGTTCTTCACCGCTCTTTTCTTTTTTGCAGGCAATCAATGAGTACGCGTCAAATGTTCACCCCCACACAAGCAGAAACCGTGATTTCGCTGCGCAACCTGCGTGTTTGCTATGGAGAACGAGAAATTCTTCACGGCATCAGCTTTGATGTACTGCCGGGCGAAACGCTGGTGATCCTGGGCGGTTCAGGATCCGGAAAAAGCACCCTTCTTCGCACACTCGTTGGCTTGGAAAAGCCCAGCGCGGGGGAAATTGTGATCAAGGGTCAAGACTTGGCGAAAGCTTCAGCGGCGGAGCTGGACGAGATTCGAAGAAAGATCGGCATGTCCTTCCAAGGCGGCGCTCTGTTTGGGTCGATGACTGTGGGCGAAAACGTGGCTCTCCCTCTCCGGGAACACACGCGCCTGGAGGAATCCACAATTGAAATCATCCTGCGGCTCAAGCTGGAGCAGGTCGGTCTCGAAGGATTTGAGTATTACTCACCTTCTCAGCTCAGCGGCGGCATGAAGAAACGCGCGGCAGTGGCTCGTGCTTTGGCGATGGACCCGGAGATCCTGTTTTTCGACGAGCCGTCGGCGGGGCTTGACCCCATCATCGCGGCTGGTATCGATGAGCTAATTGTGCAACTCAAGCGCGCGTTCCGCATGACCATCATCGTGGTTACGCACGAGCTGGCGAGCGCATTTTTGATTGCCGACCGGATGCTCTTGATTGACAAGGGCAACCTCGTGGCGCTCGGCACGCCCGAAGAGATGCGGTCCAGCACGCAGCCAAGAGTCCGGCAGTTTCTGGACAGGGTGGCCGAACCAGAGATTTCTGGCGAAATGGATTACCTACAGATGCTCACAGCAGAGCGCCCCAATGCGCAAAGAACCACAGGAAAGAGAGGACAGTGATGCAATCGAAACGTGAGTCGGCAAGCGTGGGTTTGTTCGTGCTCATAGCGGTGGCCGTGTTGTTTGGCACCCTGTTTGCCATGAAAGGGGCCTTCGCACGATCCACGATGAAGTTTCATGCCTATTTCCCATTCGCCGGAGGGCTGGAGCCTGGCGCGACCGTGCGTTACGCTGGGGGACCAAAAGTAGGCCGCGTCGAGAGCGTGCAGCTCGATCCGCAGAATCCTGAATGGCTGGATGTCGTCTTCAGCGTTCAGTCTGATTTGCCCATCAAGACCGACAGCAACGTCAAGATCATGAGCATGAGCCCGCTGGGGGATAACCACCTGGAGATCTTCCCGGGCAGCCCGAAAGCGCCAAAAGCCACAAAGGGCGCCTTGCTTCCCTCACAAAAATATGTGGACTTCAACGCTCTGACGGCACAACTCAATGATTTGAACCCGCAAGTTCAGGAATTGCTTCACAGCCTGAACGACCGGGCATCGGAAGTGAAAGAAACGATCGCTCGCGTAAACGATCTGCTCAGTCCCCAGAACCGGACAAACTTTGCCGCCACACTTGCAAATACTCGCGGGCTGATTGAAGAAAACCGTCCTCAGATCAAAACAACTCTTCGAAATGTGAACGCCGTCAGCGAGCAACTGCAACCACTGCTCGAAGATTTTCGAAAAACCTCCACGGAAGCAAACCAGGCCCTGGCCCACATCGATGCATTGGTCGGCGAGAACCGCGCCGACGTTCGCCAAGCCGTGGTCGAGCTGCGGAGAACCCTTACCAACATGACGTTACCGAAAACCTTAAGGAATTCACAGCAACGATAAAAACTCGTCCCTACACGCTCATTCGTGCCAGCAATCCACGTGAACACAATCCAGGAGGACCACAGTGAGACAGAGGATAGTTTTGCCGACCTTAATTCTTTACCTCGGCATATTGAATGGCTGCGGGGCCGCCAGGCCGAGTAAGTTCTATCAGCTGACCGTCCCCAGCGAGAAGGCGTCGGCAGCGGATCCGGTCGCGTACCCCGTCACCGTGGTGCTGGGCCCAATCACCACCTCGCACCTGTATCGAGACGATCATATTGTCTATACCTCTAGTGGCGAGGCGATGGGAACCTATCAATATCGGAGATGGGCCGAGCCACCGACCGAAATGATCAACGAAGTCCTGCTCCGGGAGCTTCAAAAGTCAGGCCGTTACGAGCATATTTACTCCCTCCGCAGCGATGTTCGCGGGGATTATGTGCTCCGAGGACGCCTATACGACTTCCGGGAAATCGACGGAAACGGGTTGTCGGCCCGCGTGGCCTTTGATTTTGAACTCCGTGAATCCAAGACGGGGACCACGGTCTGGAACCACTCGTACTCCTACGACGAACCCGTGAAAGGGAAAGATGTCTCGGCAGTCGTGGCTGCCATGGATCGCAATGTCCAAAACGGTCTAAGTGAGGTCTTGACAGGTCTAGATCAGTATTTTTCAGTGCACGCTTCAGTCGCTTCGACGGCAGCTCGCTAGACGCAAAGACGTTGGCCCGCAGAACGTTCGGTGGCCAGCCACATACAGACAAACGAAAGGTATGCGTGATGCTTCGTCGCTTCTATTTTTTCGCGCTGTTACTTGTCTTGAGCCCATTTGCCAGTTTGGCCCGCGAAATACCGGGTGCCGACTCACCAGCCTTCACTCCGGTACCGGAGCTCCGTGCGGGATTCGATCTCCTCTATGAGCAGAAGTTCGGCGAAGCACGCGAAGCTTTCACAAGCTGGCAATCCCGCCATCCGGATCAGCCCTTTGCTGAGGTGGCTATGGCAGCCAGCTATCTCTTCGAAGAGCTAAGCCGCCAGGGGGTACTGACCAGTGATTTCTTCTTGAACGAAAGAAAATTCCTTCGCGGGATTGATGGCAAGCCGGATCCAGAGCGCATGACCCTCTTCCGCGAAGCTCTGGCTCAAGCCCGCCAACTGGCTCGGGAGCTTCAGAAAGCTGACCCAAAAGACGCTGAAGCTCTTTTTGCGCTGACGCTTGCCGCCGGAATGGAATCGAACGAGGAGTCGATTTTGCAGAAAAGGCACCTCGCTGCCTTGAGGCGAACGAAAGAAGCAAATGAGTATGCCAAGCGGTTGCTAGCGCAGAATCCGGAGGCCACAGATGCTTATGTCGCGCTCGGCATGGCAAACTACATTATCGGATCGCTGGGCCCCGCTTCCCGGTTCACACTCTGGTTTGGTGGAATTCACGGGGACAAAAAACTCGGTATGGAGCAGCTCGCCAAGCCTGCAGAGAACGGCCTTTACCTCAAGCCGTTCGCTAAAATTGTGCTTGCCCTTGCCGCACGCCGTGAAAAACAGGACGCCCTCGCGCAGAAGTTGTTGCGCGAGTTGACCGAGCAATATCCAGGTAACGAGTTATTCGCTTCGGAATACGCCGAAGCATCGGGCATGGCTCTGCAGGTGGCCCCAGCTCGCTGACTTCCCTATCCCTATGTGGCTCCTCGTTTGACGTTGGATTGTATTGTCGAACTTTTGACATTTGATTCGAACCCCTGACTCTTCGACCAGAGAACGCGATCTGCGACCGCTCTAAACTCCATGTATTCAGTCACTTGTCCCGCGGCTGAGCCGCACCTTCTTGGCAAACCACATGCCCCACATATACAGGTCCGATGAGTGACAAGGCGCGTCGGCATTTTCTATCAGGCCTGCTGGGGTGAGCCGCGTGTTTGCCCGACGAGACATGACGACCGAATTAAGCATCTCCGGCACTCACGTGCTTGCGGCGCTGATGATTGTTTTTTGCCTGGGCGTCCCACTTGTATGGGCGTTTTTGAAGTACTGGCTGTTCGCACCATAGAGATGACAAGAAATCTTCCGGCGAACGAAGCCCGTGAATCGCATCCGAATTCTTAAGATTTGAGGGCTGCTGAAATTACGAGGAGTTGAATCAATGATAACCATCAAAGCGAGCCAAAAGATCTTCACCTATGCCGAGGTGGCAAACCTTACGGGGATTTGCGCCAAGCATCTCCACGATCTCGCGAAGCGTCATCGGTTGGGCTTTATCACACGCGCCGCCGAGAGCCTTGGAAATCAAGCTGAACATTGGCTTTTCACGCCATGGGACTTGATGGTTCTGACGACACTGTTCCCTCGCTGCGCCCATTAGGGTAGCGAGGTTACTGCTTCATCTGAGAGAGCTTTTCGGCCCACCTGCGCCAATTATCTTAGTCTGCCAGGATGCGCACCGACATACTCACAATGCAGGACTCCGCAGTGCAAGTCACAACGCTATCTGATGACAACGCCACTTTTGATTTGGCTCGACTCCGGCAACTTGCGATGAGCGGCACCTCAGCTGATCGCCCAATAGGGGCGTGACTCGTGAGGCTTAGAATCACTGGGCGGCGAACCAACTGTTCTGGAGAAAGTATACGAGTGCCGGAGCTTTGGAGACGATTCTCTTACGATAGGAAGAACCACGTTGGGCGATCCGCCGAATCGCAAAGGATGATCTCTTAGCTTTTCACCTTGCGCTGGGAGCGTAGAAAACTGCGCCAGAGGCCAAGCTCTTCGACCCAGCTGATCTCATAGACCAGCTCGCGCTCCTCGCTTGTGTGCTCCCGTTCATTCCACACCATGCGACGTTGTGTTTCCCAGTGCAGGTCAACTCCTGCGGGAAACCCGGGACCGGGAAGGACTGTTGAATTGCTAGCGGACATTGATTCAACCTGCTCTTTCTGGGACTGGCTTTGACCACCGGTGCTTCAATGCATTCCCAATGCCACCACGACCTTCGGCACAACGCGGCAGGGCAATCAGAGTTACGACACTGCCTCCAGGAAAAGATATTTGGACGTTGTTAAGAAATGAGGCAATCCGACCTTGGAGCAGCTGGAGCAACACTGGCGGGAGTATGACAACGGCGTCAAAACTTTGTAGTGCACCGATTGGTGACGGTCTTGCATTCGTCAGCTGCGGAGCCTTCGCAGCAAATACTGACTCACGCCGTTCCGCAACATTACAGTGTCAATCGTCCGGCGAAAGTGCTAAACCTTTGGCGGCACTACTCCTGCTTTTCAACGTCCAGACAACATGATTCCACTAATGCCTTCGCTCACAGCACCTTACAGCCATAACCGCGCCATTTTATTGGCAAGCCGGTTGCTCCACTACTGACCGCCGGCGCTAGGGAATTCGCGTCACGTCAGGTCATGAAACTCGCTAATTCGATCTAAAAAGAGGGACACTTTGAAAAAAATCACATTTGCTGCGCTCCTGCTCGTTGGGCTGTGTGTGGTCGGAAGCCCAATGGCAGTTGCTCAAGGCTCATCTTCGCAATCGGCCACTGCCGACAGCACTGCGGACGCGATTACGGACCAACAGTTGGCGTTACTACGCCGGGACATCCGCTCGATCAAGAAGCAACTCATTGCTGCGAATTTGACGCTCACGGATAGCGAAGCGACAAAGTTCTGGCCAGTGTACGAACAATACTCGGCGGATACGGGAAAGATCAACGACGCCAGAACGGCGATTATCAAAGAATATTCGGAGGAGTACGGAACCCTGACCGATGACCAGGCCGACAATCTTATTCGCCGCTGGCTGGACACGGACATCGAACAAACAAAACTACGCCAGCAGTACGTGGCGATCTTTCGCAAAGTTTTATCGGGAAAGAAAGCAGCGACCTTCTTTCAACTCGACCGCCGGATCAGCACGATGATCGATGTGCAGATTACATCGCAACTTCCCCTGGCACAGAGTCAGGACTGATTTTTTCCTTGGGAGGCACAATGTCCGCGATCGAGAAAGAAACAGAGCCGAGCGCTTCTGCGTGGAAGATCTTTGACAGGCAAAGGGGCCTAAGCAACTCAGTCATGAATAGCGCAGCGTTCGCAGATTTCTTGCTGCTGAAGGAGCAAATTTGATGTCCGCCTCACCAGTACCGGCTGAATCCGCCGCCCCCGTGACGAAACTGCTGCCTGCTCAAAGCGACAAGCCTGCGGCCGCTTCTCGCAGTAGTGACGGATGGAAAAAGTACCTGACTCCCCTCTTTGTCGTGGCGCTCGCTCTAGCGGTTGTCATCACTATCACTCGCAACTGGAATGCGTGGGAGGGCGGCAAGATCGAACAGGTAACTGATGATGCTTACGTCCGCGGCGACCTTACACCGTTGAGCACCAAGGTGGCCGGCATCGTGCGCACGGTTCATGTAGCCGACTTTCAGCGAGTACACAAGGGCGAGCTCATCGTCGAATTGCAGGACGACGATTACCGGGCACAAGTTGACCAAGCCAGTGCGGCAGTTGAGGCTGCCCGTGCTGCCATCGAAAACAACCGTCGCCAGCGCGAGTTGCAAGACGCGCGTATAGCCAGAGCGCTTGCCGGTATCGATCAAGCAAAGGCGCAAATCGCCGCGGCCGAAGCTGGTAGAGAAGCAGTAACTGCGGACTTGATTCGCGCGCACTCTGAACGCAAGCGCGAGGAGGGGTTGTATCAGACTCATTCGGCGACGCAGCAGAAGGTGGAGGCGGCGGTCGCGGACGACGAGCGCTTGACGGCGCAACTAGCCAGTCGCGAAGCCGACCTCAATCAGGCGCGCACCCTGTTGCTCAGCAGTGAACTCGGCGCCGAAGCCGAGCGCCGCTCGAAGGCCGTCCTCGAATCGCAGGATCTGCAGCTTCAGGCCGATCTGCATGCGAGACAGGCGAGCCTTGCGGCAGCTATGGTGAATCTTGGCTACACGAAGATTTACGCACCGGGTGAGGGCACTGTGGGCGAACGGCAGGTCCGGCCAGGACAACTTGTATCTCCGGGCACGCAGGTAATCGCGTTCGTGGATGTCACGAAGTGGGTGCTGGCGAACTATCGTGAAACCCAGTTGACCAACGTGAAGATCGGTGACCCTGCCGAAGTTCGTATTGATCAATACCCCGGGCAGGTAATTCATGGGAAGGTGCTGGAGATCGCGCCCGCCAGCGGATCACAATTTTCTCTGCTACCGCCCGACAATGCTACCGGCAATTTCACAAAAGTTGTACAGCGCATTCCGGTCAAGATCGCGCTGGACGACACCGCCTTTGCCGCCAAGCTGCGCCCCGGACTTTCGGTAATTGCAACTGTCCGCACGAAACGGTAACGCACGCGTATGGCTTCGAGCATCACAGTTCGCCCGTCTCCGATAGACATCGCGCGCACAGCCGCCGCCGCGATGCCTGCGGCGGTTTCGAGCAAGCCACTGCTGGGGATTCTCGGCGTAGTTACGGGCGCAGGGGTTGTCACGCTTACCAGCCGGATGATCTCCCTCGGCATGCCCGATTTCAGGGGCCTTCACGGATTTGGGTACGACGAGAGCGCGTGGATTGGCACTGCTTTCGACGCCGGCCTAATGTTTATCGGCCCGTTCACGGTGTATCTCGGCGGTCTGATGGGACCGCGGCGCATCTTGCTCACAGCCGCCGCCCTCTTCACCGTGCTGCTTATCTTCCTGCCCTTCGCGCACAGCTACAGCCTGGTGATTGCAATGGCACTCCTCGGCGGCCTGACTTCAGGCACGTTCTATCCACTCACGCTCACGTTCGCGCTTCGCAACATTCCGCCTCGATACCTTCCTTTCACACTTGCCTTGTACGCAACCTTCGTGGACGGGGCGGTGAACATCGCGCCTTCGCTCTATGGCTGGTACAGAAACCATCTTTCGTCGAATTGGATGTTCTGGAATTCGGCGCTCATCACGCCCCTGATGATGATTTTTATCTATTACGGGATACCTGGAACCAATGCACCGAAGAAATCCGGGAAAGCACCGAGCTTCGCAGGATTTTTGTATGCCAGCGCGGGCCTCGCTATGTTGCTTGTCGCCTGTGAACAAGGGGAAAGGCTCGACTGGTGGCGCTCCGGAGCATTCAACGCATTGTTTGCCGGCGGGGCGTTCTTCCTGATGTGCGCGCTGGTTCGGAGGCTACGCGGTCCGAATCCTCTGGTGGCGCTGCCATATCTGCTGAAGTGGAACACCCTGCTGCTGGGAGCCCTGCTCTTCTGGTTCCGCTTCACCCTTTGCACGACCATCATTCTGGTCCCGCAGGCGCTGGCCATCCGCGGGTTCGAACCGGAACAGATTGGGCCTGCGATCATCTGGAGTGCTGTGCCACTTATTCCTCTCGCGTTGACGGCTGCACTTCTGTTGCTACGCAAATTTGATCCCCGTCTGCTCCTCGCCATCGGCCTTGCCTGTACTGCCTTTGCTGCCTGGTTGAATTCTCAATACAGCAGCACGTGGGCGGCCGAGAACTTCTACCGCACCGAGTTGCTCACCGGCCTCGGGCAGGCGTTTGCTTTCATCGGACTTGTCGGCTGCATCGTGCTGCAAGCGATCTTCGCAGGGGCTTTGGCCAAACCTGAGTGGGTTCTTACTTTTTCGGCTTTCTTTCACACCATCCGCATATTTGGCGGCACCGCAGGCGCCATCTACATGGGCCATTTTCTAGCGCAACGCGAAAAGCTGCACTCGAACTTCTTGGGAGTGCACGTCAGCAATGGAGATTGGCTCACAGGTCAGAACATCCATGCGATGACCGCTGGTCTTTATGCCAAATCGTCCGGCTTGGCCACTGCCGGGGCTCGCGCGGTCGATCTGCTTGCGGCCCGCATGCGACTTCAAGCATTCAGCCTGAGCATTATCGATGGATTCCTGTTGATCGCCTGGAGCTGCGTGTGCGCGCTGATTCTTGTCGCGCTGTTGCGCAAATCACCGTTGAACTACGGCGACCTCAGCACGGTCCAGCAGGCACTGGCCCTCGAGAAGGAGTCGAAATAATGAAACGAAGAGCACTTTTTCTGCTTATGGCGACGGCGTTGTCTTGCTCTCTTACCTTGGCCGACCAAACAGGCAGTACTGCGGCGTCACGCCGCATTACACTGCGGGAAGCCGTTCAGCTGGCGCTCAAGCACAACCACAATGTCCGCATTGCGGGCTACGCGGTCGATGAGAAACAACACGCGAAAGAGGCCGCGAAGGGTTCCTATTTCCCATCGATACGCAATGACAGCAGTTTTCTGCGTGTCACGGATACGCAGTTGATTCAGATCAACCCAGGCAGCCTGGGTACGGCGGGGGGAACGCCGATTCCTCCTGTGGGCAGCATCATTAACCAAGGGGGCCGCAGCCTGACGACGAGCGGCACACAGATAACGCAGCCACTAACCTCGCTCCTGAAGATCAAGCGGGCAAACGATATCGCGCAAGCTGAAGTTAGAGCCTCACGGGAGAAGGCGCAACTGACCGGAAACGACGTGGCGCTTGCTGTACACGTGAAGTTTGGGAGTTCACTCGAACAGGAATCGATCGAGAGCCGCGCGCAACTATTGCAAGCGAAGCAAGAACTCCTGGCTACGGACCTTCAGTTGGTGGATCTCAAGTTGAAACTGAATGATCTGATGGGCTTGCCTTTGACAACGGTCCTGGATCTTGATCCTGTCTCTGCAGAGTCTCAGGAGACTTGCCCGCTCGAGGAATGCATTACGACTGCAACTGCCTCGCATCCGGAAATTCTAGAAGCTCGTGCCGAAGTCGAGAAAGCGGATGCTGCAGTCCGTCTAGCCAAGACAGATATTTGGGTCCCCGATGTGGAGGCTTTCGGCCGGTACAGCTACCAGAATAATGTCCCATTCCTGGCGCGCAATTTCGGCACCTTTGGCATTCACCTCGGATATGACCTGTTCGATGGAGGTCGCAAGAGATCCGTGAAGCGTGAACGTGAAGCGCAATTGGCTCAAGCGAAGGAGAACCTGGCGAGGCTGACGGACGAGGTCGAACTTGCCATGCACACTGCCTACAATAAACTCGAAAGGACGCAGCAGATGCTGAGGGTGTCGGAAGAGGTTGTGGCTCTGCGCAGCGAGTCGAACCGCGTGCTGCAGCAAGAACTTTTGCAAGGGGCCGCGCTTAAATCGCAAGCTGCAATGGCGACCGCTCAGGAATACGACGCCAAGGCGCTCCTCCTCCAGTCACAGCTGAACTATTCGCAGGCGCACGACGAGTTCATTCACGCGATGGGTCTCACACCCAAATGACACGCTTACCTCCATGCAGCGTCTGACCTTTGAGTCGAGGTCGTGGCAATACCCCCAAGCGACTGCCGGGCACTGACAATACATTTCATCTCGGAAAGCGATTGCGCCTTCGCCCACATGAACTTGCCAAGACGAGTGGGAGACCGAGGTGCACTTCGGATTTTCGACTCAGTCCTGCGAATGGTCTGCTGGTGGCGCAATACCAAGGCGCTTCATCTTGTAAAACAGGGTGGTGCGCTTCAAACCAAGTCTGGCAGCTGCACCTCGTGGACCTCCGAGCTTCCAATTGGCGCGCTGGCAAG
>WNGJ01001199.1_pt1 | contig 25088 bp, 20 predicted proteins | sample 5400611 | NCBI WGS metagenome assembly WNGJ01 (sample SAMN13153375, study PRJNA577476) | soil metagenome | isolation source: 40 cm soil or saprolite under Garry oak tree replicate 1 | place: USA:California | collected 2016-06-15
TCCTTTGCAGCTCGCGGGAGCTCAAACCATTGCTACTGCTCCTGACTCAGCGCAGTCATGGCTGCCAGCGAGTCCATATAGTCCCGCCATTGCACGATCTTTCGGCCCTCGATGGTCACGACCGAGATGAACCGGTTGTCGTATGAGGAGCAGGTCGCGACAATTTGACCATGGACATCGTATTCGATGATGACAACGCGAGGGTCCTGCGATCGGTGCACGACGAGCTCGTCAGCGCCGTGGAGGACGATGTTGTTGCAGTAGCCCGCATAGAGTGCCATCAGGGGGTCACGACCACGAAGTGTCTGGGGCCATCCGGGGAAATGATATCGAAATTCGAACTCCGCGTCGTCGGCGATGGTGTCGAAATAGTGGTCGCCGTCGACCAGGCCGGCCAAACCCTGCTGGACGATGTCGAAGAACGGGTCGAGCGCCGTGAATGCCGCGTATTTGGGATCGGTCACGATTTGCTCCTTGGTTGTTGCGTGCGTTAGTTCAGGTGAACGAAGAACCGACGAGTCGCCTCTGCCGCCTAACGAGAAAGAGTTCAGCTACCGCTGGTGGCAGCAAGCTTCGCTAAGAATAGAAGCTGCTTCATTAAAGTAAAGATTGTCATCGCAACGGCCAGCGGTTCGCGGAGCAACTGGTTAGGCGTCTCGCAGCGGTCGCTTTTGAAGCACGCATTTCGGCCCTACTCTCGATTTTTGCGCGACGGCGTCACTGCCGGTATCGCGCTCCAGGCTGCGCGCCATTGATTGCGGCGAGTGTAGAAATATGTCGCCATGAGAAAGTCATATGTGGCGCAAAAGAAACCGTAGGCTAGCGGCACGGATGTGGTCTGCCGAGGGCCCAATAGAGAGCCGCCAGCATGAGCGTTGAACTCGTGGCCCGCGTCCCATACGCCATGTAGCAGGTATCCGACTATGAGAGCAAATGGAACTCGGACTCCCACTAGGCCGAAAACAGCAAACACTGCCACGGCCGTCGCTTCTAACTGCCACGCATCCTTATCTCCAAAGTAAGCCGTGAAGGCCAAATAAAATCCGGCGATTGGGATAAGAAACAATCCGAAAAATATCTGTTCTACCTTTGCGCTAAAAATTGACTTTGCTATGTACACCGATCCAGCGGCCGACATAACCCCAATAGTGATGTAGAGTGCCACGATCACTATGAGCCCGATTGCACTCGACGTGGGTTCCATTTTCGGTTCTCCTGATTAGTATTAGCTCACAAGCGTCACACGTTTTACAGCTAACGACCCCAAGCTCAGCGACCGCGGAGCGGTTCGCTGCAGCGCATGGTTAGCCCCTTTCATTGCTACAATCCAAACCAGCGGACGCGGCGGCTCGAACCAAAGTGCTCCTTATCGGCGCGCATGGCGACTGACGGCTCGTGATAGGTGCCCGTTGGACCAGCGGGATCGGAGAAGAAGTCAACGTCAACGCGACCGACCAGCCCGGCGCCGAACTCGATGTAGCACGAACCCTTCCCTGCGTGGGTCACCTGGGCCTCCTGGTTCCGCAGGCGTGCGATCAGTGCGGTGGCGACGGCGCGCGCGGCACCCTCGGCGAAGTAGCCGGCTTTCGCCGTGCCTTGCCGCGCGCAATCGCCAACGGCGTAGACATCCGGGAAGCGCGTCTCGAGCGTCTTGGGCCTGACCGGCACATACCCATCCTCGGTCATGCCGCTATCTTCGAGGATTTTCGGGGCGCGGTGTGCTGGCACGCCAAGGAAGAGGTCGTAGGGAAACTCGCGGCCGTCGTCGATGATGGCGACCCGGCGCTGTGTGTCGATCGACTTCACTTCGCGGTTGGCGACGAAGGTGATGTTGCGCTCCGCGAACGCGGCGAGCAACGCCCGCGAGGTTTCGGGTGACGGAGGCACCGGGGTTTCGAGCGGGAGGATGAGCGTGATCTCGCAGGCGCCCCGGAGGCCTCGGGTAGTGAGGTAATCGTGCATCATCAGCGCCGCTTCGCTGGGTGCCGGCGGGCATTTGAACGGTGCCCCGCAGACGCCGATGAGAACGTGGCCCTTGGTGAACGTGGGAAGAATCTTACCCAGCCGCGCCGCGCCCGCCACGGTGTAGAACTCGGTGGCGTCCGCCAGACCCGGCGTGGCATCAAAATCGTAGTCGGCACCGAGCGCGATGACCAGGAAATGCGCCTCGTGGGTTCCGCGATCGGTTGTCACACGCTTGGCGACGGGATCGACCAACGAGATGGTTTCCTGGAGCAGACGCACGCCGGGCTTCACGAAATTCTTATACGGCAGTCGCACCGCGTCGAGCGTCGTGTGCCCGAACATCACGTCGAGCTTCGAGTACCCGAAGGTAAAGGCGTCGCCTTTGTCGATCAGCGTCACATCGACGCCATCGCCGAACGCCTCCGAGAGCATGGTGCTGAGTTCGAGCCCACCGAAGCCGGCTCCGAGAACGAGGATGCGTTTTTTCATAGGATTGCTAAATTGACAGTCGTTTGCTCTTACCGCTCTGCGGCCTAACGAAAGAGATCAGCCACCGCTGGTGACGGCGAGCCTTGCTTGAAATGAACGTGTTTAGATCATCAAAAGTGAAGCTGTACGCCGGCCAGCGGTTGGCTGCATCGCCTTCCATGAGAAGGCATTCAAGTTAAAAATGAAATTCATTTCATTGCTTTGTTAATAAGGTGGGGTGGCGGTTGGGATCGGGCTTCCATGCGGACTCGATTCGATTCGGTCCATGTTTAGATCCAAACTTACCGTCATGGGTGGAACGTTGCCATCTGGTTGTCGAAGTCTCTCAATCAGTCGCTTCCATGCGATGCAGCGCAATCGTTCCAGATCGTCGGTCCTCTTGCTCGCCATTTAGGCAAGCTCCGGGAAAAGGTTGGTAGGGTTGTTGGCTCTTCCACAAACTAAGTAGCAGCACGGCAAGTTTTCGCGCCACCGCTACCGTCGCCCGCTTCTTGGCCCGCGCCGTTCCATCGGCCGCCAGCATCAGGCCATAAGCGCGCAAGGCACTTTGCGGGCCGAAGGGACCGAGGATGTAGTGCGCGGCGCTAACGAGCAGCCGGCGCAGGTAAGCGTCGCCGCACTTGGAGATACGCAGCTGCGGGTCGCTCTCGCCGCTTTGATCGCGCCGTGGACATAAGCCGGCGTAGGCTCCGACGTCGCGCACGTGTGCGAAACGATTTGGATCCTCAATCTTGAGGACAAAATAGAGGGCCGTGATTGGTCCGACCCCGGGGATCTGCTGGAGTTGCGCGCTTTGCGGATACTTCATTTGGGCCAGGGTGTTGATCTCTAGTTCGAGCATCTTAATGCGCGCAGTGAGTTCGGCCAGAGCCTGCACGCTGGGCGTAATCATCTCACGCACCGACTCGGGCACCTCTTCCATCACCACTTTGTGGAAGCGTTCACTGGATGGATTACGCACCGTGTAGCCAAGACTCTTCAGCGTGAAGCGCACAGAATTGATCACCGCCACTCGAGCTCGCACCAGGCTGTCGCGCAGCTTGATGCGCAAGAGATCCTGTTGCGCCTCCGCCGTGCCGTGACGAACCGGATAAAGCAGAGCCAGGTCCATTCGACCAATACGCGCCAGCATCAGCGCATCACGCTGGTCACTCTTGCGCTCATGCTGATAAATCGCTCGCACCTTGCGCGGATTGGACACCACTACCCGCCAGCCAAGTGCTTCCAGAAATCGACTGATCCACGGACTATGCGCCCCCGCCTCCGTCACCCCGAGCGCACCGTGATAACGACCGGCCAGCTTCCTCAGCGAGACTCGATCGTTGCAGATGCTGTCTTGCTCGACTACTTCTCCCCGCTCATCCAGCGCACAAAACCTGTGCCGGCGATCTCCCAAATCCAATCCTACCGTAATGTTACTGCTCTTGGTTTGTTGCTTCATAGGCGTCGAGCTTACCTGAGCGCAATCGCTCAGACGCTCTTCGCCTTCTCATCTAATCTGGTTAGGCGGGTGTGTCATGGGCAAGATCACTGAATGAAAACGCCAAATACTAGGCACCGGCTTTTTTGTTCACTCCTTTAGCGGCGCTCTCAATCAACGTTGCAACGGCGTTTGGCTGCGACACATAAATCGCATGACTGCCCGCAACCTCGACGACTGTCGAACCCGCGCGCTTGGACATGAAACGCTGGGCCGGGGCTGGAATCATCTTGTCGTCGGTAACGACCAAATACCAACTTGGCTTGGTCCTCCATGCCGCCTGACTGATCGTACCACTGAGTGCTTCGACGCCCCACGGAACTTGAGAGTCAGCCATGAAGGCGGCCTTCTCCGCATCCACGTCGGCCGCGAACGAGGCGGGAAACTTCGCCTTGTCGAGAAATAAGTAGCCGTCTTGCGGTGGCAGTATCGGCGGTACGGGAGCGCCGGGCGGGGGATCCTTGATGAGCGACGACACCGACTCGCCGTTGTCCAAAGCAAAGGCCGTGATATAAACAAGCCCAGCGACCTTTGGATCGTTGCCGGCTTCTGTGATGACCGCCCCGCCGTAGGAGTGGCCAACGAGAATCACGGGACCGCTATGCGTCGCTAGAACGCGCTTGGTTATGGCCACATCATCCGCGAGCGATATCGTTGGATTCTGAACCACGCTGACGGTGTAGCCAGCCTTCTTGAGGATTTTGTAGACTTCTTCCCAACCGGAGCCATCCACGAAGCCACCGTGGACGAGAACTATTGTCTTTATAGTCGAATCAGGTTTGCCGTTCATAATATTTCCTTTCTCTGCTTTGTCGTTTGTTTGCTAACTGTGCAAAGCGTAATGCCACCTAACGATTACAATCGCATCTACGCGGCGGCTGAAAAACAGAGCAAGATGCTCAGCGGATTGCGCAGGTCATTGTCTGAGCCATAACTCTCAACACTCAACCACGAACTCTCAACCCCTCTGTTACGCCGGGGCGCCGCCGAGAGCGCCGGGGAGCGGTGGAGTGACGTCGGGCGCAGCTACAACTTGTTTGGGCGGTTTTTCCGCCGGCATTTTTTTGCCGGGAGGCGGTGTAGTGCCTGGTGGCGGATTAACCAGGCGCCCGTGTTCGACGATCTCTTTGATTTGCGAGCCGTCGAGCGTTTCGAATTCGAGGAGCGCTTTTGCGATGACCTCGAGCTTATCCCGATTCGCGAGGAGCGTTTTCTTCGCCAATTGATATGCGTCATCGAGGAGTTTTTTCACTTCCTGATCGATTTGCTCCGCGGTCGCCTCGCTGTAATCGCGCGCGCGAGAGATGTCGCGACCGAGAAAAACGTAATCTTCATGGTCGCCATATTCGACCATGCCCATTTTCTCGCTCATTCCCCATTCGCAGACCATCCGGCGCGCAATGGCCGTAGCCATCTTGATATCGCCGCGCGCGCCATTTGTGATGTCGCCAAAGATGATTTCCTCAGCAACGCGACCGCCCATGCTGACTGCGAGACCGGCAAGCAACTCGTTTTTGCGGTTCGTGTATTTATCTTCCTCCGGCAACCACATGGTCGATCCAAGCGAGGGGCCGCGCGGAATGATCGTCACTTTGTGAAGCGGCTCGGTGTGTGGGAGAAGTTCGAGCAATAGTGCATGACCCGCTTCGTGGTAAGCGGTGTTTTGTTTTTCTTTTTCGCTCAGCGCGAGACTGCGACGCTCCTTGCCCCAGCGGACTTTGTCGCGCGCTTCTTCGAGTTCAGCCAGCGTAATTCCCTTTAATCCGCGACGAGCGGCGAGCAACGCTGCCTCGTTGATCACATTCGCGAGCTCCGCGCCGGAATAACCAGGCGTGCCGCGCGCGACCACTGCGAGATCGACACCTTCCGCGAGTTTCACTTTCTTAGCATGAACGCGCAGAATTTCTTCGCGTCCTTTCACGTCAGGCAAATTGACGGTGATCTGGCGATCGAAGCGTCCCGGTCGCAACAACGCAGGATCGAGCACATCAGGGCGGTTCGTGGCTGCGATGATGATCACGCCTTCCTGCGTATCGAAGCCGTCCATCTCGACTAGCAACGCATTCAACGTTTGCTCGCGCTCGTCGTGGCCGCCACCCACTCCGTGGCCGCGGTGACGCCCGACGGCGTCAATCTCATCGATGAAGATAATGCAAGGCGCCGATTTCTTTCCTTGCTCGAACATGTCGCGGACGCGTGACGCACCTACGCCAACAAACATTTCAACAAAATCCGAGCCGCTGATCGAAAAGAACGGGACATCTGCTTCGCCTGCAATTGCGCGTGCCAGCAGCGTTTTGCCCGTGCCGGGAGGCCCTACCATTAGAACGCCCTTTGGAATACGGCCACCGAGCTTCTGAAATTTCTTTGGATCACGCAAAAACTCGACGAGCTCCTGCACTTCATCCTTTGCTTCCTCGACACCGGCGACATCGCGAAATGTGATTTTGTTTTTGTCCCGGGCGAGCATGCGCGCTTTCGATTTCCCGAAATTAAGCGCGCCTTTCCCTGCCATGCGGATTTGCTGGCGAAACAGAAAGTAAAGCACCAGCAGGAAAAGAGCGATAGGCAGGAAGCCGACCACAGTTTGCGCAAGCACATTTGATTCGGTTTTGATGGCTGGTTGAATACCCGCGGCAGCGAGCTTTTCCTGCAAATTATTGGTGAAATTCAAATAGACCGTGGTTCGAAACGGGACTTGCTGAGCGGGCGAAGCACCCACTCCCTGGCGGATGTAAGCGCCACGCAGGGTTTGCGTCGGCCGGCCATCTTCGACGACAAGCTGGAGCGGATAATTTTTATCGGTGACGATCTGCTTGTTGTCCAGCAGCTCGAGAAAACGGTTGTAGGGGACGTCCTCGACCGTCTGCATTCCTCCGCGATAAAAGAGCATTGCGAGGGCGATGAATCCAAAGGCGATCACGATGAGAATAACCCCGCGCCAGTTGAAATTGGGTTCGCTCCCGCGGGATTTATTCTCCTTTTGAGAGTTGCGATCGGATTGAGCCATAAGCGAAACAGAATCTTAAGAACGTAAAAAGGTTAACATGAACACTTGGCAATGCAAAATGGCGCAGTCTGTTCTCCAATTTATGGCCGGTAGGTACTTACTGACGACAATTGACGATCTGAAGTGGGCTGTTCATGGCCTCGTCTGTATATCGCAGCCGCGCATTGCGTCGCTCGTCGATTTCGGTAAAATTCCAACCCAAATATCGACATGACAGAACTGGTCTCATCAGTGGCAGATAAAATCGACCGGGCAGTGCAGCGGGTAACTCCGTTTGCCTACCGGGTGCGACGGACGGGACGCCGTTGGGTCCGTAGGGCGTTGCGCAAGCCCCGTAGTGTCTCGGAGGGACCGAACCTGCTGCCGTTGTTGATTCAAGTGCTGGCGAGTTTCACCAAGGCGGATGGTGTTTTGCTCGAGGAAGAGATCGACTCAAGCCTTGGTTTTCTCCGTTACGATTATCCGGAGGCGGTTTACTCGGAGCTGCGACAGTTGTTCCGGCAGGCGCTTTACGAGCAGCAAGATCTCGCCGCCATGGCGCAAAAACTCGGCGCGCAGCTGAGCACGGAGCGCAAGATCATGCTCGGAGTTCAGCTCTACGACCTGATCTCGCAAGCTGGTTTGAAGCAGGAGCAGGTCGTCGCGTTCTATTCGTTCATGTCGCAACTCGGCATGGCGGCGCAAGCGATAGACATCGTTTACCAACTCAACGCGTCGGAGGATTCGGATCCGTCGATCTACCAGCACGGCGCGTCACCGCTCGAATCGCTCTCATTCGGCACAAACGGGAAGGGGGATGTGACGCTCAAGAGCCTCATTGGTAACGATCGCCTGATGGCCTTCCGCTATCGGGACCTCATTTTGCTGAAAAATTATAGCGGCCAGAACGTGTCGGTGCGCGGGAGACCGCTGGTGCGCGGTGGATTCTGCCGAATTTATCCTGGCCAGCGCATTCTGGCAGGCGATCAGGTGCTCAGCTATCAAGAGCTGGCGCAATATTTCAACGCCAAAAAGAATGTTTCGCTTCCGCAGATTTTCATTCGTGTCAATAAGGACTCGGATGAAGTGGAATTGGAGCGCTCGCGGACACGCGAAAGCTCGCTCCGGGTCACTTTCGGGTTAAAGGTGCGCGTGAAGGCGTTGCGTGATGTCGATGCTGAGCTCAATGGAGTGAAATTGACAGCTGGCACGCAGGTCGAAGCGACCTTGGAAGATAAGATCATTTTCCACAACGATAGCGAAATGGATTTGATGGACCTGCGCCGGCGCGCTCGTGCATTAGGCGGCCGGTTTCAACTTAAGGCGTCTAAATCTGAATATTTGGTTTCGAACGACCCGAGCCGGTTGGACGCCGGTGATATTCTGCTTTCCCCGGGCACGAGCGGCGACGTCTTGCTGAAGATTTTTTGCGATTACGACCAGCGGGCAGGTCTCTTGGAGGTAATTGAAGCTGATCGTCCGATTCTGGTGGGCGACACTTCTGTGCGCACGACCGCCCCGCTTAAGGATGGCGATACCATTCGAATCGACATCGGGCAATTTCTGCGGTGCAACTTCTCGGAGCGCATCATCGAGGAAGAGCGAAATATCATTCGTGCCCTCGAGGTGAACGAAGTCACGCATCGGTTTGGCAACGGGGAGATCGGGCTCGAAGGAAATTCCTTTAGCGTTACTCGTGGCGAGCTCGTTTGCGTGATGGGAGCGAGCGGTTCGGGAAAGAGCACTCTCCTAAAAGTTCTAGCAGGACAGCTTCAGCCCACCAGCGGCGAGGTCATTCTTAACGGACAATCGCTTTATCCGAACCTCGACATGCTCAAGCGCTACATCAGTTATATGCCGCAGGAAGACGCTTTCGATGAGCAGCTCACGATCGGCGAAAATCTGCTCTTCGCCGCTTCGATCCGGTCGCCGCATCTCTCGCGGCGCGATCGCACGCGACGCCTGGACGCAAAACTAATCGAGCTTGGCTTGGGCGAACGGCGCGATGCCGTGGTGGGCAGCCCGGAGAAGAAGCTCTTGAGCGGGGGCGAGCGCAAACGCCTCAACATCGGGCTCGATATGATCGGCATGTCTGACGTTTATCTTTTCGACGAACCAACTTCGGGCCTTTCCTCAAAGGATTCGGAGCATGTCATGGAGATCATTCGAGGGATGGCGCACAACAAGATCATTATTGTCACTATTCACCAGCCGAGTTCGAAGATATTCCAGATGTTCCATAAGGCGATCCTGCTCGATAAAGGCGGCCGACTCGTCTTTTTCGGCACGCCTTCAGACATGCTTCGCTATTTTGCCGAAGCGGAACACCAGCATCAATTCGGCGCCGAACTGGGGGCTTGTCCGTCCTGTGGAACAACGCGTCCAGAGTTTATTTTTGACGTGCTTGAAACACCGCTGCGCGACCTGAGCGGTGATGTTATTTACGAGGAAAACAGTCGCGGCCAACTGGTCGCGGCGCGCCGTTACTCGCCCGAATTCTGGCGCGACAAGTACGAGGCGTTCCGGTTGATCCAGGACGTCAAGCAAGTTTCGCTGCGCAAAGAGGCTGCCGCGCCGCTTCCCGTCGCCCCGGTTGAGAAGAAGCGCCCGCCAATCCGGTGGCACGACGAATGGACGCAATTTCGCACGCTTTTGCGCCGGGCCTTCATAAGCAAACTGCGCAATCGCGCAAATCTCGTCATCACGATCGGTGTTTCGCCTGTGCTCGCGCTGCTGATCGGCACGCTCCTGCGCTACTCAGAAAGCGGCAAATACGATTTCGCATCCGCATATCACATCCCGACTTTTTTATTCCTCGGCCTGATTGTCGCAATGTTTCTTGGGCTGACCAATAGCGCCGACGATATCATCCGCGACCGAGCCGTGCTGCAACGCGAGCGTAATGTCAACGTTCGCCTGTCATACTACGTAATTTCAAAAACGCTAACCCTGGGAGTATTTGCGCTGATTCAATGCGTCCTCTTTGTCTTGATTGGTAATTACGTCCTGCAAATCCGCGGGATGTTTTGGATTTACCTGGGAATCATGCTCATGACGGCAATGGGCGGCGTGTCGCTTGGTCTGCTTATCTCTTCGCTCGTCGCCGATCCGAAAACGGCGGCCAACATCGTTCCGCTCGTCTTGATTCCGCAGATCATCATGGGCGGGGCACTCATCAAGTACGAAGACATGAACCGGAACCTGGCTCTCCTCTACGCGCTCTCGCATTGGTTCTCCGAACATCCCAGTAACGAGCAGGAAAAGAAAATGGGGAGCAAGCTCGAAGTGCCATTTGTCTGTCAGTTCATTGCCATGCGCTGGTCGTACGAAGAGATGATTGTCGCGCAAGCTAAGCTCAACCCGCTGACACGGCGCCAGGACCGAACGCAGCGCGAAATCGACAGCATTGTGGCGAAGCGTGACCAGGCTCCCACAGACCGCCAGCGGCTGGAGGATCTAAAGGAAGCGCTCGCTCTGCTTTCCGGATTGGAGGCAGAGTCCCCCAGCGAACTGGACCATTATCTTGGTTTGGTTGATCAGATTTTGGATCGCAAGCGGCCATTCGACCGCGCCCTTTTCAAGAATGCGACTGGCCCGGTTACAGCCGAGCAGATCTATGTAAACCAGAAGGTCTCCGATCTGATCTCGAACGCCGAAATGGAACAAAGCGATTACCGCCGCGGCAATCGGCCGAATGTCTTCTTCGGCGCACAAAAACGTTATTTCGGGATTAAGGTCGGCGTGTTTGCTTTCAACACGTCCGTTCTGATTGCATCGACACTTGGATTGCTCGGCCTGCTCCATTGGATTTTGCGAAAACAACTCGAGGTGCGCAGAAGCTAGGGTTTCCAAGGGTCATCCTGGGCGGCGCAGACGGCGAAGGACCTCACATTCGGTGATGCGTTACTCAAATTTTGCTTGTGTGAGGCGACACGTCGCGGGAGGTCCCTCGCTTCGCTCGGGATGACAAGCATGGCAATCGGGCGTAGAGAAGCGACCAACATCGAATGACCAAAGGAAAAACCAAACCAGCGCGCCTGATTGTCGCTGCAAGCGACACCGACGCGGATATGCTGTACGCGACAAAGTTTTGGGCGCCCGATCCATTCATTTTTCTGGAGCGAAACGGCAAGCGCACGCTTGTCTTGAGCGATTTGGAGATCGATCGAGGCCGGAAGCAGGCCGACGCGGACGAATTTGTCATGTTCAGCGAGCTCGAGCGCGAAGTGCAGGGAAAATCTAAGAAGGCGCCGCCCTATGAGAAAGTGCTGGCTCATTTTCTTCGAAAACGCGGTGTAAAATCGACAATCGTTCCGGCCAATTTTCCGCTTCGTTACGCCGAGGAACTCGCCGCCAATAAAATCCGTGTTCGCGCGACTAACGGCTTTTTCTGGCCGGAACGCGAAGCGAAATCGAACAAAGAAATCGAGATGATGAGCCACGCCCTGCGAATTACCGAAGCGGGCCTCAAACGTGCGGTCGAGATTTTGAAAAGGTCCAAGCCTGGTGCTGGAAAGCGATTACGCTGGAGCGGCAAAACGTTGACCTCGGAAATGCTGCGCGCCGAAATCGATTCGGCAATCTTGCGCGCCGGCGGAATTCCAACCGGAACAATTGTTGCCGGCGGCGATCAGGGGTGCGATCCGCACGAGCGCGGCTTCGGTCCTCTGTACGCGAACACGTTGATCATTCTTGACGTGTTTCCGCGAGACGCGAAGACGGGATATTTCGGTGACATGACTCGTACCGTCTTGCGCGGGCGCGCGAGCGCGGCGCAGCGAAAACTTTGGGAAACGGTGAAAGCCGGGCAAGCGCTCGCTTTGAAGAAAATCAAAGCGGGAGTGGATGGGATGACGATTCACAAGGCAATCCAGGAACTGTTCGCCGAGCGCGGTTTTTCGACGGAGGTTCGGAAAGGCCGGCGAGTTGGATTCTTTCATGGGACTGGTCACGGTCTCGGCCTGGAGATTCACGAGCATCCGCGTTTGCAAAAAGTGACCTTGAAAGATCGACAAGTCCTGACGGTCGAGCCCGGATTGTACTATCCCGGAGTGGGCGGAGCGCGTCAGGAAGATGTCGTCGTAGTTACGAAGAGAGGCTGCAAAATCCTGTCGCGATTTCCCAAGCAGTTGGAGCTTTAGCTACATCGAGCAGTCCATTGCTCGATGTCAAAACCAGACGGCGAAGCCGCAGTTTTTAGCTTCGCCCGCGGAGCGACCGATCCACCAAATGAACGAAGGACGCGGTTGTGCGTCTAATTTCGCAGCGGCGAAGTGACAATCGAGTTTGGCGCGCTAAATTAGCATCGACATGTTTTATCCTTACGGTTTCGGTTTAGGATCTCACTGGCTGCTCTATATCGGCATTCCGTTGATCATTGGAATTTGGGCCCAGATTCGAGTAAGCAGCGCGTTTCGAAAATGGGGCGAAGTGCGGGCAAGCTCAAACATCACCGGCGCGGAGTGCGCGCGCGAAATCCTGCAAGCGGCGCAAATTCAGGATGTCGATGTTGTTGAGACCAACGATTTCCTCGGGGACCATTACGATCCAACGAGTAAGAAACTGCATCTGTCGAGCAACGTTTATCACACGCCGTCGGTCGCAGCTGTGGGGATCGCTGCACACGAGACCGGGCACGCCATTCAACACGCCAAAGCGTATGCGCCGCTTAAGGCGCGGATGGCGATTGTGCCGATGACAATGATTGCGTCCCAAATGCTGCCCTTTGTGATTATCGGCGGCCTGTTCTTTCACCTCACCGGCCTGATTACGCTCGGCATTTATTGCTACGCGATTCTGTTGGTCTTCCAGTTAATCACGTTACCGGTGGAGTTCGATGCCTCGCGTCGTGCGAAAATCATCTTGCAGCAAATGGGGATTGTGCAGCCGGGTCGCGAAGTTGCCGGAGTGAACAAGGTGCTGAACGCTGCCGCGCTCACTTATGTGGCGGCATTTATCGCGGCGTTGGGCAACTTGCTCTGGCTGCTGTCGATCCGCGACCGGCGCTAATTGATCGCGCTGTTGAAGAAGATGAATCCTTCGGTCGCACTTCCTGCTCGCCGAATTTCCGATTTGTTATCGTCCGGTCTCGGCGCCCGTGCTAAGTCTACGCATCAGGCAATGGACAAGCCGAGAACCGACGAAGACCAGGAGTTCGTGAGGCGCACGCAATCAGGCGATGCCAGCGCGTTTGATCAACTCGTTATGAAATACACGCCGCGTCTTTACGGTCTGGTTTACAATATGACGTCCAATCACGAGGACACGAACGATCTCTTGCAGGATATTTTTTCCAAGGCCTACAAAGCGATTCGTGGGTTCCGTGGCAAATCGTCCTTTTACACATGGATCCATTCGATTGCAGTGAACATGACGCTGAATTTCCTCAAGAAGCGCGGCCGGCGTTTTCAACTAAGCTTGGATGACGTGGATGCAAGCATTCAAAACGACAAGGAGTTCATGGAAGCGACGGCGACGAGCAGTCCAGTGCGAGAAGCAGACCTGTCGGAGCTGCAGCGAAGATTGAACGAGGCCATGATGAAATTGTCTGATGAACACAGAGCCGTGGTCACCATGTTTCATATCCAGGGGATGCCCCACGCGGAGATCAGTAAAATCTTGCGCGTTTCGGAGGGAACGGTACGTTCGAGGCTCTTCTACGCGAATCGGCAACTGCAAAATTATCTGGACGAATTTCGGAAAAATCCTGTTTCTTAGCCCCTGCTGCAATGGACGACTTTAACGACAACGAAATCGCGAGGCTGCTTCGGTTGAAGCGATACGAGCAACCGCCGCCTGGTTACTTCGAAAATTTCCTACATGAATTTCATCGCCGGCAGCGCGATGAATTGCTCCGGCAACCGCTTTGGCGGATCTGCTTGGAACGTGCTCACGACTTCATGCTCCGACTGGATGTTCGTTCCCTGGCATCTTATCCAGCGGCCATCGCGGCGGTCTTGGTCTGCGCCGCGGTCATTTCATTGAAGATTTATCAACAACCGGAAACTGTTCAGGTCGCTCTCCAAAATTCGCCGGCCTTATCTGCGCCGGCAAATGCTGAGGGAGAATTGACGCTTGCATCTCCGGTGACCACGCGGATTTTCAGGACGCAGCCGCTTCGCAGTTTTGATGAAAGCGCCCAGACTCACCGAGCCGCCGCCCCGCCACGCTACGTGCTCGATAGCGTCCCCGTGAGTTATGAGCCGACTTTCAGATTTTAGGCGCGCACCGGAGTTTCCTTTCCGGTTTCAGTTCGGGTCGATCTTCAGCCTCGGCCTCGCGCTCAGTCTTTGCTTCGCGACGATCCCCGTCGTTTATGCTCAAGAGCAATCCGCCAACGCAGTTAGCCATCAGGTTAAAGACATCTTTGAGCGCGCCGCCAAAGCAGTGGTCAAGATTCATGGTGTCGATGAGCACTGCGAGATTTCCGGCACCGGATTTTTCATCGATCCTACAGGCACGCTTTACACCGCATACACAGTCGGCGGTGAAGCGGGAAATTTCACAATTGAGTTTAACGGCAAAAAGTATCCAGCGCGCCAGCTTTTGGCAGATATCCGCAGCGGGACGGCCCTACTCAAAATAGACGCCGTCACTCCCGCCATGACGATCGGCAAATCGGAAGAGCTGGAAGTGGCAACGCCTGTCGTTGCCATCGGTTATCCGTTGGATTTGCCGGAAACACCGAATTTCGGAATGGTCGCGGGATTCGACCACAAATGTCTTGGCCGCTATTTTTCGACCACGCACGTGCGTCTGAATTTGCCAACCCAGCGCGGAGAGGCCGGCGCGCCGCTCTTGAATATGAAAGGGGAGGTGGTTGGCATCGTGGTCAGCAGTCTTGAAAACAATTCGGCTTGTTATGCCGTGCCGATCGAAGCGGCAGAGAAAATCCGTGGCGACTTCGTCCGTTTCGGCGAGGCCAGGCACGGTTGGATCGGGATCAATGTTTCTGAGGCGCCAAGACCGGTGGAAGGCTCACGAGCGGAAATGACGCAGATTATGGAAGGCACTCCAGCGGCTGGTTCCGGGATAAAAGCGGGCGACATTCTTCTGCAAGTGGGACAAAAAAAGGTAACTCAACCTGAAGATGTGCTGGATGCCTCGTTCTTCATCACCGCTGGCGACATCGTCCCGATTACCGTGCTGCGCGGGAATCAAAAGCTGACGTTTGATGTGCGGGCGGGGCTTCACCCGGCCAGCCAACGTGGAGTGTTAATTGCCTCGCCTGCCTCTCCGACGATGAATCAGGCGATTCCGCTCAAGCTCGATTCCGAGGTAGAGCGTACGCCGTAGTGCCAGAACGCGCTCAGCGCGACAACATCTTCCGGAACTCTGCTTCGTCGAGAATACGAATGCCGAGTTGTTTCGCTTTATCAAACTTGCTGCCTGGTTCCGCGCCCGCCAGCACATAGTCCGTCTTCTTGCTCACGCTGCTGCTGACGTGTCCGCCTAGCGCTTCGATTTCGTCTGTTGCTTCATCCCGTGTTATCGAGGGCAGCGCTCCGGTGAGAACAAAAGTCTTCCCAACCAAGGGCAATTTCGCCGCTTTTTTTGCGGAAACCTTTTCGCTCTTTGGCTGAATTCCCAGTTGCTTTAAACGTTGTAGAATTTTCTTTCCAGCCGCGGAGGCGAAGAAATCCAGAACGCTTTTCGCGACTACCGGGCCTACCTCGGTGACAATGCCGTGCTTCTTTTCGGCCTTGCTCTTCGATCGCTTCGCGAAACCAGCCTTAATTAGCCGTTCCATGATTTTTTTCGCGTCTTGTTTGTGTTTCCGCTTTTCGTGGTACTCCAAAACATCGCGAAGTAGTTGCGAATGGGCCACTTCGTCAATGTTGCCGTGAAAACGGGCAAGCTGCGTTGCGGTTGTCTTTCCAACGTCGGGAATGGCAAGAGCAAAAAGCCAGCGTGAGAGCAGCGAAGTCCCGGCGCGCTCGATCGCATGAATCGCTTTGGTCGCATTTTTCTCTCCGAAAACGCGCGGCGCTTCTTGCGTACCGAGATTCAGTTTGGCGAGTTGCTCTATTTTTAGCTCAAACACATCGAGTGGCTCGCGCACCAGTCCACGCTCGACCAGCTTATCCGCTACAATTCCGCCTATGCTCTCGATGTCGAGCGCGCCGCGCGCCGCAAAAAATTCAACTCGGCGCGTTGTCTGTGCCGGGCACTGAAGATTCTCGCAACGCCAGGCGACGAACTGTGGGTCGCGTCGAATCGGCCCGCCGCATACGGGGCACTTGCCGGACAGATGCTTGAAAAAGTCAAATGGCGTGGTGCCCCGCGGGCGCTTCGATTTCACCACTTCAACGACCGCCGGAATTACTTCGCCGGCTTTCTCGATCACGACTGTGTCGCCGATCCGGATGTCTTTGCGCCTGATTTCGTCCTCGTTGTGTAATGTTGCACGGCCAACAGTACTCCCGCTGACAAGCACCGGTTCGAGCACGGCAACTGGTGTCAAGATTCCAGTGCGACCAACTTGGATCACGATGTCGAGCAAACGTGTTTCTACGCGCTCCGCTTCATATTTGTAGGCAATCGCCCAGCGCGGCGCTTTGGCAGTGAAGCCGAGCCGCTCGCGTTGTTCGAACGCGTCCACTTTCACCACCGCGCCGTCGGTCTGATATGCGAAATCGTGCCGAATATGATCCAGTTCGCGGATTGCTCTCAAAATCCCATCGACCGAATCAGCACGCCACCATCGTTCGCTATGCGGCAGGCCGAGTCTCTTGAGCAACGGAAACAACTCGGAATGCTTTTCAAGATCGACGCTCTCTACTGCGCCGGTTCCGTAAAAGACGATGCCCAGGGGGCGTTTGGCCACGATGCTCGGGTCTAGATGCTTCAGCGATCCGGCCGCGGCATTTCTCGGATTTGCAAACAACGGCAGGCCGACCTTACAGCGTTCTTCGTTTAATTTTTCGAAGCCGCGTTTATCCATGTAAACTTCGCCGCGCACCTCGAAAACTTTCGGTCCCGATCCGTGCAATCGTTCGGGGATGGAACGAATCGTTTTGATGTTTTGTGTAATGTCGTCGCCAACCGATCCATCTCCGCGCGTCGCTGCCTGACGCAGTCGCCGATTTTCATAAAGCAGCGAAACGGCCACTCCATCTACTTTCGGCTCGATCACAACCGAGATCTTCTCGTCTGGCAAAAGCCGACTGATTCGCTTGTAAAAATTCGCGACTTCCTCCTCGGAGTAAGTGTTATCGAGGCTGAGCATTGGCATGCGATGCGCAATTTGCGCGAACGCTTCGAGCGGTTTCCCACCCACGCGCTGTGTCGGCGAATCCGGTGACACCAGCTGTGGGAACTCTGCTTCCAGATCGACAAGCTCCTTGTAAAGCAGATCGTATTCGCGGTCGCTAATTACCGGCGCGGCTTCCTCGTAATAGTGGCGGTCGTGCTTGCGAATTTGCTGGCGTAACTGAGCAATTCGCTTGCGTGCCGATGCTTCCATTTCCGCCATGTTTCACGATACAAACAACTGTAGCGGCGGTCCATGACCATGGCGCGTTTTTCGGAGAATCTTGCGACGGTGGGGATCCACCGTTAGAAGATCAATAGCTGAATGAGAGACGCTCCGGAACGGATTCTTGGGCTTGAAGGAGGCGGAACAAAAACCGCCTGGGTCCTGGTCGAACGCGACCGCGATAACCTGTGCATTCTCGATCAGGGCAAACTTCAGCCATCCAATTTTCGCCTGACCGCGCCGGCACGCTTGCGCGCGATTCTTGGCGAATTGCCGAAAGAAGTTGATCGCGTTGGAATTTTTCTGGCGGGTTGCGCAGTCGGGGAAGATCAGCAATCGCTCTCCCGTCTTTGCACGGAAATCTGGCCGTCGGCGAAAATTATTGTTGGCAACGATCGCGACTCGGGATTGGCTGCGGCCCTCGGACATGCCGACGGGATTGTGGTGAATGCTGGCAGCGGTTCATCGGTGACCGGGCGTCGTGGCGACCGAATTGAGAAAGCTGGTGGTTGGGGACACATTCTCGGCGACGCTGGCGGCGGCTATTTTCTTGTTATTGAGGCGCTGCGACTCATTTTACGCGAATACGATTTGCATCGCGGTGAAGGGCAATTCACCGCAAAAATTCTGCACGCACTTTCGCTGAACAATCTTGACGAGGTCGTCCGCTGGGCGCAGACGGCAGACAAGATGGAGATCGCAATGCTGGCACCGGTCGTGTTTGAAGCTGCGGCCGGCGGCGATGCGCGCGTGCTGGAGATCATTGAAGAAGGTGCGCGGGTCCTCTGCGAGTACACGGAGGCGGTCGCCTCCCGGCTGCATCTGCTCGCACCCAAGGTCGTGCTGATGGGCGGCCTTTTTCATCGCGACTCGATCTATACCCACGCATTTCGACGCAGATTGAAGAAGAATCTTCCCGACGCTCGCGTCGGAACCGCGGAGCGATCTCCCGAACTTGGCGCGGCCTGGTTAGCTGCGGAGCTTGGCGCTCACGTTACTTTCCGCTCCAAGTTTTCTCAAAACGAGATCGACAATCTCGCTGCCGCGGTTACCGAACAGCGCAATCCGCGCTCGGAGAATCTGGAAAAGATGACCGCGCGAGAACTGGTCGAACTTTTCGTCGAGGAAGAAAAATTTGTTCAGGCCGCTTTACGCGAAGCGATTGCTGACCTAGCGCGCGCGACTGAAATGGTGACCGAATCGCTGAGAAATGGCGGCCGCTTGTTTTATGTCGGCGCCGGCAGCAGCGGGCGTATTGGAATCCTCGATGCGAGCGAAATCCCTCCGAGCTTTGGCGCTTCGCCCGATCTTGTGCAGGGAGTGATCGCCGGTGGTGCGACTGCGCTTCATCGCAGTGTCGAAGGTGCAGAAGACGAGGACAGGGCTGGTGCGTTGGTAATGGACGAGAGGGGAATTAAAAATGGCGACGTCGTTATTGGCATCACCGCGAGCGGCCGGACGCCTTTTGTGCTCGGTGCGATTTGGCGAGCAAAGTCGTTAGGCGCGAAGACCATTCTGCTCACGTGCAATCCAGGTGCTGTAGCGGGGGTCCCCGGCCCTGGCCTGCCGCGGTCAACGACCGCGGCTACAATCGTGATCGCCGATCTTGCAATTCAACTTAATGTCGGACCGGAGGTTCTCACGGGATCAACAAGGCTGAAGGCGGGCACCGCGACAAAAGTTGCTCTGAACATCATCAGCACCGGCGCGATGGTCTGCCTCGGCAAAGTGCGCGGGAACTTGATGATCGACCTGCGCACGTCTAGCACGAAGCTGCGCGATCGCGCGGTGCGAGTGGTCGCCCAGTTGACGAATTGCGATTACGATTCCGCGCGCAAGATGCTTGAAGCAAACGACTGGAATTTGCGATCGACCGTGGACAAGTTGTTGCAGCCACAAGCTCTGTGAGCCATCTCCTAACAAGCTTTAGTTTTGGCCTGACGAACACAGGCCGTGTGGCTCCAGAGGATTCTCGCCCTTTAGGTTATAGAAATTTTTAACCTGATAAGCGCAACGGAACCCTCTGCCGCGAAGCAAGCTAAGACTGAATCGAAAGGAATTCTATGCTCTGGACAATATTTGTGATCTTGCTCGTGCTCTGGCTGCTTGGACTGGTCAGCTCCTACACCTTGGGCGGATTCATTCACATCCTGCTCGTTATTGCGATTGTAGTGCTGATTATCAATTTGATCCAAGGCCGCCGGCCGCTGTAAGCTGGCTGCAATGAAACCGGCCGCGATCGTCGGCATCATTCTCATCATCATCGGCATCATCGGCTTTGCCTACGGCGGTCTGGGCTGGACGACAGAGAAGAAAGACGCGCAACTGGGCCCGCTCGAAATTACTCACAAGGAGAGTCACGGAATCGCTTTTCCGCCAATCGCCAGCGGAATTTGTCTTGTCGGTGGAATAGTCCTGGTGATCATCGGTAGCCGAAAAGGCTGATCGCGCCTAACCGCCGCCCGCCTTTAGTACGGCGAAGGTCTTGCTCCCTTTGCGGTCGAGGTAGAGAAGGACACCGCGTCTCGGATCAGCTTTAGTGAGCGCGTCGCGAAATGATTGCACGTTCATGACCGGTTTACTGTCCACTTCAGTGATGACGTCCTCGCGCTGAATGTCCTGTTGCGCGGCGAGAGTGTTGTCCTCGACGTCTGTTACAATGACACCTTGCTGAACAGCGAGATGAAGACGTTCAGCGACTTCCTTCGTCAATTCCTGCACCTGCAGGCCAAACTTGCCGATATCCTCCTGTTTCGGTTGAGCGGGTTGAATTGGCTCGTTTGATGCGCGCGAGATCTCGTTAGGTAACTCACCAGTCTTAACCGACATCTTTACCGTCTGCCCTTTGCGCCAAACGGTCAGCTCGACATTTTCGCCGACCTTCTTTTTCAAAATCTCATGCTGGAGCTGCGAGTCGGTTTCGACCGGCGTTCCATCGACCTGCGTAATCACATCGAAGGGCCGTAAATCGCTCTTATAAGCGGGCGTATCGGCTTCTATCGTGCGCACCACGACACCTTTGTCGGCGCCGTTGAGCAAATCGCGGATCGACGGGTCGTCGCCGAGGGTTTCAATGCGAATACCGAGCCACGGCCGCACGATCTTGCGACCGGCGATAAGCTCGGCGCCAATCTCTTTTGCCATGTTACTTGGAATGGCGAAGCCGAGCCCGCGATTCATACCGTTGATCAGAGTGTTCATTCCAATCACCTTGCCATCGATGTCGCACAGTGGGCCGCCGCTGTTGCCAGGATTGATCGACGCATCGGTCTGCAAGTAGTCGGAAATGGAGTAGCTGCCGGTCTGGAGCAATTTGCTGCGGCCTTTGCCGCTGACCACTCCGTAAGTGAAGGTGTAGTCGAGCTTGAACGGCGCACCAATTGCGAATGCAAATTGGCCTACGCGCACGGCGTCGCTGTCGCCGAGCTGGACGACTGGCAAACCTTTTGCCTCGATCTTAATGACGGCGACGTCGGTCTTTTCATCGGCGCCAACAACCCTGGCCGGAAAATCGCGGCCATCTCTCAACTTCACGTCGATTTTGTCTGCGCCCTCGACCACGTGAAAGTTCGTAAAGATGTAGCCATCTGGTCTAACAATGAAGCCGGAGCCTTCGCTTTGGATCGGCCGGAGGCCGTTTGGGTTACGCCGTTGATTGTTTTGATCGGGCGGTCCTTGGAAGAACAGGTCGTCGAGCGGCGAACTCTCGCTCCCGTCGTTTTTCTTTGAAATCTCAATGATAACGACGCTCGGTGCGACGATCTCGAAGACTTTTGCGAACGCATTGTTCAATTGGTGAACAACGTCCTTGCCCGCCTCTGCCGCTGCAGCAGGAACAGTAGGGTTCGGGACAACCTCCGGTTGCGCTGCAAACGATGTACTGATTGCAACACACAAGCTCAAAATGGATAAACGCATTGGTTGGAACTTGGACAGCATGGAACATGCAATGTTCAACTGGCCGCGTCCAACGCCGCGTTGCGCAAAGGCGTCCTCGCAGTTTAATCGTGACCCTGTTAGACTACTGAATCAGGCAGATATAATTTTCGGCCGAGTATTGCATATGCGTCCGTCCACGAGGCGAATCGTCTTTCAGGCCGCCCTCGTATTTTTGATACTCCTCTGGGCGACGGCGATTGGACCCGAGCCTGCCGCGCGCGTCTCAATCTCACCGAGCGAACTGGTTCGCGCTGTCACGATTGGCCGCAGCTCCCTTATCGACTTGTGCTTGATCGAGCATGTCGATCCCAACGGGCGCGACGCGCAGAGGCGAACGCCATTGCTAATCGCGACATCGCAGCAGGATTGGAAGACAGCACGGCGGCTCATCGATGCTGGCGCGCTCGTCGACCTCGCCGATGAAAAAGGTTTTACGCCCCTGATGGCAGCAGCAATGCACGGCAATCTCGAGATGTTCCGTTTGCTTCTCGCGCGCACTGCCAATCTCCATGGAGAAGCGCGGACCAATGATGGCCGAGATCTCCTGGGAATGGCACTCGACGGCGGTAATCCGGAGATTGTCGAGATTGTGCAGGAGCGCTTGCCGTTCATGTCGCAGTGGACAAGCAGTACACGGCGCGCTCTGAACGCAGCGCTGCAAGCCGCGAAAAAGGAGCAAATTCGTTTGCTTCTTGGCAAACATTCAGCGCCTCCGACGCCTGAGGGCAAGAAGGTGCCGTTTCTCGCTTATTCCATCGCGGGAAGCAACTCCTCGCTTTTTAGCACACTTCTGGCTTGCGGAGCCGATCCTAACACTGTTCTCCCCTCACAGTGTGACAAGGATTTTCTGGCGTTGCTCTCATCGAAATCGCTCCGCAGCTATGTGGAAGAAGACCGGAATCTCACCGTCGTGATGCTTGCTGCCGGACTTGGCCAGGACGACTACCTGCGCGCACTGCTCGATGCTGGAGCCAACCGGAACCGATTGAGCCGGGACAAGATGTCTGCCTTGGATATTGCCGCAGAGACGGGGCACTGGCGCGCCGCACAAATTCTTCTTGGTGGCGGACCATCGCCGGACCGACTGCGTCTCGAAATCTCTCTCGCTTTGCAAAAGGTCGCCCTCGTTAAGGATGGCGTGTCAGTATATCGCACGCAATGTTCGACTGGCCGACCAGGTTATTCGACGAAAAGGGGCGAATTTGTGATTACCAACAAGGAACGATACCATCGTTCGACCATTTACCATGTGGACATGCCGTATTTCATGCGGCTAAGCTGTTTTGATTTTGGAATGCACGCAGGCTACGTGCCTAATTACCCGGCATCACACGGCTGCATTCGGTTGCCTGAGGAAGCTGCTCGCAAATTTTTTTCTGAAATTCCGGTCGGCACGCTGGTGACCGTGCAATAACGCGACAGGCAATTGCCTGACGGGGATCCGCCGCCGCCGAGAGGCTCCTTGGTTTCTTGAATCCAAAGTGACGCCTTGCTGCATCTTAATGGAATCCATGGAAACAGACGACATCGGAGCACCGTTCTCTCTCATGACTAACCACCGTTCGGTCGCAAAAATTTCGCGCGCCACGTGGGCGGGACTATTCCTCTCACTCTTCGCGATGGTCGTGATTCGCCACGCATTCGTGTTCTTTGTACCTGAAATAACGTTTGCCGCGGCAATTCTAAAGGAAACGCTGATCTGGGCGAGCGCAGCCGCTCTGCTCGTTATTATCCGGCGCGGCGAACATTTGCCCCTGCGCTCCATCGGTTTTGGCACAGGGCGCTGGTGGATGTCGATCTTATGGGGGCTGGTGATTGCAGTCGTATCGGGAGCAATCGTCGGGGTGCTGGCTTATCTCACTGGTTACGGGCACGGCCCAGGCTCTGCGGCATTTGAGAAACTTCCGCTGTGGTTAATTACACTCATCGTTTTCCGGGCCGGAGTAGTGGAAGAACTATTTTACCGCGGCTACGCAATCGAACGGCTGGAGATGGCTGGGTCTCGGACGCTTCTGGTCGGTCACAATTCCGCTGGTTATTTTTTCGCTCGGCCATTGGTCAGGAGGTGCGGCCAATATTCTGATCGCGCTTGCCGCGGGCGCAACCTTGACCGGATTCTATTTGTGGCGTCGCGATCTGGTTGCTAACATGATCGGCCACGGGTTGGTGGATTTTGTGGCCAACGTGCTCCCCAAACTGTTTTCCTAGCGGTTACGATTTCGGGCTCCGAGTTGTGAAAAGCTTTCAGAGTCGACTGACCGCGGCTTAGGTTTCGTAGCCAACAACACATGAAACCTTTAATTTTGTTCGCTCCGGGAGCGGGCGCGCCCTCGTCGCATCCCTGGATGCAAAAGTGGAAAGAGCGTTTGTCCGAGATCGGGGACGTCGAGACCTTCGACTATGGCTACATGCGCCAAGGCCGGAAACGCCCCGATCCTTTGCCGCAACTAGTCGCCGCGCATCGAAAAGCATTGAGCGATACGCGAAAACGACATCCAACTGGATCAACAATCCTGATCGGCAAGAGCATGGGTGGCCGCGTTGGATGTCATGTGTCGCTCGAAGAAAAAGTCGACGCACTTGTTTGTCTCGGATACCCGCTCTGCGCGATGGGCGATCGGAGAAAGCTTCGCGATGAAATCTTGCGCGCTCTGACCACGCCGATCCTGTTTGTTCAAGGCACGCGCGATTCCCTTTGTTCGTTGGATCTTTTGGAGCGCGTTCGCAGCGAAATGAAAGCACCAAACCGTTTGCATATCGTTGAAGGCGGCGACCATTCCTTGCGCGTCCCCAAGCGCCAACTTCAAGCCGCAGGGGAAACGCAGGACGATGTCGACCAACGAATCCTCCAAACTATTGCCGATTTCGTCCGCCAATTAAATTAGTTGTAGCGCTGCCGCCGGCTCCGCCGTTAAATTTGAATCGGCTCTCCTACTCTGGTCGCATGAGAATGATTCGCATAAACTGGAACAAGGCGGCGGTGAGTCACCACCCCGGCGAATCCAGCCAGCGCGACGGCAATCTGTGCAGCTGTGCTGAGAGCTTCGCCCAGTTCCATTGTCAGCTGAGTTCAACCTTCGCGGGGAATTGTGGAAGAACTATTTTACCGAGGTATGGGGAACCGCCGGAGCCGTCTCGTCCGCTCGCGAAAGTTTTCTAAACTCAAGTTTCCCGCCAATGGTTCATCATCGAGCGCACGAGCGGGGGGATGAATCAAAGGGGAATAAGTTTGAGTTACGCCACCAGTGAACTTACACTGCTGCTATGAGTCTCGAAGGCAACTGCACCCGCAAAGTCCGGCGGCAAGGGAATGTCTTGGATCGCCCATTGACGCGCAGCTTCCAGGCCTGCGGGCAATCTCAGCAGCCGGGGCTTCTGCCCGGGAACTAGCGTGACCTCGATGGCCGGGAGGTCATCCGTTAGTCCTTCGCTCGTCGCCTTGAGATACGCTTCTTTGCGCGTCCAGCCGTTGAAGAAGGCCTCGCGCTGTTTCGACGCGGGAAGGGCGCGCAATTCACACAGTTCACGCGACGAAAAGATCCGCTCGGCCAGGAGCGACCAATCATCCAGACGGTGAATTGACTCGAGGTCCACGCCAACTTCGCGCCCGTGTGCCAGAGCGATGGCCACAATCAGGCCAGAGTGCGAGAGGTTGAAACGGAGGTCGCTGTTCAAGGCGGATTGAGCGAGGAAGGGCTTGCCGCGCGGATGATAGCCAAACGCCAACGTGACCGGCTCGACATTCAAAC